>Ga0302320_10001297_pt1 | contig 59927 bp, 67 predicted proteins | sample Bog_T0_3_FD_202130 | JGI IMG/M metagenome (GOLD analysis project Ga0302320, IMG submission 202130) | Peat permafrost microbial communities from Stordalen Mire near Abisko, Sweden - Bog_T0_3 | ecosystem: Environmental > Terrestrial > Soil > Wetlands > Peat | place: Sweden: Abisko, Stordalen Mire... | reverse complement strand
GCCGCCGCAACGTAATGCTTTTCGCTCAACAGCCGGGAAGTCCATCCTGGGTTCATCATATTGAAAGCCTCACTTGAAAAACATTGCTCGTCGAGACCTTGAATCCCTACGCGCAATCGAAACGCGACCGCGCCTCCGCAATTCTTCAGGCGCGTTGCAATCCATGACTCCTACCTGAGGAACGCCGCATTCATGTTCGAGCCATGAATATAGGTATGGCAGTTCGTACAGGTTATGGTTTCCGACGACCCCGCGCTCATTCCGTGAACTGTGTTGGCAGATACGCCGCTGTGGCACTGGTTGCAGAGCGGGTTGATGGCCGGCATGTTCAGCAGGCGGGCGTTCTGGGAACCGTGTGGAGTGTGGCATCCCAAACATCCCTCGGCCTTCACCGCAGCGTGTTCATAGACGAACGGCCCGCGCGTCTCGGTGTGGCACTTGGTGCAGATCGCGTTCTGGTCGGCCGTGGACTTCACGTTGTTGGCTAGGAAGGTGCCGTGTACGTCATGGCAATCGCTGCACTTGATCAAGCCTTCGATCACTTTGTGGTGGAACGGCATATTGAACGCAGGCTTCGTGTCGGAGTGGCACTGGAAGCAGAGCGTAGGCTGCGGAGCCTTCAGCAGCGTTTCTTCTTTGCTCTGATGAACGCTGTGGCAGCTGGTACAGCTGACGTTCGCCTTGGCATGGGGCGAGCGGTCAAAGTTCGGGTGTGCTCCCGCGTGACAGGTTAGGCACTTGGCGTCAACCTCTTTGGCCGAGTGCTTCGCGGGATTGAAGATCTTGCTCGTGTCGCCGCCGCCCGCCACATGCGCCTGGCCGGCACCGTGGCAATTTTCACACGTAACGCCAGCTCCGGCGTTGCCATGCATCAGCGCCAACTTGGAGTGCACGTTTTCTTCAAATCCCTTGGCGATTCCGGCGTGACAGCCGGCGCAGGTTTCATCCCCGACAAATTGAGCAGCTTCCGCACCCTTAGTGGGTACCTTGTCCTGCTCATTGATTTTGTTGGTCGCCAGCGCCAAGCTGGACAGCCCTAAGATCATGGAGATCACCGCAATTACAATCGGCGAACGCCTAAGAGTCCGTGGCTCTTTCATCCTCGCTCCTCGACAACAATCGAACTGAAAGTGATGGAAACAACGCCTGCTCAGCGCGAACCCGTCCAAACTAACCCAGTACCGGATTGATCCTGAAATCACTGACGGTGGAGGCCGCTTCTTGCGGCTGGGTAGTGCGCGTGAAGCTCGGATCGCCGCCTATGTTTACAGTACTTCTGTATAAACTTCTGGCTTCCTTAAGAGTGTGCAATATTGATCACTTAAGAAAATATTGTTACTAATATGGGAGGTGATTCAAAAAGGGCCATGCCGAAGCAGCAGAATGGGCCTCGGACATTGAAACCTGAGAGAGCAGAATCTCTCACAAGAACCACGACAGATCAACAGTCGAAGGCGCCTGCAAGTAACGCGCGGAGCAAAATCTCGTCGGCGATACTTTTCCATGAGGTCGGGTTAGCGAAAGCAGGCTGATGCCGAATTCGAAATGGCGAGGTGGCCGGCAACAACGATCGGAAGAGCTGCCTCTTTTCAAGCTCTCGGAGTCCTAAGGTTTTCCACCGCCAGCTGGTTGTTGAGCTTGCCCTAAACTCGCATGAGACGCGAATTTCCGCCACTGTCCCCTGGCCTTTTGGCATTGGCCCCTGGTCCGTCAACAAAGGAGGAAGAGCCGCTCAGGCCAGCCGCAGGGCGCTTCCTTCTTTTTCTTCTCTTTCGTGTTTCTGAACATTTACTTGCGGATGCCGGTGGAGTCAGCTACAGTATGAGGATGAGCTTCCTTATGTCCATGACCGAATGTTGCGCCAGCATGTGTTGTTGCATGCGCTCCGGTTCTGGCACAGGGCAATAATCGACAGCTTCTTGAGTTAGCAAGTTTGTCGGACCCACTGCCAGAAAGCAGTGGGTTTCGTTTTGTGCGCTGAAGCGAGGCCGACAACAAGAGGCACGGGTGGCGAAGTGGCTAACGCGGCGGACTGCAAATCCGTTATTCATGGGTTCAAATCCCATTCCGTGCTCCAGAATTATGAGTGAAATGATGCCGAACACGATAACAAGTGGACAATTCGCTACATACGTAGCCACAACGCGAATGGCAATGGCCATGTGTACGTGTTCCCTTGTCCTAGTGGGCGGAGCAGCCGGAACGTAACTAGCGTTAGTACCGGCAGCGCATCCAAGGCCCACGCAAAGCGCGGGCCTTCTTCTTTAGATTTCAGAACAGGAGCAGTGACATGAAACACCGTACCACCCCCCAAGAGAAGACGGTGACGCACATCTATGTGCGCGATGCGCAGGCCGGCTTTCTGCGCCCATGCTGGGCCTCTGCACATGAAATCTACTGCGGGGTATGCATGCAAGGGTTTGTGCAGGCGGAGATCGGGTCGAAGTGTCAGACCTGCTCGAGCAAGGTTGAACAGATATTGCAATCCGATCGCGGCGGAGTGCCGGATCTCTCGCGTCGGCACATCCTTGCGTTGCGGAAAAAACTCGCCTGAGTTCGTACCGCACAGAGGGCGTGGTTCGTTGAATTTGCAGTGAATCTGTAGAAGGGCTGTCAGGATGAATGAGCAACTGTTGAAAAAGAAAATTGTACGTGAGGCAAGGAAACTAGGTGCGGAACTGATCGGCTTCGCTCCGGTCTCGCGATGGGCCGAGTATGACGAGATTCCATCGCAGTACTGGCCGCAAACGATTTGGAAGCCGGCCGAGACCGTGATTGCACTTGGCGTGCCGATGCTGCTGCCCATTGTGGAGAGCACGCCATCCATCAACCACACCGTTCTGTATGACACAACGAATACGCTGCTCGATCAGATGGCGTACCGGCTCGCCGTCTTCCTCAACAATCTCGGCCATGCCTCTATCTTCATGCCGCGCGATGGATACGGCAGCCTCGAAATCCTCCTCAAGAAAATGCCTGCCTGCTTCAGCCAGGTTTATGCGGGCAAATACGCGGGCTTGGGCACAATCGGCTACAGCCACAATCTGCTGGGTCCAAAATACGGCCCACGCGCCCGCTACGTGTCGGTGCTCACCTCCGCCACACTTCGTGGTGACCCTGTCATCGAAAAGGATCTGTGCAAGGGCTGTCGCATCTGTGAACGGCTCTGTCCGGCGCAGGCAATGAGCCATGAACCGGAATCAAAGGTCGCAAAGCTCGATTGCGTCAAGTGTACGCATTTTCATCAGGAACTGGTCAAAGAGAACCGATGGCCGTGCGGTGTCTGCTCCAAGGTATGTGCCGTTGGAGAAGACCGCAAGCTCTATGACAAGACAAGCATTCGCTCCTACCTCGATGAACGCGAGGCGATTGAAAACGATCCCTCGCATCCTGACTACAAACATCTGGTTCACCTCCGGCAGCATGGCTCCGATGGTGAGCGGAACTACTGACTTAGATCTGAAGGGAAACGACCATGAAAGCCAGCTATCGACCACTCATCGCGACACTCATGCTGACCACGCTTCTTCTCGTCGCAGGCTGCAATAAATCCACGGCAAGCAAGCCTCAAGTCGTCCGCGTGGATTTCGCCTATTACAACCCCGTGAGCCTGGTGCTGAAGGAGAAGCACTTTCTGGAAGACGACCTTGCAAAAGACGGTGTGCAAGTGGAGTGGACGCAGAGCCAGGGCAGCAACAAGGCTTTGGAACTGCTGAACAGCAAGAGCGTGGACTTCGGTTCGACCGCCGGTGTCGCGGCCCTGATCGGAAAGTCCAATGGCAATCCCATTAAGACAATCTACGTCTACTCGCGCCCTGAGTGGACGGCGCTGGTTGTGACCAAAGACGGCCCGATTCACACTGTGCAGGACTTGAAAGGCAAGAAGATTGCCGTGACTCGCGGCACCGATCCCCACGTATTTCTCCTGCGCTCCTTGTATCATGCAGGACTGACCGAAAAGGATGTCGAGATCGTTCCTCTGCAACACTCCGACGGACGCAACGCGCTGGAGCGTGGCGATGTGGACGCGTGGGCCGGACTTGATCCGCTGATGGCGCAAACGGAAGTCGAGAAAGGATCCAGGCTCTTTCATCGGGATGTTTCGCTAAACAGCTACGGAGTGCTCAATGTGCGCGAAGAGTTTGCCCACAGTTATCCGCTGTATGTTCAGCGCGTGCTCGCCGCCTACGAGAAAGCTCGCCTATGGGCCATCCAGAATCCCGCCGAGCTCCACGCACTGTATGCGCGCACGGCGAAGATCAATGATGCCGTGGTCACCAAGGTCCTGGAGCGCACAGACCTGAGCAACTCCGTCATTGGAGACGAGCAGAAGAAGGTCATTGCGGCCAGCGGCGACGTGCTGAAGAAAAGCGGCGTCATCTCCGGCACAACCGACGTCGCAGCAGTGGTCAATGATCTGATTGATCCTCAATATTCTCGTCAGACAGCAGCGAGCAGGTAAAGAGTATGAGCACATCAGGAGAAAATACTTCGGCGTTCCGCCTAGCTGAGTTGCCGCGTCAAGTCGACTTGCGACCGGGTTCAGCCGCTATACGCTTACGCCTCCCTAACCGCATTCTGGGAGCGATTGTTCCGGTGTTCGGAGTGATTCTGTGGGAGATACTCTCGCGCCTCGGAGTTTTTCCGCCCAATGCACTTCCAGCACCCACGGTGATCGCGCAGACCATCCTTGATCTTGCTCGCACCGGTGAGCTCTGGCGTCACGCTGGAATCACGCTATGGCGCATCCTCGTCGGGTTTCTTCTCGGCGCAACGGTCGGTACTCTCGCCGGTGGTTTGACGGGACATGTTGCCCTGGCCCGCAGACTGTTCGATCCGTTGTTACAGTCCCTGCGTAATATTCCATCCATGGCTTGGGTCCCGCTCTTTCTATTGTGGTTGGGCATTCAGGAGTCATCGAAAGTTGGGCTCATCGCTCTCGGCGCGTTCTTTCCCGTTTACCTGAATCTTTCAAGTGGCATGAGCCACGTTGATCCAAAGCTGATTGAAGTCGGAAAGGTGTATCGCCTGAATGGGTTTCAACTGATTCGGCGTGTGATTCTACCAGCGGTACTGCCGGAGTACATGTTGGGCCTGCGCAGCGGGCTTGGCCTGGCATGGATGTTTGTGGTGGCCGCCGAAATCATGGGCGCCAGCCGCGGCCTTGGCTTCCTGATGATTGACGGGCAGATGACTGGCCGCGCATCCGTCATCCTGGCCAGCGTCATTCTATTCGCCATTCTCGGTAAAGCTACCGATCTGATCCTCGAAACCCTGGGACGAAGATTGTTGCGTTACAAAACTCAATAGCCAGCGTCACCGCAGGGAGAGCATCGTGAGCAGCCTCGGAACAGCAATCAACGCGCTTCAAGTCCAATCCGTCAGCAAGGTCTTCGGCTCCAATGGTTCGAGCCTGGCTGTTCTAAGGGATATCAATCTCACCATCTCAGATGGCGAGTTCGTTTGCGTAGTAGGTGGAAGCGGGTGCGGCAAGACAACTTTGTTGCGAATCATCGCCGGTCTCGAAGGAAACTACAGCGGCAGCGTCTTTCTCGGGGACGCCCCAATCCTCGGACCAGGCCTCGACCGCGGCCTCGTCTTCCAGGAGCATCGTCTGCTTCCCTGGCTGACAGTTGAGCAGAACATTGCTTTCGGCATCAGCAGCCTTCCTGCCGCGGAGAAAGCAGCGCAAATCCGGCACTTCGTGGAGTTGGTGGGCCTGAGAGGTTTCGAGCACAGCTATCCGCATCAACTCTCCGGCGGAATGGCGCAACGCGTGGCGATTGCTCGCGCTCTTGCCGGAAATCCAAAGATCCTTCTGCTTGACGAACCCTTTGGTGCACTGGATGCGCTCACGCGGATTCGCATGCAGCAGGAGCTCCTGCGCATTTGGAGAGTGCAGCGTACGACCATGGTGCTGGTGACTCATGACATCGATGAAGCCATATACCTGGCGGATCGCATTGTAATCATGTCTCCGCGGCCGGGGACGATCAAGAGGATCATCGATGTAGATCTGCTGCGGCCGAGAGATCGAACCAGCTACGTTGGCACCCAGCTTAGACAGAGCATTTACCGGGAATTCTTCGCCAATGAAGAAATCCCCGAAGACTACGAAATTTGACGAGGCAGGTGAAAGAACGCCGTGTGGACAGAATCTCCCCTCCATGCACAATGGTGGGATCGCATAGGGAGATGCGGCTCCCAACGCAATCAAACACGCTGACACACAAGACGAGGCCCGCTTGGAGGCGGGCCTATTGTTTTCAGAGAGTTTTGGTCGCGCAAACGAACAACCTAAAAACTTCAGAATGGCGACAGTTACTCCCGGATTGCAACCAAATAACGCAGAAAATGCACGCAGCTACGGCGGACAGCCCCTGAGTATCCGCGCAGCGAAAGCACACGGCGCGACGATGGCGCGGTCATCGCGTCCGCTCTTCCGCTGCGGCGACGGGACGGCCAACTGAACGGCCCTTCCGTCAGTGACTCCCAGCTCTTTAACCTGCGGCGAACGCGCCGTTGACGCTGGTGAAGATCGAGTTAATGCCAGCGCTCAGGCTTTGCATGCTGGCAACTGCGCCGAGGGAGAGCAAGGCCGCGATCAGAGCATACTCGATCAGATCCTGGCCGGACTCGTCATTGTTCAGCGCTCGTAAGGTGTTCAAGAATTTAACTTTCATTTGGATCTCCTCCAAGAATTTACTCAGTCTAACTGCCCAGGTAGCCCCAAAACCTGGCTACAAAGATGTACTGAAACTGCGATCACGAGTTAGGCGGGAAAGCAGACCGCGCTAACACCCTTGAGCACGCTCCGCATCCGACCAAAATCGCCGAAAGCGGGGTCGACCGTAACGGCCAACTTGGCCAAGACGATCGCCCGAATACGGGACTTGCCAAGCCGAATGTGATGAGAGCTGCTGCCTCGAGGTTGTCTCTATCCCGAAAAGAATTAAGACGGGAAGGTGCGGAGACCAGGCAATCCGGATCCGTTTAGAGCAGGGATAGGGCGGCGGAGACGCCTATCTTTAACAATTTTCAGGCGTGTTCAACGACCATGGAGGCTTTGTCCAGGATGTGACTCCTGGTTTTTTGCAGGGTAGCCTCGTTCTCGACGTTAAGGCAGGAGTGCGCCTTGTCGATCTGGCGAAGCAGTCCGGTAAGAACCGCTCCGGGGCCAGCCTCGACGAACCGGGTTGCGCCTTGAGCGATGAGGGCACGGATGGAAGCTTCCCACTGGACGGTTCCGGTGACCTGCGAGATCAGGGTTTCGCGTGATTTTGCGGCATCTGTGACGGGTGCGGCTTCGACGTTGCAGAGAACAGGAATCTGGGGGTCGTTGAAGGTAAGATCGCGGAGATCGGCGGCGAGACGGTCTTGCGCGGGCTGCATGAGCGAACAGTGAAAGGGTGCGCTGACCGGAAGCATGACGGCGCGCTTTGCTCCCTTGTGCTTGCAGGACTCTGCTGCACGCTCAACGGCCTGTTTAGAACCGCTGATGACGACCTGGCCGGGCGAGTTGATGTTGGCGGGTTCGCAGACTTCTCCGGGAAATTGGGCGTTTGCCTCGGCGCAGGCTTCGCGAATTTTCTCGATGCTGAGCACGAGAATGGCGGCCATGGCACCGACTCCGACGGGAACCGCCTCCTGCATGTACTTGCCGCGATTGCGCACGGTGCGGACGGCATCGGCAAAGGAAAGGGTTCCGGCTGCGACATGGGCGGAATACTCGCCGAGGGAGTGTCCGGCAACGAAGCTGGGTTTGATTCCGGCCTCGGCGAGCACGCGGGCGGCAGCGACGGAAACGGTGAGAATGGCGGGCTGGGTGATTTCGGTCAGGCGAAGCTGATCGTCTGGGCCTTCAAAGCAGAGCTTACTGAGGTCGTATCCGAGGGCGTCATCTGCCTCCTCAAAGGTACGGCGGGCGACAAGGTGATTGAAAGCGAGTTCCTTGCCCATTCCGGCGGCTTGGGAGCCCTGGCCTGGGAAGAGCAATGCGAGTCCGGAAATTCGTGTCATGAAGGCTCCGCGAAGAATCTTATTCGGCGCGTTCGGTAATGCCAACTGAAAAAACAAATCAACAGCAGAGCAAGAACAAAGAAAGGTTAACTGCCCCACTCAATCCAAAAGCGGGCCTGAATGGGCCACCCGCTACCCGCCCTGAAGCTCATCGTTCGCCTTATACTTTTTCAGCGGCATGACGGCGCGCGGCCTGAATCTTTTGTTCAATCATCTGATTGAGACCGGAGCGGGCAAATTCGGCAGCGACACGAATGGCGTTCTTGATGGCAGTGCCGTTGGAGGAGCCATGACTGACGATGGCGACGCCTTTGAGTCCGAGCAGCGGCGCCCCGCCGTACTCGGAGTAATCGAGACGTTTCTTGAAGTCGGCGAAAGCGTTCCGCGAAAGCAGGAATCCGATCTGGCGCGTGATGGTCGATTGCAAGGATTCCTTGAGAATGGCGCGGATGGCCTCGACGAGACCTTCGCTGACCTTGAGTGCGACATTGCCGACAAAGCCGTCACAGACGATCACATCCGCGTGTCCGTTATACAGATCACGGCCTTCGACATTGCCGAGAAAATTGATCGGCAGGGCCTTGATGAGTTGGAAGGCGTCACGGGTGAGGTCGTTGCCTTTGGTCTCTTCCTCGCCGACAGATAAAAGACCGACGCGAGGATTCGGAGCGGTGGGAAAGCGTCCGCTGAAGATGGAGCGGAAGTAAACGTCTCCCATGATGGCAAATTGCTGGAGGTTCTGGGGCTTGCAATCAACGTTGGCACCGACATCAAGCATGATGGTTGCGGTGTTGGCTGCGGTGGGAAAGACGGTGGCCAAGGCGGGGCGGTCCACTCCAGGTAGAACGCCGAGGACGAGCTTAGCGGTGACCATGGCGGCGCCGGTGTTTCCGGCGGAGACGAAGCCCGCGGCAGTGCCGTCTTTTACGAGACGGAGACCGACACGCATGGAGGAGTCACGCTTATGCTTGACGGCCTGCGCGGCTTTTTCATCCATGCCGATGAACTCTGAGGCATGGACGACCTCAATGGGTAAGCCGCGCGCATCAGGATGTTGCGCAAGTTCGGCGCTCACGACATCCTGCTGCCCGACCAGAAGAACCCGAACGTCGTGTTGCCGTGCGGCAAGAATCGCGCCCTCAACCTCCGGAAGAGGAGCACGGTCCGCACCCATGGCGTCAACCGCAATGGTAGTTGGCATCGTCCGCGAAGGGTGGCCTAGCTGGCCTTTTCGACCTCAACGATTTCACGGCCCTTGTAATGGCCGCACTTGGAGCAGGCGCGGTGGGGAAGCTTGGCTTCGTGACAGTTGGGACACTCGCTGGTGGTGACTGCGGTGAGGTGATCGTGAGCGCGACGGAGAGCCGTGCGCTGCTTGGAGTGTCGCCGTTTAGGATTTGCCATGATCGACTACCTTTCAATTTCTGTGCGGCCTGGAAAACGAACCGCGAACTCAAAGTCGCCCGAAGGCGCTACTGCAATTTGCTTTTCAAATCACCAAGGGCAGCCCAACGTGGGTCCGGCTTGCTCTGGTCGCAGCCGCAAGGCTGCAGATTGCGGTTGGCGCCGCAGGTGGAGCATAGGCCCTTGCAATCAAAGCGACAAAGGGTCTTGATGGGCACGGCGAGCAGAACCTGCTCACGCAATGAATCTTCCAGTTCCATGCCTTCACCGGAGTAAAAGCCGATCTCGGTTTCTGCCTCGTTAATCGCCACCTCTTCGGAGCCACGTTCCAGATCGAGTGGGCGGTATAGGAGATCGAAAGAACGAGAGATCGGAATTTCGACCGGCTCGAGGCAGCGAGCACAACTGACTTCGATCCGGCCGTCGAGTTTGCCGACGAGACGAATATCGTCAATCGAGTGATGGCTGCCGTGGTGTTCACGAATCAATTCGGCGCGCCCTTCAGTCTGCAGCGAACCGACTTGCCGCACTTCGGAACCGAAATCGATTTCTCCGGACTGGAACTTGTGCTCAAACTCCAGGTTCCGGACTTCCAAGTCTTGAACGCGAATCTTCATGATGCCACATGCCCCCGAAGCCGAACCCAGCCGGCGCACAGCACCGCTCCGCTTGTAAGCGAAGGAGACGCAAGGGATTCGTCGACTCAAACGGAGAGCCGATATGGCACCCTTACTCCTGGCGGGAAACACTCCTCAGGACAGATTACAAGGATAAGGGTGCGGAGCGGGCGGTGTCAAACAGGACGAACGGGCGGGTGGTCCTGAATTACGATGGTTTCGGCAATACGGTCATGCACGCACTGGCGGTTGGGGTGAATGAAGAACTGGATGAATCCGAAGCCTCCTTCAAGCAGAGACGCACCGTAGCCGAGGCCGCGCTCAAAGGCCTGCCAGAGGGTAATTTTCGGGCGCGTGAGAGAGACAACGCGAATGTGCAAGAAGCGTTTGCCGATCGTGAGGCCGTTCGTGCGCCAGACGACGAGTGCGGAGTAAAGGACAAAATAGAGCAAATCTTCGAACTCGCGAGGGTCGTACTTGATCGCGATGTTGAGGGGGTGATGCGCGGCTTCGAGTTCGATGTACTTGTGGGCGAATTCAATGGGGACAAAAATCAGGAGGACCACCAAGAAATCTATACAGAAGGCGGCGGCGCGTTGCCAGAAGGTGGCCAACTGGAGTCCTGCGAGGGATTCGAGGCGCGGAAGGCCGTGTGGATCAAAGAGGCGCGGAGACTTGGCGGAGGTGGCAAGAGCTTTCAACGATGCCATGGTGAACCATGATACACAGGCAAAACGGCTTTTGGGAGTTGGCAACGAAAGGGGGCGCTTGCGCGAAGCGGTAACAGGGCTGAAACTGTTGCCATGCTGAAAGTTGGATTGACGGGCGGAATAGCGTGCGGGAAATCGACGATACTGGAGATGTTCGCGGCCCTGGGGGCGCATACGCTGCGGGCTGACACCGTGGCGCACCAGTTGATGGCTCCGGGAGAAAAGATATACGAGCGCATTGTCGCCGCGTTTGGCAGTGAGATACTGGCAAACGATCAGACGATTGCGCGAGCAAAGCTGGCGGCAACAGCGTTTCCTGACCGGATCACGGAGTTGAACGCGATTGTGCATCCTGAAGTGCTGGACTTTGAAGATGATTGGATGCGCAAGGTGGGCGAAGACCAGCCGGATGCCGTGGCAATCTGCGAGGCTGCACTGTTGATTGAGGCTGGGGGACTGCCTCGCTACGACCGGCTGATTGTGGCGACCTGCACGCTGGAGCAAAAAGTGGGGCGCTTTGCCGAACGAAGCGGGATGAGTTCGATGGAGGCGCGAGCGGAAGTTGTGCGAAGGATGGCTGCGCAAATGCCCGAGGCGGATAAGGTGAAGATGGCGGATTTTGTGATCGACAACAGCGGGTCGAAGGAAGCGACGGAGAGACGCGTGGTTCAGATTTGGGAAAAACTGGCGGTGAGGAGCTAGTAGGTGCATGCGCCCACCTCGCTCTTTGTAGAAAAGCACGTTGGACCAAGGCCGAGTTGTAATCACCTGCGATGGAGGCTCGGTTCCATCACCCATCTACTATTGTCTACTTAAGAGGAACTTCAAAGTACATGAGTTCGCGTCCGTGGGCGTCGTTGACTCCGGTGACGAAGAGGCGCGCGCCCTGGGTGGGATTGTCGAGGTCGCCGATATCGAAGAAGAGGAAGCCCTGCTGCGAGGCATGAGGCTCAACGGCCTTGGCGGCGAAGGATGCGTGCTCGAGAACGTCGCGATCATTCTGCGAGAGTCCGCCATGGGCCTTGTTGCGTCCGGGCAGCGGGAGGGGGATTTGATCCTCGGGGCGGGAGCGCGGGGCAGTGACGTTGCTGAGGGCGCGGCGCAGATCGTCGAGCGTATAGGGAGCAGCCTTGGCGCGGTCGCGGGTGACGAGCTGGAAGCGGGCATTGCTGAGAACGACGGTCTGATCGCCGTCATTGGTGAAGACGACGAGGATGGGCAGGATGGAGTGCTCGAGCATCTTGGGATGGAAGATGGCAGCCCTGGCGGGAGTGTCATAAGGGTCGGCGCCAAGGGTGAGCTTCTCCTGCTGATCGCGCGAGGCCATGGTGGTAGCCGGAACCAGGGGCGGCATGACGAAGTTTCGGGCGAAGGCCGCGACCAGGAGCGCGGTGAGGATGGCGCCGAGAAGAAGATCGCGCTTCGTGATGAACACCATGCCCGGAATTATAGGCGGAAAACGGGGCGCACCTGCGGCAGAAAAGTGCCGAGGCGAGTGAAAACTCACCTTAGGAGTATGTGAAGAATCAGAAAACCGACGAAGAATCGGTAAATGTCGGAAAGTCTTTTCTGGCGCGCTCCTCTACAATTACAAGCGTGTACTTTCTCTATAGTTTGACCCTTGCTGTGCTGCTGGTGATCTCTCTGCCCTGGTGGCTGGTTCAGATGCTGCGGTTGGGAAAATATCGGGCAGGACTGAAAGAGCGGTTAGGCGTGGTCCCGGCGCGGATGCGCGTGGCCGATGACGCGGGGCGGGCGCGGCAAGAACGTCGCGTCGGGTGCGGGCCAACGGATGGCCCTCCGGTCGAGGACTCAGGGCGTCCACTTTGCTGGATTCATGCGGTAAGCGTGGGCGAGGCGCTGGCGATTGCACCGATGGCGAGCGCTTTGCGTGAGCAGGGATATCGCGTGGTAGTTTCGACGACTACGCACACGGGTCAAAGGCTGGCGCGGGATAAATTCGGAGCGGAAAACGTTTTTTACTTTCCGCTGGATTTTGGAGTATGCATCAAGCCCTACCTTCGGGAGTTGAAGCCGGAGCTGGTGATTCTGGCGGAGACCGAATTCTGGCCGAACTTCTTGCGGCTGGCGCGGGCGAGCGGAGCGCGACTGGCGGTGGTGAATGCGCGGATCAGCGACCGCTCGTATCCGAGGTATTTGCGCTGGCGAGGGCTGCTTAGCAAGGCGCTGGAGCCAGTGGAGCTTTTTCTGGCGCAGAGCGAAGGCGACGCGGAGCGTCTGCGGGCGGTGGGTGCAGCATCGGAGCGAGTGGAGGTAGCGGGGAATTTGAAGTTTGACGCTGCGTCTCCGGTGGAGACGGCGGCGGTGACGCAGTTGGGCGAGCAGTTGTGGGCATCGGGTGAGCCGATTCTGGTGGCGGGCAGCACGGTGGAAGACGAAGAGGACTACGTGTTGCAGGCTTTCCGGATGGTGCTGGCCCAGTATCCGGGGGCTTCGTTGGTGCTGGCTCCGCGGCACAAGGAGCGCTTTGAGGAAGTGGCGAAGCTGCTGAAGGAGCGGCGCTTCCGCTTTGTGCGACGCTCGGCGGCCGATGCGGCAGAGCAGGATCTGCGCGGTGCGGTTCTGCTGCTGGATACGCTGGGCGAGCTAGCGGCAATTTATCGCTACTCGAACATTGCGTTTGTGGGTGGCTCGCTGGTGGAGCGGGGCGGACACAACATCCTTGAGCCGGCGTTTTTTGCGCGGGCGATTTTGACCGGGCCGCATACGGAGAACTTCCGCGACATCCTCACATGCTTCGAGAACAGCAAGGCCGTCGTGCGCTGCACGCCGAAGAATCTTGGCATCACGTTTCTGCTGTTGTTGCGCGAGACGGCGCAGCGGGAGTTGCTGGGAGCGCGGGCGAAACAGGTGCTGGCGGAGCAGAGAGGCGCGACCGCGCGCAGCGTGAAGCGTCTGCTGGCGCTGGTGAAAAAGGAGCGCGGGTGATCAACGATCCGTTCACTTGGCTTTTTGGGCAGATGGTGCGGGCGCGCAATGCGCGATATGACCAGGAGCACGCGAAGATCTACAGACTCAAGCTGCCGGTGATCAGCGTGGGAAATATCAGCGTGGGCGGGAGCGGAAAGACTCCGTTTGTGCAGACCTTGGGGCGTTGGCTGAAATCGCGGGACATTCCCTATGACATTCTGACGCGGGGGTATGGACGGGAGTCAAAGGGCGTGTTGCAGGTAGATGTCGAGGGTGAGGCGAATAAGTACGGCGACGAGCCGGTGCTGCTGGCGCGGAGCCTGGGAGCTCCGGTATTTGTGGGCGAAGACCGTTACGAGGCAGGGCTGGCGGCGGAGGCGTTCGCGGCAAGGTCGGCGCGTCCGGCGCGGGTGCATATACTGGATGACGGCTTTCAGCACAGGCGACTCCACCGGGACTTTGACATTGTCCTGCTGTCACGTGGCGACCTGAGCGGGAGGCTGCTGCCGTTTGGGCGCCTGCGCGAGCCGCTGGCGGCGCTGGGGAGGGCACACGCCGTGGTGGCTGCGGAGGAATTGGCGGACTTGCTGGCAGAGCCGAACGTGTGGCATATCCGGCGGAGGCTGGTGCTGCCGTCTCCGGCGCCGACGCGTCCGCTGGCGTTTTGCGGGCTCGCGCATCCCAGGCAGTTCTGGGAGTCGCTGGAGGTGATTGGGATTTATCCGGTAGGCACGTATGCGTTTGGCGACCATCACCTCTATCTGGATAAGGACATTGCGCTACTGCAAAAATTGGCACGGCAGCATGAGGCGAACGGTTTCTTGACGACGGAAAAAGACCTGGTGAAGCTGGATACGGAAAAGCTCGCGCCGATGGTGGCTCCGAGGCTGACGATTGAGTTGGAGAATGCGAACGCGAGATTCAGCGGAATGCTGGAAGCGGCGGGAGTGCGGTGAAATGTAGGAACGTGAACAAAAGAATGCTGTACGCATTGATCGCAGTGCTTGGGAGCTTGTGGTTGTTGGCGGGGAATGTCTTTGCATCAAACACACCCAACGACCCTGTTTATGTTGTTGATGGTGACCGATGGATCGGATTGTTTGGGAACAAGAACGAATATGCGGAAATTCTCCTTCCCTCGCAACATGGAAGTCAAAATAGAGGACGCCTACCATATTTTGATGAAGCAAGGACGCCTCGGAATCATGGTTACCTTCGCAGCCAAGAAGGAATTCGGGGCAGGTGCCGATCTCCTAGCCAACCACGCGCGATGGGAGATTGCTGGCGATCTCAGGCCGACAGAGTGGAGAGTGCGACGCGGAGTGACTTGAGTGGAGCGAGGCGGGATTTGAAAGTCACCGAGGTTCGGCTCTTCAAGAACAGCGGCGAGAGAAATGACCGTTTTCCTGATTGGGCTTGAGTCGAAGGAAGGAGTTTTCGTCCTCTCAATATCGCCCGGCGATCAAGACACCAGTGTTTTGGTTAGGAAGATAGCTCATTCGTTCTTGGAGTCAAATGACGCTCGATCTGCTCTGTACTATGATGGACGGCTATGCTGCTGGTTGTCGATATTGGAAACACGGAGACCGAGCTGGGACTGTTTCCTCTTAGGGAGGATGGGACGGCTGCGGTTGTGCTCACGGCGCAGTGGCGGATCTCGACCTCGCAGCAGCAGACGATTGATGAATATGGAGTGCTGATCAGGCAGTTGTTTGCCACGCACGGGCTTGAGTTGACGGCGGTGCGCGGGATCATTGTGGCCTCGGTGGTGCCGCCGCTGGAGTCGCTGGTGCGGCTGATGTGCGATCGCTATTTCGGGATCAAGGCGCTGTTCATTGAGCCGGGAATCAAGACAGGGATGCCGGTTCACTACGATAATCCGGCAGAGGTTGGGGCCGACCGCATTGTGAATGCGGTGGCAGCCTATGAGAAGTGCAAGCAGAGCTGCGTAGTGGTGGATTTCGGCACGGCGACGACGTTCGACGCGGTTTCAGCCAAGGGCGAGTACATGGGCGGGGTGATCGCTCCGGGGATTGGGATATCAGCCGAGGCGCTGTTTTCGCGTACGGCACGACTGCCGCGGGTGGACATCAAACGGCCTCCGCATGTGATTGGCAGCAACACGGTGCACTCGCTGCAATCGGGACTCTACTACGGCTACGTGGGACTGGTGGACGGCATCTTGGAGCGGTTGCTTGGCGAGCTGGGACCGGCGCGGGTGATCGCCACGGGCGGGATGGCGGAATTTATCGCCAGCGGCTCGCGATTTCTCTCTGAGGTTGATGAGGCGCTCACGCTGACGGGATTGCGGATTATCTGGGAGCGGAACCTGCATAGCCGCAGGAAGTAGAAGAGCAGGTTTCTGTAGACTGAAGTTCATCCGTGGAACACTTCACATATTTTTCCGAGATTGAAGAGCACTTCCAGCGCAGGCGTGGAAGCATACTTATTTGCTCTCCGCTGGACTGGGCGCTGATGGAGATGTGGAAAGAGGCAGGGATTCCCGTAGAGGCGGTGCTGCGCGGAATTGACGCGGCATTTGATAAATACGATCGGCGGGCGAAGAAGACGCGCAAGGTGAACTCGCTGGCTTATTGTCAGCAAGAAGTTCTCTCGGCGGTAGAGGATTTGAGAGAGGCGGCCACGGGTTCGACACGCGATCCGGCGGCGACAAGCATTCCGAACACCGCGCTGGCTGCGTACTTTGAGCGCAACGCGGAGCAACTGGAAGGGTGCAAGCATCCGGCAGCCGCCCTGCTGGCGCTGACCGGGGAGCAGGCGAAGACCCTGCGGGAGCTGGCAGCGGAGCTGAAGATGCGCGAGCGTCCCGCGGATCTGGAAGAGCTGGAGCGGCGCATGACGGTAATGGAAGAGAAGCTCTTTGCCGCTCTCTGGAGCCATGCGAGCGACGACGAGTTGATGGACGCGCGGAAGCAGGCGGAGCGCGAACTGGCGCCGTATCGGGGAAAAATGTCAGGGGCGCAGATCGATCAGTTGCTGAGGCAGTACGGTAATAAACAATTGCTGGAGCGGCACAGATTGCCTCGGCTGAGCTTGTTTTATCTGTGAGCCAAGCGGTCTCCTCATTCGCCAACTGAGGGCGGATGTGGGACACCCGCGAGCTTCGCAGACGGGTACGCGGCAACGAGTACCGCTCCGTCCGCGGGCGTTCGGCCACTATGCGCTGGGGTCACAACCAGATATGCTTATAGAGTGCAATTCACTATAGAGAAACTCATTTACGGCGGAGATGGCCTTGCGCGCATTCCCGCCACCGGCGACGAACGACGTGGAAAAACCGTCTTCGTGCCCTACGTGCTTCCCGGCGAATTGGTGGAAGCGAAGGTTGTGGAAGAGCGCAAGGGATACACGCGCGCGGAACTGGTGGAGGTACTGACGCCATCGACGGCGCGCATTACGCCACCGTGCCCGCACTTTGGAGCCTGCGGCGGCTGCCAGTACCAGCACTCCGACTACACGGCGCAACTGGAAGACAAGCGGCAGATTCTGCAGGAGACGATTCTGCGCGGGGCCAAGCTGACGCTGCCGTTTATCGAGGTACATTCCGGTGAGGCGTACGGCTTCCGCAACCGGACGCGGATGAAGATTGCGATTGAGCCGGAGTTCGCGCTGGGATATTACCGGCATGGCTCGCACGAGCTGGAGGCGGTGCGGAATTGTCCGATTAGCTCTCCGCTAATTAACCGGGCGATTGCCGCGATGTGGGAGCTGGGGCCGGAGATGGCCGCGTATCCTTCGCTGCGCGAAGTTCAGTTCTTTGCCAACCACGACGATTCGGAGATGCTGGTGGAGTTGTTCGTCCACCATGCGACGACTCCGGTGTTGCTGACTAGGATCGCCAAATTGCTGCGAGAGCGCATGGCGGAGATTGTGGGAGTTGCGGTGTTTGCCAGCGGAGCCACGGATGGCGATTTGGACGACGGAAACATTGAAGCCTCACGGCGGTTGAGCCGGGCAGGAGTGCCGCACATTGAAGGCTCACCGAGCCTGGTGTACAACGTAGGCAGCCACGGTTACAGGGTTTCAGCGGGATCGTTCTTTCAGACCAACCGCTTTCTGGCCGAGAAGCTGGTGGAACTGGTCACGCGGAATCGCAGCGGTCGCGCGGCGCTCGATCTGTATGCGGGAGGGGGACTGTTTACGCTGCCAATGTCGCGGAATTTTGAACGGATTACGTCGGTTGAGATCGCACAGAATTCGTATGACGATTTGGCGGCCAACGCCGCGGTCCCGCACATTCAGGCGGTTCACAGCACGACGGAAGATTACGTGAATGCAGCACGAGGACGCTGGGATTTTGCGATTGTCGATCCGCCGCGCGCAGGATTGGGCGAGCGCGTGACGAAGGCGCTGGCAGGATTGTCGATTCCGCGAATCGCGTATGTTTCATGCGATCCAGCGACGCTTTCACGCGACCTGGTAACGCTGCTGGCGGCTGGATATCGCGTGGAAGAGGCACATCTGGTGGACTTGTTCCCGCAGACGTATCACATGGAAACCGTTCTGCACCTGGCGCGGTAGGCCGGGAAAAATAGGAGAGAAAATGTACGCACTGATTTTGATTCGCTACCGGCTTCCGATGGAAGAAGTCGCAAAGGTTACAGAGGAACACCGCTCCTACCTGCGGGAGTTGAAAGCCGATGGGACGCTGATTGCTTCGGGCCCGATGGACCCACGCTCGGGAGGCGCAATCCTGGTGCGGGTTCCCGACGATCATGTGCAGCAAAACCTGACCGATATTCGCGACGAAGACCCATTCTTCAAAAAGGGTGTTGCCAATTACGAGCTGATCCCGTGGAATCCGGTGATCGGAAAAGAAGATCTGGACAAACTATAGCGGAGGGCGCAAGTTTGTAGATTCGACGTAAGACACTGGCGCTTCACATTTGCAATCGCAAGGTGGAGCGCCAGACGCAGAACTCACAAAAGGGTGGCGAAGCTCCCCATGACAGATGTTTCCGCCAACCCGGAAGGCGTTCTGCCCCGCCGTCCTCCCGCCGCACCGATCTTTGCCGCCACGTTTTTCTTCTGCGCCGGCATTGCTTTGCAAAACTACATTTACAAACCTGCCGCACTGTATTTCTCCTGCACGGTTGCGCTGGCAGTGTGCTCGCTGCTGGCGCTGCGCTTTGCAACAGGGCGAAAGCGCACGCTGCTGGCATACGTTGGCGCTGTACTGGCGTTTTTTCCGGCGGGAGCGCTATGTACGGCAGCGCACCAGGCTCGAGTCGTGAGCGCGCCGACGGTGCTGGACTTCGCGGGTGGCGAGGAGGTAACCCTGACCGGGTACGTGGCGCGCTCGGGTTCGCTAAGGAGCGGCCGCGATCTGCACGAGTCTCTGGATTTTTCGGTGGAAGAGGCACAATGGGACGGCGAGGCCGCTCGCGCGGTGAGCGGAAACGTGCGGCTCAATCTGTATGTACCGGGCTCTGGCAGGGCATGGGAATCGGAAGAAGACGGAGTGGAGGAGACGATGGCTCCGCCGGTATTCGACTACGGACAACGATTGCGGATACGGGCCAAGTTGCGGCCTCCATCGAACTTTCGGAATCCGGGCAACATGGATTACGTGGGCTGGCTGCGCGGACAAGGCGTGGCGGCGCTGGGTTCGGCGAAATCGACAAATGTAAATGTATTGGCGGGTGTGGGCGGCAGCCGAATGGAACGAGCGCGCTGGCGGGTGCGACGGAGCGTACTACAACGGATGGAGCAAATGTGGTCTGCGCCGTATGCGGGACTGTTCCAGGCGATGGTGCTCGGCGAGCGGGGGCTGGTAGGACGCGAGCAACGGCTGGAATTTCAGCGCAGTGGAACGTTTCATCTGCTCGTGGTGAGCGGGATGAACGTGGCGATTTTCGCGGTGTTTCTGCTGTGGCTGATGCGCCAGCTGCGCCTTCCGGTGGAATACGGGATTGTCCTGGCGATTGTGCTGACCTGCGGTTACGCGTGGCTGACCGAGTTGGGCGCACCGATTCTGCGCTCTGTGCTGATGATTTTGGTTTACAGATTGCGGCGCTGCTGAACCGCGACCGGGCTCCGCTGAATACGGTTTCCGTGGCAGCCCTGGTGTTGCTGGCGTGCAATCCGGAGTCGCTGTTTGACCCCAGCTTTCAACTTACGTTTCTGGCAGTGCTGACGATTGCGGGGATTGGCGTGCCTCTGTTTGCGCGGACTACCGGGCCGATGCGCGCAGCCCTGGACGACATAGGCGACATAAGGCATGACTTGACGCTGAGTCCGAAGCAAGCGCAGTTCCGGCTGGATGTGCGGGCAGTTGCCGATAGCCTGGGGCTGTTGATTGGACGGCGCGTCGCGGCGTGGGTGGTGCCGAAGGTGACCTACGCACTGGTGGCGACCGCGGAGCTTGCGGCGCTGGCAGCGCTGATGCAGATCTCGATCACTTTGCCCATGGCGTGGTACTTCCACCGGGTGAACGCGCACGCCGCGTGGGCGAACATGGCGGTGTTGCCATTGACAGCCGTGCTGATGCCTACCTCGATGCTGGCGGTTGCGGTTTCTTATCTCGCGAGGTGGCTGGCGGCGCCATTTGCGACTGCGGCGCTTTGGGCTATGCAGGGAATCCTGCTTGCGGTGCATTGGTCGGGCGGAGCGCAGTTGACGGACGTGCGAGTTGCGATGCCGGCGCTGGGGGCGATTGCGGCAGTTGCGATTTCGTATGGGTTGGCGCTGTTGCTGGCGCGAAGGCATCGTGCGCTGGCGACGGTCTCGGTTGCGGCACTGGCGCTGGCGGCGTGGGGAGTTTATGCGCATCCGCGGGCATTTGCGTACAAGGCGCACGAGTTGGAGATTACCGCGATTGATATTGGGCAGGGAGATTCGTTTCTACTGGTGACGCCGAATGGACACACTCTGCTGCTGGACTCAGGCGGTTTGCTGGGGATGAGCCATAGCGAACTGGATATTGGCGAGGACGTGGTTTCTCCCTACCTATGGGAACGCGGGTTGAGCGGGCTGGATGCGGCGGCGTTCAGCCATGGGCATTCCGATCACATGGGCGGAATGACTGCGATCCTGCGCAATTTTCATCCGCGCGAGCTTTGGTATACGGTGAACTATCCCTCGCATGAAGTGAAGGCGCTGCTGGAGAGTGCGGATCGCTTGCAGGTGCGGCGAATTGAGCGGCACGAGGGCGAGAGCTTCGAGTTTGACGGCGTGAAGTTTGAGGTGCTCAAGCCTCCGGCGGATTGGGAGCTGACGCCGCGCGGACAAGACGATGCTTCAATGGTGCTGCGGGTGACGTACGCGGGGCACACGGCGCTGCTGGTGGGAGACATTCACAAACGCGTGGAGAAGATGCTGGTTGCCGATGCGGATGAGCACGGCAGCCCGTTGCATGCCGATCTCCTGAAGGTGGCTCACCATGGATCGAACAGTTCCACGTGCGATGAATTTCTGGACGCGGTGCGGCCTGAGTATGCAGTGATTTCGGCTGGGGTGCGCAATCCGTTCCGACACCCGCGTCCAGAGGTAATTGAGCGGCTGGCAGAACATGGGACGAAGACCTACCGCACGGATTTGTTTGGTCCGATTACGTTCTACATGGATGCGACAGGGGTGCATCCGGTGGTGGCGCGGTAAAGGATGGAAGGGGAGCTCTTTCTTCTGTCTGGAGGAAGATCAGAAACCCTGCCCCAACCAAATAAAGCAGGTTAGGACAGGGCATCCTCAGGATTCCGATCTAACCCTGGGCCTCAGCTTCGGTGAGGCCCTTGTTCTGGTACTGGGCAAGGATGGCGCGAGCTTCATCAACCTGGTCTTCGCGGACCTGGAGCTTGACGCCTCCGACGCCGGGCAGAATATCTTGCGGCGCGTCGAAGTTGGTCATCAGGACTTCAAGTCCGGCGGATTCGAGCAGGCCCTGCACGACCATGGCTTCGGATTCCTGTTCGCTTTCAAAGACAACGACCAGTGCCTCATTGGGCTCTTCTCTCAGTGCCTCCGGCATAGAACCTCCTTGCTATTCGATGCGGACCGATGAGCGTAGCACCGCATAATCTTCCGCTCAACGTGTATAAAAAGGCGCCAGCGGGGCCATCGAGCAATTTATTCCTACTTCCGCGAACGTTTTGTCATCGAACGAGAATGCAAGCAGGGGCGAGGAACCGCGCATGAACCAGGAGCAAGCCGATCACATCCCGCAGGGAGAGCAGCTTGACGAGGTGCGCCTCATCCGACGCCTTCAACTGATGATGAACTTGGTCATGCAGGTGATTGCCGAGGATCCCCGGTTGACGGTTGATGAAGCGTCGCAGATGGTGGCGGACTCGCGGAGGGCGGCGCTGACGATGTTTCCAGGCAAAGAACTGGCGTACGACCTGCTGTACCGTCCACGTTTCCAGCGGTTGAATGAGGGAGCGCTTCCGGTTGTCGCCCTACCCAGAGTAGCAAGCTATTTTTCGAGCTGGGTGAGGCGCAAGGTCATGGTTCCCCAGAAGAGGCGGGAGCGCATCTGTACGGGAAGATGGGCGGCGTCATCGGTAAACCAGATCCAGATCTTGCCGCGTCCCTTGAGCGGTCCGGCGTCTGAATAGATGGCAACGCGCACGGTGTGGAAGGTTCCGGCGTCAGTCTTTACATCTTCGCGGCCTTCGGCATAAGCGGTTACATCGAAGGTTTTTCCGCCATCGTTGACCGGGAAAAGATAGACGGCACCGGGCTCCAAGTGCTGGGCGCCGACGTAGTAGATGCCGGATAGTACATCGGTAACGCAAGCGGGCGCGTCATTCTCAAGATGCTTGGTTTCGCCGCTGCGGAGGTTGCGCTCATCGAGGACGCTCTTGCCGCGAGCGGGGTCGAAGACAAGATTGGTCTCGCGCTGATGCAGTCCCTCTTCGGAGTGTTTGAGAATGCGCTGCGAGCAGAAGGTACGGCGGTCAAAGTAGGATTCCAGACGATCTTGCACGCGGTAGAGCAGGGCAACGACGCCGGAGGCTTCGGCGATTCCAATGACATGTTCCTGATCGCCATTCTGCTCGATCTTAAGGGTTCCGGAGCCCGCCTTCCAGAGACGCCACTCAGCGTCATAGTGAAGAACTTGATTATTGGGAAAGCGATGAGCTTCTCCCGCAGGCTGGATAGACGCTCTCGGCTGGGCAGAGATGGACGCCTGCTGGGCACAGATGAGGGGCGTGAGCGTGACGGAAGCCACAAGCAGAGCCAGAGTCAACGCCAAAGGTTTTCTAAGAATACTCATCCGTTAATGGGCCATCCAAGTCTTCTTTGCTATCAACGCGACAATGACCGCAAGGGTTCCGAGCAGGGCATTGTATTCACGATGGTTCAAGTAAAGCTGGCGCGAGAAACTGGAATTTCCGGCCTCTCCGGCGTTCAGGCGAGGCAGCAATCGCGGAACCTGGGAACAGTAACCCGCGTAGTTCGGGAAACGGGAATTCAGAAACTGCTCCTCACCGCGAATCACGGGAATGTAGATGGCGGCGAACATAGCGACCAGAACCGCCGCGATCTCCCATCGGAGGGAGGCCAAGGCAAAACCCGATGCAATTACGATTGATCCAAAGTACAAGGGGTTGCGCGTGTATGCATAAGGCCCGGTAGTTGCAAGTTCCTCATTCTTCTTGACATGGCCGCTGGAGATGGCGCGAATAGAGACGCCGGCAAGAGCAAGGAGCGATCCGACGGCAAGCGACCACCACTGCGGCTGAGCGCGCCACAGGAAAAAGGCGGCGAAGAGAAAGCCGAGCGGCACACGAATTCTCTTGGCGATCCGACCCCAGTTCATACGCAACCTTTTCGCAGAGTAGGTTCTATTCTACGGCATCGCGGCGAACGGGCGAGCGGTGAGGGAGTCAACGGCACCACCTGAGTCAACTGTTTCGGTAGAGTCAACAGCCCCACCCTCCGCCCGAAAAATTGGGCGGAAGAGTAGTGCACCCGGTTTTCGAACCTAGCTGAAACCGAGGACGGGATGGGGCGAGTAGGGCTCCTCAAGGGAAACAATCTCTTCGGGAGTGAGGTGCAGCGAGAGAGCGGCTACAGCATCCTGAAGATGATGCGGCTTGGAGGCTCCTACGATTGGCGCAGTGACTGCGGACTTGCTGAGCAGCCAGGCTAATGCAAGCTGCGCGCGTGGAACGCCACGCTGTTCCGCGAGTTGGCCGACACGGTCAACAACCTTGTGGTCGGCATCTTCGGTTTTGGAATACATCTTGCTTCCGAACTGATCGGTCTCAAAGCGCTTGGTGACTTCGCTCTGCCAGGGGCGGGCCAGACGGCCGCGTGCGAGTGGGCTCCAGGGGAGAACGGCAATGTGCTCGGATTGGCAGAGCGGAATCATCTCGCGTTCTTCTTCGCGATAGAGGAGGTTGTAGTGATTCTGCATGGAGACGAAACGAGTCCAGCCATGGAGTTCGGCGAGGTAAAGCGCCTTGGTGAACTGCCAGGCAAACATGGAGGACGCACCGATATAACGTATTTTGCCAGCCTTGACGAGATCATGCAGGGCTTCGAGAGTCTCCTCGATTGGCGTCTGGTAATCCCAGCGGTGAATCTGGTAGAGATCGACGTAATCGGTCTGGAGGCGGCGGAGGCTTTGGTCAAGTTCGAAAAAGATGGCCTTGTGGGAAAGGCCGCGGCCATTGGGTTCATCACGCATGACGCCGTGAACCTTGGTGGCGATGACAACCGCTTCGCGGCGGGTGTTGGCTTTGAGGAAGCGTCCGACGACTTCCTCGCTGGCACCGTTGGAGTAAACGTTGGCAGTGTCAAAGAAATTGATGCCAGAGTCGAGCGCCTCGCGCAGAAAGGGCTGACTCTGTTCTTCATTGAGAACCCACGGCCTGACGTTGTTATCGGAGGTTGGCGATCCGTAGGTCATACAGCCGAGGGCGATGCGGGAAATTTTGAGTCCGGTTTTGCCGAGATTGATGTACTCCATGATTCCTCCAGATCGGCTGCGGGATTGAGGCGAGCAGGCCGAGGAAAATGAATACGTCTTAGAGCATACTGCGAAGCGCAGAGCCAGTGATTAGCGGGCGCGGCGATATTGTGATCATGGGTCAGTTGAGCAATTCGTCAATCTCGGCGAGCACGCGTTCAACAGTGAGATTTTCGAGGCCAGCATCTATCACTTTCTTGTGACTGTAACTTGTGATGCTCGCAGGGTCGCGCAGGACGCGGGTACCGGCCCAGTAAGGGCCGTTTCGGGCGGGATCAGTAGGGCCGAAGAGGGCGATGGTTTTGACTCCGAGCAGGGCTGCCAGGTGCATGGGGCCGGTGTCTCCGCCGACGAAGAGCTGCGAGCGGCGCGCCAGAGCCATGAGTTCACTGAGTGAGCTGAAAAGGGGTATGGCGCATCCATTGCTGGAGGCCAGAGCCTGCTGGGCGAGGGTTTCCTCGCTGGGGCCGTAGTTGATGACCGAACGCAATCCGCGCGAAGCCAGACGGGAGGCTAGCTCTCCGTAGCGCTGAGGTGCCCACTGTTTTGCCCCCCACCCTGCACCGGGATTGAGGATGGCAAAAGGGGCACGGGCGAGGCCCATGGATTGGAGCGTGGAGGCGATGCGCGCTTCGCTGGCCTTGTCTCGCGGCAGCAGGGCTGCGCCGGGTTGCAAGGTTGAGGTCGCACGGGAGAGTCCGATCTCCTCCAGCCAGGTTTGCAGGAGTTCGACATTCTGCTCGATGACGTGTCCGGCGCGCCCGTCGGCCAGGGAGTCATAGAGAACTCGCGCGAGGTGTTCGCGGGGCTTACGGAAGCCGAGGATGGTTGTGGCTCCGGAAAGTTTTGCGATGATCGCGGATTTGATTGCGCCCTGCATGTCAAGCGCGGCGTCGTATTCACGGGCGCGCATAGCGTTGCGGGCGGCGAGAAACTCGGCGCGGGTTTCAGCGGCGAAAGGGCGCTTGCGCCAGGCGCGGGTGTCGACAAGATGCACCTCGTCCACTAGGGGGCGTCCAGCTCCGCGTGAGCCTGCCAGTTCGACGCCGGGACCGCAGAGGAGTTCACGCCAGCGATGCTCGACGACCCAGCCGATTTTTGCCTCCGGCAGGGCGCGGCGCAGCATGGCCACGGCGGGCAAGGCGTGCAGCACGTCGCCCATGGCGCCGAGGCGGACGATGAGCGCGCGCGGATTCAGCTTTGGATTTTCAGCCTTTACCCGCAATGCCGATCCAGACAAGAACGGAGCCGACGAAGACTCCGGGCTTGTGCATTGAGATCTGGAGCTTGTGACGCTATTTGCGAAGCCATGCTTGTGCCCATTGAATGCTACTTTTCGATCCTGCGCAGCAACTCGGTAGTGGAGTGATCCTTGGGATCGCCCACGATTTCTACGCGGCCACCGGCGGCGATTACTTCATCGCGCTCTGGAACACTGTCGCGGGTGTAATCGGTTCCCTTCACCTGGATGTTGGGCCTGATCTCGCGAATGAGGGCGCGCACATCAGGTTCATCGAAGATCACCACGGCATCCACGCATCCGAGCGCGGCAATGATCTCGGCACGCTCCTGCTCAGGCATGGCGGGACGCCCAGGACCTTTGAGACTGCGCGTGCTGGCATCTGAGTTGATGGCGACGATCAGCTTTCCGCCGAGCGCCCTGGCCCCCTGGAGATAACGTACATGGCCGACATGCAGCAGATCGAAGCATCCGTTGGCGAGGGTTACGGATTCGCCAGCGGCGCGCCAAAGGGCTACCACTCCAGCTAACTCGCGGCGTTCGACGATCTGTCCCAAGAAAAAGCTCTCCAAAAGATATGCAAGCAGGTCGAGGAATTATTCCTCGAGGGCGGCCAAAAGCTCGGCGCGCGTGACGGTTGCAGTTCCGCGTTTCATGACGACGATGCCGCCTGCGTAATTTGCAAGTTTGGCAGCGCTGGCAGCGTCCGCTCCGGCAGCGAGTGCGGCGGTGAAGGTTGCAATCACGGTGTCACCAGCGCCGGTTACATCGACGACCTGGTTGGAGCCGTAAATGGGAATCTCCAGCGGAGCTTTTCTTTTCTCGAAGGCCATCATTCCGTCGCCTCCGCGGGTAATGACAAGCGATTCGAGCTTCATCTGGCGGATGAGAGCGGCCCCGGCATCGACGAGCTTCTGACGGTCGTCACCGATCTTGAGATGCAGCGCTGCCTCGACCTCGCCTTCATTGGGAGTGGCGGCGGTGATGCCTTCGTAGTCCAATATACGAAAACGGCTGTCAAGGGTGACGGGGGTCTCGCCAAGGAGTCCTTTGGCGCGGACGAAGTTGAAGAGACGCGGCGATACCGCGCCATAGCCGTAATCACTGAGGAGCACGGCGTCAGCGGCGGGCACGTATTCACGGGCGGACGCGACGAGCTCGACGAGAGTGGCGTGCGTGTCTTTCAAGGCTTCGCACTCGCGGTCAATGCGCACCACCTGCTGACGCGAAGAGTGGGCGGAGTAGGCGAGGACGCGGGTCTTGGTCGTGGTGACATGGCCCTTGAGACGGGAGATTCCGCTGACCGAGATTTTGTTCTTGCGGAAGATCTGGAGCAAGGCTCGACCGGCTTCGTCGTCGCCAACCATTCCGACGGGCAGAGCGGTGACGCCGAGGGCGGCAAGGTTCATGATTGCGTTGGCGCCGCCGCCGGGAATCAGGGTGCGTTCGCGATGCCGCAGGATCAGCACAGGGGCTTCACGCGAGACACGCGCAATTTCACCGGAGATGAATTCGTCGGCAATAAGATCGGCGAGCACCAGCACACTTACCTTGGAAAAGGATTCCACGATGCGGCGGAGCCGCTGCTGCTCGGTAAGGCCGTGATGGTTCGGACGCTTCTTTATACCGGTCTTCATAGGCTTTTGGGGAGTGTTCTTTCTTGTGCTCGACATTTCAAAGAGATTCTCTCACGTTGGAGGAAACACGGCTGAGCAGAATTACCAAAAGCAGGAGTTGCGGTTCCACATTTTCGGTCATTCCTCTGGCACACTCTCACGCTTTTTTTTCACAGGGCCGGTAAAGTTCTCCACGCACTTGTCTGAGATGTGTACCGGGTTTGAGCACTGTCCGGCGGCGGCCCGATTGAACGCGCGATAGAGGCGCTTGACGTCTACCTTGCCATTGCGCAGCTCACGATCGACCGCGTTGTGCATGGCTGCCAGCAGCTCAGAGCGCAATTCGTTGAGGACTTTATCGATGTAGATGTAAGGCACTGGCCCTCCAAAAGCCACTCCGCTGTGCTATCTCGCGTACCAAGCGCTTTAGAAGAGCGCTTTACAAGAACGATACACGCTGGGGAGGGTTTGCGCTTCAGAAGCCGCTAGCGGAGAAACCGCTTAACGATGTCAGTGGCGGGGGCGGCAGCTTCCGAGCCGAAGAGATTGAGCCACCGAATCTCTGGCTCGCGGCGGAACCAGGTTAGCTGGCGCTTGGCGTAATTTCGATGGCCCTGCTGCGCGCGCGCGATGGCTTCGACGAGTTCACATTCGCCGCGCAGATGTTCGGCGGCCTGGCGGTAACCGAGGGAGCGCATGGCGAAAGGCTCCGGGCCATAGCGGTCGAGCAGCGTGCGCGTTTCTTCTACCAGGCCTTGCTCGAACATGGCGGTGCAGCGGCGATTGATGCGATCGTAAAGCAGGCTGCGCTCAGGGCTGAGGCCGAGGCGCAGGATGCGGTAACCCTTGAGCCCATCGCGGCCATCTCGCAGGAGTTCGCTCATGGGGCGGGACGAAGCGGCGCAGACCTCGATGGCGCGGATGAGCTTTGGCTCATCGTTGGAATGAATGCGGCCCGCGGCTTCGGGATCCAGACGGCGAAGCAAACGCCAGAGTGAGGCGGGACGCTTGTGGCGGCGGAGGCGGGCACGGAGTTCCTCGTCGCGCTCGGGGCCGTAGAAGAGACCGTCTAGCATGGCGCGGAGATAGAGTCCGGTGCCGCCGCAGACGATGGGAAGGTGTCCGCGCGCGGTGATCTGGCGGGCGGCGGCGCGGGCCAGTCGTGCGTACTCTCCGGCGGTGAAAAAGGCATCCGGGGCAATGACATCGATCAGATGGTGCGGAACACGGGAGCGCTCTTCGCGGGATGGTTTGGCGGTGCCGATCTCAAAGTCGCGATAAACGGCCACGGAGTCGCAACTGATGATCTCTCCGCCAAAGTGCAGTGCCAGGGCGAGGGCGAGCGAGGACTTTCCGCTGCCAGTGGGGCCAGCGATGACGACGAGCGGAGCGGACGCGGAAGTCATTGGCGGCCTACCTCAACGTAGTCCGAGAATTTCATGGAGGAAAAATGGCAGGTTGCGAACGGCGGCGATCGCCAGGACTAATCCGAGGATGAAAAGAAGTCCTGCGGCATGGGAAGCTTCCGGCTGGCGATTCAGAATGGGCACGCCGTCATTCTACGCGATGGCTACTGCAGTTGCTCCATTTCACCGGTAGTGGGGTTATAGAAAAAGGTAAAAAGTAGTTCCAGGTAGGGGCCGTGGAATTCTCGCGGCAGCGGAGGGTAAGGAGATGATGCGGTGATTCCACCCCAGGCGGCCCGGTCCATGGCGATGTCTCCGGACGATGACAGGATGCTCATCCCATTCACCGTGCCATCACGCATGATGAAGAAACGAATACTTACCTTTCCGTGCTTGAGCAGGGGAGGGCGGACTGCCTCGGGTTCCAGGTTCATCCAGTTAATTTGGGTTGGACGGTGGATACGCGCAAGGTACGGACCGAAGTCCACACCCTCAGTGTCATTGAGAATCTCTGTTGAACCGAGGCGAGTGCGGTGGTCGGCGCTGCCCATTCCATAGCCGCCTCCGCCTCCGGAGCCTAGGTGAGGAGCATTGCGGGCGGCCTGTGAGATGACGTCTCCGGCAGAGCCCGGCATTTTGAATGGATTCTCGCGAGGTGGAGATTGTGGTTGAATTCGTTGCGGAGGAACATTCATCGCCGATTGGGAGTTGGCCGGCGGCGGTTGCGGAGCTGGCTGCGGCATCGCAGGCTGTGGAGTTGACGGTGCAGCCGGTCCAGGTGCCATCTGGTTGCCGCGCGAGCGAAGCTCCTCAAGGGTCTTCCGGTCAATGGGATGCTGCGTCTGGGCGATGCGGTTCTTGTCGCTCAGCTTATCGGCGTGAACCCTTTCGGACGACTTGAGTGCGTCTTCCGGCAAGGTGAGAAACGTTGGCTGCTTCGCGTGGATAAGATCTTCGGCACGCAGCAGGTGCGGCTGTGCCCAGTTTGGCAGCCACTGCGGCGAAAAGATCACAAGCAATACGAGGGCGATGTGAACGATAACCGAGATCCAGAAAGCCTCGCGCATTCGCGAGCGCGCCAGTTCGTCCTCGAGTTCCGCCAGCATGTGCGGCGAAAACTCCGGAGTCTCCTCTTCGGCGACATACGGCCGCTCCGGCGGATGGGGCGGCGGCGCTATCTGGTTGTTGCTCTCGGACTCGATCGCGATACTCCTAATGACTTTGGATGAGCCATCCCCTCGAGCAGACCGGCTCATTAGACGGGGATTTCCGGGCGCTCATGGTCCCGTCCAAGTATTTCGCCATCCAGCGGACGGTGTTCTTAGATTTTCGCATCTGCCGGGCATTTGATCTGGCTAATCGAGCACAGTCCATTCTCTTCTTAACGATTCTTAACTTCTCTGGATACCCGCCGGTATTCGCATGGCGGCAGCTATCTCGTCGAGGTGAGCGCGTTTCTGATGCTCGGCCATCTGTTGCTGAATCTCAATGGCCAGGGCAAGTGCGGCGCGCCCGTCTTCGAGCGTGACCTCGGGAGTTCCGTGCTGTCGAACGGATGCAAGGAAGCTGCTCAGCTCGGCCCAGAGCGGCTCCTCTGTGGTCACCGGCGGCTTGAATGGTGCGATCTCTGGAATGCCGCTTGCCGTCGGTTTTACGGACAACGAGAAGACGTCACGGCGCGAGTAATCTAGTGAAACATATTGCGCGGGCTGAAAGAATCGCAGCTTGCGCACGCGCTCGGTGCTGATGCGGCTGGCGGTGAAGTTGGCGATGCAGCCGCTCTCGAATTCAACGCGGACGCTGGCGATATCCACCTTGCCGGTGAGCACGGGAAGGCCCACGGCACGCAGCTCGCGAATGGGGGAATTGGCCATTTTCAGAACGATATCGAGATCGTGAATCATGAGGTCAAAGACCACGTCGACATCCAGCGAACGCGGGGTGAAGACGCTGAGCCGATGCACCTCAAAAAACATGGGACGGGTGAGTAGCGCCCATGTGGCCCGGACGGCGGGATTGAAGCGCTCGAGATGACCGACCTGTGCAATGCGTCCATGCTGCTTCGCCAGCGCGATAAGAGCGTCAGCCTCCGCAAGGGAAAAAGCTAGAGGCTTTTCGATGAGAACGTCAACGCCGCGCTCCATGAGTTCACGGGCGGTCGCCAGGTGGGCCACGGTGGGCACGGCGACACTGGCGGCCTGCAACGCAGGGATGGCCATGAGCATTTCGCCGACTGAGCCGAAAGCTTCGCCGCCAAACTCGGCGGCTACGGCTTGGGCGCGTGGAAGATCGGAATCCACGATGGCGGCCAACTCCGCACCTTCTTCGGAGAGTTCTTTATAGACGCGGGCATGATTTCGTCCAAACGAGCCTACGCCCACCACCGCTACTTGAAGTTTCTGATTGGTCACGTCTTTGATTCTCGCAGATGCGGCGGCGGGGGAAAAGTGCTCAGGCGATGCGGAGGAAGGCGATGGGGGCGCATTCAAAGCTGGATAACGGCCACCGGACGAGGGGATGAGGCGAATCTTCCGGCTTCGGGTTTCCGGTGAAATCCCCTACAATCCAGCGTATCGCGGAAGATGCGCGAGATTGGGCAGAGCTATTGAGCATCAATTGGAAAGCACAGGAGACGATCTCAGATGGTGATCAACAGATCTAAGTCCACAGCAAAAGGGAAGCCCGTAGGGAAGCTCTCGCATTATGACGCCGCCGGCCGCGCCAACATGGTTGACGTCTCCGGAAAAGCCTCGACGGTACGCACGGCAGAGGCGAGCGCGCGGGTGGTAATGAGTCCGAAGGTAATGGCGGCGCTACCGCGCAATCCCAAAGGTGACCCATTCGAGGTTGCCCGAATCGCCGGGATACAGGCGGCCAAGCGCACTTCGGAGCTAGTACCGATGTGTCATCCGGTAAACCTTAGTTACGTAGATGTCTCGTATTTACTGTGCGAAGATGGGGTCATTCTGAGTTCCCGAACATCAACGACGGCGGGAACCGGAGTGGAAATGGAAGCGCTGGTGGCGGTTTCAGTCGCGGCGCTTACCGTGTACGACATGTGCAAGGCTTTAGATAAAGGCATCGAGATCCGTTCTATACAACTGGAGCGCAAGAGCGGGGGCAAGAGCGGAGAATACAAACACCCCGGCCAACAGCAATAGCGCAGAATTTGTGGAGTGGAAGTTGCAATCATGAATAAGGGCCTGCAGGTTTTACTGGTAGACGACAACCCGGTCATTCTGAAACTGCTCGTTGAGTCGCTCTCAGCTGAGGCTAATGTTTACTCTTTTGCAGGCGCCTCGGATGCGCTGCGGCGGGCCGAAAAGTGTTTGCCTGACCTGATCATCTCCGATTATCGGATGCCGGGGCTGAGCGGCTTGGAGTTGCTGTCAAAGCTACGCATCTCGTTTCCTCAGGTTTCGGTGGTGATGATGGCGTCACGCGCCGACATTTCCGGTCCTTTGGCAGGCTCCAGCCCATTGGTGGAAGAGTTCATCGAAAAGCCGTTCTTCATTGAAGAGGCGGTGATGCGGATCAAGCGTGTGCTTGACCGGTTGAGTGTGAGTAAGGCGACGCGCGAGGGCGCCAACTCCACCAGCGTACGCGGCACGCTTGCGCAAATGTCGGTGGTGGACCTTCTGCAGACTCTGGATATTGGAAGGAAGACGTGTCGCCTGGTGCTGACGCATCAAGCCGAGCACAGTGAAATGCAATTCCATGATGGGCAACTTGTTCACGCAACCATGGGCGGCCTGACCGGAGAATCCGTGGTTTACAAGGTGGCGGCATGGTCTGAGGGCGCATTCAAGATCGACTTTGAACGGGTTGAATGCCCGCGCACGATTACGCACAGCACGCAATCCGTGTTGCTGGAGGCATTGCGCCTGTTCGACGAGGCACAGCGCGACGGCGAATCGGAAGAGTCGGAAGCAAAGCCCACGGGCAGCGCGGGATTCGGAGTTCCTGCAATGGCCGTTGGTTTCTAACGCCTTCTTAATCAGCCCCTGTGAGCGGGGAGTACTAACGTCGTGCGAAGGTAAGAGGGCAGCCTCTTGCCGTAACAGCCCTGCGATATACTCGCCTTGCGAGAGGCCGCCCAACCTACCAGATGCCCGCTTTTCATAAAGCCCTGCTGCTGTTTAATCCCGTCTCTGGAGCGCACCTGGAGCTTCGCTCGACGACGATGCGCCGCATTGCGGAAATCTTCCAACGCTCCGGAGTGGAAGTCATCGCGCAGGCCACACATGCGCGGGGCTCCGCTGGAGACCAGGCACGCGCGGCGATCAGCGAAGGCTGCGACGCGGTGTTTGCCTGCGGCGGCGATGGTACGGTCTTCGAGGTTTTGCAAGGCATGGCCAAAAGCTCGGCCATGATGGGCGTGATTCCACTGGGCACGGGGAACGTGCTGGCTCACGACCTGAGATTGACCGGTAATTCCGAACGAGCGGCGGCCCAGTTGCTCAGCTTCGCGCCACACAGGATTTCACTGGGCCGGATAGAGACCGGAGGGCATACCCGCTTCTTCACGGTAGCCGCCGGAGTCGGAGTCCACGCTGAACTGCTTTACCGGGCCAACGCCCGGGCCAAGCAGAGCGGTGGACACCTGGCGTACTACTCGCAGGGAGCGCGGCTGCTTTTCCGCCATGCCTTCGTTCCGTTTCCGGTAGAGATCACCACCAGCGAAGGAAAAGCCGTCGAGACGACGGCGCTCGAACTTGTTGCCATGCGGGTGCGATCCTTTGGCGGACCGCTGCGGCACTGGAAGCCGGGAAGTTCGCTGCTCTCCGACGACCTGCGGCTGGTTCTGCTGAGGAATTCAAACCGGGCACACATGTTGCGCTACACCCTGCAGGCGTTAACGGGACTCGCTCCGTTTGACGGACTGGAGAAGGAGGATGCCGACTTGTCGTTTGTTTCGGCAAAATCGGTGCTTTGTCGCGTTCCGGAAGTGCGCGCCGCGCAACTGCGGGTTCAGGCGGACGGCGAATTGCTAGGTCCGGCACCGACCCGGATCGAGATTGTTCCCGACGCACTGACCTTGCTGATTCCGCCGGAGGCGGGTTGGATAGGTGGGCCGCTGACGACACAATAGGTGAGCCTTTGACTTTCGCAGTGATCCTTGCAAACCTGAATCCCACATCATGGAGCCAGTAACCCACTTCCTTACCGGAGCCGCCCTTGCCCGCGCGGGCTTCAATCGCAAGACGGCGCTGGCTACGGTGACCATGACTCTGGCCGCCGAAGCCGCGGACATCGACATCGTTGCCTACGTCAAAGGCTCGGCTACCGGGTTCATTGTGCATCGCGGCATTACGCACACCTTTCTTGCCATACCGTTCCTGGCGGCGGTGGTGGTGGGGCTGGTTTGGCTGATGGATCGGCTCTGGCAACGCAGACGGCGGGCGAAAAAGCTTCGGGCGCCTCTGGAGCGCCGCTGGGGCTTGCTGTACCTATTTGCCTGCATCGCGGGGCTGTCACACCTCCTGCTGGACTTCACCAATAACTACGGTGTGCGACCGTTTTACCCCTTCTGGCGCCAGTGGTATGCATGGGACATTGTTTTCATCATCGAGCCGCTGATACTGGCAGTGCTGCTCGCCGCCTTGACATTGCCGTGGCTGTTCGGACTGGTGGGCCAGGAAATTGGCGTCCGTCAGACGGGGCCGCGCGGACGTGGAGCGGCGATTGCAGCACTGCTCTTCATTGTGGCGCTATGGGGAGCGCGTGATTTTGAGCATCGGCGGGCACTGGCCGCAATGGACGCCGTGGAATATCACGGCGAGGCGGCAACAAGGATCGCAGCTTTTCCGTACATGGTGAACCCGTTTCGCTGGGCCGGAGTGGCCGAGACGTCGAAGGCATATATTTCCATGCACGTAGATTCGCTGCGCCCGGAGGTGGATCCGGGAAGTAATGCCCAGACCTATTACAAACCGGAAAGCAGCGAGGCCACCACGGCAGCGCGCAACACCCGGCTCGGCGTGGCCTACATTGAGTGGGCGCGATTTCCGCTGGTGGAAGATGAACATCTGAGCACGCCCGAGGAAGGCGACCTGGTGCGATTCTCCGATGTGCGCTTCCTTTATCCGGACCAGCACGGACGGCCATTGCAGGCGTACGTCCTGCTGGATTCGCACCATCAGGCGGAAAAGCAGGGTTTCGAGCTTCCGAAGGGGTTGCGCTGAAGCCGCAAGGGACGATTTTGAAGCTTCCGGTGGGAAAAGATCATTTTCCTGAGAATCAATTCTTGCATCTCATGCTTGACGCAAGGCCGCCGAGCACGAAAGAATCAACTCTCAGGTCAATGAGGTGAACATGCTTCCCTATTATTTCGTGTTCTTCGCCATCGCCGCCCGTTTCCTGCCTCACGCCGGCAGCTTTAATTTCACGCCAGTGGCGGCGTCGCTGCTGTTCTTTGGCGCGCGGATGCCGCGAAAACAAGCTTGGATTCCGGTGACCCTGTTCATTGCCGCGGATATTTTGATTTCCCGCCTGGTGTATGGGTATCCGGTGAGCGCCTCGGACCTGGTGACTTGGGCATGGTATGCGGTCATCGTTCTGCTGGGTTCCCTGCTAGCTTCCAACTCCAGCCCGCTGCGGGTTGTCTCGTCATCTCTAGTGGCATCGGTCTCGTTCTTCCTGGTGAGCAACTTCGCGGTATGGGCCGTCTGGAACATGTATCCCAAGACGCTGGCTGGTCTCGGCGAATGCTACAGCATGGCGATTCCTTTCTTCCGCAACACGGCGGCCAGTGATTTGCTGTTCGCGGGCGCGTTCTTTGGTCTTGCAGCACTGCTGCCCCAGCTCTCGCGTAAAGTGCAAAGGCCGGTTGCCTAAGTGTTTCTGTGAACCAGATTCAAGAGCCGCCTCGGGCTGAGGCGGCTTTTTGTTGGTTGCATGAAGGTGGCTAGCCTTTCTTTGCAAACTCAATCAGCGCCGATCCATCGACACGCATGGACAGCCATTCCGACATGCGCTTCGCGCCGAGGGCCTCATAGAATTCAATGGAAGGGGTGTTCCAATCGAGCACCTGCCAGTCATAGCGGCCGCAATTTTCGGCCACGGCAATCTTTGCCACATGCAGCAGCAGAGCCTTTCCAATCCCCTTGCCGCGGTACTCGGGCCAGACGAAGAGGTCTTCCAGAAAGATACCGGGGCGGCCTTTCCATGTGGAGTAGTTGTAAAAATAGAGAGCGAAGCCGGCGGGGTGGCCCTCCCAATCGGCGATCACGCAATGGAATCTGGGTTCATCCCCGAAGCCATCGCGAATCAGATCTGCCTCGGTAGCCTTGACGGCATCGGTGGCGCGCTCGTATTCAGCCAGTCCCCGAATCATCTTGATAATCGTTCCCACATCCTGGGGTTGAGCCTTCCGGATTTGCAGCATCGTGCCTCCATGGAGTCTATTTCAGCAGTTTAATTCAACTGCACGCCGGGAACCGCAGGTCACCTTGGAGCTACCCGCAGGTAACGGTTGCCGATAAAATCCATCTGCTGTTTCGCTTGCTGATGCTTTGCCTTCATGGTGCAATGGTGACATGACAGGAGCAGATTCCATGATGCCACGCCATCTTCTGCAGGAGTACCTGGGCCTGCTGAATGATGCGGCGTCTTCCAGCGATACACGAACACGCGACGTGCGATTACTGCGGGCATGGGCGGTGCTGCGTTACATACTCTCTGGACCCATGAATTGCGAGCACTGCCAAACTCAAACGCGGTTGGCAATTCCGGTCACCAGCGAGCGCCTCAGTGGGGAGACGCTGGAATATGCCTGCTTATGCACAAACTGCACATTTCATGAACTGGAACGCGCCCGGAAAGTCATCCTGCAGGTTGGGGGCCTGCGTGTTGAGTATACCCACGAGGATGCTGTTTCATAGTTGATCGCACGGACTTCCCCGCCTGGCTCTTTTTACTCCCTTAATTTCTAAAGCGCTCGGCCTCTCGCACGATTTCGTCGAGAACCTCTGACGCCTTCTTGCTAGGCATGGTGTGATTGTTGCTCATCATGGAGAACACGAGGCGCTCGCCTCTGGATGTCGAAAGATATCCGGAAAGAGTGTTGACGTGATCGAGCGATCCAGTCTTGGCTTTCACCGTTGCACCGGGAGGAAGATCGGTGAGGCGAGATGCCAGGGTTCCATCGACACCGGAGACGGGCAAGCTGCTTATGTACTCGGCCGACCAGCTCTGCTTTGCCGCGAATCGCAGAAGTTTCACGGTGGCGTGCGGTGAAACAAGGTTTTCGCGCGAAAGTCCTGACCCATCAAAGAAGACATATTCTTCCGGGTGAACATCGGCCTGTGCGAGGAAAGTCCGGAGCACCTCGAGTCCGGCGGCGATGGAGCCGCTGGTGCCTTTTTCGCGACCAAGCAAACGCAACAACATTTCAGCATGCAGATTCTGGCTCACCTTGTTGATTACGTGGATGTCCAAAGTGATTGGCGCGGAAACGTGCTCGGCCAGCACGACCGGCGAAGGGGAAGCAGGTTGGGCCTCCACGCCTCCGCCTAGAGGAGCGCTGGCATTGACGGTGAAAGTGCCCAGGCTTGCCATGGACGTATGGCGCGCGCGGGTTTTGCCGTACATCACCACTCCGCGCTTCTCCAGTAACTCCCAGAGCAGACGGGCGCAGAACTCGGCGGGCTCTTCAATCGCCACAGCTTCCCCGGCACCAGTGTCATCCAATGGAATATTGCCCCAGATCTCCAGCCGGTTAGAGCCGGGCTGCCGCTGTACGAAGACCTTGCGCGGCCATCCTCCGGGGGGAGAGGTCATTACCTTGTTATCAACGTGAAAGTATTCGGCAAAGGGAGAGACCGTGATGAAGGCTCGTTCGCCGACGCGCTCGGCGGGAAGAATGTTCACGTACACAACATTGTCGTTGACGGCCAGGGCGGAGACCGGAGCGCCCCACTCCCAGACCAGGTCGTCCTGAGACCAGCCTTCGCCATAGCGTTCATAGACAAAGAAGCTGTCGTCGGCCACGATATCGCCATCTATGACCTTTACGCCGCGCGCTACAAGCTGGTCGGCGAGCTCCGCAATGGCCTGCTCGGGCGGAAACGGGCGCTCGGTTTTCATAATGTAAGGAAGCGAACGCCCGCTCAGGTTGGGATCGCCGCGTCCGACGAGGACGATGTCTCCGCTGATGCGGCCGTACTTGTCAGGAACGGAGGAGGATTCGACAGTGGTGTGGAAGCGGTAGTCGGTGCCAATCAGCGCCAAGGCGGCGGCGGTTGTGAAGAGCTTGGTGTTGGAGGCCGGAGTGAAGAGCCGGTCGGCGTCGTGCGAGTAGATGACGCTCCCGGTGTCCAGATCCTCGATCTCGATCCCCCAAAAGCCGCGGTCGACCTCGGCACGCGACAGAATGGCGTCAATTCGCCGCGCCAACTCTTTATGATGGTCGGCAGCCTCTGCCATCATCCCGAGGCAGAGCAACAAACCTAATAGGGCAACTGCCCTCCGGGAGGTACAAACACCTAAGTGCCGCATAAGAAGCGAATTTTAGCACTGTTGCCGCTGGCGCTGCGGTGCCGGATGTACAGGGAACTAACGCGGAGCTAAAAGAAAGTTGTCAATGAGCCGGGTGACGCCGAAAGTTGCGGCCACGGCAACAAGCGCGCCTTGGGCGGTGTCTTCGATTGGCTCAAGGGCGCCGGCGTCTATGATTTCGAAGTAATCGAGTTGGGCGGCGGGTTCGGATGCGAGGACGGAAAGTCCCAGCGAGCGCAGCTTTGCGGCGTTGGTTTCGCCGGAGGCAGCGAGACTCTCCACCTGGGTCAACGCGCGATGAAGAACCAGCGCCTGCTTGCGCTGCTCTGCCGTGAGGTAGGCATTGCGCGAGGAGAGCGCCAGGCCATCAGCCTCGCGCACAATAGGGGCGACGATGAGTTCGACAGGCATGTTGAGGTCGCGCACCATACGGCGCAGCACGGCGACCTGTGCGGCGTCCTTCTGGCCGAAGACGGCGAAGTCAGGTTGCACGATGTGGAAGAGTTTGGCGACCACGGTGCTTACTCCAAGAAAATGACCGGGACGCGAACGGCCATCGAGCTTTTCGCTGAGTCCTTCTACATGAACCATTGTGGTTGCGCCTGGGGGATACATTTGAGCGGCACACGGAGCGAAGACGATGTCTACGCCTTCGCCCTCAAGCCGGGTACAGTCAGCTTCCAAGGTGCGGGGATAGTGGTTGAAATCCTCCGTAGGGCCGAATTGCAATGGATTTACGAAGATCGACACCACCACCATGCTGGCCCGGGTGCGCGCCAAACGCACGAGTGAGAAGTGCCCTTCATGGAGCGCTCCCATGGTGGGAACAAAGCCAAGTGAGAGTTTCTGAACGGTTGCGGCGCGGCTGGCGGCCTGCATTTCGTGAATATCGCGGATGATTTTCATTTCTTGTCTGGATCCTGTGCGGGCTCGGATTGCGGTTCGGGCGGCGCTGCGGGCGGCTTGAGTCGCCAGCTATTTGCGACCTTCAGGAAGACCGGGTCCAGACGCGCGAGATCCTGCGGTGAGCAGCGCAACGCAAGGGAGTAGAAAATTCCGTCATCCCCCTCGATCAAGGCAACCTCTTCGATTGCGTCTTTAAGCGCATCCTGGCCACTTGCGTCGTCGTGAAGTTTCACGCGAAGAATCTCAGCGTTTGCGCCATTCAGAAGAAGGCGAGTGCGTCGCTGAGTCTCCGAGACTGCGTAGGAACCGTCTGGCGTGACAGCCATTTCGATCAGCGAATCGAGCGAAGGCGTAACCCCATTTGCCTTTTTGGAAGAAACATCGATGGCGGCGACGGTGATCTGCGGCCACTCGGCGGACTCCACCCCTGGACGAGGCTCGACGACCACGAAGCCGAGGTCGTCAAAGATGTTTCCGAGACGCTGCCAAGTGGCAGGGACGTTAACGCATAAGCCCGCGGCTTCGACGCACTCGGTGCGGAGTACACCGGACGATGATTTCTTCGATCTGGTGTGCCTTGAGACAGCCGGGGCATTTCCGGCGGGCGCAGCTTGGGCTGCGGCGTTTCCGAGGGTGACACAAAAAAAGATGGTGAGGAGCAGGACTTTCATCTCTCGATTATTTCCTGCTCGCGGTTACTGGCGTTACGGAATTCCCGCTTACGGCGCTCTGGACGTCCCGAGGAAGGTGATAGCTCTCGGCATCGGCGGGAAAAGTGCGCGCGCGAACATCTCCTCCATAGGAATGAATGGCCGCGGTGATGAGTTCGCCGGCATTGCAATAACGGCGCACGAACTTTGCCGCAGGATTGAAGGTGAGTCCTGCAAGATCGTGGAAGACGAGAATCTGGCCATCGCAATCAGGCCCGGCACCAATACCGATGGTGGGCGTGGAAACTTCTGCCGTTATCCGTACGGCAACCTCGCGGGGAATGCCCTCGAGGACCAGGGCGGCGACTCCTGCCTGGTCGAGCGCGGCGGCATCGCGAAGCAGAGCGTCGATGGCTGGTGCGGTCTTCCCCTGCACCTTGTAACCGCCCATGCGATGCACGGACTGCGGGGTGAGGCCGATGTGGCCGACCACGGGAATCTCAGCTTCGATGATGCGGCGGATGAGCGCACTTCGCGAAGTTCCGCCCTCGATCTTTACCGCTTCAGCACCACTCTCCTTGACGAAGCGAGCGGCGTTCTCAAGAGCTTTGCGCGTGCCCGTGTGATAGGAGCCGAAAGGCATATCCGCGACCAGGAAGGCGTGACGAACCGCGCGACGCACGGCGCGGGTGTGATGCAACATTTCATCCATGGTGACTGGCAACGTGCTGTCATAGCCGAGGACGACCTGGGCGAGCGAGTCCCCGACCAGGATGAGGTCTACGCCGGCCTCATCGGCAATGCGGGCGGTGGCATAGTCGTAGGCGGTGAGGGAGACGATGGGCTCGTGCTGGCGCTTCTTTTCCGCGAGGGTTTGTACGGTGACACGCTGGCGAAAATCGCCTGTGGTAATGCTCATAACTCCTCCAGTGTGGCTCCGCGTGGCGGATGCCGCCTGTGCGCCGGGGCGCGAGTGTTCAATGGGATGAACCGGGTGATTGTAGCCCTCCGGGAGCGCGGAGGCAACAACTGGTGAACTGAGGTCTCCGCATCGAACTCACTTACAAAGCTGGCGCGTTGCCTCCATCATGACGGTTTGAGCTTCCTCGGCGAGGTTATCAAGAGCAGTGGCAGTTTCGCGAACCATGTACACGCAGGCAGAGACCAGGCTGCCGACGGAGATAAAGCCAATGGCCAGAGCGGCGAGAGCCGCGAAGCGTGCGCCGAAGATGAAGTCGTAGTGCACCAGCACCCCGCCGAGCACGGCGACCAGAGCCTCGGCGGCAAAGCCTCCTACGGCAAGGTAGCCGAGCCGGATAGCCTTGCCAAGATGTTCGGTGCGGCGCTTGAGCAGGCTGGCCTGTTGCTGCAATCGGCCATAGAGCTCGGAATCTTCACCAGCACGGGCCATTACTCCGGCGACCGTGCGGGTGCGGTCTACGACCCGCGCAATCCGGTTCCCGAGCCCGAGCACGAGCACCGTGGAGGAGTTGGTGAGCAGGGCGGGAGCGACGACTGCGGTGAGAACCGCAAAAGGGCTTTCGATTGATTGCATGATTCAATTCTACAGGAGCAGCTTGCGAGGAGGCCTCGCCACGCAAGCCGAGAGTCAGTGAATTCCAGCTTTGTTCACGCACTCGACGTAGAGATGATCGGTCTTCAGAATGTGCTTTCGCAGCCAGTCGCTCAAAAACAAAAGAACATCGATAGGAATGTCAACTCGATTCTCACCGCATTCAGCGTAGAACTGGGCCACTTTTGAGGTGAATACGCGGTGTTCGGCAATGTGCTGCTCCAGAGCCGCATAGCCGGAGCGGCGCATGGCAGATTCCTCTCCTCGGAAGTGCCAGCGCGCGTATTCGCTAAGTTCCTGCAACACACGGACGATGACAAAACGTCCCCGCTTTTCGGCCATGGCGTCATTGAGCTCATTAATAAGGGAAAACAGCTTCTTGTGCTCCGTATCAAAGCGCAACACGGAGACCGAGTATGCATCTGTCCACTCAAAAAGTACCACGAGAAAACCCCTGAACGAAGAAGGCACGGAGCCGCAGAATCGTGTCCGTATGTGTGAGCAGTATAACGGAAATGTCGATGAAAAGCGGCATGAATCAGGCCGATGCAGGCGAATCAAAGGTAACGGAAAGATCAGTCCCTCGCGCTTCCCTGTTGACCAAGAGGCAGAAAATACTGGGTGCCCTTGATAGGTTCGCTGACACGGCGCAATAGAACCTGAAGATCTTCGCTGTGTTCGACGAAATCGATCTCCGCGGTATTGACCACCAGCAAATCGCTGGCGGAATAGTGAAAGAAGAAGTGCTCGTATGCCTTCACAACCTCTTCCAAATACTCATCGCTGATGGCGCGCTCGTTGCTGGCGTTCTTGCGGCGCAGACGCTTGCGAAGAACATCGAGAGGAGCCTGAAGATAGATGACAAGATCGGGCGTGGGCAGGTCACCGCGCAAGAGCTTGTAGTAGGGGTCGTAAACCGCCAGTTCGTCATCGCCGAGATTGAGGTTGGCGAAGATCTTGTCCTTCTCGAAAATATAGTCGGTAATCACGATCTTCTGCGCGTTGCGAGCGGCCGCCAACGGAAGGAGCTGCTCAAAACGGCGGATGAGGAAAGCAAATTGCGCCTGGAATGCGGCGCCGGGCTCGCCACGATAAAACGCCGAGAGGAATGGGTTCTCCTCGGGTTCCTGCACGAGCTGGCCGTGGAGCTGTTCGGCGAGAAAACGTGAAAGCGTGCTCTTGCCGACGCGAATGGGACCTTCTACGGCGATATAGCGGGATGGTTCGAAGAAGTTGGCCATAGAGGTCGCGAGCGAATCTGAATTCCAGAGGACAGGAGAAGCATAGCGCGGGGCGCGCGGTGGGAGCAACAGGGTTCCGGCCCAGGCTCACCCAGGAGAGGCGGAAGAAGGTAGAATCATTGCAATGATCGGATATATAGCAGGAGCCTTGGCGGCGGGTGCTGCCACATTTGCCGGAGTGCATACCATGGTTCCATGGTCGCAGCTCTATGGCGAAAACTTTAGCGGCGTCAAAGAAGGACTGAAGATCCTGGCGCTGACCTATGACGACGGGCCGAACGATCCATGGACGATGAAGATGCTGGAGGTGTTGGAAAAGCACCAGGTGGCGGCGACGTTCTTCATGGTAGGCCGGTATGTTCGGAAACGTCCCGATATTGCCCTCGCCGTTCACCAGGCTGGGCACGCGATTGGGAATCACAGCTACACGCATCCGAACCTGATCTTTGCCCGCGAGACGAAGCTGCGGCAGGAACTGGAAGACACCTCCGTGGCGATTGAAGAGGCTACGGGCGAGCGGCCATTCCTGTTTCGTCCACCATTTGGCGCCAGGCGTCCGGGAACGTTCAAGGTGGTGGAAGAGATGAAGATGTTTCCGGTGATGTGGCGCGTTACCTGCTTTGATTGGGCAGCAAAATCGCACGAGGAAATTTTGAAGCACGCACGCAGGCAGATTGCCGGTGGCGAAGTTGTTCTACTGCACGACGGCGGCCATCAGCGGATGGGCGAGGATCGCAGCCACACGGTAAAGGCTACGGACCTTCTGATCAGCGAGTACAAGGACCGGGGATACCTGTTTGCAACGGTAACCGAGCTGATGCAGATGCGTCCTGGAGTGCAGATGCCGTTTGGCGTTCGGGCGATGAAGTAGAAGGATCGGAATGCAAAATGGCGGCCTGCGGGTCGCCATTTTTTCATATGGAAGAAAAGCTGGATGCGAGGCGAATCCTTTTCAGGTGTGAGGGGCTCTTCAGAGATAGAGGAAAACATGAGCACGTTGGTTTCGGTTAAGGCTTTGAAGGATGAGTTGGACAGTGGGCGGTGTCCGCAGTTGGTTGACGTGAGAACCGCGTCAGAGTACGCCAGCGGACACATTCCATGCACGGTGAACATTCCGATGGATCAGTTCGAGGCGCGGCGGAAGGATTTGCGTCTGGAAGACGGATTGGTGCTGGTTTGCAAGGCTGGAAGCCGGGCGCAGATTGTAGCGGGCTGGCTGGGCGCAAGTGTGCCCGTACGGGTGCTGGAGGGCGGTACGAATGCGTGGAACCGCGCGGGACTTGAGGTGGTGACATCGGCCAAGACGCGCTGGTCTCTGGAGCGCCAGGTGCGGCTGGGGGCCGGCTTAATGGTGCTGACAGGCACGGTGCTGCCGGCGGTGGGGATTCACTGGGGGATATGGTTGGCGATGTTTGCGGGAGCCGGACTGACGTTTTGCCGGAGCCACCGACATCTGCATGATGGCGATTCTGCTGGCAAAGATGCCGTGGAACCAGGGACGGAAAACCGAAAACTCGTGCTGCGCGTAGAAAAGGCTGCTGGTCCGGCGCTTTTGCTTCAGAATTGCGGCGATGAATTTCGAAGAGCTTGCGAACGAACACAAGGACGCGGTGTACCGGCAGATGCTGCGGGTCTGCGGAAATCATGAAGATGCCGAGGACGTGCTGATGGAAGCACTGCTGAAGGCATATCGCAGCCTGGCCCAGTTACGCGAGGCAGCGGCCTTCAGGGCATGGCTGGGGCAGATTGCACGCAGGCTGTGCTGGCAACTCCGTGAGCGTGATGCCATGGCTCCGCTACTACAGCTATCCGTGATGGAAGACGAAGGCACGGAATTGGTGTCGCGGGGTGAGGCCGTGGACGTGGAACTGGCACGACAAGAGATGAAAGCTCTGCTCTGGCGCGCCATTGGAGAGTTGCCCGATGATGCTCGTGAGGTGTACCTGCTGCGTGACGTCGAGGACTTGAGCGGCGAAGAAGTCTCAAAGAGATTGGGGATCACCATACCTGCGATGAAGAGCAGGCTGCATCGGGCACGGCAGACGGTGCGGGAACGTTTGGACGAGAAGCTGTCGGCGAGTGCAGGACAGCCATAGAAGACAAAGAGATGCTGGAAGTTACGGTCGAACATCTGGGAGCGGTGCAGTTTGAGATGAAGACGCGCGGACACGTCGTGATCAGCGATCAACCGGAGGAGAACGGCGGTTTCGACGAAGGGATGACGCCGCCGGAGTTGATGCTGGCTTCCCTGGGTTCTTGCGCAGGATTCTATGCCGTGGATTACCTCAAGAGAAACAAGCTGTCTTTAGAGGGAACGCGGGTGAGAGTGACGGCCGACAAGGCGAAGGCTCCCGCCCGGCTCGATAATTTCAGGATTGAGGTCGATGTACCCGCGGGGCTGAACGAGGAACAAATCAAGGGTGTGGAAGAGGCGGTGCATCGCTGCCTGATTCACAACACGCTGACGCATCCGCCGAAGATTGAGTTGGAAGTGAAAGGCACGGCGCTGGTCGGCTAAGTTGAGGCTGCTTGATTTTGCATGTGCCAGCAAAAAGCTGGCCCTTACTTGGCGCGGCTTGCCTGAAGTTTACGGGATTTCTCTTCCACGCCGAGTGCTAGTTTCTCTTTGTAGGCGAGCAGTTTTTTCGTCAACCCGGGGTCGCCTGCGGCAATCACCTGCGCGGCGAGGATTCCGGCGTTGGTCGCTCCGGGCTTGCCGATGGCGACGGTTGCGACCGGGATTCCGGCAGGCATCTGCACCATGGCCAGCAGCGCGTCGAGGCCTCCGAGCGGGGTGGCGGCGATAGGGACGGCGATCACGGGCAGAATAGTTTCGGCGGCGATCACACCGGCGAGGTGAGCGGCGCCTCCGGCTCCGGCGATGATGACGCGGATGCCTCGGGAAGCGGCGTTGCGGCTGAATTCGCTGGTGCGCGCCGGAGAACGGTGCGCGGAGCAGATGTCGATTTCGTACGGAATGTCGAAGAGTTCCAGCGCCTTGGCGGCCTCGTTCATAATCTCAAGGTCGCTGTCACTGCCCATGATGATGGAGACGAGCGATTTTCTTTCCATAGAGCTATTTTCCCATCTTGCGGTAATGCTGTGCCGCCGTTCAACGAGTTGCGGGGCGGGCTCGGTCATCGAACTTCGCTTCACCTAGCGCTTGAGGCGCCGATGGGCGATATCGGTGCGGTACTGCATACCATCAAACCGGATACAGCGAACCGCCTCATAGGCGCGGGCTACCGCCGACTCCAGAGATGCTCCGCGAGCGGTGACTCCGAGGACGCGTCCACCAGAGGTGACAATATTGCCATCGACCAGACTTGTTCCGGCATGAAAGACCCTGACTCCGTCAAGGGCATTGGCCTGATCCAGTCCAGAGATGATCTTGCCGGATTCGGCCGGCCCCGGATAGCCACCGGCCGCCATGACCACACAAACACTGGGATCGGGGCTCCAGCGGAAGATCCCGTCGCTGACGCGGCCTTCAATACTGGCTTCAAAAGCTTCCAGCAGATCGCTATCAAGACGCATGAGAATCGGCTGGGTCTCGGGATCGCCAAAGCGGCAGTTGAACTCCAGCACCTGCGGGCCGCGGGCTGTCATCATGAGGCCGCAATAGAGAATTCCCGTGTATGGCGCACCCTCGGCGGCCATTCCGGCAATTACCGGACGGGCAATGTGCCGCAGCAGCCAGTCGCGCATATTGTCATCGATCAGGCCAGCGGTTGAGTAGGCTCCCATGCCGCCGGTGTTCGGGCCAGTGTCGCCATCGCCGATGCGCTTGTGATCCTGCGCGGCAACCAGCGGCGCAACGCGCTCACCATCGCTAATGACGAGAAAGCTGATCTCCTCGCCTGCGAGAAACTCCTCGAAGAGAACGTGATGGCCAGCATCGCCAAGCGAGCCCTGCAACATGGCGGTGGCTACCTGCGCAGCTTCCTCTTTGCTGCTGGCAATCACCACACCCTTGCCTGCGGCAAGGCCATCGGCTTTCACCACGATGGGCGCACTGAAGTTAGCTAACGCCCCCTTGATCTCTGATACTGCGTGAACCTGCACATACAGCGGCGTAGGAATGCGGTGGCGGGTCATGAAGGCTTTGGAGAAGCTCTTGCTTGACTCCAGTTGCGCAGCGGCATGTGTGGGGCCGAAAACGGGAATGCCGCGACGGCGCAGTTCGTCAACCGTACCCAGCATGAGAGGGACTTCAGGGCCGACGACGACGAGATCGGGACCGACCTTGACGGCTGCCTCGATAATTGAATCCAAACGCTTGAGGTCGCAAGGCACGCAGGTCGCGTCCTGCGCAATACCGGCATTACCGGGAGCGCAGAACAGCTCGCTCACCCTGGGCGATTGCTTCAACTTCCAAATTAGCGCGTGTTCGCGGCCACCGCCGCCCAGCACAAAAACCTTCATGGATTCTCCAACGCAAAAGGGTATGAGGTGGGGTAGGGGTAAGTCAATCAGTTTGGGAATCCCGCGATGGAAAGTCACTGGCGAACGCCAGGGTTGCTGCATACTCCGGCAGCACGAGAGGCCATGAAATGCTCACGCATGATTTGCGATTCTGGTAGCCTTGCTCCAAGCTGAACGTCCGGTCGAAATTGAATTGCGGATTGCGGTGAAGTAGTCCAGAGCGGATAAGAATGAGCATCAAGCGAGAGGATTGGCAGCCAGAGACAACATCGCCGACATTGCCGGAGGTTCGCTCGCGCATTCCCTTACCGGTAAACGGCGGTGTCATGCGCAAGCTGTTGGCCTTTGCCGGACCTGGTTTCCTGATCGCCGTGGGCTACATGGACCCCGGAAATTGGGCCACCGACTTGGCGGCGGGTTCGCGCTATAACTACACGCTACTGTATGTAATCGTTCTCTCGAACCTGATGGCGATTCTGCTGCAAAGCCTTTCCATCAAGCTCGGCGTGGTGAGCGGGCGCGATCTTGCGCAGGCCTGCCGTGAGCGTTTTGGACCCAAGACCGCATTCGTGCTCTGGCTGTTGGCCGAGGTGGCCATTGCAGCCTGCGACCTGGCTGAAGTAATCGGATCGGCGATCGCCCTGGAACTGCTCTTCCACATTCCGCTGGTGGTCGGCGTGGTGATCACCGGTTTCGACGTGATTCTGCTGTTGCTGCTGGAAAACCGTGGGTTCCGCTATATCGAAGCCATTGTAGTAACCCTGACGGCGACCATCGGCGTCTGCTTTGGTCTGGAGGTTCTGTTCTCGAAGCCGCAGTTCGGACTGGCGCTGAAAGCCATGTTTATTCCCGATCCGGCTATCCTGCATGACCCGCTGATGCTTTACATCGCCATTGGAATTCTGGGCGCAACCGTCATGCCGCACAACCTGTATCTGCATTCGGCGATTGTGCAGACGCGAGACTACGCGCGCACTCCCGAAGGCCGTCGTGAGGCGCTGCGCTACTGCAACATCGATTCAGCGGTGGCGCTGACCATTGCACTGTTTGTGAATGCCGCCATCCTCATTGTGGCTGCGGCGGTGTTCTATCGCGCTGGAAAGCACGAGGTGGCTGAAATTCAGGACGCCTACAAGCTGATGTCAGGCCTGTTGGGCGTGACCTGGGCCAGCGGTATCTTTGCCGTGGCCTTGCTGGCCAGTGGACAGAACTCTACTCTCACGGGAACCCTGGCCGGACAGATCGTGATGGAAGGGTTTATCCACCTTAGGGTGAAGCCGTGGCTGCGTCGTCTGATTACGCGGCTGCTGGCCATTGTGCCAGCCGTCGCGGTGACGGCATTCGCGGGCGAGAGTGGCACCGCCCGGCTGCTGATTCTGAGCCAGGTTGTGCTCAGCATGCAACTGAGCTTTGCCGTGGTGCCCCTGGTCATGTTTACCAGCGACCGGAAACTGATGGGCGAGTTTGTGAATCCGCCATGGCTTAAAGCACTTTCCTGGTCAACGGCGGCGCTGATTGCGGGCCTGAACCTCTGGTTGCTGGTGCAAATGCTGCGCTAGACGGAGCTGCTTACGGAACCTGCGTGTCTCGGAGTTCGTATCAAATATATGAGCCTGAGGTGCAGGACCATGGGCAATGTTGCGGATTCTTCTCTCCAACGAAAATCGCGTCCGAATGCGGCGCACGAAATCGAGGATGCTATGACGCGGAGGATACAGGCAATATGCGTGGCGGTAATCGGCGGAGTCCTGTTGCTTTCAGGCTGCACCATCAGCAAGCAGGGCAACGGCGAAGACAAGAAAGTCAGTATTGAAGTTCCGGGCGCAAGCGTGAAAGTAGACACGGGAGTGTCGGCCAACGATTCGGGGATGCCGGTATATCCCGGTGCGCAGGAAAAGCACAACACCGAGAAAGACAAGGGCCGCGCGCATGTGGATTTAAGCACCCCATTCCTGAAGATGAAGGTTGTGGCACTGAAATTCACCTCCGATGATGCGCCCGACAAGGTGGTGGCCTTCTACCGCAATAAGCTGAGCAACTTCGGCGCGGTGCTGGAGTGCAAGGGTGGCGGACAGGATGTTGAGGTGGGAAGTGGGCGAGGGCTTGATAGTCCGGTGAAGTGCGACAAAGTTACTCGCAACTCTGAAGAGATGAGCCTGAAGGTTGGAACCGAAGGAAATCAGCATGTGGTCCAGGTGAAGCCAAACGGCACCGGCTCAGATTTCTCGCTGGTTTACATTCATATTGGCAACGGAAAAAGCGACGAAGATTACAGCGGCAAGCAGCCGTCGTAGTTGTGGTCTAGGCACCCGCTGACGCGGCCCATTTGCTTCCGGGCAACCGGGCTGTTAACTTTTGAGCGGTGGAACATGCTTGCGGCCAATGCGGGGTAGTGGTGGAGGATGGGCTGCCCTTTTGTCCGAACTGCCGCGCTCCGCAGATCAAGGTTCCGGTGCGCCCGCCTACCGCTCCAGCCACGGAGCCGCTGCTGCCGGGAACCCCTGAAGACCTGCAACCTCCGGCTGAACCGATGGTGAGTGAACCCCGCAGGCTGGAAACAACACAACTCGTTGGCCCTTTCCCGCCGGACAAGCTGATCTGGCGTCCGGCAATTGGCTCGGCGTTGGTGGCCGGACTACTCGCGGCGGTTGGCACCTCGATCCCAATCATTCCTCTCGCGGTGCTTTGCATGTTCGCCTCCGGAGGACTCGCAGTTACGCTGTACCGTCGCCGGGCAGGGTTCCGCGCTGTGACGCCGTGGATGGGCGCCAAACTGGGGCTGCTCTCCGGCGGCGCGGGCTTTGGAGTGCGTGCGATGCTGATGGTTGTTGCGCTCTTCGGCGCCAGCGAGCGCAAGCAGGCACGCGACATTCTGATGGAAAAAATGCAGGAAGCAGCCGCTACGGCCACCGACCCGGAAACGCGGCAGATGATGGAGCAATTTCGAGCATATATTGCCACCGATCACGGTCTGATTATCGTCTCCCTGATCGGAGTAGCGTTTGTTGCTGCGTTTTTCCTGATGTTCAGCGCGCTGGGCGGCGCCCTGGGCGCAACGCTCTTCGGACGGGAAAGCGTCCGCAAAGAATAGCTTCAGGCAAGCTTGTCCTTGCCCCGCCCTTGCAAGGTCGCGTATCATCTGGCGTTATGAACGTCATCTCCCGTCCCCCTAATATTCGCGAAAAAGGGCAGATCATGTCTGCCTCCGAAATCGAGCGCACTTTAGTTCGACTGGCGCACGAAATTGTGGAAAAAAACAATGGAATCGCAACTCTTGGCCTGATCGGTATTCGCCGGCGGGGCATTCCGATTGCCGAGCGTCTGGCGCGTCACATCGAGCGTATTGAAAAAGCCGCGGTGCCGGTTGGCACGCTGGATATCACGCTCTATCGCGACGATCTCTCCACGGTCGGTCCCAAGCCAGTGGTGGAACCGCGCCCGATCGGATTCAACATCACCGATAAAGACGTTGTGCTCTGCGATGACGTGCTCTACACGGGACGCACGGTGCGTGCCGCGTTGGATGCACTCTTCGATCAGGGGCGTCCGCGCAGCGTAAAGCTGCTGACACTGATCGACCGCGGACATCGCGAGCTGCCGATCGAAGCTACCTTTGTGGGCCGACGCGTGCAGACCTCGGACCTGGAAATTATCGAAGTCAAACTCACCGAGACGGACCAGATGGAAAAGGTCCTGTTGGTTGAGCGCGTGCCGGAACCCGAAGTCTAAGCGAAGGACAACATGAAAGCCAAGCCCCGGTCGCTGCTCGGAATCGAGCCGCTGGATTCGCGGCAGATTCTCGAAATTCTTGCGCTGGCCAAGCGTATGAATCCGACCCGGCCCCGCACTACGCTTCGGGGCCGCCGCATCGCTCTTCTATTTTACGAAAACTCAACCCGCACTCGTACCAGCTTTGAGATTGCAGCCAAGTCACTGGGCGCATCTACAGTTGTCATCCACGCGACCACCGCCAGTATCGAAAAGGGTGAATCGCTGAAGGACACGGGGCGAACGCTGCAATCGATTGTGGACGCGATTGTCATCCGGCACCCCAGCTCGGGAGCCCCGGTGCTGCTATCGCGGCTGATCGACATTCCAATCGTTAATGCCGGCGATGGGATGCACGCGCATCCCTCACAGGCGCTGCTGGACGCATTCACCATCCTCAATCACAAGAAGAGTCTGAAGGGATTGAAGATCGTTACCATTGGAGACATCTTTCATAGCCGCGTGGCGCGCAGCGACGCCCACCTGTTCAGCAAATTGGGTGCGCGCGTGGTGTTCTGCGGTCCCGACGTTCTGCTCCCCGATTCAGCGCTCGAACTGGCTCCAGGAGTGGAGATTGTGCGCGATATGGACGAGGCAATCCATGGTGCCGACGTGGTGATGATGCTGCGCGTTCAACAGGAACGACTCTCTGGAATGCAGATCAACGTGGACGAGTACATTCGCCGCTATCAACTCACGGCTGCCAAGCTGAAGCTGGCGAAGAAGGACGCCATCGTCATGCATCCCGGTCCAATGATCCGGGGCATGGAGATGACCGACGAAGTTGCCGATTGTCCGCAGTCGGTGGTACTGGAACAGGTATTGAACGGCGTAAAAGTGCGCATGGCAATCCTGACGACCTTGTTGGGAGGAAAGCGATGAGCACGATACTGCTACAGGGTGGGCACCTGATTGATCCGGCAAAGGGCTTCGATCGACCGGCCGATGTGGTTCTGCGCGACGGATACGTCGAGGAAATCGCAGAGCCGGGCAAGGCCAAAGCCACCGCCGATGAGACGCTCGATGTAAGGGGACTAGTTGTAGCTCCGGGGTTCGTTGACCTGCACGTACATCTGCGCGAACCCGGACAAACACACAAAGAGAGCATTGCGACCGGAACCGCCGCGGCAGCAGCCGGAGGATTCGCATCGGTTTGCGCCATGCCGAATACGCGTCCCATCAATGATTCGCCTGCAGTGACGCGGTGGATGCGGGACGAGGAGCGCGGCGCGGTGGTAAACGTGTTTCCCGTGGCGGCCGCAACCGTGGGTAGCCTGGGAGAAAAGCTCAGCGATTATCGCGGGCTGAAAAGGGCCGGAGCGGTGGCCATTAGCGACGATGGCAGACCGATTCTGGATGACCACGTCATGCGCGAAGCCTTGGCGCTGGCGGCCAAAGTCGGCCTGCCGGTGATTCAGCACGCGGAAGACACAAAGCTTTCGCGTGGCAATCCGATGAATGAAGGAGCCACATCTTTCAAGCTGGGATTGCGCGGACAACCCTCGGCATCGGAGTGGCAGATGGTGGAGCGCGACATCCGTCTCGCAAGCCAGGAGGGCGGACGTCTGCATGTAGCTCACGTTTCTACCGCAAAGTCTCTGGAGATGGTGCGACTGGGGCGCGCCTCGCATGTCAATGTGACCGCCGAGGTCACACCTCATCACTTTTTGTTTACCGAAGAAAGCTGCTCAGACTACGACACGCGTTACAAGATGAATCCACCATTGCGCACGGCGGCGGACCGCGACGCGATGCTGGCCGGGCTGATCGACGGCACCATTGACGCCATTGCGACCGATCACGCTCCGCACGCGCTGTTTGAAAAAGAAGTGGAGTTCGACAAAGCCGCGTTTGGGATCACCGGCCTTGAGATTGCGCTGGCGGCGACGATTACCGCTCTGCATCACACTGGAAAAATTTCGCTGACACGCGTGGTGGAGCTGCTCTCGACAAACCCGGCAAAAATCGTTGGGCTTGCGGGCCGAGGCACGCTCGCCGAAGGCTCCGTTGCCGATGTCACCATCTTCGACCCTGAAAAGAGATGGACGTACGAAGTGGCGCAGACGCTCTCGCGCTCGCGCAATTGTCCGTATGGCGGAATGCAGTTCTACGGAAAAGTGCGCGCCACGATTGTCTCCGGCAAAATTGTGTTCACCGAGTTGTAGCTCGCGTGGGTCACGAGTTAAGAAGGCCTGCGTATTGCGGGCCTTTTGCTGTTAGAGTTGGATTTCCAGCCATGCGTGACGTCGATTCCATCCTGACCTCGATCTTCGGACTCAAACAGTTCCGTCTGCAGCAGCGCGAAATTGTGAACGATGTGCTGGCAGGCCGGGACACGCTAGTAGTGATGCCGACCGGCGCGGGCAAGAGCCTCTGCTTCCAACTTCCGGCGGTGTCACTGCGCGGACTTACGCTGATCATCTCACCGCTGATTTCATTGATGACTGACCAGGTAAGGCAACTGCGTGCGCTGCGGATTCCGGCAATGATGCTGTGCAGCGGGCAGAGCTACGATGAGCAGCGCCAGGTGCTGGGGCGGATGCGCGAAGGCTTCCGCGGACTGCTGTACGTTGCGCCGGAACGCTTCAACGCCCCGGGGTTCCTTTCGATCATCACCCAGCGCGAGCTTTCACTGCTGGCAATCGATGAGGCGCACTGCATCAGCCAGTGGGGACACGATTTCCGCCCGGAGTATCTCCGCCTCGGCGAGGTTCGCAAGCAACTCGGCAATCCGTTGACCATCGCGCTGACCGCAACCGCAACCCCGGAGGTTCGCGCCGACATTGTGAGGAATCTGGAACTGAAGAATCCGGCAATTCACGTGACCGGTTTCGACCGACCGAATCTCAGCTATCAGTCCATCGTTTTTGCCAAGGCAAAGAACAAGCAGGAAGAACTGGTCGACTATCTGTCGCACAATAAGTCGGGCGGAATTGTGTACTGTTCAACGCGCAAACATGTGGATGAAGTGACGTCCCTGGTTGCGAGCAGGCTGCGCGGCAGGGCAGTGGTGGCCTATCACGCGGGGATGGATCAGGACGCGCGGGGCAGCAATCAGAGCCGCTTCATCGATCTCGAAGACGCGATCATCGTGGCCACCAACGCCTTTGGCATGGGTATCAATAAGCCCAATCTGCGTTATGTGATTCACTACAACCTGCCGGGAAGCTTGGAAGCTTACTACCAGGAGGCAGGGCGGGCAGGGCGCGACGGATCGCTCGCAGAGTGCATTCTGTACTATGCCGCGGCCGACGTGATGACGCAGAAGTTTTTCATCGACAAAATTGGCGAGACGAATGGCCGGTTAAGCGACAAGCAAATCGCGGTGCTGCAAAAGAGAGGCACAAAGCAACTGAACGCGATGCAGAACTACGCCCGGTGGGAGCGTTGTCGGCGCAGGCAGATTCTGGAGTATTTCGGCGAAGATAAAATTCCCGACAACTGCCTGTGCGACGTGTGCAAGGCAAGTAAGCCCGCGCTGAAAATGAGTGGACGCGCGGCAGCCCTGGCCACCGAGAGCGCGAGCGTAAGCGCCAAGCGGGCGGTTCGCAGTGAAATCATCAAACGTACGCCGGTTCCAGTGGAGTCGCATTCCAGCGATGTGCAACTGGCGCGAATGAAAGAGCTTCGCAGAGATGTTGTCCGCGCGATGGGCACAATCTTCTTTCAGTACCTGCCCGACGATCTGCTGCGCCGCTTGATTGAGAATCCGCCAAAGACTGTTCTGGAATTGCGTGACGATTTCGAGGTTCACGCCAAGATCATCGAAAACTTTGGAACCCGGATCGTGCATCTGGCGAGTGCACCTCAGGCACGGAAAAACGAACATCCTATCCGCGATGGCAGGTACGAAAGAGCAGCCCCGGAGAGTCTCGAGGCTGCGAGCTGCAAATTCTCACAGCAAGCGCCACGCGCCAAGGTTGCGGCTGCCCGCGAAGTCGCAGGCGGCAAGGTGGGAGCGCTGCACGGACGGGCGGTGGAGGCGCGTTTCGAGAGGTTGCGCACCCTGAGGCTGGAGCTGGCGCGAAAGAATCGCTGGCCCGCATATTGTGTTCTGCAGGATGAGACCTTGCTTGAGATAGCACGGACGCGGCCGAAAACAATGCGCGAGCTGCTGGAGATCAAAGGCATGGGACCGAAACGAGCGGAACATTACGGTAAGGAACTGCTGGCAGAAGTCGCTCGCGAATAATTCATCCCGTGAATGAGAGTGCAACGATGAAGGGCAGCCGAGGCTGCCCTTCATCGCATACCAAACTTGTTCGCTAGCGGATCAGTCCCATGCGCTTGCCCACCTTGCCGAGCACTTCGAGTGCCTGGCTGAGTTCGGCTTCCGTATGAGTCGCGGTCACAATGGTGCGGACGCGCGCTTTACCCTCGGGGACGGTTGGAAAAGCGATGCCTGTGCCCATCACGCCTTCTTCGAAAATCACCTTGCTGAAATCCATCGTGGCGCGTCCGTCGCCGATGACGATGGGAGTGATTGGCGTCTCGCTCGCTGGCGTTGTGATGCCGCCAATGTTGAAGCCAAGCAGGCCAAGCTCCTTCTTGAAGAAGCGGGTGTTTGACCAGAGGCGCTCGATGAGTTCCGGCTCATTCTCCAACACCTCAAAAGCCGCAATGCAGGAGGCCGCGACCGCCGGCGGATGCGAGGTAGAAAAAAGGAACGGGCGTGCGCGATGGTAGAGATATTCAATGAAATCGCGGGTACCGCAGACATAGCCGCCCAGCGCACCGATGGCCTTGGAGAGCGTGCCCACCTGAATGTCCACGCGGCCATGTACGCCGAAGTGGTCGATGGTTCCGCGTCCGTTGCGTCCGAGCACGCCGGAAGAATGCGCGTCATCCACCATCATGATGGCTCCGTATTTCTCAGCGGCATCACACAGACCGGGAAGCGGTCCAATGTCGCCATCCATCGAGAAGACGCCGTCTGAGATCAATAGCTTCTTGCCCGGAAGATTGGCGACGCTGGCAAGCTGTTCCTCGGCATGTGCCACGTCCTTGTGCCGGAAGACCAGGATCTTCGCTCGTGAGAGCCGGCAACCGTCAATAATGGAAGCGTGGTTCAGCTCATCGCTGATGATGTAATCGTCTTTGCCGAGAAACGATGAGACGGTTCCCGCGTTGGCGGTAAAGCCAGACTGGAAGACCACGCAGGCTTCGACGCCTTTGAAGCGCGCAATGTTTTCTTCCAGTTCTACGTGAATCTTCATCGTACCGGCGATGGTTCGCACTGCGCCGGAGCCCACCCCATACTTGCGCGTCGCTGCCAGCGCGGCCTCGCGAAGCTTGGGGTGTGTGGTCAGTCCCAGGTAATTGTTGGAGGCGAGATTGATGACCTTGCGGCCATCAAAGTGACAGACCGCGGCCTGCTCATCTTCAAGCACGCGCAGCTTGAAATAAGTACCCTTCTGCTTCAGCGTATTCAGTTCATCGGATAGAAACGCGAGTGGATTGATGCGGGTGCCGGTCATGAAGAATTCCTTCTAAAATGCGTTGTCGATGCCGTCTGTGTACAGCAGGATCTTGGAGGCCTTGCCGGAGTTCAGCAGCTCCATGCCCTTGTTGAAATCAGAGATCGGCAAGCGGTTGGTGATGACCGGATGCAGGTCCAGCTTTCCGGCCTTGAGCAATGCGGTCATCTGGTACCACGTCTCAAACATTCTGCGTCCATTGATGCCGAGCACGGTGGCGCCTTTGAAGATGATGTCGCGCGCCAGGTCGAGCTCCATTGGGCGCGAGGGAATACCGAGCAGGCTCACGCGGCCCCCGGTGCGCAGAATGTCAAAGCCGAGCTTCACCGCGTCTTGGTGTCCGGCCATTTCCAGCAGTACGTCTACGCCATAGCCATCGGTGTGGTCACGCACAATGGTGCGCACGTCTTCGGTCGCAGGATCCAGCACGAGGTCGGCTTTCATCTGGCGCGCAATGTTGCGGCGGTACTCATTCACTTCGATGGCAATCACTTGTGCGGCTCCGCAAGCGCGCGCTACCGCGATGGCAAACAGGCCGATGGGGCCGCATCCTGTGATGGCGACGGTTTTGGCGGCCAGGTCGCCGGAGAGCGCAGTGTGAACCGCGTTGCCCAGCGGATCGAGAATCGATGCGTACTCGTGCGGAATGGCGGAATCGAGCTTCCAGATATTCGATTCGGGAATCACGACATAGTCGGCGAAGGCTCCGTTCCGGTCGATGCCGATAATCTTCACGTTCTGGCAGATGTGTCCCTGGCCGGTGCGGCATTGCAGACACTTGCCACATGCGACATGCATCTCGGCTGAGACCAGGTCGCCCTCTTTTACGCTGCTGACCTCATTGCCAATGGCAGCCACGTTTCCGCAGAACTCATGGCCGGGAATCAACGGAGGCACAATGCGCCCCTGCGCCCACGGATCCCAGTTGTAGATATGCAGATCAGTGCCGCAGATGGAGGCGACTTTCACTTTCACAAGGACTTCGGCGGGACCGATAGTTGGGACCGGAACCTCGCGGATCTCCACGCCCGCTTTCGGCTCGCCCTTCACAACCGCCGACATCAATTTCGACATGGTTCATCAACTTTCAAAACGGGTTGGTAGTCTCCCAGCCCCAAAAAATGAGTACAGAGAACCCCTGATTCTAACACCGCCCGCCTGTGATCGAATTGCTGCGTCCACCACGATATCGATTCTGGAAAACTCGCGCACTTGAAGGTCAGGCTGCTGGCAACAGCCGTTGAAGCTGGTAGAAAGAACCATCCCCGACTCCATGCAATGCGGGCGACGGGAGTGCGGGAAACGACCATTCCGCAATTCGTCAAGTGAAAAACTAAGAAAATTTATTGACAATCAGAGTAACCAGCCACAAAATATTGGACTAGCACGTGATGGTATTCAAGATATAGACATGTGCTGCAGATGTTTTGACTCCTTCAAGGGAGAACGTTCCAATCGGGTGCTGCGGTTCTGTTCGACAGTTCCGAACCTGCGAGGTGGCTAGACCTCGTTTCTGTTGTTCAGTCTCCGCGCTGGTCGCGGAGACTTTTTCATTGTTGCATTGATGCAGCTCTGCTGGCGTGTTACAAGAACAAGACGGAAGACGGTGGAAATGATGTCAACGGCAAAACGCAAACGCGCCAGGGTCCAATCCGATGTTGTGATTCCGGAGAAGATCTACTTCCGCATTGGCGAAGTGAGCGAACTGGCAGAGCTGCCGACTTATGTTTTGCGTTTCTGGGAGACGGAGTTCGCACAACTTAAGCCGACGAAGAGCAGCACCGGCCAGCGAATGTACCGCCGCAAAGATGTCGAGTACGTGATGCGTATCCGCAGGTTGCTGTACGAGGATGGTTTCACCATCGCCGGCGCGCGTGAAAAACTTAGGGAAGAAATTCGTTCCCATCATGCACCGGAGACGCTGGCTGCGGCGAAGCACCAATTGGTAAAGAAAGAGATTACAAACAGTGCCGGGAGCGCAAATCAGGCAACCCTGCCGTTTCTCGCTCCGGTAAACAATGCGCGCAGCAAAGAGGAGTTGCAGAGAGTGCGCAAGCAACTTCGCGCAGTTCTCGACATGCTTTCCTGATATCGCGAACCATTCCTGAAAGTATTACCACCACGCTCGCGAGTTTACCGGCGTTTGCTTACCGGGGCGTACCGGTAATGTAAGACTCAAGGTGTCGGATAGTCTCGCGCTGGTCTGAGAGAATCCAGTTCACTAGGTCGCCAATGGAGATCATACCGGCCAGGCGTTCTGCGTCCATGACCGGCAGATGCCGGATGCGGCGCTCGGTAATGATCTCCATGCATTCGCCGACCGAGTGCTGGGGCGAGACGAAGATCACCGGAGAGGTCATGATCTCAGAGACGGATGTGGTTTTCGAGGAGCGGCCCTGCAGGATTACCTTCCGCGCATAATCACGTTCGGAGACGATTCCAACAAGCTTGCCATCGAAGACTACGAGCAATGCGCCCACCTGTTTTTCCGCCATCATTGCGATGGCGTTGTAAACAGAATCCGATGGACTGATGGAACAGATCGTTCCGCTTTTCTGCTTCAGAATGGAAGCAATCGATTCGGACAGGTGCATAGCCGCCTCCTCAAAGAGCCAAGATCATACCTCTATTTCACAGATCGTGGAAGAAGTAGCGTGATTTAGCGAGGTTGCTCCAAGTCATAACGTACGCGCCGCGCATTCAGAGCACCTTCGGCAGTTTCCTCGTGCTTGAAAAACGCATACACATCGCCTTGCCGCATGCTCTGAGTGAGACGATTCTCAATCTCGTGCAATGCAGCTTCCGTGTAATCAGACTTCCTGAACCGGTAGTAGGCGAAGCTGGCGGTATTCACGTCCGGCACTTCAAGGTCATCGCTTTCGGCAACGCAGAGAGCGGCATCGTACTCGCGCAGTAGATTCAACACGCCGTCGGCAAACCAGCTCTCATTGCGGAATTCCATGGCGGCGCGCATACCTTTGGGAACGCACTGCAGGAACCTACGCAAGCGGTCGACATCGGCCTTCAGATGTGGTGGAAGCTGAAAGAGTATGGGGCCGAGTTTTCCCGCCTCCGATAAGGGACGGAGGGATTCACAGAATCCGGCTACGTCAGTCTCTACATCTTTCAATCGCTTTATATGCGTGATGCGCTGATGTGCCTTCACCACAAAAGTGAATGTCTCTGGAGTGGCTTCGCACCAGTTCTGCAACGTCCTGACCGCAGGACGCGCGCGGAACGTGTAATTCACCTCAACGCCATTGAGTTGGGTCGCATAGTAACTCAGAAATTTTGTGGATGGAGTTTTGGCAGGGTAGAACTCCGGCTTCCAAGTGGTATAAGCCCAACCAGAAGTGCCGATGCAGAGTTTCTTCGTGCTCATCATGGGTTACCCCCTCCAAGATCTTGAAAAGCGAAATAGTTTGGATGCGAGTCAACCAACTCTGTGTTTAATTCATCTCTGCGCTAAGACGTGAATTCTCCCCGGGTGTTCTGGTACTAAGGTTATAC
>Ga0302320_10001296_pt1 | contig 59948 bp, 52 predicted proteins | sample Bog_T0_3_FD_202130 | JGI IMG/M metagenome (GOLD analysis project Ga0302320, IMG submission 202130) | Peat permafrost microbial communities from Stordalen Mire near Abisko, Sweden - Bog_T0_3 | ecosystem: Environmental > Terrestrial > Soil > Wetlands > Peat | place: Sweden: Abisko, Stordalen Mire... | reverse complement strand
TGCGGTTCGCGCATTTTCATCGACACGACGAAACTGACCCCGTCCCAGACGTCTTCGGGCGCGAGCTTGACGCCGCGCGGCACGAGGCTGCGGAATTCACAAAACTCCCGCACGGCATCGCTCGCACCCGCGCGCAGGCCATTCACGTGGGTGCCGCCCTCGATGGTCGGAATGAGGTTCACGTAGCTCTCAGTGACCGCCTGTTCGCCCTCCAGCACCCAGGCTATCGCCCAGTCGAGCGATCCGCCGTCGATATCGCGCCTGCCGTAGAAGGTTTCGGCGGGCAGCCACTTGCCCTTGCCGAGTTGTTCGGCGAGGTATTCGTGCAGGCCGCCCGTATAGAGCCACTCCTCGGTCTCGCCGGCGATTTCGTCGATGAGCGTGACACGCAGGTTCGGACAGAGCACCGCCTTGGCGCGGAGAACCTGGCGCAGCTTCGGCGTTGCGAACTTGTCGGTGTCGAAATACTTCGGATCGGGCCAGAACCGCAAGGTGGTGCCGGTCTTCGACTTCGGGCAGTCGCCGATCACCGCGAGCTTGGAGGTGAGGCGGCCGCCCGCAAAACTCAACGCATACTCCTTGCCGCCGCGGCGAACGCGGCACTCGAGCCGTTTGGAGAGCGCGTTCACGACCGACACGCCGACGCCATGCAGGCCGCCGGAATGCTGATAGGTCTTGTCGTTGAACTTTCCGCCCGCGTGCAGGCGCGTCAGAATGAGCTCGACGCCGCTGATCTTCTCCTGGGGATGGATGTCGACGGGCATGCCGCGGCCGTCGTCCTCGACTTCGAGCGAACCGTCCTTGAACACCGTGACGCGGATGTTCTCGCAGTGCCCGGCCAGGGCCTCATCGACGCTGTTGTCCACGACCTCGTGCGCGAGATGGTTCGGACGGGTGGTGTCGGTGTACATGCCGGGGCGCCGCCGCACCGGGTCGAGTCCGCTCAATACTTCGATGTCCGACGCCGTGTACGACGATGCCATGGGTCACCTCTCGGAAAGGCCGCGGAGTCTACCATCAACCCAAGCATCGGGCTGCTGGCAGCCGCGCCGCAATTGCGCTATGGTTCCTCAGATGATGGGAATCGCAAACGCCCAAAATATGACCCAAAGCGTGCCGAATCTGCCTCGTCCGTACGGCATACGCGTGCGCTTGCGGGCGGGCGATCCGTTCGCGAAGCTGCTCGGCGGGGATTGGCAGAAGGAGCACTGGTACTTTACCGGCGCCTTGCGCGACGCGGCGCTCGCGGACATGGCACGCCGCCATGAGTACTCGCGTATCGGGGATCAACCGGCGATCGTGTTCGAGAAGGTCGAGAAGCTCACCGAAAGCCGCGGGCTCTAGGAAAGCCGCCGGCTCTAGAACGTCCGGCCGAGGAACAGATAAAACGCGCTGTTGCCCGTCTGGTCGTACCCCGTACCCAGATAGAGAGGCCCCAAGTACGTGTCGAGTCCCAGAAACACCGATCCGTCCTTGCGCGCCGATCCCCAGCTCATGTCGCCGCGCCGCGCATAGGTATTGCCGAGTTCGAACGATACGCCGAGGTAGGCCGGAAAGTCGAATACGCCCTCTCCGCCGCGGCCGATCTTGCGCAAGTAGACCGTCCGGGCGATCGCGTAATTCGGTCCGGTGAGCGATTGCGGCGCGAGTCCCGACAGGCTCAGAAATCCGCCCAACGAATAGAAATCCTCGAGCGCCGTCGCGGGGATCCGCCCGTCGAGACGCGTGCCCGCCGAAGCCCACAGCAGCAGCGTGTTCCGGCCGCGTGAGCGCGCGAGCAGCCAATCGGCGGTGACGCGGTCGAACGACTGGTCGGCGCCCAAGTTCGTTCGATTCGCGTCCCATTGCAGCGAGAAGCTCTGACCGTCGCGCGGAAAGTTCACGTTGTCGAGGCGGTCGTAGCTGAACTTGAAGAAGTATTCGCCGTTGTTGAAGCGCGGGTCGACGAGATCCGCGTTGCCGAACCGCTCGCGGGCCGCGCCGTTGATGCGGTGAAATCCGATCCGCCACTCGCCCCAATTGCCGAGTTCCCGACCGAAATCGAGGTCGGCCTCCGCCTCGCGCAGCCGAAAATCCGCAACCTCCACGTCCTTGCTGTACACGGGCAGATCGCTCGCTTCGACGCGGGCGCTCGGCGCGACGAACCAGAGGCGGGCGGCGTTGAGCGGCTGATAGAACTCGGTGAACAACTTCGGATCGCTGCCGATCTGGGCGTCGGTGCGCCATTCGGCGTTGAGCGGATCGATTTCCGTGAGCAGGAAGCGTGCGGCGGCGTTGTAACGGCTGTTGCCCTGGAAATCGTCCTGGAGATTCAGGCCGAAACGCACGTAGTTCGGACCCCAGGACTTGCGCCGAGCGCGCACCAGAATTCCCGACTCGCGCTCTTCGGGCGGTCCGTCCTCGATGACGCTGTAATCGATCGTCTCAAAATCCCCGAGGCCGTAGATTTCGGTGATCCCGGCGTCGATGGCGGCGACGTCGAGGGGCCGATCGAGGAGCGGCTTCATGATGGCGAGGATCGTCGTTTCGTACTGCTTCGACTCCTCGTCGACCCGTACGAAGCGGATGAGGGGAGCGCGGGAGGGAATCCCTACCCGCCGCGCGAGATACTCCCGGTACGCGGCATCGCCCACGCCGAGGCCGGCGAGCTTCGCCGCTTCTCCGCGCGCGGCACGCTCACCGAGATCGATCGATTTCGCCACGGACGCAAAATCGGTCGGCGACGTTTCGCCGAGTTCCGGCGCGATCAAGGTGTCGCCGGGCCGCAGTGTCGCTTTCTGGCGGTCGGCATCGCGCCGCACCAGGATCGCGAGCATCTGATTCGAGATCGACAGCGCCGTATTCAGCTGACGGCGCGATTGAAGCGGGAAGGTCACGTCGACGACGATCAGCACGTCGGCATGCATGTCGCGGGCGACCTCCATCGGCAGATTCTCGGCGAGTCCGCCGTCGACGAGCAATCGACCGTTTTCCTCGACCGGCGCGAACACGCCGGGGGCGGACATGCTCGCGCGCATCGCGAGCGCGAGATCGCCCTTGTCCATGATCACGGCCTGCCCCGTCTCCAGGTCGGTGGCGACCGCCCGGAACGGCGTCGGCAAGCCGTCGAAACTCGCGATATCGCTGTACTGCAGCGTCAGCGAACGCAGGGTCTCCTGCAGCTTTTCTCCCTGAATCAGGCCGCGCGGCAACAGGACCTCGCCGTGCTTGAGCCCGAACGGCAGACGCACGAGAAAATTGCGATCGTCCTCTTTGCGCCGAAAGGCAAGCTCCTGGCGCGGCGGAGCGTCGCGGAAGGCGTCCTGCCAGTCGACGGAACGCATCGTCGACTCGATACGCGCCGCCGTCATGCCGCTCGCGTAGAGGCCCCCGACGATGGCACCCATGCTCGTGCCGGCGATGCAGTCGACCGGGATCCTGAGTTCCTCGAGCACCTTGAGCACGCCGATATGGGCCATACCGCGCGCGCCCCCGCCCGACAGCACCAAACAGACGCGCGGCCGGACGGGCGCGGAATTCCCGGCCGCCGCGGCCGCCGGATTCTCAGCGCTCGCCGCCGCGAAGGCGAACGCGCCGCCCGCGAGCAGCATCGCCTCGAGCAGGAATCTCGCTTGGAACATCCGCATCGTAGCGTAGCATTTTAGAGCACGGCGGCGGCGTTGTTCGCGGTAAAGGTCTTGGTCGCGGCGTCGAAGTAGCCGTTGACGACGAATTGCGTCATCGGTTCGGACGAGCTGATGGACTTGCCCAAATCCGTCACGAAGGTCCCGAAGGCATTGTATTGCACGATCGCCTGCACGCCGGGCGTCGTGCTCGTCGGCGGCGTCGTCACCGTGCTGACGGCGAACAAAGTGCAGAAGGGCTGGACCGCCGAACTCGTCGAACCCGGACAGTTCTGGGATGTGGCCGGCACGATCGCGACGCCCCCGAGGCTCGCCAGCTGAAGCGTCGCATAGCCGACCTGGATGATCGCGCTTTGCAGGGAGGTGTTCGCGGTATCGATCGTGAGCGCCGTGCTGCTCGAACTTGCGAACGGCGTCGTCGTGCCCGCGCCCTTCCAGACGACCTGCAGGCTCGCCGGCACGGCCGTCTGTTGGTTGACCGCGGAGGTACCCGCGATCGGCGTCGTCTTCAAGTTCGGATAGGCAAGAAAATCCGGAGGCGCCGCGCCGAAAGGGTTCGCAAAGCCGTCGATCCACAGCGGCGTCCCCGCGGCAAGGCTCGCGAGAGTCGGCGCCGCCGCGGCGCTCGTGTCGACGAGATAAGCGCCCGCCACGGGGTCCTCGGCGGCCGTCGCGCCGTCGCCCTTGAATTGGAAAACGCTCACCGGGAGGTTGTCGATCCCGAGCAGATCGAGCGACAGGCCGTCTCCGGTGACGCTGTTGAGCGTGCCGTAGAGCTGCGTCGACTGAATGCGCACCTGGCCCGATGTCGAACCGGTCGTCGGACTGACCGCGTCGATGGTGACGTTGTTGGTGCCGGTCGACGTGTAGACGCCGATCGCCGTGATGTGCTGCCCGACCGCGATCGAGTTGAAGTTGAGGTTCGAGCGCGCCGCATTGCCCTCGGCGGTCACGATCGTCGAGGGTCCGACCAGCACATTCGCGGTCGTCGTGCCGTCCAAATACTCGAAGTAGCCTTCCGGCAGGGAAACCGTCGCCCCGGCAAGAGTCGCGTTCGTCAAGGTCAGCGTGTTGCCGCTGCGCGCGATCACGTCGCCCTCGATGTTCTCGGTGTAGTTGGTCTCGAGACTGCCGCCGGCAACGGTGTACAGCGTCGTAAAAATGCCGGCCGTGCCCGTCGGCTGGCCCCCGGCATCCTGCGTCGCGGGCGAGACGGCGAAGGTCGTGTAGGCCTCGGTCGCGGTGACGCCGGCTGAGACCTGCGTGAGCGCGTCGAGACCGGCAGGGCCGTCATAGGTCGTACCGTTGACCGTGTAGATCGTTTTGGGGGTCGTGAATATCGAGATCGAGCCGATATTGTTGACCTCGTCGTAGAACGGCCGCTCGTAGACCGAATAGGTGCCGGTCGTCGTATTCGAATTGATCAAGGGCCCGCGGATGCGGATCAGGCGCGAATCCGCGGCCTGGGCTGCGATCCGAAAGAACGGCGTCGCCGTGACCGTCGCCGGAGTCGTCGAGAGATTCACGACGTTCGACGCCGCGAGGTCGAAGTCGAGCGCGACCCGCTGCGCATTGGTCGTCGACAGACTGTTGCTGATCACGAGCAAATTGTTCGGGTCGAACGTGACGGTGACGGAGGTCGTCGTGAGGGCGGCGTCGCCCGGGAGCACGACGGTCGCCGCCGTCGGTACCCCATTGACGAGCAGGGAAACCGCCGCATTGGTGTAATCGAGCGTGATCGTCGCGGACACGTAGGTGTCCGCGGGAATCGTCGCGCTGCCCCATAGCTCGGCGATGTTGCTGAGCTTCACGAGATCCACAGGCTCGACCGTGGCGATCGCCGTGTAGATGTTGCCGACGGTATCGGTGAGCGCGATCGAATCGACGTTGACGACGTAGCTCGCGAAGCGCACGTTGTTGCCGTAGCCGCCGCTGCCGTTCGTGACCGTTACCCAGCCGATACCGTAGTTGCTGAGGTTGTTGTTGTGGTGACAACCGGCCGCGATGACAGCGCCGCAGCAGACGAGCCCGACCGCGATCGGGCGACGTCCCCATCGGCGGAAGACGATGGGCCGAACGAGGACGGACCCGATGAGAGTTCGCCGGGCGACGGCGCGCCGGGCTCCCGTCCACGTACGTTGGGCGAAGTGGCGAAGTGATTGCAGCAGTGGTTGCACGTGTATTTTCCGATTGTTGTCAATGGCCAAATTCACCCCAGAACCCCGAGCCCCACTCAATGATGGCCGATTCATGCAGGCGGCCGACAGGGTCGGCCGGTCGGACGGAAGGTGAGCCGGGTAGAATAAAGACTTTCGATGCGTTACGCGCGGCAAAGTTCCTCCGCCCCACCCGGACGGCCGGAACGCAGGGGTTACGCACCTAGCCGCGGACGCTCTTCGAGCGCCGCCGCAACGAGGCGCCGCGCGCGCCCCTCGCGGACATTCTCCCTGCCGGGATCTGCTGCGTGATGCAGTGAATGTTGCCGCCGCCGAGCAGCACCTCCCGAGTCTCGATGCCGATCACGGTACGCGACGGAAACAGGCGCCCGAGCGTGCGCTTCGCGGCGCCGTCCCAGCGCTTGTCGTAGAGCGGCATCACCACGCGCTTGTTCGCCACGTAGAAATTGATGTAGGAGGCCGGCATCCGATCCCCCGCGCGCCGCGCGATGGTGCCGGCGCGCGAATCGATTCCCGCGGCCTCCGCCGCGGTGATGAAGAGCGGCCCGGGCTGGTGGATCTTGTGCACGCTGAGTTCGCGGCCGCGTGCATCGCGCGCGCGGCGCAGGCGTTCGTAGGCGTCGCGCGAGATCTCGTACTGTGGGTCGCTGCGGTCGTCCGTCCAGGTCAGGGCGACGACGCCGGGGCTCGTGAAACAGGCGAGCTCGTCGATATGGCCGCCGGTCTCGTCGAGATACACGCCCCGGCCGAGCCAGATGACCGTCGTCACGCCGAGATAGCGACGCAGCGCCGCCTCGATCTCGGCGCGCGTCATGTTCGGATTGCGGTTTGGATTGAGCAGGCACTCTTCCGTCGTCAGGCAGGTTCCCTGGCCGTCGACGTGAATCGCGCCGCCTTCGAGCACGAACCGCGCGGCATAACGGTCGAGCCCCTCCATTTCGAGCAGCTTTTGCGCGACTTCGGCGTCGCGATCCCACGGGAAATACAGGCCGCCTCCGAGTCCGCCCCAGGCATTGAACACCCAGTCGACACCGCGGCGGCGTCCCCTCGAGTCGACCACCAGCGTCGGCCCCGTATCGCGCAGCCATGCATCGTCGCTGCTGATCTCGACGACGCGCACGGCACTCGGCAGACGCTCGCGCGCATTCTGGAATTGGCGGCCCGATGCGCCCACCGTGAGCGGTTCGGCCGCGACGATCGCGCTCGCTATCGCGGCGAAGACCGCCTGCACGGGCTTGGCGCCCAAGCGCCAGTTGTCGCTGCGCTCCGGCCACAGCATCCAGCAGCCCGCGTGACGCGAGAACTCGGCCGGCATCCAGAAACCATCGCGCGCGGGATTCGACGTCAACGTTCGCAATGCGGTCCTCCGGGCCCGCATGCTAGCATTGACGCAAGAGGATTAGGAGCGTACCGATGTCTGAAGCCAAGCCTGTCGTATTGCAAGTGCCTCCCCTGGGCAAGAAGATCACGATCGAAAACGGCAAGCTCAACGTGCCGGATCATCCGATCGTGCCCTTCATCGAGGGCGACGGCACCGGACCCGATATCTGGCGCGCGAGCGTGCGCGTCTTCGACGCCGCGGTCGCGAAGGCCTACGGCGGCAGGCGGAAGATTCACTGGCTCGAGATCTTCGCCGGCGAAAAGGCCAACAAGGCATTCAACACGTGGTTGCCGGACGAGACGGTGCAGGCGTGCCGCGATTATCTGGTTTCGATCAAGGGTCCGCTGACGACGCCGGTCGGCGGCGGCATTCGCTCGCTGAACGTGGCCTTGCGCCAGCTCTTGGACCTCTACGTCTGCTTGAGGCCGGTACGCTGGTTCAAGGGCGTGCCCTCCCCCGTCATCTCGCCGGGCAAGGTCGACATGGTGATCTTCCGGGAAAACACCGAGGACATCTATGCGGGCATCGAATTCGAGGCGGGTTCCGCCGACTGCGAGAAATTTCTCGCCTTGTTCAAGCAAAGCTTCCCGAAGCAATTCGAGAAAATCCGCTTTCCGGGCAGCTCCGGCATCGGCATCAAACCGGCCTCGCGCGAGGGTACGGAACGGCTGTTCCGCGCCGCCATCGAATACGCGATCATCAACAAGCGCAAGAGCCTCACGATCGTCCACAAGGGGAACATCATGAAGTTCACGGAGGGCGCGTTTCGGAATTGGTGCTACCAGCTCGCGGAGCGCGAATTTCCCGACTCGACCTTCTCGTGGGAGCAGTGGGAGCTGATCAAGGCGACGAAGGGCGAGAAAGAGGCGAATGCGGCCATGGACGCGGCCAAACAGTCGGGCAAGGTCATCATCAAGGACGCGATCGCCGACATCACCTTGCAGCAGGTGCTGACGCGCCCCGACGAGTTCGACGTGATCGCGACGATGAACCTGAACGGCGATTACCTCTCCGATGCGCTCGCCGCCCAGGTGGGTGGCATCGGCATCGCGCCCGGCGGCAACGTCAACTACCTGACGGGTCATGCCGTTTTCGAAGCGACGCATGGTACCGCGCCCAAGTATGCGAATCTCGACAAGGTGAATCCCGGCTCGGTGATCCTCTCCGGGGAGATGATGCTGCGCTACATGGGATGGGTGGAGGCGGCAGACGCGATCATCACCGCGATGGACCGCTCGATCGCCCAGAAGACCGTAACCTATGACTTCGCGCGCTTGATGGAGGGCGCGACCGAAGTCAAGTGCAGCGAGTTCGGCGACATTCTGATTCGAAACCTCTGACGCCCAACTGCCGCAGGCAGTCGAAGGCCGCGACCCGATAGGCCTCGGTCATCGTCGGGAAGTTGAACACGTGATCGACGAAATAGTCGACCGTGCCCCGCGCCGCGATCACGGCCTGACCGAGATGCACGAGTTCGGTCGCGCTCTCGCCGAGCGCCTGCACGCCGAGCACGCGCCTCGAGCTTCGGTCGCACAACAAGCGCAAGAATCCGGCCGGCGCGCCGGCGATGTGAGCGCGCACCACGTCGCGAAAATCCGCGAAGCCGATGCAGACGTCCACACCGCGACGCGCCGCCTCGCTCTCGCCGATGCCGACGCAGGCGATTTCCGGAATCGTATAGACCCCGGTGGGCAGCAAGTCCGCTCCGCCCGGGAGCGGCTCGCCGAGCGCCGCGAGCGCGGCCCGCCGACCCTGATCGGCTGCCGCACAGGCGAGCGCCGGCGGCCCGATCACGTCGCCGGCCGCGTGGATGCCCGCGATCGACGTCGCGAAACGCGCGTCGACTTCGATGTGGCCGCGGGGATTCATCGCCAGCCCGAGCTCTTGGGCACCGACGCCGTCGAGATTCGCGATCCTGCCCAAGGCCGCGAGCGCGATGTCGGCGCGCAGCACCGCACCGCCCTCGAGCCGCACGACGACCTGCGAGACCCCGTCGAATGCCACGTGTTCGACTTCCGCCGCCGCGTGATAGCGGCCGCCGTCCTCGGCGAAGCTCGCGAGAAATCCGCGGCGCAGCGGCGCATCGAGAAATCCCAAGGGTTCGGCGGCCTTGTCGACGAGCAGCACCTCGCAGCCGAGCGCCGCGAAAATCGACGCGTATTCGCAGGCGATGACCCCGCTGCCGAGCACGATCATGCTGCGCGGCAGATAGGACAGACTCAGGATGGAGTCGCTGTCGAGGATGTGCTCATGATCGACCTGGATATGGGCAAGATGGCGCGGCCGCGATCCCGTGGCGATCAACAGCCGCCTCGCTTCGAGCACGAGGCGCGAGCCGTCGAGCTGGAGCACCTCGACGCGGCGCGGCCCCAGAATGCGCGCGAGGCCGCGAAACAGGCCCACGCCGTGGTGCTGCATCTGGGCGCGCAACAACTCACCCTGGGCCAGGACCACACGCTCGACGCCGCCGAGCAGCAGCGACAGGGGGGCGTCGCCCGCGAGTGCGACGGCCAGCGACGCCGAGCTGCCCTGCAGGCGGCGATACCGCAGCGCCTGCTCGCGCAGCGCCTTGCTCGGAATCGTCCCCGACAAGAGGCAGGCGCCCCCGACTTGGGCCTCGCGATCGACGATCGCGGCCCGAAAGCCGGCTTTCGCCGCGTGGATCGCGGCATTTTCTCCCGCGGGTCCCGCCCCGAGGCAGACGAGATCATAGGTGAGCGCGTTCACGCCTCAGATTCCGGCGAGTTGAGCGACACGATCGCGCTGCGCGAGGATCGCCAGCCGTTCATCGGGAAACACACCGAGTTGCATGAATACCGGATCCTCGAGGACCGCCGCCGTGTGCGCCGGGGGTGAGTCTGGGCCGAGTTCCGCGAGCAGATGCGCGGCATGAACGGTGGCGGCGAGTTCCACCTGGGCGCTCGCTTGATAGGTGCGCCACTCGCAGGCTGCCGATTGCACGTCACCCGGGAGACACCAGTTGCTCATGAGCAGTCGCCCGCAAGCCGAGTCGAATTCGAGCAGCAATGTGCTGAACTCCACGGCGTCGAGGGCCATGCGACGCTCGCGCTCCAAACCGGCCAGCAATTTCAAGGTGAGCGCCGCGCCGGCGCGATGCATCAATCCCGCGAGAAAGGCGCTTTCGACGTGTTTGCGCCGGAGCCGGGCGACTTCCTTCGCCCAGAGCGCGCCGAGCCACGCCTCGCGCCATAGCGCGTTTGCCGCCGCTTCATGCCCCGGCGCGGTGAATACCTCGCCGTGCAGCGCCGCGGCCAACGTCAGATTCCGCACCTCGGCAACCCCCAGCCAGGTCACCGCCTGCTGCAACGAGACGATCGGCGAGCGCGGCCGCAGCGCAGCGGAGTTCGCCGTCCGCATGATTTCGCCGGCGACCCCGGGATCGGACTGAATCAAGTGCACGAGCCGACCTTGGTCGATTTCAGGCTGCGACGTGAGTTCCGCGAGCTTCGTGCAAATATGCGGCATCGGCGCAATGGTCTGGGATCGGGTCAGGGACTCGCCCAGGTAGTCGCGCGCGACCTGGATCATGGAGCTCAATCTTTTTAACCCCGGCGATTATGTCTATCCGCCTGAAAGTCGGCCGAGCTGCGGAATCCTTGAGGCGGCACCCCGGGCATGTCAAACGAAGGCACGGCCGAGCGCCTGCTCCAGGTCTTCAATCAGATCATCGGCATCTTCGATGCCGATCGACAGACGCACGGTGCCGGGCTTGATCTGCGAGATCGCGCGCTGCTCGGCGGTAAATTCACGCACCCCCATCAAGGTCGACGGCAGCACGAGCGATTCGACGGAGCCCAAGCTCGCCGCGATGGCAAACAGCGAGAGCGCATCCGCAAACCCCCCGCTCTCGGCGTAACCGCCGCGCAATTCGCAGGTCACGACCGTGCCGAAATCGGTCATTTGCTTGCGCGCCAACGCGTGCTGGGGATGGCCCGGAAGCCCCGGATGGAACACGCGGGCGACGCGCGGGTGGCCGCTCAGGAAGGTCGCGACCGCGAGCGCATTCGCGCATTGCCTCTCGTAGCGCAAAAAATAGGTGCGCATACCGCGCTGAATCAGAAATGCCGCGTGAGGATCGAGGCTGGGCCCCATGGAGACGACATCCTTGCGCATCGCTTCGATCAAGACCCGGTCCGCGATGATCGCGCCGCCGAGAACGTCCCCATGCCCGGACGCGTATTTCGTGAGGCTGTGGAGGAATACATCGATCGGATACCCGCCGTGGTTGTGAAAACCGGCGAACGTGTTGTCGAGCACGGTCAGCGCGCCGGAGCGTCGCGCGGCGGCCGAGATACGTTCGAGGTCGGCAATGTGCGTGATCGGATTCGTCGGGCTCTCGAACACGACGAGGCGCGTCGGCGTCTCGGCGAGTACCCGCTCGATGTCCGCAACGTCGAGAATGGACAGCAGCGTATGCCGCACTCCGAACTTGGCGAGCAGGTGCTGCACGAGGTAGCGGGTCGGGCCGTAGGATTCGACGAAGGCGAGCACGTGATCCCCCTGGCGGCACAGCGACAGCAGCGACGCGGCGATCGTGGCGACGCCGGAAGCGGTCAGCAAACACTCTTCGCGGCCCTGCAGCGCGGCGAGCAGCAGTTCCAACTGGCGCAAACCGGGATTGGAGGATCGCGAATAGAAAAACCCTTCTCGCTCACCGCGAAAGAAGCGGGCGGTTTCGGCGGTATCGTCGAACGCGAACTTGACCGACTGGTAGATGGGAGCCACCAGCGGCCGGTTGTCCGCGGGCAGGTTCACGGCGGGCGGGTGGTTGACCCGGGTGTTCTTTTTCATGCCCCCACGATAGTCGAGGCCGCAGCCGGAATCCAAGTTCTGTTCGGCCTCCGGTTCAATTCGGCAGATAGCTTGCCAGGTCCTTGCCGATCGAGCCGGCGGCGTCGAACAGCGCCGATTCGTCCTCGGCCTTGAACCCAAGATCGAGGTAGGCGGGATTCAGGGTCAGCAATCCGCGCGCATCCTGCAGGCCGTCGTCGAGCGTGAAATTCGCGAGCAGATGCGCGACGTGCACGATGTTGCAGTCGAGCCGCCGTTCGCCGGCACCGGCATATGCCTCCCACTGCGTGGCGGCGACCTGCACGCCTTCGGGCAAGCCCCAATCCCTGACGACGAGCGCGCCCAAGTGCCGGTGAAAGATCTCGATCAGCAGGTCGTATTCCTCGAACGAAAGCTTCGCCTGCGAGCGCCCCGCGAGATCATGCACGGCCGCGAGCGCGACCGGCTTGCCGATCGTGTGCAGCAGCCCGGAGAGGTAGCCCTCGGCCGCTTCGCGGGCGAGCATGTGGGAAATATGGCGCGACCAGAGCGCGCACGCGAGCGCGTGGCGCCACAGGCGACGGGCTTTGTGGTTCTGTCCGGGTACGTTCAGGATCCGGCCCTGAAGGGCCATCGTGAAGGCGATGTTGGCGACCTGATCGAAGCCGAGCCAGGTTACCGCGTGGCGCAGGGTCACGATCGGCGTGAGGGGACGCTTTGCGGCGGATGCAGCGACCCGCAGCACCTGCGCGGTCAAGGTCGCGTCGGCATCGATGATTTCCGCCAGCTCCACCGCGCTGCTCAGGTCGCTCGCGTTGATGCGCATGACCCGAATCGCGACCTCGGGCAGCAGGGGCAGATCGATCTCGCCGCGAGCGAGCCGCTTTTCAAGAAGACCGTGAACGAAGTCGCAGTTCTCGGTATGGTCCAGGGCATGCAAATTCGCGCGGTTCATGCGCTCCGGTTATCGGCGTCGCCACGCGCCGCTTGAGCTAAACTCGCGGCCATGAATGCGAAGCTGCAACCGATCGATGCCGCGCAGGCGAGCGATCCAGCCGATCCCGCGCCCCGGTTGCGCGAGATCCCCTATAACTACACGTCGCTGGCCGATCGGGACATCGTCATCCGCCTGTTGGGCGAGCGCGCCTGGCAGGTGCTCGATGAACTGCGCGCCGAACGGCGCACGGGGCGCTCGGCCCGCATGCTCTATGAGGTGCTCGGCGACATTTGGGTCGTCGAGCGCAACCCCTACCTGCAGGACGATCTGCTCGAGAACCCCAAGCGCCGGCGCATGCTCATCGAAGCGCTGCACCATCGGCTGCACGAAGTCGAGCGTCGGCGCGAGCCGGGTGACCCCGTTCGCGATGCCAAGGTTTCCCTGCTGCTGGAACTCGCGGGCGGCGCGGTGCGCCGTTTCGACCAGCATTTCGCCGATATCGCGAGCATGCGCAAGCGCGCCCGGCGCCTCCTTGCGGCGCACACGCGCGGGGACAACGTGCGCTTCGACGCCTTTGCGCGCGTATCGCATGTGACCGATGCGACCGACTGGCGCGTGGAACTGCCCTTCCTCGTCCTCGCGCCGGATAGCGAGACCGAAATACCCCAGCTCGTGCGCGACTGCATCGACCTCGGGCTCACGATCATTCCGCGCGGTGGCGGCACCGGCTACACGGGCGGCGCCGTTGCGATGACGCCGTGGTCCGCCGTGCTCAACACCGAGAAACTCGAGGCCTTGGGGGACGTGGAAATCGGACCGGACGGCCTGGCCTCGATATTCACCGAAGCGGGCGTCGTGACCAAGCGTGTCACCGAGACGGCGGAACGGGCGGGATTCGTGTTCGCCGTGGATCCGACCTCCGCGGATGCCTCGTGCATCGGCGGCAACATCGCGATGAACGCGGGCGGCAAGAAGGCCGTGCTGTGGGGCACGGCGGTCGACAATCTCGCGTGGTGGCGCATGATCGACCCGGACGGTAATTGGCTGGAGGTCACACGCCTCGACCATAACCGCGGCAGGATCCACGACGTCGAGACCGCACGCTTCGCGCTCGTCTGGAAGGATGGCCGCGGGGCGCCGGAGAGCGCCGCGATCCTGCGCACGCAGCAACTCGAACTGCCGGGCCCGATGTTCCGCAAGACCGGTCTCGGCAAGGACGTCACCGACAAGTTCTTGGGCGGCCTGCCGGGCGTCCAGAAGGAAGGCTGCGACGGGCTGATCACCTCGGCGCGCTGGATCCTGCACCGTGCTCCTGCCCACACCCGCACGTTCTGTCTCGAATTCTTCGGGCAGGTGCGCGATGCGGTTCCGAGCATACTCGAGATCAAGCGCTATCTGGACTCCCGCGGCGACTCGAGGGGCGGGAACAAGGGCGCGATTCTCGCGGGCCTCGAACACCTCGACGAGCGGTATCTGCGCGCGATCGGCTACAGCACGAAGTCCAAACGCGGCGCCCTGCCGAAAATGGTGCTGCTCGGCGACATCGTCGGCGCCGACGAAGCCGTCGTCGCGGCGGCGACGTCCGAGGTGGTCCGACTCGCGAATGCCCGGACGGGTGAGGGCTTCATCGCGGTCAGCGGCGACGCGCGCAAGAAGTTCTGGCTCGACCGGGCAAAGACCGCGGCCATCGCGAAGCACACGAATGCCTTCAAGATCAACGAAGACGTGGTCATTCCGCTCGAACGGCTCGGCGACTACAGCGAAGCGATCGAGCGCCTCAACATCGAATTGTCGATTCAGAACAAACTCGAACTGCTCGATGCGCTGGCGGCCCGTTTTGCGGAGCTCGAGCTCGAGCACGGAGTCGAATTCAGCCCGGAACGCGCGCTCGAGGCACTCGAACTCCTGGGCAGCGTCCGCACCCGCTGGCGCTCCTACCTGGATGGGATCGATACGCCCTTGTTCACCCGGCTGCAGGACCGGAGCCTGCGCGTGAGCTGGAAGACCGAAGTGCGCGCCGAACTCGCACACATCTTCACGGGCGATGAGTTCGCGGCCGTGCTCGAGGCCTGCGATGAGGTCCACCGGCGGGTGCTGAAGGGCCGCCTATTCATCGCGCTTCACATGCATGCCGGCGACGGCAACGTGCACACGAACATTCCGGTGAATTCGGACAACTACGCGATGCTGCAGACGGCCTACCGCACCGTGGCGCGCATCATGCACATCGCGCGCGAACAGGGCGGCGTGATCTCCGGCGAGCACGGAATCGGCATCACGAAGCTCGAATATCTCACGACCGCCGAACTCTCGGAGTTCCGCGCCTACAAGCTGCGCATCGACCCGGACGGAAGATTCAACAAGCACAAGCTCATGCCGGAAGGCGACCTGCGGCGCGCCTACACGCCGAGCTTCGGGCTGCTCGGTTTCGAATCGCTGATCATGCAGCAGTCGGACATCAGCACGATCGCCGATGCCATCAAGGACTGCCTGCGCTGCGGCAAATGCAAACCGGTTTGCGCGACTCACGTGCCGCGCGCGAATCTGCTGTACTCGCCGCGCAACAAGATCCTCGCCACGTCCCTGCTCATCGAGGCTTTTCTCTACGAAGAGCAAACCCGCCGCGGTGTTTCGATCAAGCACTGGGACGAGCTCTCCGACGTCGCGGACCATTGCACGGTCTGCCACAAGTGCGAGTCCCCGTGCCCCGTCGACATCGATTTCGGCGACGTCTCGATGGCGCTGCGGGATCTGCTGCGGCGAATGGGCAAGAGGCGCTTCAACCCCGGGACCAAGGCTGCGCTCTTCTTCCTCAACGCGACCAATCCCGAGACGATCAAGGCGACGCGCAAGCTGATGATCGATTGGGGCTACCGGGCGCAGCGGCTCGCCAATCGCGCGCTCGCCACCCTTGCGGGCGCCCAGACGAAACGGCCCCCCGCCACCACCGGCAAAGCGCCGATCAAGGAGCAGGTGATCCATTTCGTCAACAAGCGCATGCCCGGCGGCCTGCCGCGCAAGACGGCGCGCGCGCTGCTCGACATCGAGGACCGCAATTACGTACCCATCATCCGCGATCCGGTCGCGACCAGCAGCGACTCGGAGGCCGTGTTCTATTTCCCGGGGTGCGGCTCGGAGCGCCTGTTTTCCCAGGTGGGGCTCGCGACGCAGGCGATGCTCTGGCACGTCGGCGTTCAGACCGTGCTGCCGCCCGGTTACCTATGCTGCGGCTATCCGCAGCGCGCAGCCGGAGAATTCGAGAAGGGAGCAGGGATCATCACGGACAACCGCGTCTTGTTCCATCGCGTCGCGAACACGCTGAACTACCTGGACATCAAGACGGTGATCGTGAGTTGCGGAACGTGCTTCGATCAGCTGCAAAGCTACGAATTCGACAAGATCTTTCCCGGCTGCAAGATCGTGGATATCCACGAATTTCTCATGGAGAAGGGTCTGCGGCTCGAGGGGGTCACGGGCGTGAGATACCTGTACCACGATCCCTGCCACTCGCCGATGAAGCGGCATGAGCCGCTCGCGGTGGTCAATGCCCTCATGAACGAGGAACTGAACGGCCACATCGCGATGAACGACCGCTGCTGCGGCGAATCGGGCACGCTCGCGCTCACCCGGCCCGACGTGTCGACGCAGGTCCGCTTTCGCAAGGAGCAGGAGGTGCGCGTCGATGTGGCGCGATTGCGCTCGGGCGGCGCCAATGAGGTCAAGATCCTGACCTCCTGCCCGTCATGCCTGCAGGGACTCAATCGTTTCAACGACGACGCGGACATCGATGCCGACTACATCGTGGTCGAAATCGCCAAGAACCTGCTCGGCGAAAACTGGATGCCCGACTACGTTCGGCGCGCGAACTCCGGCGGCATCGAGCGCGTGCTCGTCTGACGCGAGTACCTAGCAGCCTATCTGACTCATCCCCGTGGCCGTGCCCGGTCCCTTCGGGTTGGCAGGGAAAGGGGTGTCCGCGGCGTCGCTCGGCTTGGCCGTGGGCCCACCACGGCCCGCGCCGCGCGCCTTGCATCCGCTCCCTTTCCCTGCCAACGCGCCTCACGCGGATAAGGTAGACAGGCTGCTAGGCGGAGGCCTTGTCGAGGCGGCTTGCCCGGCTCATCCAGACGCTCACGCAAACGATGATCAGCGTGACGAAGCCGATCGTGAGGGTGGCGAGCACGTTGATCTCCGGACTCACGCCCAGCCTCACCTTCGAGAACACGACCATGGGCAGTGTGCTGCTGCCGGGCCCCGACGTGAAGCTCGAGATCACGAGGTCATCCCACGAGAGCGTGAAGGCGAGCAGCCAGCCGGACAGGATGGCCGGAAAAATGATCGGCAGCGTGATCACGAAAAACACCTTGAGGGGGCGCGCACCGAGATCCATGGCCGCCTCCTCGAGCGACGTGTCGAATGTGGCGAGCCGCGATTGCACGACCACCGTCACGTAGGCCATCGAAAAGGTCATGTGGCCCATCGTCATCGTCGTGATGCCGCGCCCCGCGGGCCAGCCGATCAGCTGTTCCAAGGCCACGAACAGCAGCAGCAGCGACAAACCGGTGATGACTTCGGGCATGACGAGCGGCGCGGTCGTCATCGCATTGAGCGTGAAACGGCCGCGGAACCGCGTGAAACGCGACAGTGCGAATCCGGCGAGCGTTCCCAGGATCACGGACCCCGAAGCGTTGATCACCGCGACCTTGAGGGAAATCCACGCCGCGTCGAGAATTTCCTCGTTGCCGAGGAGCGCGTGATACCACTTGAGCGTCGGCGAGTTCACCGAGTCCCAGACCGTCACGAGCTTCGATGCGTTGAACGAGAACACGACCATGGAGAGTATCGGCACGTAGAGAAACGCGAATCCGAACGCGAGACAGGTGAGCACGAAGAACGAACGACGATCGTTCATCGTGCTCCCGCCGATTCGCGCGCCTGGATGCTCTGGTACCACATCATGAAGGGTACGAGCAGCAACAGCAGCAAGATGGCGACCGCGCTCGCCACGGGCCACGCGCGATTCGAGAAGAACTCGTCCCAGAGGATGCGTCCGATCATCAGCGCGTTCGGGCCGCCCAAGAGCGCCGGAATCACGAACTCGCCGACCGCCGGAATGAACACGAGCATGGAGCCCGCGAGGATCCCATTGCGCGACAACGGCAGCGTGATCTTGTAAAACGCCTGCCAGGGACGGCACCCCAGGTCCTCGGCGGCCTCGAGCAGCTGCCAATCCATTTTCTCGAGATTCGCGTAGAGCGGCAGGATGAAGAACGGCAGATAGGAATACACGATGCCGACGTACATCGCGAACGGCGTGTAGAGCATCGCAAGCGGTTCGTGGATGAGCCCGAGCGACATCAGGGCATTGTTGATCACGCCGTTCGCCTTGAGCAGTCCGATCCACGCATACACACGCAGCAGCAGCGAAGTCCAGAACGGCAGGATCACGAGGAGCAGCAGGATGTTGCGCGTCTTCGGCCGCGCCCGCGCAATGCCGTAAGCCATGGGGTAGCCGATCACGATGCAAAACAGCGTCGAGACGAACGCCACGAGCAGCGAATTGAGCAGCGCCTTGATGTAGAGCTCGTTCGTGAAAAGGAAGGCGTAATTGTTGAAGTTGAGCCTGATCGACAGCTCGTTCGCACCCTCCCACTGCAACAGAGACGTGTACGGGGGAATCGCGAGATCGACGTCGGCGAACGAGATCTTGAGCACGATCACGAAGGGCACGACGAAGAACAGCAGGAGCCAGAGGTAAGGCAAGGCGACGACCAAGCCGCGGCCCGACACGCCGAAGCGCTCCAGGAATGCGGTGTGCCGCATCGTGCTAACGGGTCACGACCACGGGACTCGTCGAGTCCCAGGAGAGGTAGACCTGCTGGTCCCAGGTAATCGCCTCGGCGTGGCGCGACGTATTCGGCTGGGTGACGCGCACGATCTTGCCGGTGGGCAGCCTCACCAGATAGATCGACAGGTCCCCGAGATAGGCGATGTCCTGGACCGCGCCGCGCGCGACGTTGTCCGTGCCCTCGGGCGGCGCGGTCGTCATGAACACCTTTTCCGGCCGCACGGCGGCCCAAACCGTCGCTTCCGGGGCCGCGCTGATGCCGTGGCTCACATAGATCGTGCCGCCGAGCTCGGGCGAGCCGATCCGCACGTATTCCGGTTCATCCTCGATGAGCTTGCCCTCGAAGATGTTCACCGAACCGATGAAGTCCGCGACGAACTTGGTGCTCGGAAATTCATAGATCTCCGAAGGCGTGCCGGCCTGGACGATCTCGCCCTGATTCATGACGCCGATGCGGCTCGCGAGTGTCATGGCCTCCTCCTGGTCGTGGGTCACGACGACGAACGTCACGCCGAGCTTGTCCTGGATGCTGATGAGCTCGAACTGCGTGTGCTCGCGCAGCTTCTTGTCCAGAGCTCCGAGCGGCTCGTCGAGCAACAGCAGTTTCGGACGCTTGACGAGCGAGCGCGCGAGCGCCACGCGCTGGCGCTGGCCGCCCGACAACTGATGCGGCTTGCGCTTCGCGAAATCGCCGAGCTTGACGAGTTCGAGCATGGACGCCACGCGCTCGTTGATTTCAGCCTTTGGAACGCGGTCCTGCTTGAGGCCGAAGGCGACGTTCTGTTCGACGTTCATGTGCGGAAACAGGGCATAGGACTGGAACATCATGTTCACGGGCCGCTCGTACGGGGGCACGCCGGTCATGTCCTCGCCGTCGATGAGGATCCGCCCCGACGTCGGCGTCTCGAACCCGCCCAACATGCGCAGCAGCGTCGTCTTGCCGCAGCCCGAAGCGCCCAGCAGGCAAAAGATCTCGCCCTGGTAGATCTTGAGGCTGATGTCGTCCACAGCCTTGAAGTCGCCGAACGCCTTGGTCACGCGTTCGATCTGAACGTAGGGCTTCGCGTTCGGGTCTCTCCAAGGCGCGGCCTTGACCGCGGCTCCGGCAGGAGTCGCCATGCCTTATTGGCCCGTCTTGAATTCTTGCCACACGCGCGTGATCGCACGCGTCTGCGCCGCGCTGTCCGCGAGTTGCACGGAAAGCCGCTTGCGTTCGTCCTCGGACGGATAAATGGCGGGGTCCGCCTTGACGTCGGGCAGAACCAGGGGCTGGGATGCCGCGTTCGCGTTCGCGTAGCGCTTGAAGTTCGAGATGTCGGCGATGACCTGCGGCGTCATGATGTAGTTCAAGTACGCGTAGGCGCTGTCCGGATCGGGCGCATCCTTCGGAATCGCCAGCATGTCGAACCAGAGGATCGTGCCCTCCTTGGGAATCGAGTACTTGATGTCAATGCCCTTGGCGGCTTCCCGGGCGCGATCGCGCGCCTGCAGGACATCGCCGTTGTAGCCGACGGCGACGCAAAGGTCGCCGTTCGCGAGCGCTTCGATGTATTCGGAGGAGTTGATGTTGCGGATGAAGGGACGGATCTTCTTGAGGGTCGCCGCCGCGGCTGCGAGATCCTCGGGGCTCTGGGAATTCGGGTCCTTGCCGAGATACGCGAGCACGACGCGCACCATTTCGGCGGGCGAATCGAGCACGCTGATGCCGCATTTCGCGATCTTCGACGCCACCGCCGGATCGAATACGAGCCGCCAACTGTCGAGCGGCGCATCGGGCATCAATGCCTTGACCATTTTTTCGTTATAGCCGATGCCGTTGGTGCCCCACAAATAGATGACGCCATGGGCGTTGCCGGGGTCGTGGGCGGAAACTCGCGCCATGAGCGTGGGGTCCATGTTCGCGAGGTTCGGCAGCCGTGACTTGTCGAGCGGCAGGAAAACGCCCGCCTTGATCTGGCGCTCGAAATAGGAGGCCGTCGGGATCACGACGTCGAAGCCGCTGCTGCCGGCGAGCAGCTTTGTCTCGAGCGTCTCGTTGGAATCGTAGTAGGCGACGTGCACCTTGATGCCCGTCTGCTTCTCGAAGTCGGCGAGCGTATTGGGGGCGAGGTAGTCCGACCAAATGTAGAGATTCAACACCTTGGCCCCGGCGGATCCGTCGGCGGCCGCCTGCGGCGCCTGCTTGTGGTCGCCGCAACCGGCGAGTACCAAGGTGATCAAGGTCAACGCCGCGGCCGATCGAAAAACGCTCCACATCAAACGCTTCCCCCTGTTCGTTTCGCCGTGGGGAAAGCGTCAGCCGCGAACCCTCAAGCACCCTTCGCATAGTTATAGCGCAGCCGGGCGCCGGGGGACAGGGATAATTACACGTTGAGCAGCAAGTGTTCGCGTTCCCAGGAACTGATCACCTGGGCGAAGGTCTCGTATTCGGCGTCCTTGACGGCGGTGTAGGCCAGCACGAAGCGATCGCCGAACAGGTCGACCAGCGGCTTCGATTCGCGCAGCAGGCGCAGCGCCTCGGCGAGGGTGCGCGGGAGCGCGATCGCGAGGTCGTAAGCGCTCCCCGCGATCGGCTCGGACGGCTTCAATCCTTCGATCATGCCGAGATAGCCGCATGCGAGCGAGGCCGCGATCGCGAGGTACGGATTCGCGTCCGCGCCGCCGACGCGGTTCTCGACGCGGCGAGCCTCGGGGCCGGACAGGGGCACCCGCAAGCCGGCGGTCCGGTTGTCATAACCCCAGTGGACGTTGATCGGCGCCGAGGAGTACCGGCTGATGCGCCGGTAGCTGTTCACGTTCGGGGCGAACAGGGACATGGCGGCGGGCAGGTATCGCTGCAGACCGGCGATGTGGCCGAAGAACAGCGTCGACGGCGAACCGTCCGGGTTGCTGAAAATGTTCTTGCGCGTCTTTGCATCGATGATGCTCTGGTGCAGGTGCATCGCGCTGCCGGGCTCCTTGGCCATCGGCTTCGCCATGAAGGTCGCATACATCTTGTGGCGCAGCGCTGCCTCGCGCGCCGTGCGCTTGAACAAAAACGCCTGGTCGGCGAGGCTCATGGGATAGCCGTGCAACAGGTTGATTTCCATTTGCGCGGCGCCGGCCTCGTGGATCAACGTGTCGATCTCGATGTCCTGGGCCTCACAGAACGAATACATGTCGTCGAACAGCGGATCGAATTCGTTGACCGCCGCGATGCTGTAGGCCTGCCGCCCGATTTCCGGGCGTCCGGAGCGGCCGATCGGCGGCTTGAGGGGATAGTCGGAGTCGATGTTCGGCTCGACGAGAAAGAATTCGAGTTCCGGAGCGACCACCGGCTCCCAGCCATGGGCTTCGTAGAGGTCGAGGACCCGGCGCAGCACGTAGCGCGGCGCCATCGTCACGGGTCGACCGTCGCCGTAGAAACAATCGTGGATGACCTGTGCCGTCGGCTCGGCGGCCCATGGCACGACACGCACGGTTTTCGGATCGGCCTTGAGCACGATGTCGATGTCCGACGGATTCATGGCGCTTTGGTCGTCGGGATAGTCGCCGGTGACGGTCTGCAGGAAGATCGCTTCCGGCAGCCGCATGCCCTCCTCCTCCGCGAATTTTTCGGCGGGCATGAGTTTGCCGCGCGCGACACCGGCCATGTCCGGAATGATCGCTTCGACCTCCGAAATGCCGTGCTCCTTCAAGAATTGTTGAATCGTACTCGCCATAACTCACCTGTTGCTGGCGCGCCGTTCGCAAGCCTCGCCGAATGCGGCGAACAGGGCGCGTGAAAAGGGATCCTCGGAAAATCGCCATTCGGGATGCCACTGCAGACCCAACGCGAAGGTGTCGGCCGCCGCGACGCGGAATGCCTCGATCAGGCCGTCCGGGGCGTGCGCCTCGATCGCCAACCCAGCGCCCAGGCGCTGGACACCCTGCCAGTGCAGCGAGTTGACCCGCAGGCTCGCGGTTCCGCCGATCGCGGCGAGGTGCCCTCCGGGATCCAGAAGGACCTCATGAGCCGGACCGTACTGGACGTCGAGTTCGGTGGTCTCGTCCTCTCGGTGGTCGATATGGCCGGGCAACTCGTGCACCCGTTGCCACAAGCTGCCGCCGTAGGCGACATTCATTTCTTGGAATCCTCGGCAGATCGCGAGCACCGGCAATCCGGCGGCGACCGCACGCGGAATCAGCGGAAGCGTCGTAGCATCACGATTTGGATCATGCAGGGTTCCCGGCAAGCTCGCCGGGCCTCCATAGTGGTAGGGTTCAACATTCGATTCGCTGCCGGTCAACAACAAGCCGTCGCAACACTGCAGCAGGGCGTCCAGATCCAGATCCGCTCCGAGCGCCGGCACGAGCACCGGTATCGCGGCCGCGCCTTCGGCCACCGCGCAGATGTACTTCTCTGCGACCACATGGGAATAGTGTTTCCCGGTGAGGCGGCGGTCGGCCGTGATTCCGATGAGCGGCTTGCGAGACATGTTTAATATATTAAACGGCGGGTGAAGCGACCAAGCTTTCATCACGGCTTCATTACACCACAACCGGCGCGGCGCGTCCCGATCCGGGTGAGAAAATCACCTAAGATTTAGGCATTTCCGACACTTAGGGCTCATTATTGCGATGCGGCAATATTGCGCTTGCGGTAATTTACCCGGTAGGCTCATAGGCTACAAATCCTGTCAATAGCCCTAACATCTTAAACACTTTACCGATCTCGAGTTGACAAGTGCGCCTATCCGAACCGCCTGCCGTCTCCTATTACGCCGACTCGCTCGAGCCCCCTGGCGACGCGACTGGGGAGCGCGCCCGGGCACCGCTGCGCGGGGAGTTCGCCGCCGATGTCGCCGTCGTGGGCGGGGGCATTGCGGGCTGCTCCACCGCGTTGCACCTCGCCCGCCGCGGGTTTCGGGTGGCCCTGCTCGAGGCCCGTCAGGTGGGCTATGGCGCGTCCGGTCGCAACGGCGGCCAGACGATCTTCGGTCTCGCCGTGAGTCAACAGAAACTCGAGTCCCAGGTGGGCGCCGCGGATGCGCGACGCTTGTTCGACCTCTCGATCGAGGGTCTCGATCTTACGCAGTCGCTCATTCGGGAGTTCTCGATTGCCTGCGACTACCAGCCGAATCATCTGCACGTGGCGGTGAAGCCGCGCCACATGCTGGAACTCGAGGAGTGGGCGCGCGAACTCAGGCGTGACGGCTATCGGTCCGTGAGCATGCTCGATAGCAATCAGTTGCGCGCGCACGTCGTGAGCGAGCGTTACCTCGGCGGCCTCATCGACACCCGCAGCGGGCATCTGCATCCGCTCAAGTACACGCAGGGGCTCGCCCGTGCGGCCGAATCGTTCGGTGTGAGGATATTCGAAGACACGCCCGTGCTGCGCTATGCCGACGGCGCGACGCTGCTGGTGCACACACCGCAGGGACAGGTGCGCTGCAAACAGTTGGTATTGTGCGGCAATGCCTACCTCGGTTCCGTGGAGCCGCGGCTCGCCCGCCGGATCCTCGGCGTCGGCACGTATGTGATCGCGACGGATTCCCTCGGGCGCGAGCGCGCCCGCGCACTGCTGCCGAGCCGCGCGGCGATCGCGGACATCAATTGGATCCTGGACTACTTTCGCCTGTCGGCCGACGACCGCCTGCTGTTCGGCGGCCGCGTGAGTTACAGCGGTCTGGAACCAAGACGGCTCGCGGAATCGATGCGCCGGCGCATGCTGCGGGTTTTTCCGGACTTGCGCGACGTCAGGGTGGCACGCGCGTGGGGCGGCTATCTGGACATCACGATGAGCCGCGCGCCCGACTTCGGGCGGCTCAGCGACAACGTGTATTATTTGCAGGGATTCTCAGGTCACGGCCTGGTGCTCGCCGGACTCGGGGGCAAACTCGTGGCCGAGGCGATCGCCGCGTCGGCGGAACGCTTCGACGTCTTCACCCGGATTCCCCATCGCGACTTCCCCGGTGGCCCGCTGTTCCGACGTCCGTCGCTCGTGCTTGCGATGCTTTATTACCGGTTACGGGATCTGCTCTAGGCGCGCAGTCAACGAATAACAGCGATGGATGCGCGCATTGCGCGCGAAGTCCTGGGGCGTGGTCGCGGCGCTCAAATCCTCCACCGAGAACTCCGGCATGGCGGCCGTGTCGAGCCGGAAGCGGGAGTAATTGGTCGAGAACACCAAACGTCCGCCGGGCCGCAGCAGCCGCATCGAGCGCCGGATCATCGCGACGTGATCGCGCTGCACGTCGAGGACCGAATCCATGCGCTTGGAGTTCGAAAACGTCGGCGGATCGAGAAAGATCAGATCGAAGGCGGCGGGGGCGGCTGCCCGCTCCTCGAGCCAATCGAGACAGTCGGCGCGATGCAGTTCGTGGCGCGCCGACGTCATGCCGTTCAAAACGAAATTGTCGCGCGCCCAATCCAGATAGGTGTTCGACAGATCGACGCTGACGCTGCTGCGCGCGCCGCCGGCCGCGGCGTAAACCGTCGCTGAGCCGGTATAGCAGAACAAGTTGAGGAAGTCCTTCGACTCGGCCCAGCCGCGCAGCATGCCGCGCACGATCCGATGATCGAGAAACAGGCCCGTATCGAGATAGTCGCGGAAATTCGCCCAGAATTTCAATCCACCCTCGTGCACCACGTGACGCTCGTTGCTCATCTCGCGCTTGACGTATTGCAGAGCACCCTTCTGAGGTTTGCGCACCCGTGTGTGGACCTGCGACTGCGCCACGCCGAGGACGTCGGGCAGCACGGCGAGCACCTCGCGGCGCCGCTCGCGCGCGCGCTCCGGATCGACGGTCTTGGGCGGCGCATATTCCTGGACATAGACGTGGGGAGCGTCTCGGCCATACAGATCGATCGCGAACGAATACTCCGGCATGTCGGCGTCGTAGACGCGAAAGCACTCGATGCCCAGGGGCCGCGCCCAGGCGCCGAACTTCGCGAGATTCTTGCGCAGGCGATTGGCGAACATCACGGCGCCCGGGCGGCCGGCCCAGTCGAGGCGCACGGCCTCGGGAGGCTTCCGGGCGTGCTTCGCGTCCACGTCGAATCGCAGCAGTCGGCACTCGATGGTTCCGTTGAAGAATCGATGGCTGCGCTTCGCATGGATGCCGAGGTGGCGGGCGAGCGGCGGATTGCCCGTCAGGATCGCGGCTTGCCAGCCGGCGAAGCGTTCCCGCAACACGTCGCCGAGTTGCGTGTAGAGCTCCGTCAAACCCGCCTCGGCGCCGATGCGCTCGCCATAGGGAGGGTTGCAGACGACGAGGCCGGCGGCGTCGGCCGTCGCCGGCGGCGCGCGATCGGCGAGCGCGCGGCAATCGACGTCGATCCACTCCAGGACCCCCGCGGCGGCGGCGTGCGCGAGGCTCATGCGCACCGCATCCGGATCGAGATCCGAGCCATATATGCAGCGCCGCGGCGGCGGCGCCGCGCGCCGCGAGCGCGCTTCCTTGCACAATCCGTCCCACAGCGCGGTGTCGTGACCGCGCCAACCCGTGAAGCCGAAATAGGCGCGATCCAAGGCGGGTGCGGCGTCAGCTGCGATGAGCGCCGCTTCGGTCAGGAACGTGCCCGAACCGCACATCGGATCGACGAGCATGCCGCCGCTCGCGTGAATGGCCGGCCATCCGGCCCGCAGCAGCACGGCCGCCGCGACATTTTCCTTGAGCGGTGCGCGGCCACCCTCGCGCCGGTAGCCGCGACGGTGCAGGCTCTCACCGGAGAAATCCACCGACACGAGCGCCTCGCGGCCCTCGACATGGAGATGCAGGAGCACCGCGGGCCGCTCGGGCGCAACGTTCGGCCGCTCGCCGGTCGATTCGCGCAATTGATCGCAGACCGCGTCCTTGAGCAGCTGCGCACCGTACAAGGTGTGCCGAATGGATTCGTTGCCGCCGCTGCAGTCGCAGGCGAGCGTCGCACCGGGCGCGAGGTGGACACGCCAGTCGATGCGCCGCAGACCCGCGTAGATCTGCTCGGAACTCGAGGCGTCGATCGATCCCAGACTAAGCAGCACCCGCGTCGCCGTGCGCGACCACAGGCAGGTGCGGTAGCCCACGTCGAGCGTGCCTTGGAACTTCACGTCGTTGCTGCGCTCACGCAGGTCGCTCGCGCCGAATCCGGCGAGTTCCTCGGCGAGCACCGAGGCGGCGCCGATCGGCGCTGTCGCGATCCAGTAGCGGACGTTGTCTTGCACGGGCGGGAGAATCAGCGCGTCACGCGCATTCGACGCCGGTGCGCAAGTCGTGCCAATCGAGTCGCGTCGCATGCGCGACATACCGGGCGAGAATGCGATACACGTCCACGTCGAACGGCGGGAGGGGCGCCGCGCGCAAGTCGTCGAGCTCCGCGGCGCCCTGCGCCGTGCCGAGATAGCCCCAGGCATCGCAGACGTGCATGTCGACGCCGCCGTTGCCGCCCCGCTCTCGCAGGGCGATGCGCCCCGGAAACGGCCAGTCCTTGAGCCGCAGCGAGGACAAGGCGAGCTGCAGCCTGAGGGCGTGCAGCGCCGGTGCCTCTTTGCCGACGCAGGCGCCCCGACAGCGGCCGAGTTGATACGCGAAACAGGATCCTGGACCCTCCTCCAAGCCAAGCGCCTTGAGACAGAGCGACTGCGCTCGCGCAATGTCCGCAATGGCCTTGTGGGCGTCTTTGCGGCTGCGGAACAGCCCAAAACAGTGCGACAGAGCGGCGGGATCGACGGCGTCGATCGGTGCGAGCCGCACGCCGCGAGCAGCGCCGCCCCCGTCCTCGGCGGCGTCCGCAACGATGGTCACGGACTCGGCGTGGGACTTCAGGTGCCGGTTGTGGAGCGGCTGCTGGGTTTTGATCCACTGCGCTTCGCGCAGCAGCGCACCGAGCTCACCGGCCGTCTCGACCCAATCGACGCGGCGCACCTGGCGCGCGAGCCGCTGTTCCTTCGCGGCCGTGTGCTCGCCCGCGAAATGCCCGAGCACGCGCGTGCGCAGCGACACGCTCTTGCCGACGTACAGCAGGACGTCGCCTTCGCCGAAAAACCGGTACACGCCCGGCCCCTCCGGCAGATCGTCGGCAAGGTCCGCGGGCAATTGCGGCGGCACCGCGGTGGCGCCGAGCAGCGTCTCGACGGCGCCGCCGAGCCTCGCGGCCGGCACCTCCAGGCGCAGCTTCGACCAAAAATCCCACAGCACGCGGGCGTCGCCGAGCGCACGATGCCGCGCGGCGCACGCGAGTTTGTGACGCACCATCACCGCATCGAGATTGTGACGCGCATGCTCCGGGAACAGACGCCGCGACAATTTCACCGTGCACAGGACTTTCGCCGAGAAGCGCCGGTCGATGCGCCGAAATTCCGTGCGCAGGAAGGAATAATCGAAGCGCGCGTTGTGGGCGACGAACACCGCGCCCGCGAGTTTTTCGGCGATGACCGCCGCGAGGTCGGCGAAGCGCGGCGCGTTCGCGACCATCTCATTGCTGATCCCCGTGAACTCCTCGATGTAGCCCGGGATGCGGCACTCCGGATTCACGAGCGAACTCCATTCCTCGACGAGTTCACCGTCCCGTACGAGCACGATGCCGACCTCGGTGATGCGATGATGCGCGGCATTGCCGCCGGTCGTCTCGAGATCGACGAACGCGAGATTCCGGGGCAGCCCGGCGGCGTCAGCCGCGTCCATCGAGCGACAGGAGAGGGTGGTAGAGGTCCGGCCGACGGTCGCGGAACAGGCCCCAGGCCTCGCGGTAGCGGCGCACCTCATCGAGGTCGAAGCGCGCCGTCAAGACGCTTTCCGTGACGCGATCCGCCTCGACGACCTTCTCGCCGGTCGGACCCGCGATGAACGAGGAGCCGTAGAAAGTCATCGTGTATTTCTCGCCCGTCTCCGTGCCGATCCGGTTCGAGGCAACGAGCGGCATCACGTTCGCGGCCGCGTGACCCTGCATCGTGCGCTGCCAATGACCGCTCGAGTCGATGCCCGGATCGAGCGGCTCCGAGCCGATCGCGGTGGGGTAGAGCAGGATTTCGGCACCCATGAGCGCCATCGAGCGGGCCGCCTCCGGAAACCACTGATCCCAGCAGATGGCGACGCCGAGTTTGCCGTAGCGGGAGTCGAACACCTTGAACCCGGTATCGCCGGGCGAAAAATAGAACTTCTCGTGATAGCCGCAGCCCTCGGGAATATGCGATTTCCGGTAGCTGCCGAGCACCGCGCCGTCCGCATCGACCACCACCACAGAATTGAAAAACGCCTTGCCCGCCTTCTCGAACACGCTGACCGGCAGGACGACGCCGAGTTCACGCGCCAAGGCCTGAAATCGCTCCACCGCCGGATGGCCTTCGAGCGGCCGGGCGAGCTCGAAGTGCCCGGCCTGGTGGTCCTTGCAGAAGTACGGCGTCTCGAACAATTCCTGGATGAGCACGATGTTCGCACCCTCGCGGACGGCATCGCGTATCAGTGTCTCGGCGCGCGCCATGTTCGCCTCGCGATCCCAGGTACAGGCCATCTGAGTGGCGGCTACGGTGACGATCATGCTAACCCTCGCTAAAACGTCGGCGGCGAACTCGCGCTGACGATCTCGCAGTCCTCGCGCGAGGCATTGCGGAATCGGTGCGGCAGAGCGCTGCGAAAATAATACGCGTCCCCGGCTCCCAAGATACGCGATTCCCCGCCGACATAGACTTCGATGCGTCCACGCACGACGACGCCGCCCTCCTCGCCCACATGGGTGAGCATTTCCTCCCCGGTGTCGGCGCCGGGGGCATAGCGCTCGTGCAGGATCGACATGCTGCGCTTCGGCAGGCGCCCGGCGACGAGCCGCAATTCCACGCTCGCAGTCCCGATGTCGGCGAGTTCCTCCTTCGGAAAGAACACCTGAGGCTTGCCGGTCAAATCGAGCGTGAAGAAGTCTGCGAGCGCCATCGGTACGCCGTCCAAGACCTTCTTCAGAGAGCTGACCGACGGGCTCACGCGATTTTGCTCGATCAGGGAGATCAGGCCGTTCGTGACCCCGGCGCGCTTCGCGAGTTCGCGCTGCGACAGGCCGTACATCTGGCGAACGGCTTTGAGGTGGGCTCCGACGTCGAGACTCATGCTTGAGGCGCTCACAGGTCAAGGTGGCAGGAGAACAACAAGGGTGTGTCTATTATATTAAACAGCTTGACGCAAAAATCCAGAGGAATTGAGCTGAGTGTTGATTTTCTTTATCATGCGTCGAGCTTTTCCGCTGCCAGCCCCCTCCACTCTCAGGACAATGCCCTCATGAATGCCAAGCTGTCACCTAGCCTCTCGCATGACGAATTGGATGCTTTTTGGATGCCGTTCACCGCGAATCGACATTTCAAGGCGAACCCGCGCCTGCTCGAGCGCGCCGAGGGCATGTATTATTGGACGCCTGAAGGCCGCCAAATCCTCGACGGTGTCGCGGGTTTATGGTGCGTGAATGCGGGCCACGGGCGCCCCGAGATCGCCGCGGCGGTCGCGCGCCAACTGACGACGATGGACTATGCCCCGACCTTTCAAATGGGCCATCCCATCGCGTTCGAATTGGCAAACCGGCTTGCCGAGATCGCACCCCCGGGCTTGGACCGCGTGTTTTTCACCAATTCCGGTTCCGAGTCGGTCGATACGGCGCTGAAGATCGCGATCGCCTACCAACGCGCACGCGGCATGGCGACGAAAACGCGCTTCATCGGACGCGAGAAGGGTTACCACGGCGTCGGCTTCGGCGGGATGTCGGTCGGCGGCATGGTCAACAACCGCAAGGCCTTCGCCACGTGCATGGTGCCCGGGGTTGACCACCTCTCGCACACACTCGACATCGAACACAACGCGTATTCGCGCGGCCTGCCGCAGTGGGGCAAGCACATGGCCGATCAACTCGAGAGCCTGGTCGCGCTGCACGACGCCTCGACCATCGCGGCCGTCATCGTCGAACCCATCTCCGGTTCGGCAGGCGTCATTCTGCCGCCGGTCGGATACTTGAAGCGTCTGCGGGAAATCTGCGACAAGAACGACATTCTGCTGATTTTCGACGAGGTCATCACGGGCTTCGGCCGCGTCGGCAGGCCGTTCGCGGCCCAGGCCTTCGACGTGACGCCGGACCTCATGACGACGGCCAAGGGCCTGACGAACGGCGCCATTCCGATGGGCGCGGTGTTCGCGCATCGCAGGGTGCACGACGCCTTCATGCAGGGGCCCGAACACCTCGTCGAACTGTTTCACGGCTACACCTATTCGGCACATCCCGCCGCGTGCGCGGCCGCCCTCGCGACGCTCGACATCTACGCGAAGGAATCCCTGCTCACGCGCGCCGCCGAGCTCGCTCCGCGGTGGGAAAACGCCGTGCATTCGCTCAAAGGGTTGCCGCACGTCGTCGACATCCGCAATTATGGATTCATCGGTGCGGTCGAGCTCGAGCCGCGCCCGGGCAAGCCGGCGACCCGCGCGTTCGACGTGTTCCTCAAGTGTTTCGAACGGGGCGTCATGGTGCGTCAGACGGGCGACACGATCGCGATGTCGCCGCCGCTCATCATCGAGCCCGCACAAATGGCCCGCCTCGTCGAGGTCGTCGGCCAGGCGATCCGCGATACCCCCTGAAGCATCTCGAGGCGCCGCGTCGTGACGGACGCCGCGCCGCCTCGAGATCAGGCTTTCGGTTCGAAGATCGCGTACCACTTCTTGGACGGTTCCGCGACCTCCCAAGTACCGGCGAAGCCGGCCGGTATCACGAATGCGTCGCCCGCGCGCACGTCGTGGCGCTCACCGGAACTTGCCTCGATGCGGATCCGTCCCTCGAGAATCACGCAAAATTCATGCTCGGTATAGCGCACGCGCCATTTGCCCGCGCTGCTCGTCCAGATACCGCAAAAGAACTGCTGGCTCGCGTCCGTGTACTGATTCGCGACACGCGCCCGGGGAATTCCGGCAAGGATCATTTCGGGCGCCGGATTCGACGTTTCGCCTAGCAGCAGCCGATCTAGAATCACGATGCGCGGTATATCAGTCATCGCCTATCGTAGGCATGGCTTCGATTCCGGCACAAGTGCGACCCTGAGCCCGATCGCTCAGGGCCGCACGATCCGCTAGCGGCCCGACCCTCCGCTTGCGGCCGTCGTCGTTGCGGCCGCGGCTGCGCCCACGTCTGCGCCCGCGGCGGCGCCTGGACCGGCGTCTGCACCCGTTGCCGTGTTACCGAGCTGCGGGCTGCCGGCAACCTGGAGCGTCAGGCGCACGCGCCGCTCGAGCGCGTAGCCATCCTCGTCGTCGGCGACGCTCAAGGTCTTCCCGAAGGCGTTGACTTCGAGGGCCTCGTCGCTGATGCCGGATGCAACCAACAGGTCTCGCACGGCGTTCGCCCTGGCCTCGGAGAGCTCGAGATTCGCCTTCGCGGGACCGCGCGGATCGGCATACCCGTCGACGCGTATCCTGAGCTCGGGGGATTTCGTCATCGCCTGTGCCAGGGTCTGGATTTGATGGGCCAGGTCGGGCGCGATTTCCGCGCTGCCCGTCCGGAACAGCACGTCACCCTGCAGCCCATCCAGCGCCTCCGCCGGATCCTGTTTGGCCGTTTGTACGGCCTTCACCGAATCCGACAACTGGCGTACCTGCACCGTGAGCGCCCGGTTCGACTCGGTGAGGCGGTTCTGATCCTGCAACAGCGCGGCATCACGGGCTTCGAGTGCGGCCCGCTGGGAACCGAGCGCTGCGATCTCGGCTTCGTCGCGCTTTGCATCGCCGGCCCGATGGACGCGGTTGCCGAGCCACGTTCCAACTCCCGCGCCCACCACCGCACCGAGCGGGCCGGCGGCGAAGGCTCCGACGACACCGCCGGCCACGAAACCGATGGGTTCTTGCGGCGCCGCCGCCGCGTGCTTTCCGTTTGCATCGGCCGCCGTCGATCCCGCGAATGCAGGACCCGCACCGATTCCAAGACTCGCCAGACCGACCGTACACACGATGGGCAAATAAGATGTTTTCATGACCGCTCCTCAACGATTTCGCGCCTGCAGGCGGAACGACCGTACCGCCTTAAGGACCATTGCAGTCCCTCCAGCGGGCATGATGCGGCGCGAATTCGGGCAAATCCTGGCAGGGCAGCGATCAATGCCCGGCGGCGCTCGCGAGGCCGTGAGGTTCATGCGGCCACGGGCTCACGCGCCCATGGCGCGCTCAAGATTGCTTCAGGGAGAAGGGCGTGAAATTCGTGTTTCTATCGTAATAGTCCTCGTTTTCGGCGCGCTTGAGAAAGCCGACGATCCGGTACGTGAGCGGAGCTGCCACGAATTCCCAACCGCTCTTCAACAGATACTGCGTGAACATGATCGCGACGAGATGACTGTTTTCCATGCGCCCGAAGAATGCGATGAAGTAGAACAGGACGGAATCCACCAACTCGCCGCATAGCGTCGAGCCGACGAGGCGGGTCCAGAGCCAGCGGCCGGCCGTCAGGATCTTCATCTTTGCCAGCACGTAGCTATTGACGAAAGTTCCGCACAGGAACGCCGTGATCGAGGCAACCACGATGCGGGGGGTATTGCCGAAGATCGCCTCCAGGGCCGGCTGATTGGCGCGGCCCAGGTCGGACGGCGGCAGGTTGACGACGACCGCCGCCATGACGGCCGCAAATACGAGCGCGGCGAATCCGGCCCACACGACACGCCGGTCGCGGCCGTATCCGTACACTTCGGTGAGGATATCGCCGAAGATGTAGGAAATGGGGAAGAACAGCACGCCGGCCAGAAACGTGACGTCGCCCACGCCGGGCAGGTGCAAGGTGGTTTCCTTGGCCGGGCCGATCAGATTCGAGCACAACAGCACGCAAACGTAGGCGGCCATCACGAAATCGTAGTAGCGAAATTGTCGGTCGGTCGGCGTCGAGGTCATGGCTTCCACTTAAACTGATTGGTCAGAGCGCAACCCGATGATATGTCATCGCAGCATCGACGCGCGCTTCTCGATTTTTGAGGACCCGATATGTCCGATCACGATAAACGGGCTGCCGACGATTCGCCGGCGCTTCAGCATAACCCGGCGCCTGGGGCGCCAAGACCACCACCCGGATCCCCCGGCGCGGAATTCGAGCGGGTGCGCGACGCCTTGCGTCAGCTGCCGATCGCGCTGCACGTCCAGCGTCTCATGCCGCTGGTCAAGGGCGGCGGTTCGCGGCGGTTCGAAGTGCTGCTGCGTTCACGCGCCGATCCCCTCACCAACGAGGCGCCGCACGCCCTATTGCACGCCGCGGTCGCTCATGGCCTGGGTTCGATGATCGATCGCCGCGTCGTCACCGAACTCGTGTCCTGGCTCGTGCGCCATCCGCATGCCTGGCGCGACGTCGGCGCCACGTTCTCGGTCAATCTCACCAAGACGGCGGTGGATGACGAGCATTTCGCGATCTTCGTCGGCCTGTGCTTGGAGAAGGCCGGACTGCCGCGCGGCATGCTCAGCTTCGAAGTGGGCATGCCGACGGCAGGACATGCGGGCGGCCGTCTCGCGGAACTCGCCGCCGCCTTGCAGGGCCTCGGTTGCTGCGTCGTTCTCGATGATTTCGACCTGCGTACGGAATGCTTCGCGATGCTGCGCCTGCCGGGCGTCAAGATGCTCAAAATGATCCCCACGCTCACGGCTCAGATGCGCCGCGACAAACTCTCTCAGGCGGGCGTCACGGCGGTCGTTCAAATGGCGCGCGTGCTCGGACTGCACACGGTCGCGAAACACGCGGTCACGGCCGCCGACCAGGACTGGCTCACGGCGCTCGGCGTCGACTTTCTGCAGTCGAACGCCGTCGCGCCGCCGGAGCCTATAGAGCTGCTGGCAAGCCGGTCCAACCTCCACCGAGCGCCTTGATCAGATAAACGGTCGCGAGCGCGCGCTGACCGCGTATCTGGACGGTTTGCCGGCGGTTCGCGAGCACCGTCTGCTGGGCCGTGAACACGTCGAGAAACGTGTCGACACCGCCGGCATAGCGATCGTTGGCGATGTCGAGCGCGCGCTGCGCGCTGGCAGTGCTCGCCGCCGAGCGATCTTCGGCGCGGGCGAGATCGCTCAAGCCGTGGATACCGTTCTCCACCTCTTCCATCGCGGTGAGCACGGTATGACGGTAGCTGGCGACGGCCTCACCATACTGGGCATTCGCGATGCGCACGTTAGCGCCGATCGCCCCGGCGGTAAACAGCGGCGCCGTCGCGGCCGCGCCGATCGACCAGGCATGACTGGGCGCTTGCAGCAGCGTCGCGAGGGCGCCGCTCTCCCAGCCAAACGCTCCCGCGAGCTCGATCGTCGGAAAGTACGCCGCGCGCGCGATGCCGACCCGCGCATTGGCCGCCGCCATGGCGCGTTCCGCGGAGGCCACGTCCGGCCTCCTCTGCAGCAAGTCGGACGGCAACCCGAGTGCAACCGCGGGCAACGGCGGCACGGCCACCGCCGGTTCGAGCGTGAACGACGGCGCCGCTACGTCGATCAGTGTCGCGATCGCATGCTCGATCTGGGCCCGCTGATTTTGCAGCAGGGCGAGTCCGGCTTCGCTCGCATCGAGCAGCGACTCCTGCTGCGCGAGATCGAGCCCGGTCGCAAAGCCGAGGTCGTGGCGTGCGGCGATGACGTCGCGCGAGCGGCGCAGAGATTCGATGCCGTCGGCGAGCACGGCGCTCTCGGCGTCGAGTTCGCGCAGCCTGAAATAGTCGCTCGCGAGCTCGGCGATGAGCACCAACCGGGCGTTCTCGAAGTCGGCGCTCGCCTGCTGCAGATTCGCGCGGGCGGCTTCGGCGCCGCGGCGCAGCCGCCCGAACAGATCGAGTTCGTAGCTCACGGCACCGTCGAGCTTGAAGTCGTTTTGCGTCGTCGCCTGATTCGCAGCACCGTAGCTCGCCACGGGTCGGTTCGCGGCGCTCAAGCTGCGGCTCGGATCGGCCTCGAGCGACACCGCCGGAACCAGCGCGGAGCGCGCGATCGTGACCTGTTCCCGCGCTTCGTCGAGGCGCAACGCGGCAACGCGCAGGTCCTGATTACCGGCGAGCGCCCGCGCAACGAGAGCGTCGAGTTGCGCATCCTGGAACGCGAGCCACCAGCGGCCCTTGACGGCCGCGTCGTCGGGTTGCGCCTCATGCCACGGAGGAACGGCGCGCCATTCGGCGGGAAGCTCGGTGGCCTCACGCCGATAGTCCGGTCCCACAGCGCAGCCGCCCTGAGCACACAACACGGCGAGCGCGCAGGCAGCGACGGCGCGCACCAGCGAGCGCGGCACAGGTCCCACGCCAGAGCCTTTGCAGAAGGCAGCGCTCACCGGGCGGTACCGGCCGCGCCCGACGTTGCATCCGATGCCACGACCACGACCGCGTCGCCGTCGCTGAGCGAATCAGCCGGATGGGTGATGATCCGCGCCCCCGCTTCGAGCCCGCTGCGGACCTCGACGGCATCACCGAAATCGGTACCGAGCTTGACCGTGCGCAAGTGCACGATCCCCTCTGCATCGACCAGCGCGACGCGCGGCCCCTCGGGCCGAAACAGCAGCACGTCGGTCGGGACGACGACATTTGCCGAGAGCCCCGCAACCGGCACCGCGACCTCGACGAAGGAGCCCGAGATCAGCGCGCCGTCGTGGTTCGGAACGCGGATCTCCACTTGCATCGTGCGGGTCGTGGTATCGATCGCCCGTGCCGTGCGCACGATGACTCCGGAGAAGGCCTCTCCGCTCCGCTCGGCGAGACTGATCGACACGGGATCTCCCGCCTTGACCCGGTGAGCGTAGGCCTGGGGAACGTAAACATAGAGGCGCAGAGAATCGACCTGGGCAATCGAGAACAGCGCTCGCCCCGTGCCGCCGGTACCACCGTCGATCAAATCGCCGACGTCGATGCTGCGGCGGGTGACCACGCCGTCGAACGGCGCGACCACCTTGGTGAACGAGCTCAGTTGTTCGAGGCGCCGGACGTTGGCCTCGCTTGCGGCCAGGTTCGCTCCAGCCTGGCGGAAGCCGCTCTGACGCTCGTCGAGATCCTGTTGCGTCACGGCGTCCCTCTGCCGGAGGCTCTCCCACCGTTCGGCCGTGCTCTTCGCCAGCTTGAGATTGAGTTCGGCCTGGGCGCGGGCGGCGACCGCTGCACTCAACTGGTGCTGGAGTTCGGGCGCGCTGATTTCGGCCAGCAATTCCCCTTTGACGACCGAACTGCCGATGTCCTTGTTCCAGCGCGCCACGTAGCCGGTCGTGCGGGCGTAGAGCGTCGCTTCGATGCCGCCCTGCAGCGTCCCGGGCAGCGTCAATGCTTGAGAGCGGTCGCGCGATTCGGCCTCGATCGTCGCGACGAACTGGCGTTGGTGCACGACCGTCGCGGCGTCGAGTGCGCTCGCCTGCCGGCCGCGGACCACGAGCACCGCGGCGGCGCCCACGAACAGGAAGGCGCCAAGTCCGGCGACGAGTAGTTTTGCGCCGCGCATCACCTTGGCGCCGTCAGAGTCGGACATATCGGGAACTCTCTCTGCCGCGATTTGCGTTGGCGATGCGGCGGTGAACACCGGCGAAGATCACCGGCACCAAGAACAATGTGGAGACGGTCGCGAACAGCAAGCCGCCGATCACCGCACGGCCGAGCGGCGCGTTCTGTTCGGCGCCCTCGCCCCAGCCGAGCGCCATCGGCAGCATGCCGATGATCATCGCGAGTGCCGTCATCAAAACCGGGCGTATCCGCGTCGCGCCCGCCTCGAGGGCGGCTCGCACCGGATCGAGGCCGCCGTTCATGCGCTGACGCGCGAACGAGACGACCAGAATGCTGTTGGCGGTCGCCACACCCATGGTCATGATGGCGCCCGTGAGCGCCGGCACGCTCAAGGTCGTGCCCGTCAGGAACAGCATCCAGCAGATGCCTGCCAGTGCCGCCGGCAGCGCCGTGACGATGATGAAGGCATCGGCCCAGGACTGGAAGTTCACGACGATCAGCAGATACACCATGACGACGGCGATCACCAACCCCAACCCCAGTTGCACGAACGAGGAACGCATGGTTTGAGCCTGTCCCAGCACGGCGATCTGTGTGCCGCGCGGCAACTGCGGCCTCGCCGCGTTGACGAGTTCGTCGATGCGGTTCGCGACGCCGCCCAAGTCGCGCCCCTCCACGCCGACATAGACGTCGGTTGCCGCCGCGAAATTGTAGCGGGATACGACCGCGAGCAGCGCTGCCGGCCGCACGGTCACGAGATTGCTGAGCTGCTGCGGACCGCTCGTCGGCGAAGCCCTTACCGGAGTGCGCAGCAGCGCATCGAGGCCGTCGATCGCGTATTGCGGAGCCTGGATCGCGAGATTGTAGACGATGCCGTTGGCCGGGTTCAGCCAGAACGACGGCTGGGTCTGGGTCGTGCCCGCCGTCGAGGTCAGAATTTCCTGGCTTACCTGCGTCGCATTCAGATCGAGCTGCTGCAGTTGGGTCCGATCCATCTGGAGCGCGAGGGCCGGCAGGTCGAGCCGTTGATGGATGTGGGTGTCCACCGTGCCCGGGATCCCGCGAATCTGCTTCATGAGGGCCGCCGCGAGCGTGTAGCTGCCGCGCAGGTCGTTGCCCGTAATCTGCACGTCGATGGCCGCGGGAACGCCGAAATTGAGGATCTGCGTGACCATGTCGGCGGGTTGAAAGAAGAACTCCACCCCCGGAAAGCGCCTCGGCAGTTCGCGCCGGAGCCGCTCGATAAAGGCCGCCGTCGGGTGATGGCCTTCGTTGAGCGAGATCTGGATCTCCCCGTCCTGAGTGCCGAAGGTGCCCGCATTCGAATACGACAGGTTCAGCCCGCTGTACGGCACGCCGAGATTATCGAGCACCGTGCCGAGTTCGCGCGGCGGGATGATTTCGCGGATCGCCGCCTCGACCTCATCGGCGAGCCTTGCGGTCGATTCGATGCGCGTGCCGGTCGGAGCGCGCAGATGCAGGCGGATCAGACCCGCATCCACGGCCGGAAAGAAATCGCGGCCGAGGAACATGCCCAGCATGCACGACAGCGCACAGAATCCGAGGAATGCGCCGGCGAAGAGGCGGCGACGCTCGAGCACGCCGGCGAGCACGAGCGCATAGACCGCCCGGAGCCTCTCGAAGCGCGCATCGAAGGCGCGATAGATGCGCGAAAGCGTGCTCGTGGGAGCGGCGACCGCGCCGCGCTCGCGGTCCATGAGGAGCATCACGAGGGTCGGCACGAGCGTGCGGGACAGCACGTAGGACGCGAGCATCGCGAATACGACCGCCTCCGCGAGCGGTGCGAACAAGTAGTGCGCCACGCCGGTGAGAAAGAACATGGGGACGAACACGATACAGATGCACAGCGTCGAGACGAGCGCCGGCACTGCGATCTCACCCGCCCCGTCGAGAATTGCGCGATGCAGATCGGAACCCATGTGCAGATGGCGTTCGATGTTCTCGATCGTGACCGTCGCATCGTCGACCAAGATGCCTACGCTCAGCGCGAGGCCGCCCAAGGTCATGATGTTGAGCGTCTCGCCGACCGCATAGAGCGCGAGGATCGAGGCGAGGATCGACAGCGGGATAGACAGCGCGATGATGCAGGTGCTGCGCCAATTGCCGAGGAACAGCAGGATCAGCGCGGCTGTGAGGCACGCGGCGATCACGGCCTCGCGCACGACGCCCGTGATCGCCGCGCGCACGAAGCCCGACTGATCGAAGAGCGGCGTGATCTTGACGTCCTTCGGCAGGATCTGAGCATCCGCGGGCAGCTGCGCCAGGAGCGTTCGCACGATGTCGAGCGTCGAGGCGCCGCCATTCTTGAGCACCGACAGCAGCACGCCGCGTTCGCCGTTTTGCCGCACGATGTTCGTCTGCGGCGAAAAGCCGTCGCGCACGTGGGCGACCTCGGACAAGTACGTGGTGGCGCCATTGCGGGTAGCGACGGGAATCTCGTTGAGTCCGGCGATCGTGTCGGGTGAACCGTTGATCGTGAGCGCGTACTCGGTGCCGCCGATCTTCGTCGTGCCGGTCGGCAGGATCAGATTCTGCGTGCTGACGGCGGTCACCACGTCGGTGGCCGTCAACCCCCTTGCGCTGAGCGCCGAGGTGTCGAGGTCGACCGCGATCAGCCGCGACTTGCCGCCGAATGGATAGGGGACGGCCGCGCCCGGGATCGACACGAGCCTCGGTCTCAGGAAATTCACGGCGGCGTCGAACACCGCCTGCTCCGGCAGGCTCTTGCTCGACAGACCGAGCTGTATGACGGGAATGCTCGATGCCGAATAGCGGATCACGAGCGGCGGCTGGATGCCGGGGGGCAATTGGCGCAATTGCTGCTCTTCGATCGCGACCACCTGCGCGATCGCCGTCGGGATGTTCGCGTTCGGCTGGAAGAACACCTTCGTGACCGAAATCCCGGCAAGCGATTGCGACTCGACGTGTTCGATGTCGTTGACCGTGGTCGTGAGGCTGCGCTCGGTCGGTGCGGTGATGCGCTGGCCCATTTCCTGGGCCGACAAGCCGCCGTAATTCCACACGATGCTGATCACGGGGATGTTGATTTCGGGAAAGATGTCGGTCGCCATCCGCACGAGCGCAAGCGGCGTTGCGAGCAGGATCAGCAAGGCCATCACGAGAAACGTATAGGGCCGCCGCAATGCGACCTCGACAATCCACATGCCCGATTGGATCCCCGGTTGGACTAGATTGAGATTTGGGCGCGTCGGACTGGATCGCGCGCCGCGGTCATTATGGCTGATCCGTCGATTGCTGCCTAGACAGCATCGGGCCGGATTACCGCGCCGGGGTGGTTCGCGGCGGCGTCGTTGCCCGGGCTCGACGGCGCTTTACGGGTTTGCCTGAGTGCTCTAAAGCACGAGCACGGCGAGCAGGCCACCACCGTACTTGCCGAGGCCGATTTCGAAGTCGATCCGCCCTTTGGCGCTCGTGACGATCGCCGCCGCGGCGGGCGTCAACTGGGCCGCGGGGCACACCGCGTCGAGCCGTATGTGCGGAGAATTCTCGTGCAGGACGAGCCGCGTGCAGATATTCATCACTTCGCGCAGATTCGCGATCATCACGTCGGTGAGCACGCCGCTCTTGACGGAGTCCTTGGCGACGTTCGGCGGCAGCATCGAGAGCGCAGCGCCGCTGTTGGCCGCGAACGGGATGTCGGAGACGACCAGCGCCGCCGGGGATCCCTGATCGTTGACGTAAACGGCGAAATACGGATTACCCTTCGGGGTGACATCGAGCTTGCCGCCGACCTTGACGACCAAACCGTCGAACAGCATGCCGAGCAGTTCCCGCACCATGTTGACCGTCGGCAGCGGGTAGGTCGTCGTTGCCACGGCGCTCATTTGATGTGCGCTCCGAGTATTTCCTTGAAGGACTCCGGCGTAAACGGCTTCGATATCAGAAAGCTCGCACCGGCTGCCGTCGCGCGCTGGCGCATGTCCGGCGTCGCTTCGGTGGTTACGAACCCGAACTTGATCTTGATGCCGTCCTTGGTCAGATTTTCGAGCAGTTCGATGCCGGTCATGTTCGGCATGTTCCAGTCCGACAGGACGAGATCCGGCGCGGCGGACTTGATCGCGGTCAGGGCTTTCGCGCCGTCTTCGGCCTCCGAGTAGTCGTGGCCGTCAAAGCCGGCTTGACGCATCGTCTTTCTGACGATCATGCGCATCGCTGTCGAGTCGTCCACGATCATGATTTTCAAGGGTAACTCCTTGGCTGATTATTCATGCACACCCCCCCGACGCACCGCAGCGCACGCCATCCGGGGATTCGATTTCGACCATTTGACTATAAGCGGACATCTACGCCTTGACTGTTCTGCGCGTCACATCCATCTCATCGGACAGGGCCAAAATTCGATTCGGAATGGCTCCCAAGGGCAGCACCTCGCCCGCCCCGCCCACGGCGACCGCCTCGCCGGGCATCCCCCAAACCATGCTCGTGGCCTCGTCCTGGGCAATCGTCGGACTGCCCGCTTCTCGCATTTCCTTGAGTCCCAGCGCACCGTCCTTACCCATGCCGGTCAAGATGACGCCGATCGCGTTGCGACCGGCTTGTTGCGCCACGGAACGAAACAGCACGTCCACCGACGGCTTGTGACGGTTGACGGGTTCACCCTCGTCGAGCCGGCACATATAGCGCGCACCGTCGCGCACGACGAGCAGATGCTTGTCCCCCGGGGCGATGTAAGCGTGTCCGCGCAGGATCTGCTGACCGTCCTGCGCTTCGCAGACGGTCATCTGGCAAAGAGAGTCCATGCGGCGCGCGAACGCGCCGCTGAACAGCTTCGGAATGTGTTGCGTGATCACGATCCCCGGCATGTCGGGCGGCATCTGCACGAGAACCTCCTTGATCGCCTCCGTGCCCCCCGTCGAGGCCCCGATCGCGACGATCCGCTCAGTCGTGCGCAACTGCCGCGGCGCCGCCTGTTTGGCGAGCACGGCATCCGCGCTCATCGAAGCCGGCACCTCGCGCGAGTAAACGCGGGTGCGCGCCGCCATCTTGACCTTGGCGATCAGCTCGTCCCTGTAGTCGGCGAGCGTTGCCGCGAGATCGATCTTCGGCTTCGGCAGGTAATCGACGGCTCCGATCGCGAGCGCGTCGAGCGTGACCTCAGCGCCATGCTCCGTGAGCGAGGAGACCATGATCACCGGCATCGGCCGGAGGCGCATCAGATTACGCAGAAAGGTCAGCCCGTCCATGCGCGGCATCTCGACGTCCAGCGTCAGGACGTCGGGATTGAGCAGTTTGATCTTTTCGCGTGCAATATAGGCATCTCCGGCGGCGCCGAGCACGTCCATCGACGGGTCGCTGGTCAGCATGTCGGTGAGGATGCGCCGCACCAGGGCGGAATCGTCCACGATCAGCACCTTGATGCGCTTGGCGGAACCCGACTGCGTTCCGGGCGATTTGGAATTCATCATCGGTTATCTCCCACCGCGCTAGCCGAACAGCTCGACGTCGTCGTCGGCCGGCTTGCGCGCCAGATTCTTAAGGTATTGTGTTTCTCGACTGGCGATCGCGTCGATTTCCAGCGCACGCAGCCGCTTCACCATCACCCGACCGGTCTTCGGAAAGTACAGAACCCGCCGCGGAAAGACCTCTCCGAGATCCTCGGCCGCGACCCTGAAGCCCTCCAGCTTCAGAAAACTCCTGGCGAAGGCGATGTTCTTCGCGCCCACGTCGGTCATGGCGGGCAGGATCCGGCCCCCGCCGAAGATCTTGACCTCGAGCCGCTCGCGCTTCGCGCCGAGTTTCATCAGTTCATTGATGAGACTCTCCATCGCGTACGACCCATAGCGTGTCGCGAGGCCGTCCGTGCCGTTCATCCAGCTGTTGGCGCCGACCGAATTGTCCTCCGGCAGCATGAAATGGTTCATGCCGCCGTAGCCGAGCGCCGTGTCGCGGATGCAGGCCGAGATGCAGGATCCGAGCACCGTGGTGATCGTCTCGTCGTGCATCGTGACGAAGTACTCGCCCGGCAGAATCTTCGCGGTCCACGCGTTGCTGGTCGTGTCCCAGTAGCGCTGAACATGTTCGAAGCCCCTGATGCAGGGGTACAGCGGTGTCTTCGCCCGGGCCTTGAGGAATTGGTTCACGTGTCGTTGCGCCGGTAGATGGTCTTGCCGATCAAGGCGTAGTCGCTCGACACATTGAACAGATTTTCGGAGTGCCCGAGAAACAGCAGATCGTCCTGGCGCTGCAGTCTCGCCATCCGGGCGAACAGGCCGCGCTGCGTGTCCTTGTCGAAATAGATCACGACGTTGCGGCAGAAGATGACGTCCAAGGGACCCGACATCGGCAGATCGTCCATCAGGTTGATCTGCCTGAACGTGATCAGGCCCTTGAGTTCGGGCTTGGCCTCGTAGCAGGGGCCGCCGTCCTCGCTCCTCTTGTGGAAGAAGCGCGAGAGCCGCTCCGGGCTCAGACCCTTGGTGCGCTCCTGCTTGTAGACTCCGAGCTGGGCGGTGGCCAGAATGTTCGTGTCCAGATCCGTGGCGAGAATCTTGATGTCCCAGTGCTGCCAGTCTTTTATGGCCTCGCAGATGGTCATTGCGATCGAGTACGGCTCCTCGCCCGAAGAACACGCAGAGGACCAGATGCGTATGCGGCGCGTACCCTGGGCGGAGTTCGCGCGCGCCGCAAGGAAGTCGTCGCGCAGGTAATCGAAGTGATGCGACTCGCGGAAGAACGACGTGAGATTCGTGGTGAGCGCATTGCAGAACTCGACGAGCTCCGGCGCATCCGGGGCTTCGATCAGGCGGCGATACTCCGCGAAACTCTTCAGGCCCAGCGCGCGCAGCCGCCGCGAGACGCGCCCGTAGACGAGCTCGCGCTTGGTTTCGGCGAGGCTGATGCCGGTCATTGCCTTCACGAGGTCGCGCAGCGCCCGGAAGTCGGTGTCGCTGAAATCGTATTCCCGATCCGCCTTGCCGTCGGATGCCCCTGCGCGGCCTTGCGTCATGATAGCCATGGCGTGCGTTTCAAGCCGCGCCGGCGAACGGCGCGTCTGGGCTCAACGCCGGATCCCGGCCGATCAGGGCATCGACGTCCAGCAGGATGACCATCCGGTCGGCGACCGTCGCCAACGATTCGATGAAGTCGGCGTTCATGCGCGCCCCCATATTGGGCGTTTCCTTGATGTCCTCGCCCCGCACATCGATGACGTCCGACACGCTGTCGACCACGAGGCCGAATTCGCTGAGTCCCCTGGCCGTCCGGATGGACATCACGATGATCACCGTGAGCGGAGTGAATTCGGCGCTCGACAGATTGAACCGCAGCCGCAGATCGATGATCGGCACGATCGAACCGCGCAAGTTCAGAACGCCGAGGACATGCGCCGGGGTCTGGGGAATGCGGTTGACCGCCGACCAGCCGCGGATTTCCTGCACACGCAGGATGTCGATGCCGTAGGTTTCACCTTCGAGCGAAAACGTCAGAATCTGGCGTGAGGCAGGGCCCGCGCTCTCGGCTTTGTGTTGCAAGGACACCTCTGGCATTGAACTCAACGCGGCGCGAACCGAAGTATCGGCAGGCGCCTCGCCACCCTATCGGCGCAGCGCAGCCGATCCTTTAGAAACCGGACTTTCTCAAAAGAGCTCCACGCTCGAGCCGTTCGCATCGGCCGCTGCCGCGTCCGCATCGGCCGCCTCGCCCACGCCGGGTCCCGCGGCGCGCGCCAGGCGGTGCCATTCCAGGTGGTAGCTGCGTTCAACGTTCTGCAGGAGCGCAAGCCAGTCATCGTCCGAGCGATCGGGCTTGTGCCTCAGCAATTCCTGGAGATGATTCAGACCGACGCGAATGTGCCCGATACGCTGCGTCAGGCGATCGTGATACTGCAGGGCCTCCACGGCGGTCCCTAGGGAGCGCCCGATCCGCGTGCATTCGGTGCGCAGGACGCTGCGCTCCGGTTCCTGACATTCGATGCCTTCGATTCGCGCCTTCGCGGCTGCCATCTCGTGGAAGGATTCTCCGACGGCGGTACACTCGCCGTCCGCCTCGTGCAGCGACTCGGCGAGCTGCGCGCTGAATATCTCCAGCAGGCGGCCGAACTCCTCGACGACACTGCGTACGTCGGTGTCCTTGTGCGTCGAACCGGGGAGAGGTGCCTTATCGAACGGCATTGCCGAATGCCGACCGTAGCGAGCCCTGCAAGCCCAGCACGTCGAGTGCGGTCGTGAGCACCGCCGACTCGCCGCGCAGCTCGAGCGGGAGCCCGCGACTCGCGGCCTCCCTCCCGAAGGCGAGCAGCAGTTGCACGCCGGCCGTGTCGATGAGCGCAATGCGGCTGAAGTCGACGGTGATCGGGCCCGCGCTCGCGAGCGCGGCGCTGATCCGCTGACGCGCGGCCTCGATGTGCTGGACGGCGAGATTTCCGTCGAAATCGAGCACAAACCCCGCCGGGGACGCGCCGCCCAGCGGTGCCGGAGCGAGTTTCTCCGCAGATTTTTTACGCGCCATGATTATGCCGCCGCCTTGCTTTCGCCACTGACGCTCGAAACCACGAGTCCGTCCACATCGAGCAGGATCAACATCTTGCCGTTTTGATTCGCGAGACCGCGTACGAATACCCGGTCCACCGAGCCCAGCGCTTCCGGCGGCGGCATGATGCTCTCGCCCGCGACGTCGTAGACGTCGGCGACGGCGTCGACGACCATGCCGACCGTGCGCTCGCCGCGCTCTCCGGGGACATGAACGACGATGATCACGGTCGTCGCGTCGTGCGGAATCTCCTCCAGGCCGAAGCGGATGCGCAGGTCGATGACCGGCACGATCGAGCCCCGCAGGTTGATGACGCCGAGCACGTAGTGGGGGGAATACGGGACCCGGGTCACCGTATCCCAGCCCTTGATTTCCTGCACCTTCTGGATGTCGACACCGTACTCCTCGGTGCCCAGCATGAAGCTCAGGTATTGTTCGGTGGACGCGCCGGATGCGACCGAACCGCCGGGAAGTGAATTGCCGTCTGCGCTCATGTTCGTCCCACCGGAATTACGCGGCCAACTCGACGCGGCCGGATTGGCGCTCGAGGAAATTCGTGATGAGCCCCGGGACGTCGAGGATCAACGCCACCGTACCGTCGCCGTGAATCGTCGCACCGGCAAGGCCCGGAACGTGCTTGAAATTCGTCTCCAGACTCTTGATGACGACCTGCTGCTGCGCGAGCAATTCGTCGACCAGGATCGAGACGCGGCGGCCGTCCGCCTCGACGACGACCAGCAGCCCCTTCGCGATGTCACGGCTGTCCGGTTCAATGTCAAAAAGGTCGTGCAGACGGATGATCGGCAGGTAGCTGTCCCGATGCCTGAACAGTTCCGAGCGCCCCGCGACGCTGCTCAGGTTGTCGCGAGTCGGCTGGACGGTCTCGATGATCGACACGAGGGAGGCAACGTAGATTTCCTTGCCGACCCGCAGCACCTGGCCTTCGAGGATGGCGAGCGTCAGCGGCAGCCGGATACGGATCGTGCTGCCGATCCCCTCCTTGCTGAATATCTGGACGTGCCCTCCCAGATCGTTGATGTTGCGGCGGACGACGTCCATGCCGACCCCGCGGCCCGAGACGTCGCTGACCTTGTCGGCGGTCGAGAAGCCGGCGACGAAGATCAGGTTGTAGATCTGCTCGTCGGTGAGTTCTTCGCCTTCCTCCACGAGGCCGCGTTCCCGCGCCTTGGCCAGGATGCGCGCCTTGTTCAGGCCCGCGCCGTCATCCTTGACTTCGATGATGATGCTGCCGCCCTCGTGGAAGGCGTTGAGTTCGAGCGTCCCCGTTTCGCTCTTGCCGGCCGCAATACGCGTTTCCGGCAACTCCATGCCGTGGTCGAGGGCGTTGCGCACGAGGTGCACGAGCGGATCGCCGATCTTCTCGAGCACGGTCTTGTCGAGTTCCGTGTTTTCACCACAGAGCTTCAAGTCGACCTTCTTGCCGAGCTTGCGCGAGAGATCGTGGACGAGCCGCGGGAAACGGTTGAACGAGAATCCAATCGGCAGCATGCGGATCTGCATGACGCTTTCCTGCAATTCACGGGTATTGCGCGCGAGCTGAATGAGACCGCGCCGCAGCGCTTCCAGATCGGTCGGCTCATACCGCTCGGCGAAACGGCCCAACATGGACTGCGTAATCACGAGTTCGCCGACCAGATTGATGAGCGCATCGACCTTCTCGGTCGCGACGCGAATCGAGCCGGCATCGCTGCCCGCCTTCACGGTCGCAGCGGCGGCCGCGGCCGGCTCCGACGCGGGCGACTGTCGGAGGGGCAAAGGCTGGGAAGACTCGGCGGCGGCCTTGATCGAGGCGGCCGCCGGGATGGCGCAGTAGATCGGCTCGTAGACGATCTTCGAGACCGCTTCGACCCAGTCGAAAACCTCGATGAGCCGAACGTGCTCTATGTCGCCGTGCACGACGAGTTGCCACGACAGGTAGCATAGCGTCGGATCCATGGCATCGAACGGCGGAACGGCGCTCAAGTTCGGCGTCGCTTCGACCCGTCCGAGGCTGGAGAGCTCCTGGAAAATCCTGATCGGATCGTTGCACGTCTGGAACAGTGTGGGATCGGGCGTGAACGTGATGCGCCAGCCGCTGATGCTGCCCGGCGCGACGACGATCGGCGTGACCGGTGCCGGCTTCGCCGGAGCGGGCGCGGCGGCGGCCTGCGGCGCGGCGGCGGCGGCGGGCGCCGGAGCGGGGGTCTTTTGGGCAAGGATGCGGGCGAGTTCACCGCTCAGAGCGTCCGCACCGACCGTGACGATCGGCTGCTTCGCCTGCGCGGACTGGGTCATTTCACGGATGACGTCGACCGACTGCAGCAGCACCTGAACGGCGTCCGGCGTGACCGCGCGCATGCCGTTGCGCATCTCGTCGAGCAGCGTTTCGACCGAGTGAGTGAACTGCGCGATCTCCAGGAAGCCGAAGGTACCGGCGCCACCTTTGATGGAATGGGCCGCGCGGAAAATCGTATTGATCGTCTCCCGGTCGGCGTGGACGTCGAGCGTCAACAGGCCCGACTCCATGGCATCGAGGCCCTCGAAGCTCTCTTCGAAGAAGACCTTCACGATCTCCTCCATTTCCAGGTCGATCGACATGAGCTCAGAGCACCTTGGCTATGGTTGCCAGCAGTTTCTCGGGGTTGAACGGCTTGACCAGCCAACCCGTCGCCCCGGCCTGTTTGCCTTGCATTTTCTTGTCCTGACCCGCTTCGGTGGTCAGAACGAGCATGGGGACGAACTTGTAAGGATTGAGTTGGCGCAGCTCGCGGACGAGCGTAATACCGTCCATTCTCGGCATGTTGACGTCCGTAAGCACGAGATTGACGGTGTTGCCGCGGGCATATTCGAGGGCCTCCACTCCGTCGACGGCCTCGACGACGTTGTAGCCCGCGTGCTTCAACGTGAAACTCACCATTTGCCGCATGGACGCGGAGTCGTCGACGGCTAGTATCGTCGCTGCCATAAGGATCCCTTTAGAACTTGAACCGGAGTTGACGTTGGATCGTGCGAAGCCGCCGGCGTGATCGCCCCGCGCTTCTTGCCATGAGCGAACTTATCGGCGTTTCATCCTCAATGTTTAATGACGCTGCCCCCTAAAAATGTGATGAGGTCGAGTCATTTGCCCCACCGCAAGTTCCGCGCGGCCGCTGCGGGCCGATGCCGCCTCCCGCCTTCTCGCAGTGCGCAAGGCGTGATCGAAGTCCTTGATACTCATGCAGGACTTGCAAATCCTTGAAAACAACGCAAACTATCTTCGTCTGCACTGAGACACCGGAACCGAGCTGAGTGTTTTATTAGTCCCATGAGGTTCGGTTCCGGTTCATCGTCACTCGCGCGCACGACCGTGCTGCGCCGCCGCCCCCGACGCGGTTGTGGCGGGATCTGCCGAAATTGCCGCACGGATTTTTGCTGCCTGCGTCTGCTAGGACACAGACCCGCCACTGCGGTTCTGTTTTCGTGACTCCCCGCAGCCGCAATCGACGGAGTTCGCATGGCATCCAATTTGCCGGCCGCCGATGCCCAGCTGGGTGATGCGTACGGCAATCGCCGCCCAGGCCAATTGGCGCTTACAGAGGAACTCGTGTCCGCCGATCGCCGTAAACGTATCCATGAGCGAGGCGACGTCGGGCGCACTGGTGGGCACGATCGCGAGGCTTCTGAATGAATTCCAGATGCCAACAGATGCTCTGACCGTCGAGCTCACCGAATCGGTGATCATGAAGGATCCACGGATCGCGATGCGGGTCCTGAGCGGTTTGAAGCAGTTGGGTGTCTTGACGGCGCTCGATGACTTCGGCACCGGCTACTCGTCGCTGTCGCACTTGCGCCAACTGCCGATCAATGCCCTGAAGGTGGATCAATCCTTCACCGCGGACTTGACCGAGGATGGGCATTCCCGAAGTCTGACCCAGGCCATCATCCGCATGGCCGAAGCGCTCAAGATGACCACCATCGCCGAAGGCGTGGAGACCCGCGGCCAGCTCGGCTGGCTGCGCGGCCAGAAGTGCAACGTCGGTCAGGGCTACCTATTCAGTCCCGCAGTTCCTGCAGATCTCGTGCGCTTCACCAGCGCCCGCATCGAAAGCAATTGGAACGACCTGCATTGAGCTTCCTGGCAAGTGGCGGAGAGGGTGGGATTCGAACCCACGTGCCGGAATTACCCGACCATCCGATTTCGAGTCGGCGCCGTTATGACCACTTCGGTACCTCTCCGATTAACTTATCGCCTCGCGTGCTGTGACGCGATCGGCGTCAGGGGGGAAAACGCATTTGTCAAGGGTTCGCAATGGCCGATAAACCAGTATTCTAACCCAATAGCGGCAGGCCCGTCTCCCCTTTGGGGAACTCTGCCGGCTTACGGAACTCCAAGAACCAAACCGTGCAAACATCAAAACGGCTGAAAAATTTACCACACTGGGCGAAGCTGGCGCTCGCCGTTGGGTCGGTCACATTACTGGGTTCCGTAACCCCGGTGCCGGGCGTGCTTGCGCAAATCAAAACCCTCGGTGAACTGCGTGTCGTCACCCGCAGCGGACCACTGACATTTTTTGAGGGTTCGAACGCGGTGCCCGAAGGCACGGAATATGATCTGGCTCAAAGCTTCGCGAATGCTCTCGGTGTACGTCTGAAAATCATCCCGGTCCGAAGCTATGCCGAAATCTATGCGGCTGTAAGATCCGGCGTTGCGCACGTCGCGGCCGCGGGCCTCAAGGTCCCCCCGGCTTCGGTCCCGGGCATTGCATTCGGGCCGCCGTATCAGCAGGTTCGCGATCATCTGGTCTATCTGCGCGGCAACGAACGGCCCAATTCGCTGGCGGAGGTCGGCGATCGGGATCTCGAAATCATCGCGGGCAGTGCGCAGGCACAAACTCTCGACCTCGAGCGTCAAACGACCCCGGATCTCGTCTGGATCGAGAACAAGAGCACCGATGCACAAGCCCTGCTCGACAGCGTGGCGGCGGGTGCCATTGATTTCACGATTGCCGATTCGACCGAGTTCTCGATTGCACACACCGTGCATCCGGAACTTCGCGTCGCGTTCGATTTTCCGGGCGAGCGCGCACTGGCCTGGGCCGTGAGCGACCGCGATCGCGGGCTACTGCGAGCGGTGAGCGACTATTTTTCGACGATACGGCGGAACGGCGAACTCGCGGCGGTGGTGAATCGCTACTACGACCGACCCGAGAACGTCGATTACGCGGGCCCCCCCGGGTTTCTGCGAGACTTGCTGAGCCGCCTGCCGCTTTATCAGAAATGGTTCGAGGAGGCCGCCCGCCAGAGCAGCCAGGACTGGCGCCTACTCGCGGCGATGGGATACCAAGAATCCAAGTGGGACCCGCGAGCCGCCTCAGGGTCCGGTGCACGGGGCCTCATGCAATTGACGGGGCATTCGGCGACGGAAGCGCAGGTCAAAGACCTTGCCGATCCACGCCAGAGCATTTTCGGCGGCGCGCGCTATTTCAAACAGGTGCTCGAGAAGATACCGCCGCACGTCGCCGAACCGGATCGCACGTGGTTTGCGCTCGCTGCCTACAACATCGGATACGGCCACGTGGAGGACGCCCGCAAGCTCACGCAGAAGGCGGGTCGCGATCCCGATTCCTGGGACGACGTACGCCGGTTTCTGCCGCGACTCGCAGAGGAATATTGGTACACCCAAACCGAGAACGGCTACGCGCGCGGTTCGGAACCCGTTCGGTATGTCGACAACGTGCGCGGCTACCGCGATCTGCTCGAATCGGTCTGGGGCGCCCGCGCCTCCCTGAATTAGAGATCTCGCGGATTTCAGCGACGCGCGCTGAAGAACTCGCCGAGAAGCTCGCGACAGGTCTCTGCGCAAACTCCGCCGAATGCATCGATCCGGTGCAGCGATTGCAGCGACCGAGGCACGTCCACTACGCTGCCGCAGGCGCCGGCTCTTGCATCCCACGCGCCGAAGACGACACGCGCGAGGCGCGCATTGACGAGGGCGCCGGCACACATCGCGCAGGGCTCGAGAGTGACATAGAGCGTCGCGGAACCCAGGCGGTAATTGCGCTCGAGCTTGGCGGCCGCGCGCAGCACGACGATCTCAGCATGCGCAGTCGGGTCGTGCGTGGCGATCGGTTCATTCCACCCTTCGGCAACGACCCGGTTGCCGATCGTGATGAGCGCACCGACCGGCACCTCGCCTGCCGCGCTCGCGCATCTCGCGAGGGCGATCGCCTGGTGCATGAAATCCTCATCCGTCATCGCCGTCACGATGACATCACCGGCGCGCGGCTCGGACCGCGAACAGTGCCGCGAACACCACCAGCAGCGTCGCGGCGCTCACCGCCAACGAGCGATGAATGCCCCATGCAGCCCCGAGAATGCCGACGGAGAGACCGCTGAACGTTCGCAAACCCATTCCCGACATCGCGAACACGCCGATCACGCGGCCGCGACTGTCGGCGGGTGCGTACATTTGCACCAGGGTCTGCGCCATCGCGTTGAACGACAATTCGACGAATCCCGCCGCGAACAATACGACGATGCACAGCAGATAGGACCGCGACAGCGCGAAGACCAGGAGTGCGGCGGCCCAGATCGTTGCCAAGAAAAAAGCGCTTGCGGGCCGGGGTTGCAACAAGCCTCGGCTCTCGAGCAGCAATCCGCCGGCGAGTCCCCCCGCCGCATCGGCCGCCAGCAACAGGCTATACGAAAAATCGGTGCGTCCGTGGCCGAGATCCAGCGCAAATCCCGGCATCTGCGCCTGGTAGGCATTGCCTACGAGCAGCGAGGCCATGCCGACGAGCGCCGTCATGGACAACAAAATCGGATCTCGAGCAACGATGCGCACGGTTGCGACGACGTCCGCGAGACCGCGAATGCCCGTGCCCGCGCGCCGCGTCACCTGGTTGGGACCGTACGGAGCGCGAATGAGCCAGACGCATAGCGGCACGTAGATCGCGGCATTCAGGAAAATCCCGAGTGTTGGCCCGAACAAGAGCAGCAGTCCGGCGCCGACCGCGGGTCCGACCACCATGGCCAGATACCGGCCGGTCGCGCTCATACGCACGGCGCTCGCCAGCTGCTCGGGCATCACGATCCGATGGATCAGGACCTGGGCAGCGGGGGTCCAAGTAACGCCGGCGAGACCATGCGCGACGAGCAGCGCCGCCGCCTCCCACATGGTCACGGTGTCGCTCATGAACATCACGCCCCAACCCACCGACACGCCGATGAACAGCAGCATCCCGACCTGGATCAGCCGGCGGATATCGAGACGGTCGGCGAGTGCGCCCGAATACCCACCGAGCAGCAGAAAAGGAACCCAGTGGGAAATGACGGCAAACCCGCCGAGCGCGGGTGAATGGAATTTCTGGAAAATCACCCAATAGCTGATGACATGCTCAATGTTGTCGGCCATCATTGCGGCCGTAGAACACATAAAATACGTACGAAAATTGCCGTTCTCGAACGCGACAAAAGCGCGATGCGGGGGTGCAGCCGGGCGCAGGGCGCTGGTCTCGATGCTCAACGGTGCGATTCCTTGGGCTGCGTGTTCCCGACCAGCATATCCCGGAGTAACCGTGTCTGTAAAAGTCGATGGTTTGAGCGAACCCGGCGAGTACGACGCAGCAATGCTGGAACTGCTCCAAATTGTTTGGGGCGACGGCTTTTTGTCGCCCGGCGGCCCCGAGGAGCTGGGCCGCCTGCTCGACGGCAGTGATATTTCAGGCTGTGCGGTTCTCGATATCGGCTGCGGACTCGGTGCAATCGACCGGTTGCTCGTCACCGACCACGGCGCCCGGTCCGTCATCGGCGTGGACATCGATCCAGCGCTCGTCGCGTTGGCACGCGCTGCAATCGCGCAGGCGGGTCTAGAGGATCGCATTGAGGCGATCGCGGTCGACGGCGGACCCCTGCCGTTCTCGCCCGCCAGCTTCGACGTCGTTTTCTCCAAGGATTCGCTCGTACAGATTCCGGACAAAGCCGCAATCTTCACTGAAGTTCTTCGCTTACTGCGTCCTGGCGGCCGATTCATCGCCAGCGACTGGCTGCGCGGCGGCGACGGCGCCTATTCAGCGGAGATGGTGGAATTCTTCCGCCTGGAAGGCATCACCTACAACATGGCGACTCTCGCGGAGAGCGCCGCTCGACTGCGCGAGGCCGGCTTCTTGGACGTTGCGATTCGCGACCGTCATGCCTGGTACCGGGAACTCGCGCGACGCGAATTGGCGTCGATGTGCGGTCCGCTGCGCGCGACGATCGAGGCACGCATCGGAGCGGAGCGCGCGGCGCATTTTGTCGCCAATTGGCGTCAGCTCAGCGTGGTTCTCGAGCGCGGAGAACTGCGGCCGGCCCACCTTAAGGCAACCAAACCCGCGAACTAGCGGTATCATCGATTCAATGGATCAGTCCGAGTTTCACGATGTCCAAGATAGTCGCCCGAACACTGGATTTCTTCGAAGTCTTTGCGGATCAAAAACGTCCGCTGTCTTCCTCGGAGATAGCCCGGCTCCTGGACATCCCGGCATCGAGCTGTCACGACGTGCTCCAAGCGCTGCAGGAGCGCGGTTACATTTACGAGCTCGTCGCTCGTGGCGGCTTCTATCCGACCCTGCGGCTCTATGATGTCGCGAAGCAGATCGCGGATCACGATCCGGTCGTGCTGCGCGCCGACGGCCTGCTGCGCTCGCTGCGCGATGCGCTCGACGAGTCGGTGCTGCTCTCCAAGGTCAGCGGCATGCAGGCCGCCTATCTGCTCGCATTGGAGCCGTCCCATCCGCTGCGCTTCCTTGCTACGGTCGGCGACCACGTCCGCAGTCTTCATGCCACCTCCGCGGGTAAAGCTCTGCTCGGAAGTCTCAGCGAAGCCGCGCTTCGCGAATTCCTCAAGAACGCGCACCTACCCGCATTGACCTCCAATACGATCACGTCGAAGCCGGACTTGCTCCTGGAGATCGAGGCGGGCAACGAGCGCGGATGGTTCTTGAATCGCGAGGAGAGCCAGGAGGGTGTCACGACTCTCTCGGCGCGCTTCATGTGGACTTCGGCGGTTTATATCGTGACGATCGCGGGTCCGACGTCGCGTATCGCGCCGAAGCTCGAAAAGGCCGCCGAACTCATCACCAACGTGTGCAAGTCGCTCGAAACTCCAATTCGTTCCGCCCCGTGAGGCTCAAAAATCTCCCTTGGAACCAACGAGACCGAAAGGCACGGCTTGCGGGTCGGCGGCGACGACAACCCAGTCGCCGCCTGGTACCTCTTGCGGCGCGCGCGTCACTCTGCCCCCGCTCTTTTCGATTGCTGTCTTTGCAATCGCAATGGAAGGTACGCCGAAATAGAACAGCCATGCGGCGCCCGCACCGTGCTCGGGCTTTTGCATGATGGCGCCGACCCGCAGTCCACCGACGTCTATGAAACAGTAATCTCCCAACGGGCCCATCGGCATGGCCTCATTGAATTCGAATCCGAAGTGTTTGGAGTAGAACGCCTTGGCACGCGCCGGGTCGGGGCTTGCGAGTTCGTTCCAGCGCACTCGTTGCGGGGCGGCAGGGTCGAAGACGTCGCTCTTTGCGGCGGCGTTGCCCGCCGGCCGAACCGGATCCATCACGTAGAATGGCGTGCCCATCGGGTCCGTAACCATCGCGATCGCGCCGACCGGCAAGATCTTCTTTGGCATGAGTATCCTGCCGCCGTCGGCTTCGATGGCCGCAGTCGCGGCGTCAACGTTGCGGACGTGCAGGTATCCGAGCCACGCCGGGTGCGCGCCCTGTTTCTGCATGTCCGGCGACAAATTCAGCACTCCACCAGCGAAACCGCCGTCGCTCCGGACGATCATGTGATAGTCCTGAGTGCCGGCCTGCGGATCAGCACGATCGGCGACCGTCCAGCCGACGACGGCGCCATAGAATTTCCCGGCAGCACGGGTGTCGCCGGTCATCAGCTCGTACCAAATGAAATTGCCCGTGGTGGTCATTGCGGTTTTCCTCTTTGCAGGAGCAGTTTGAGATGAAGTTTGAGGTGGTCAATCGCCTCGAGCAGAGGGGAGCGCTCGCCTTTGGCCTTCGATAGTACGAAGCCGCCCTGGAGCACGGTCTGCGTGTACATGGCGAGGCTTTCGGCGGAGACGGCAACGTCCTGAGGGTATAGCGCGATCGCGGCACGAAAGTCGTCCGCCAGTCGCCCGGCGTGATCGAAGATCGAGGCGCCGCAGGCCCTGCGTATCGATTCTGAGGTCGCGAAGACCTCCTGCACCATCGTCCCGGCAAAGCAGGTGAACGATTCCAACGGCCCCGCAGCGCTCGCAGCGCGAAAGTCGAGGTAGCCTAAGATGCGATCGAGAGGATCAGCGAGCAGGTGATAATCGGCGTTGGCGAACAGACTGCCGGTCACATCGCTCCAGTGCTGCGCAGCCGCCGCGCCGAGCGCATCCTTGGTTGCGAAGTGATGAAAGAACGCGCCTTTCGTCACGCCCGCAGCTGAGCAGAGTTGATCGACGCTGGTTGCAGCCCACCCCTGTTTTCGCACCAAAGAGAGCGCAGCGTCCAGAAGGGCGCCGCGCGCCTTGCCGTGAGCTGGCTTTGATGGCATCGGTGGGAAGGGTTGTGCCACGTCCGAAATATAACCAACCGGTTGGTATGGTTCAAGTCCCGCTGCATCAGCTGCGAGGTCGCAGAACGAGGGGGCGGATCATTGACGGCTCAGTCGAGTTTGCGCGACGCTCGCTCAGGCCGCCGGGGTGAGGCGCAGCGTGTCGAGCACCGACAGAATTTCCGAAGGATCCGGGCGCTGGGCGTAGCCCGGTGGGTATTCTTCCCCGGAGAGCCGCCCTTATGAAAATTGCCGTGTGTGAACTGCCTGACGGTCTCGATCTTTCGGGGGCACCGTGGCTGCAGTTGATCGAGAACCTGCAGGACGAGAAGCCTGACTTGTTGATCCTCAACGAAATGCCGGTTGGCGACTGGATCGCCGTGAAACGCGGATTCGATCGCGGCACAGCGCTAAGGTTCGCGGCATCGCATGACGCATTGCTCAGCGAGCTTGCAAGGTTTTCATGGGGAACGTTCGGCTCGAGGCCCGTGGCGGGAAGCGGCAGGCTCGCTAACGAGGCCTTTCTCCTCGCCAATGGCAGCTACCACCCGGCACATCACAAGCACTATTTTCCGCAGGAAGAGGGGTGGTATGAAAGGGACTGGTTTGCCCCGGTTCGCCCTGGATTCGAGGTGGTTGATCATGGAGAACTTCGCATCGGAGCTCTGCTCTGCACGGAACTCTTCTTCAATGAGTGGGCTCGCCACTATCGGCGCCTCGGAGCCAATATCATTGCCGCGCCTCGAGCGGCCGGCGGCCTGAATACCCGCTGGAGTACCGCCGGAGCCATGGCTGCCATTGTTTCTGGCTGCTATGTCGTCAGCTCGAACAGGTCCGAACATGCGCAAAGGCCGCAGGGCCTATTTGGTGGAGAAGGGTTTGTCTATGACCCCAATGGAGAGCTTGTCGCGAAGACCTCGGCCTCCAGCCCGATTGCCTTGGTCGACATTGATCTCGGGATGGTGAAGACGGCGCAACAGGGATACCCGTGCTACGTTTCCGAATTACAAGACAATGTGGATTGATCGCAGGTGATTGGGCGGTCCCGTCGCGGATCACCGAGCGCTCGCTCTCCCATTCGTCCGCTCCATGCGGCGGCAGGGATTTCTTGCGGCCTCGATAGACGCCGCGCTGCTTCGCAAGCGCGATGCCCTCGCGCTGACGCTCGCGGATCAACGAGCGCTCGAACGCTGCAAAGGCTCCCATCACCGACAGCATGAGCGTCGGCATCGGCGAGTCCTCGCCGGTGAAGGTCAGGTGCTCCTGGATGAACTCGATGCGGAAGCCGCGCTTGACCCGCTCTTGCACGAGGCGGCGCAAGTCATCGAGGTTGCGCGCGAGGCGATCCATGTGCTGTGCACGACCACCGTGACGCTTTCGCGGACAACGAGAGCAGCGACTCGAGCGCGGGCCGTTGCGCGTCCTTGCCCGAAGCCTGGTCGGTGAAGAGCCGATCGACCGGACCTGGTCCAACTGACGCTGGGTCAGGCTATCGCATTTACTAGTCTTCTCACAGGGCGACGATGTCTGTTCCGAGCGCGCTGCAGTAGCGTGAACAGCGCGCCCGCCGCAAGTCCTCCGACGAGTCCAGTCGGAATGCTGACAAACAGGATGTACTGCAAATGGGCGTCAGCGGGGATTATAGCGCTGCCTCCTATTTGCAAAAGGAGCATGCCTAATGCCGATCGCGGCAGCTAGCCTGCGCGACCACTTGGGCATTGCCCGACCGAAGAACCCGTTTTTCGGCTGGAATCCTGCGTCCGGGCGCGTGTGAATTCCGAGTGTCACGACTGCGAGGATCCGGCGGTTCCCGCCGACACCTGCGCGCCGAGGGCTGCGGGCGATTCGAAGCGCTCCGGGGAGACCAGCATCTCGAGTGCGAGTTCGAGCGCGCGGCGCTCGCAGCGACCGCGGGTATCCCGGTCGACGATGCGCTCGAAATCCGCGACGTGTGCAAAGCCGAGAATCCGCCGGATCATCTTGCAGGCGGCGAAGCCGATCATGTCGGCGTGAACCACGCGCAGGTAAGCGGCGCGCTCGCGGTCGAGCGCCGCGGCTGCATCCGGCGACGCATACAGGGCCGCCGGGTAGGCATCGCCCGTGCCGTGCCGCTGCCACAGGGCCAGGAAGCTGGTCTGGAACGTCTCCCAGAAACTCACCGTCTCACCGAGGATCCAGTCGCGATACGCAGCGCGTTCGTCCTCCGCCGTCGCGTGGCCGGGCTGTGCACACCAGGCGAGCAGCAGATTCCCGAGAAAGGCGCCGAGGTCGAAACCGATCGGCCCGTAGAACGCGAACTCCGGGTCGATGATCCGCGTGTCGCCTTGCGTGACCATGATCGATCCCGAGTGAAGATCGCCGTGCAGGAGGGCTTGCGCGCGGGTCAGAAAGATCTCGCCCCACCGGCCGACCGCCGCCTTGAGCGCCGCATCGGCCCTAAGCGCGGCGGCAATGTCATCCAGTTGCGGTGTGGTGTGCCGATTGCGTTCGCTCTGCCGGTACGGGTCGGTGAAGACCAGATCGACGGTGATGCGCAGCAGCGACTGGTTGCCGGCAAACAGGGCGAGCCGGCTCATCTTCCGCTCCAACGGCTCCGCGAGGTCGGAGGTGTGAAAGGTGGCACGCGCAATAAAGTCGCCGACCGCGTGGCCGAGGCCCGGGTAGCGCAGACCACCGATCAGACCGTTGCGCAGAATGATGTGCGGAGTCAGATTCTCCATGACCAGGCAATAGAGCACCGGATCGTAGAACAGGATTTCCGGACCCAGCCCGCGCACATGAGGCCCAACCGCGGCGTAGTAGGCCTGCTCGTAGTAGATACGATCGAGTGAGAGCGGCCACGAAGGGCCCGCGACACGCACGTACGGCAGGGCCTGCTTGACGCACACGGATCCGGACGGGCCGCCGACGATAAAGACGAGATTGAGGTTGCCGTCGCCAACCTCCCGTACGGTCCAGCGCTCGGGAGATTCGCCGAGACGCATCCGCGTGCCCTCGTGCCCCATGAGTAGGGCGATCAGGCGGCCCGCGTCGAGCGGTGCGTAACCGGCCGGGGTATCGGGCGAGGTCATGCACGCGCTCCGAGCTCCGGCGGCACCGGGCCACCGTGCACCAGGTCGTCATCCGGCGCGGCATCGGTCCCGTACGTGCGAAACTTCTCGATGACGCGGTCCATTTCAGCCGAGTCCAGGAGCGGCACGGGACCGAGCGCGCGAGCGGCAAGGTACTGAGCCGCCAACTCCTCGACCTCGGTGGCCAACGCGAGCGCGTCTGCGGGATCCGATCCGAGTGCGATCACCCCGTGGTGGGCAAGCAGGCAGGCGCGGCGATCCGCGAGTGCCGCGACGGCGGCTGCCGCGAGCGCCGGGGTACCGAAGGTGTGGTACGGAGCGCAGCGTATGTCCCGCCCGCCGGCACGCGCTACCGTGTAGTGAAACGCCGGTATACCGCTTCCACCGCAGGCGAGCGCTGTTGCATGACGTGAATGCGTGTGCACGATTGCGCCCACGGTCGGCCGGGCCGCGTAGATGTCGCGGTGAAACCGCCACTCGCTCGACGGGCGCGCGCGTCCGTACCAGGTGCCGTCCGCACGCACCACCGGCAGGTCGCCGGGCTCTAGCGTCGCGTAGTTCCGGCCGGTTGGTGTCACGAGGAAGTGCGCGGCGTCGAGCCGCGCGCTGACGTTGCCCGATGCGCCGACCGTCAGTCTCCGGTCGAGAAGTTCACGGGCCGCGGCGATCACAG
>Ga0302320_10001295_pt1 | contig 59953 bp, 48 predicted proteins | sample Bog_T0_3_FD_202130 | JGI IMG/M metagenome (GOLD analysis project Ga0302320, IMG submission 202130) | Peat permafrost microbial communities from Stordalen Mire near Abisko, Sweden - Bog_T0_3 | ecosystem: Environmental > Terrestrial > Soil > Wetlands > Peat | place: Sweden: Abisko, Stordalen Mire... | reverse complement strand
CTCGACCCACCCTACACCTTTGTCCAGACTCAAACACTGATCGGCCCTGGACCACGAGGGACTTGGCTTCGTCCCGGAGGGACGGTTGATAATTGCCCAGCAGTTCATTGCTGGGCCGACGGCATGCCAAGGCATCGTTTCAGTCCCGGAGGCACGGTTGAGGCGGTGCCCTCGTGGGCGTTCAATCGTCCCTCCGGGACTTCAAATCGAGATCGCGGGACAGACGACCCAGCACTGCCACGCTCCGCGTGGCAACGTGCTGGGCTATTGTCAGCCGTCCCTCTCCGGGACGAACTACCGGCATCAAAATCGGGCACCAGATCTGGGGGCCGCTCAAATGACTTGAAAACCGACCGCCCTGGCGATAGGCTAAAGGTACTCATCCGTTGCCCGCTGATTGCGACAGTTGAGGGGGGCAGCCGCAAGTGAATTGCACCTTTGACGATGTCAGGCGGTCTTCATGGGCTACCAAAACCTGCGTGAATGCCTCCGCGATCTGAAGGCCACCGGCCGACTGGTGCGCATCGAGGAGCCCATCGACCCGCATCTGGAGGCGGCCGAGATCCAGCGCCGCGTGTTTGCCGCCGGCGGTCCGGCGATCTATTTCGCCAACGTCAAGAACTGTCCATTCCCGATGGTCAGCAACTTGTTCGGCACAATGGAGCGGATGCGGTATCTGTTCCGCGATTCGCTGGACCTGGTGGCGCGGATGATCGGACTGCGGGCCGACCCGGCCGAGGCATTGCGAAATCCGTGGCGGTATCGCGACGTGCCCGCGGCGTTGCGCTTCACCCGCCCGCGAAAAGTCCGCCGTGGCGCGGTGTTGGCCGAGGAAACGTCGATCGATCAGCTTCCGCAGTTGCAATGCTGGCCCGACGACGGCGGCGCCTACGTGACGCTGCCGCAGGTGTATACCGAAGATCCCAACCGGCCCGGGCCCGGCCATTCGAACCTGGGGATGTATCGGATACAGCTTTCGGGCGGGCAATACGAGCGGAACCGGCAGGTGGGAATCCACTACCAGATCCACCGCGGCATCGGCATCCACCATGTGTCGGCGATCCGCCGCGGCGAAAAGCTGCGGGTCAACGTGTTCGTGGGCGGCCCGCCGGCAATGATGGTGGCCGCGGTGATGCCGTTGCCGGAGGGGATGTCGGAACTGCTGCTGGCCGGTCTGCTGGGCCGCCAACGCGTGCCGATGATCTGCCGCCCGGGGCAACTGGCGATCCACGCCGAAGCCGATTTTTGCATCAGCGGCTTCATCGAGCCCAAGCGGCTGTTGCCCGAGGGGCCGTTCGGCGATCACCTGGGCTATTACAGCCTGACGCACGACTTTCCCGTAATCCGCGTGGAGCACGTGTATCACCGCAGCGACGCCATCTGGCCGTTCACGGTGGTGGGCCGCCCGCCCCAGGAAGACTCGATGTTCGGCCAGTTGATCCACGAGTTGGTCGGCCCGATCATCCCCCGGGAGATCCCCGGCGTGAAGGCGGTCCACGCGGTGGATACGGCCGGAGTGCACCCCTTGCTATTGGCGATCGGCAGCGAGCGTTACGTGCCCTACGAGGATCCCCGCCGGCCGCGGGAGCTGCTGACATTGTCCAACGCGATCTTGGGGCACGGCCAATTGTCGCTGGCCAAGTACCTGCTGATCGTGGCCGGAGAAGACGCCCCGTCGTTGGACGTGCGAAACGTGCCGGAGTTCCTCCGCCACGTGCTCGAGCGGATCGATTGGCGGCGCGATCTGCACTTCCAGACGTTCACGACCATCGATACCCTGGACTACTCGGGCCACGCCCTGAACGAGGGTTCCAAACTCGTGCTGGCCACCGCGGGGCCACCGCGGCGGACACTCCCGGTGGCGCTCGACTCGCGCATCCGTTTGCCGGAGGTCCCCGGCTTCAAGCGGCCGCACGTGTGCCTGCCGGGCATCCTCGTCGTGCAAGGTCCGCCGTACGAAGTGGAAGATGGCGGCCCGGATACGGCGGTGGCCCAGTTCTGCGCGGCGCTCAACCATGCCGACCCGATCAACCTGTTTCCGCTGATCGTGGTGGTCGACGACAGTGAGTTCGCCTCCCACACGCTGGAGAATTTCCTCTGGACGACCTTCACGCGGAGCAACCCGGCGGCCGACGTGTATGGGATCGAACCGTTCACGTTGCAGAAGCACTGGGGATGCCGCGGCGCGCTGGTGATCGATGCGCGGAGCAAGCCGCACCACGCGCCGCCGCTCGTCGAAGACCGGGCGGTCACCCAGCGCGTGGACGCCCTCGCCGCGCCGGGGGGACCGTTGCATGGAATCATCTGAAAGGCGGAAGGGGCGCGGCGGCAACGCCCAGGGGTTGCAACCCCTGGGCTTTTTGGCCCTGTTGCCGGCTGTGTGCTGGGCAGCACCGGCTGCCGAGCTGTTTTTTCCCCTCTCATCCTTCATCCTTTTGATGTGGTTGTTCGCCCTGGGGGCGGTCATCGGCAGTTTTCTCAACGTCGTGGTCTATCGACTCCCGGCCGGAAAGAGCCTGATTTACCCCGGCTCCTACTGTCCAACGTGCAACCATCCGATCCGCTGGTACGACAACGTGCCGGTGCTGGGCTGGCTGATCCTGGGCGGCCGCTGCCGCGACTGCCGCACTCCAATCTCGCCGCGCTATCCGATCGTGGAGGCGATCACGGGCGGCATTTTCGCCGTATTGGCGGTGGTGGAATTTGTTACACCCGGTGTGCGTCCGCCAGTGGGCGCCCTCGGCACCTTCCAGCTAATCATGGACGACGCCGCGCTTCACGCCGCCTGCGGGAGATATGGGTGTCACGTCGTGCTACTGAGTACGTTGCTGGCCGCGGCACTGATCGAGCGCGACGGCCAACGCGTGCCCTGGCGGCTGGGGATCTTCGCAGCGGTCGTGGGCGTGCTCGTCCCGCTTGCCTGGTTGCATCCCCTGGCGGAGCTGACGGGGTACAGTGGTGAACCGACTGGCGTACTCGGCGCGATGGAAGGCATCGTGGCCGGGCTGCTGGTGGGGCTGGCTGCCTGGCGATCCAAGTTCCGGCTGACAGTCACCCACTTTTCGCAAACGCGAATCAGTGCCGCGGCCACGATGCCCGCGGCGCCTGTCGGGGCCCTGATAGTACCGCCGCTGGTTGGCCTGTTCCTCGGCTGGCGAGCCGTGCTCGTGCTGGCCGTGGTTACTACCGCTCTCGACTTCGCCACGACGTTGGTCTTGCGACGACTGGCGCGGGAGAAAACGCGATTCGGTTGGAATAGCTGGTGGGTCGCGACCACGCTGGCCTGGATCCTCTTTCAACACCCCTAGAGGAGTATCGTCGATGTCCGAAGTCCGAGCAGAAGATCGCGAGAAGAAGATCGAAACGATCACGTCGTCCCCCAGCTATCGCGTGGCCTACCAGGACGCCGATTTTCTGGCTTCGCCGCGGATGCGGGCGGCGCGGCTGGAACTGGAGCTGATGAAGCCGGAGTTGGCTTTCGAGGACCACAACATCCGCTCGACGATCGTGGTGTTCGGCAGCACGCGGATCATCGAGCCCGCGGCCGCGACTGCCAACCTGGAACATTGCAAGGCCCGGTTGGCCGACACGCCCAACGATTCCCGCCGCCAGCGCGCGGTGGCCCGGGCCGAGCGCCTGCTGGCGAAGAGCCGCTATTACGACCTCGCCCGCGAGTTCGCCCGGCTGGTCTCGTCGCGCTGCCAGCACGACCAACAGCGCCGCGGCGAAGAAGAGGCCGACTACGTGATCGTCACCGGCGGCGGACCGGGCATCATGGAGGCCGCCAACCGCGGCGCCTGCGACGCCGACGCGAAGTCCATCGGGCTGAACATTCACCTGCCGATGGAGCAGATGCCCAATGTGTACATCACGCCCGACCTGTGCTTCCAGTTTCATTACTTCGCCATCCGCAAGTTTCACTTCCTGCTGCGGGCGAAGGCGCTGCTGGTGTTTCCCGGCGGGTTCGGCACCCTCGACGAATTGTTCGACGCCTTGGCCTTGCGGCAGACGGGACGGATGAGCGACATTCCCATCATCCTCTTCGGCCGCGAATACTGGGAGCACGTGATCGACTTCCAATACCTGGCCGACGAGGGCACGATCGAGGACCACGACCTCGACCTGTTCCGCTTCGCCGACACGCCGCAGCAGGCTTGGGAGATGATCGAGCGCTTCCACCAGCGCTACGGCTCGGAGGATCGCCGCGTCAGCTATTGAACCGGGGCCATGGCGGCGCGAGCGGAGACGCTTCTACTGCGGGCCAATCGCGTCGACCGCCGCCGTCGCCGCGCTAACGACATTGGGCGCCAGCCGCAAGTAGCCCAGTTCGCCGCTGAACTGTTGACCCTCGGTCAAACACCAGCGAAAGAGGTCCTTGACCACCGCCGCCGTCTTTGCATCGGCGTAGTTTCGGTAGAGGAGGACCCAACTGAAGGTCACGATGGGATACGACTCTTCTCCCTCCGGATCGGGAAAGTAAAGCCGCAGGTTGTTCGGCAGCCGGGCCGAGGCAAGGGTCGCCGCGCCGCTGCGCTCGGTGGGCCGCACGAAGTGGCCGGCCTTGTTTTGCAGCAGGGCCATTTTCAATCCCAGCCGCTTGGCAAAACCGTAATGCACGTAGCCCAGCGAGCCGATGGACTGCTTGATTCGCCCCGCCACGCCCTCATTGCCGTTGGCCCGCATAACGTTGCCGGGCCAGTTGACGTACTTCGCCCCACCGCCGAATTGTGCCCGCCATTGCTCGCTGACGGCGCTGAGATGCGTGGTCAGGGCAAAGGTGGTCCCGCTGCTGTCCTGGCGGGCGACGAAGGCAATCGTGAGCTTGGGAAACGCCACCCCCGGATTGTCTTTGACGATCCGCGGGTCGTTCCACTGCGTGATCTTCCCCAGGAGGATGCCGGCGAACACCTCCTGCGACAGCTTCAGGTCGCTTTGAAGATCGGGCAAGTTGTAGGCCAGCACCACCACGCCGGCCGTGGCCGGCAGCAGTTGCACGCCCCGATCGACTTCGGCAATTTCCGCGTCGCTCATGGCTGCATCGCTGGCGGCGAAGTCGACCAACTCGTCTTCGCTCAGCTCTTTGCTCTTGCCGATGAACCGCTTGATGCCCTCGCCGCTGCCGACCTCGTCGTACGCGACGACAACGTCCGGATGGGCCTGGCGATACTTGGTAAACCACTTCTGGTACAGCGGGGCCGGGAAGGTGGCCCCCGCGCCGCGCAGCAGCACGCCGCCGGGAGGCGCTTCGACTTTAAGCTTCTCGCTGCCGGAGCGTTGGCACGAGGCGCCGCAAACCAGCAACGCCGAAAACAACAAGGTCAACAGAGCCGGTCGCACGTTCATAGCCGTGGTCTCAAGTTGCGCACTGGTCGGCACGATCGCAATCCGTGCGATTGGAGCAAGCCACTCCGCTTCAGGCATCCCTCCAGGTCTCAACCGAACTTGCCGCGAATGTACTCCTGCGTGTACTGCTCGTGGGGATCGTCGAAGATCTGCTTCGTATCGCCGAACTCGACCAGGTAGCCGGTGCGGCCGCCTTGCGTCGTGTCGACGTAGAGGAAACCGGTCTTGTCGGCCACCCGCTGCGCCTGCTGCAAGTTGTGCGTCACGATGGCGATGGTGAACCGCTTCTTCAGTTCCACCATCAGCTCTTCGATCTTGCGGGTGGCGATCGGATCCAGCGCCGAGCAGGGCTCGTCCATCAGCAGCACGGCGGGCTCGGTGACGATAGCCCGGGCGATGCACAGCCGCTGCTGTTGCCCGCCGGAGAGCGACAGGCCGCTCTTGTGCAGCTTGTCCTTCACTTCGTCCCACAAGGCGGCCCCCCGCAGCGCCTGCTCGACCCGCTCCGCCTTGTCGCCCTTGAAGCCGTTGAGCCGCAGCCCGAAGGTCACGTTGCGATAGATGCTCATGGCAAACGGATTGGGCTGCTGGAAGACCATGCCGATATGGCGGCGGACGGCCACGGGATCGATGCCGGGATGATAGATATCTTTGCCGCGGAAGTGCACGTGACCCTGGAAGCGGAATCCCCGCACCAGGTCGTTCATGCGATTGAGGCACCGCAGCACGGTGCTCTTGCCGCACCCCGACGGGCCGATGAACGCGGTGATGGTTCCCTTTTGAATGGGAATCCTGGTGTCCCGCACGGCTTTGAAGGTGCCGTAGTGGAGCTCCTTGATATCGCAATCGATGACAACACCGTTGCTTTCGGGCTTCATGGTCGCAGGCGCGGCCTCGGTGGTGGTGACCATCGTTTTCACTCCTAATCAGTTACGTTGCGTTTGGAGAAACTTTGGCCGATGAGGTTGGTCGCCAAGACCAACAACACCAGAACCAGCGCGGCCGCCCAGGCCATCTCTTGCTGGTTTTCGAAGGGCGAACTGGAAAAATTGTAAATCAAAACCGCCAGCGAGGCCGCAGGCTGCGTCAAGGCGCCGGAAAGCGTCGCGGCCGGATGGGCCATCAGCGGCTTCATGCCGTTGATCAGCCAGTAGTTGCTGAACAGCGCCGTGAACAACAGCGGCGCGGTTTCGCCTGCCGCCCGGGCGATGCCCAACATCACGCCGGTGAGAATGCCGGGCATGGCGGTGGGGAGCAACACGCGGCAGATGGTCTGAGTGGGGGTGGCGCCCATCCCGATCGCGGCTTCCCGCATCCGCGCCGGCACCCGGCGAATGGAATCTTCGGCGGTGAGGATCACGATCGGCACCATCAACAGCGACAGCGCGATGCCGCCGGCGATCGCCGAAAATCCGCCGGTCAACATCACCACCGCCCCGTAGGCGAACACACCCGCCAAAATCGACGGAAATCCACTGAGCAACTTGGCCGCAAAGCGGACCACCTGGGCCAAGCGGGTGTTGGGGCCGATCTCGGCCAGGAACACGGCTGCCAATACCCCCACCGGGACGGCGATCAGCGCCGAAATCCCCACCATCACCAGGGTACCGAGGATGGCATTACCAAATCCGCCCCCCTCTTCGAAAGCCGCCGGCGGAAGTTGCGTGAAGCAGGCCACGGTCAGCTTATGCCCGCCGCGAACAAACAGCATATAGACCACGGAGAACAACGGCACCAGGGCCAGGAGCGTCAAGGCCGTGGTGACAAAGCTCAGCAGGTAGCTGAACAGCGAGCGGGGCCGCCGCAGCGACTTTTCCAACTCGGTCGCATCGACTTCCACGGCCGGCTGCGGATCGAGACTGCGATTGTGAAACAGGACCTTTTGCTCGTCCATTACCGGCTTCCCTTGGTTCCCTGCGACGTCTGCTGCAAAACGGCCGCGCCGATCACGTTGACCACTAAGGTGATCCCCATCAGCACCAATGCCGCGAACATCAACACCGGCACCGTACTTTTATTTGCCTCGGGAAAATTGTTGGCCAGCAGTGCCGCCAGCGTATTGGCCGGCGAAAACAGCGACCAACTGATGCGGTTGGAATTCCCGATCAACATCGCCAGGGCCATGGTCTCACCCAGCGCGCGGCCAAAGGCCAAAATCACCGAACCGATGATGCCGGTGCGGGCCGTGGGCAGGATCACGGCCAGGATCGCCTCCCAACGCGTGGCCCCCAGGCCGTAGGCCGCTTCGCGGAGCTTGGGCGGCACGGCCGTCAGCGCGTCGCGGCTGATCGCCGAGATCGTGGGGAGGATCATGATCGCCAACACCAGGGCCGCCGGCAACATCCCCGGGCCACTCAAGGCCGAATTGAACCACGGCATCCAGCCCATGTGCTGGAAGCACCAGTTGCACCAGGGCCGAATCAGGGGAATGACGACGAAGATACCCCACAAGCCGTAGACCACGCTGGGGATCGCCGCTAGGAGTTCGATCAGGTTCCGCAACAACGCTTGCAACTGATCGGGGAGCTTCCCCCAAAAGGGATGGAACTGGACACCAAAGATTTTGAGAAATCCGAACACGAACGAGGCCAGGAATCCCTCGCTCAAGAACACCGCCACGGCCACTCCCAGCACCGTGCCGACGATCAGCGCTAGCACCGAGCTATACAAAGTGCCCCAGATTTCCGGGAGGATTCCGTATTGCTGTGTGTTGGGGTCCCAGGTCGTGCCGGTGATGAATCCCAATCCATACTTCTTCATCGCCGGCAGAGCCGATCCACCGATCTCAAACACGATGAACAGGACCAGCAATGCCGTCAGCCAGGCGAAAGCGTGGCTCAGTCCGCGGAATATGCGGTCGCCAAGCTTCTCCCACGCGGTAGGCGGACGGGAAATCCCTTGTTGTTCGCCCACGGTATCGCGCGGAATGGACGGGTCGGGTGCAACCTCTCCCGTTGCCGCCTTGCCTGATTGAACGGAGTCGGTGGTCAAGTCGATTTCTCCGTAGTTGCCGGGCCGTGGATGTTGTCCAGCGCCGCCTTCACCTTTTCCACGACGACTGCCGGCAACGGCAAGTAGCCGAGGGCCTCGCTGTCTTTCTGTCCGTCCGTGAGGCAGTAGTTGATCACGTCCTTGATGGTCTTCACCTTCGCGGCGTTATCGTACTTCTGGTAGAAGAGCATCCAGGTGTAGGTGACGATGGGATACGAGGCGTCGCCCTCCGGATCGGAGAACCAGGCGATCAAGTCGGCGGGCATTTTCGCCGCCGCAAGCGTGGCCTGCGCCGATTCGATGCTCGGTGCGATGAACTTCCCCGCTTTGTTCTGCAACTGCGCCATCTTCAGCTTCGCCCCGCGGGCGTAGCCGAACTCGATGTAGCCGATCGAGCCGGGCGTGGTCGCCAGGCTGGACGCGACCCCTTCGTTCCCCTTGGACTTCGTGCCCACCGGCCAGTTGGGCATCTTGCTGATGCCCGGGCTCTTGGCAAACTCGTCGCTGATCGCGCTGAGGTGCTTGGTGAACACCAAGGTGGTGCCGCTGCTGTCGGCCCGCACAATGACGTTGATGTTCTGATCGGTGAGTTTCGCGCCCGGGTTGGCGGCCGCGATCTTGGGGTCGTTCCACTTGGTGATCTTGCCGAGGAAGATGCCCGCATAGGCTTCCCGCGAGAGCTTCAGCTCGTCGACGCCCGGCACGTTGAAAGCCAGTACGATGCTCCCGGCCGTCATGGGGAGCAGTTGCACGCCCGCGTCGACCTGCTTCATTTCTTCCGGCGTCATGGCGGCGTCGCTGGCGCCGAAGTCCACCGTCTTATCGATCACGTCCTTCACGCCCGTGCCGCTGCCCACCGATTGGTAATCGATCTGCACGCCCGGATGCGCCGCGCTATAGGTCTTGAACCACTTGTTGTAAAGCGGCGCCGGAAAGCTCGCACCGGCCCCTTGCAGTTTGATTTCGTTGTCCGAGACGGCCGTTCCCGAAGAGGAATTCGAACAGGAGACGCCGGTCACGATCAACAGCCCCAACGAAACCCAGCCGATGCACAAGTTCGCAGCTTTCATTGCAGTTCCCTTTTCTCGACAGCGATGAGGATCTGAAGACCGACTTCGTTTGGTTCTACCGCTGCGACCTCACTCATTCTAGAGGTCAAATTGCCTTTAACCGAATACTAATCAACGCCTAACGAACGGCTAAAGCGGGTGGTTTCATCGGCCGCCGGCTTGGGATGATCGCAGCGATTATTCCGACCGCTATACCGCGTAAGTATGGTTCCAAGCCCGCGGCAAATCGGCGCCGCGGCGCGGGATGCGATTGCGGCGATTGGCCGGCCCGAATCTTTGCGGAAACGCATGGATGCGGGGGAAGCAATGATCCAGGGCGGCAAACAGTAAGCTACCTTTCCTAAGGTGAGATAACAGCACTTGAGAAAATCCCATGCGACATCGCGATCAGCGTTTCAAGTATCTTCTGGTTCTGCTGTTAATTGAGACCGTCTCTGTCGGCGTGGGCCTGTGGATCCATAACCGGCTGATCCTCTCGGCCATCCGGCAAGGCAGCGACCTGGCCGGTTGGCTGCCCATCGCCAGCCTGATCACCGGCGTGTGGATGATCGGAATGATGGGGGTCGCGCTGTACATGGTGGTGACCCCCTTCTTCGATAAGGTGGCGAAGCGGCAGACCAACAACGACGAAGAAACGTTGCGGCGGATGCAATCGCTGGTGCGAATGCGCGACGCCGTGCTGTTCGGCCTGGCGAAGTTGACCGAATCGCGCGACGATGAGACGGGGCATCACCTGGAACGCGTGTGCGCCTATTCGGCCTGCCTGGCCACGGCGCTCCGCAACCATCCCCGCTACCGCCGCGTCATCACGCCCGAGTTCATCAAGTTGATCGGGGTCAACGCGGCCCTGCACGACATCGGCAAGGTGGGCATCGAGGATGCCATCCTGCTGAAGCCCGGCAAGCTCACCGCGGACGAACGCCGCCGCATGCAGGAGCACACCACCATCGGCGAGCGCTGCCTGGCGGAAATCGAGCGCCGCTTAGGGGCGTGCAGCTTCCTGCAAATGGCCCGCGACATCGTGCTCTGCCACCAGGAGCGTTGGGACGGCTGCGGTTATCCCAGCGGCCTGATGAAGACGCGAATTCCCTTGGCTGCGCGGATCGTAGCCATCGCCGATGTTTACGACGCGTTGGCCAGCCGCCGCGTCTACAAGCCGGCCCTGCCGCACGAAGAGTGCGTCGCGATCATCAGCGCCGAAGCCGGCAAGCACTTCGATCCGGACATGGTGGATACGTTCTTGAAGGTCGAGAAGACCTTCCGCGAAATCAACCGCCGCTACGGTGAAGGCTACATCCCGGCTTCCCCTTCACAGCCCGTCCCCGCGCCGGACGCGATGCGCGAGCCGCCGGCCTATGCCGTCGACGATCCCTCGCGCCTGGAATACGTCTCGCAGTAACCCTTGTCGCTCGTCTCCTGGAGCTTCCTCTCATGCACCCGAATTCTGCCCGCGAACAGTACGTTCTGGAAATCATGTTGAGCCTGATCTGCGTCGCGCTGACCTGCATGCTCTACGTGATCCACGGCTATAAGATGGTGATTCTCAACCTGTTTTTCCTCCCCGTGGTGCTGGCCGGGTTCTACCTGGGCCGCTACCGGGCGGGCATCATGGCCTTATTCTCCGTGCTCTGCGCGTCGGTGGCCACGATCCTGCGGCTGAACGACCTGATGCTGGGCGCTTCGCCGCTGGTGATCGCGATGGCCGTCGCCGTATGGGGCGCCGTGCTGGGACTGGCCGCGCTGCTGGTGGGCACCCTCAGCGACGACCGCGCCGGCAAGCTGATGGAGCTTCACGAAGCCTATGTGGGCGTGGTCCAGGTGCTCTCGCAATACCTGCAAAGCGCCAACCCCGGACTTCGCGCGCAAGCCTCCCACGTCGCCGAGTTGAGCCAGGACCTGGCCGCGGAAATGAACCTCCCCTCGCGGCAAATCGACGATATTCGCGTCGCCTCGCTGCTGTACGACATGGGCAACATCGAAATCACCACCCGCGTGATCCGCAAAGCGGTCGACAACTTCGAAGACCAGATGCCGGAAACCACCCAACACACATTCCACGGCATGGACCTGATGCTCTCGCTGGGCTCGGTGCTCCGCGGCGCGATCCCCTTGCTGCTGAACCAGGAGCAGAGCGGGCCGGAACGGGAACTGGTGGGAGAATCGGGGGCCCCGGTTGAAATCCCCGTCGGCGCCCGAATCATCATTGCCGCCCGCGATTACCATAATCTCAGCCTGCAACAGCCCGACGGCTCGCGCCTCACTCCCCACGAGATCATCGCCGAGATGCGGCAAAACCGCAACGGGAATTACGACAGCCAGGTGCTCAATGCCTTGGAACGCGTCGTGCTCCGCAAGCCCGAGCGGATCCCCGAAGATTCGCTGTTCGAAGAGCTGGAACTGCTCCACGACAGCGCCCTCGAAGCGTGAGTAGGCGCCGGCTGAACGCCATCAGACCAGCGTGCGGTCGTAGTTGAAGCGGAACGTCCGCTGCTTGGCTGACGGAAGGTATCGCCAATCGCCAACCGGGTCCGCGGAGCCCACCAGGTCGACCACCAGGTGTTTCGCGCGGATCCCCTCGTGGTTCGTGCCGCGCAAGTCGAAGGGATCGGCGGGACGCACCACCAACAGCCCATCCTCCCGCCGTGGCACCAGCCGCACGTTGGTCCCTTCGACCACGGTGGCGCCCGCCGGGGCGCCGTCGCCGGGAGCACGGAAAACGCAAAGCGGCGGACGGCCGAAGACCACCACCGAGAACGGTACCGGGCTCTCCGACGTCAGTTGTTCCAATTGCCGCCGGTCGGCCTCGAGCGAAAGCGTGACGCACTGCACGCCTTGACTCTGCAGCATCCAGGCCGCCAGGGAGTTGAGCACCGGCAAGCCCGGCCCGCTCTCCATCTTCGCGCCCAAATCGCGGGCCAGCCGCCAACCGCCCCAACTATTCACCTCGACGGCCGTGCGCGCGCGAACGCAGCGTTCGATCAGCGCCCGCAGCGCGGGAACCTCGTGTTCGAAGAACACCGCGGGGAGCGCCGCCACCACGGGGATCCCCGCGGCGGCGGTCAATACCGCCTCGACGTTGTCCGCCGTGAGTCCTTCCACGACGATGCTCTCCGGCCGGACGTGGTCCAAAAACGCCGCGGCCGCCGCAGCCTCCAGCCGCGCCCGATTAGGAGCCGTTCCCAACGGCAGGTCATTCGCCGGCGAGGGCTTGCGCGTCTCCAGCAACGCCTCCAGCGAGGCCGGCAGCTCAATCCGCACCTGTTGATTGGGCGCCTTGCGGGCCTGATGAATCACCGCCGAGATTCGATCGATCAGCACATTGGCCGCCCGCGGCACCAGCATAAACTCGGGAGCGTTGCTCGCGGTGCGATCCAGCCGATAGCCATGCAGCAATTGCTGCCCCAACTGTTCGAATACCTGGCTGATGGCAATGGCCTTGCGGCGCACCACGGTCTTGGGCATCGTCCAATCCGACGTTTGCCCGGCACAACGGCAGCGGCAAAGGATCTGCTCCGCGACGTTGATCTCCAGATCGAAGGTGGGACCGATGGGAAGGTCGTCCGCGGGCGGAGTCATCTGGCCGGCATACGCTTCCAACTCCGCCGCGGCTGCGGCCAGTGCCGGCTGCTCCTGGCCGTCGATCGCCGCGCGGAAGAGTTTTACGGCCCGACGAATCCACTCCGCCGGCTGCCGGCGGCCGTCGATCGCCAACATGGCAACCCCTGCGCCGGGCAACTCGACGAGCCGATCGATCGCCGCCTCGGCGCGACACGACGATGCGTCGCCGACGCGCGGACAATCGCGACACGAATGGTCGCATACGCCGCGGCGGGCGCTGTGTCCACTGATCCAACTTGAAAGCAAACAGCGGCCGGGCAGGGCCGCGCAAGGCGAATGCCCGACAACCACCGCGGTCGCAACACCCGCGGCGGCCGACGCCGCGGCAATCTCAGCCCAGGTCAGTTCGCGGGCCAGCAACGCCCCGGACAGCCCCAGCGAACCGGCCGCCGCGACGTCGGCCTGGCTGGTAAAACCGGCCGCGGCACTGAAGTGAAACTGCAACTCGGGGAACTCCGGCCGCAGCGCCAACAGCGCCGCATCGCAAACCAGCACGGCATCCACGCCGCAATGCCGCGCAAGCTGCAGGGCCCGCGCCGCCTGCCCCAACTCGTCGCCGGTGAGATCCACGTCGAGCGCCAGGAAGGCGCGGCCGCGGTGGGCATGGATGGTCTGCACCGCGCGGAGCAGTTCTTCGGGGCGGAAGTTCTTCGCCCGGCGACAGGAATTGAGGATCGTCAGGCCGAAACACACGGCGTCGGCCCCGGCTTCCAAGGCGGAATTCAACGCCGCCCAGTCGCCGGCCGGCGCCAGTAATTGCAAGCGATTGTCGGTTGTCAGTTGTCTGTTTCCTGTTGCTGGCGTTGGATGGCACGTCCCGGAACGCAGCGAAGTCAAGGTAGGGTGCGTGCTTGCACACACGAATCGAGCCTCTGTCCAATGCGTGCGTGCAAGCGCGCACCCTATTGCTACTGCTTCCCCTAACCGTCCAACGGCTACACGACCTTACCCCTTGTGGAAAAACATCTGGTAGATGCTCAGCAGGATTTCCACCACGATCAGGGCCACGATGTACCACTCGACGCGGAGCGTACGGCGGGCCTCCAACAGTTCCAGCACGGTGTGGGCGGTCCGCGAAACGAGCATCAATTTGCGCTCCAACACCATGTGACGCTCGCGGATCTCGAACTCGTCTTCCAGCCGCAGGTAGAAACGCTCCAAGTCCGGATGCTCCCAAATGATCTCGGGCTTGTCGGCCACCTCCACGCGTCCGACCAGAGTGTGCTCGCTAATCAAGGCCGAGCCGATGTGCCGCAGCAACTCCCGCGCGTTGCGGCCGCTCCGCGAGTTCCGCTCCAGGTCGCTGGCAAACGGCTCGATGCGGTCGAAACTGCGGGTGACCTTGGCTTCGTACGTCGCCAGGACGGTGCTCTTGCCGAGAATGTCGGCCACCAGTTGGAATCGCTCGATGGCCGGGTCGCAGAGGTGCAGCGTCCCCGCTTCCATCCCTTCCCGGGCGTTGGAATTGACTTCAATGTCGAGCGACTCAATCTCCGGCGTGGCATACGGCTGTTGCACCAGCGGCTGCAACTGCCGCAAAAGTTCCCCCTCCTCCAACGGTCCCACGTTGAAGAGCACAACCGCCCCGTAGCGCAAAATGGCGGCGATTCCATTGGCGCCCGCGCTGACCACCAACGGGTCGTTGGCCAGCCGCTCGACGGCGCCGAGCGAGCGGAGGTCGATGCGGTCGCCCAGCAGCATCGCCCGGGCCCGGAAGTTCGCGGTGCCGGAAGCAAGGATAGGATTCATAGCCTCCAGTGTACGGGGAAATGGCCCCGTCCGCACCCCAGCCTCACGGGGGGATGAGAGCGAGAGATGCGAGTGGTGAGTGTCGAGTGGCAAACCGCGAATTCGCGCCACCCTTCGCCACTCGCGATAGCTCTTCTGGTAGACCTTCCCCCTACCACGAAGGCATGTTATAATTCTGCCAGTGGCGGTGAGAATGAAGTGAGCCCCGACTCGTTGCGAGTGCTCTCGTGTCGTCCTACTGCTCGTCGCGGCGCGGTGACCCCTGAAGGTGCCTGCCTCCGATCGCGGATGAATTCTCTCCCGTGCGCGTTTTGGCCGTTTGCTTCCTCAGACGGGATGGGGCTCCGAGTGAAGCCAGGCGGCGGTGTTTCGTTACGTGTTTCTTTTCGTGAGGAGTGGCGGATATGCCGCAGGGTACTATCAAGAAGTTGGTCGCGGACAAGGGTTTTGGTTTCATCAATGGGGAGAAGGGCGACTTGTTCTTCCACCACAGCGCCGTGGAAGGAGCGACCATCGAGACGCTCCGCGTCGGCCAGCAAGTAGAATACGTCGAAGGTCGTGGGCCCAAGGGTCCGCGGGCCGAGAACGTGAAGCCGATCTGACCGCTGCGCGGATCAGCAGCCGAAAACAGCCCCCGGGCGTCGCGACGCCGGGGGCGTTTTTATTTTTGTCGTAGAGCGGAGTGCATTCCGCTCAACGAAAGGGATCGATGCCGGAAGTCGTTCCTTCGCCCGATCTGCCGTCGCCCGACGAGACGCCCAGCAATAATTCGCTGGCCGCCCGGAAGGTCCGCAATTTCCCGCAAACGCCCGGCGTGTACCTGATGAAGGACGACGCCGGCCGGGTGATCTACGTGGGAAAGGCGAAGAATCTCCGCGCCCGCGCCGGCAGCTACTTCCTCAAAGCGGCCGCCGAGGAACCGCGCACCTCGCGGCTGGTGCGGGAGATCCGCGACATCGATTTCATGGAGGCCGAGAGCGAGCTCGACGCCCTGCTGGTCGAAGCCCGGCTGATCAAGGACATTCAGCCGAAGTACAACAAGGACCTCAAGGACGATAAGACCTTTCCTTACCTGGAAATCCACGTCGACGAGGATTTCCCCCGCGTCGAGTGCACGCGGCAACCGCAATCGCGCGGCACGAAGCTCTACGGGCCGTTCGCCAGCGCCGGCGACCTGCGCGGTGCGATCCAGGTGTTGCAGAAGATTTTCAAGTTCCGCACCTGCTCGCTGGACATCGAAGAGGCGGATGAGCGCTGGCGATGGTTCCGGCCCTGCCTGCTGGCTTCGATCAACCAATGCACGGCGCCCTGCAATTTGCGGATCTCCAAAGAACAGTACCGCAAGGACATCCGGCGTCTGCAAACGTTCCTGGAAGGGAAGAAGACGGTCCTGCTGCGGGAAATGCGCGAAGAAATGGCGGCCGCGTCGGCGGCGCTCCAGTTCGAAGAGGCTGCCCGGCTCCGCGATGAGATCCATCTGCTGGAGACGCTCGAAGAGCGCGGCGAGCTGAAGACCCACGTCCAGCCGGAAGTATTCCCCATCGATCCCAAGAAAGGTCTGGCCGATCTACAGCGGATCCTCGCCCTGGACCGGGCGCCGCGGACCATCGAGGGCGTCGACATCGCGCACCTCGGTGGAACCGACACCGTGGCCAGCGTGGTGCAATTCATCGACGGGCTCCCCTCCAAGCCCGGCTATCGCCACATGAAGATCCGCAGCGTGGCGGGGATCGACGATCCGGCCTCGATCCAGGAAGTCGTGGCGCGGCGTTTTCACCGGCTTCACGAGGAAGAGGAGATCTTTCCCGACATCCTGCTGATCGACGGCGGCAAAGGGCAACTCAGTGCCGCGCTCGCGGCCTTCACCGCGCTCGGAATCGCGCCGCCGACGGTGATTTCCTTGGCAAAGCGGGAAGAGTTGGTGTTCGTTCCCGAACGCGACGAACCGCTGCGATTGAAGCGGCACGGCTATGCCCTGCGGCTGTTGCAATACGTCCGCGACGAGGCCCACCGCTTCGCCCAGCATTATCACCACATGCTGCGGCGAAAATCGACCTTCGGCGACGATGAGGGGTAGGCGGAAGACGGAATTCGTCGCGGATGGCAAATCCGCGGATGCGTATCCGCGGCTACTTCCACCCCCTACTGTCACGCCGGAACCTGTTGCGGCGCCCGGACATCGGAATCCGGATCGATGCCGCGCGAAGAATTCCCACGGTGGGGTGTTGCCAACAGCAAAAGACTTGTTAAACTGTGCCGATGTGGGATGGACGCCCAAATCAGCCATGTCAGCCGTAAGTCTTGTGGGAATTCGACCCAATAAGGCATAAAGCAGAGAACAGCACTTCCTCGAACGGATTCGCTCCCTTGCTATTCCCCACTACCACAACGGCAACCGATGGCCGGGACCTCGCAGTTGATCCTCGGCGAGTATCAGCGCAGGCTGGACGATCGCTACCGGCTCTCGATTCCCAACGAACTGAGCGAATTACTCGCCCCGGACGCCGGCGATTGCATCCTCGCCAAGGAGCGGCCCGGTTGCATCAGCCTCTGGAGCGCGCCGGCTTGGCAAGCGAAACTCGATGCGGGCGTGGATCTGATCAAACAGAAGATTCAGGCCGGCCGACTCGACGGACGGATCCCCGAAGTGCAATTGCTGGGCCGACTGTTGTCGACCCGGCACCGCGCCGTGCAATTGGCACAGCGCAGCCGGTTGTTGATCCCCGAAGGGTTCCGCGAGTTTCTCGGCGTGGAGCCCAACGGCGAGGTGGTGGTGGTGGGCGCGGCGGTCTGCATCGAGATTTGGAATCCGCCCGCGTGGTTGAAATATCTCCAGCGGCGGATGCCCAAGTTCCGCCGCCTGTTCGATGGACTTTCCAGTTAAGGTGCCATGCCCAGGCTTGCGTGCGCATGCTTGCCGTCTCGCTTCGCTCGCTCGGCAAACATGGCACCAAGCCCCTTACGCTCAGCCCCTCTCCCACACGGAGCGAGGGGAATTCCAAGAAGATTTCGTCATGCCCGGTCCGGAGGAGTTCCTTACCACTTCCGGAACGTGTCACCGGTTGGGGTGCAAGTCAACAGGGATTGTACCGCAGGCATAAAATGCCGGTCCCTGTCTCGATCATCCCCGGACCGGGCATGCGTTTTTGCGGCGGTAAGCTAAGGATTCGCCGATAAACAACTTCCGGGTTTTGTTTCGTTTTCCGTAGCCCAGGCATTTATGCCTGGGCTACGGAAATCGGGTTCTTCGCTCGGACCTGAAAGCTGACCGCTGAAAGCGCTTACCCGCTGGCTTTCGGGGTGTCGGCGGGCGGCAGCGGGCGGTCGCGCACCGTGATGTACGCCAGCCGCAACTCGTGCAGCATGTGCTCGATCGCTTCGCTCTCCTCGCCCGTGCGATTGCCGTCGGTCTTCCGCTGAAGCACGTCGAGCGTGTCGATGGCATGCTGGGCCTGCTGGAGTTGCACCGTCGCCTTCCCCGTCACCGGATTGGGGATCAGCCCCAGCGCCACCAGGGTCTGCATGTACATCGTGCTGGCGATGAATATCAAATCGGGCGGAGGCAATCCCCTTTGCGGTGGCGATTCAGGCCGCGGCGGCGCGGCCTCTTGGCTTTGCTTTTGCGACAGGGTTTCCTTTTCCGCTTGAACGCGGTTCTTCCAATCCTCGTCGACGATGATCCTGGGCTGTTGCGGTTCCTCGCTCATGTGCTCACCTTTTGACCACCGGTGCCGGCCGGCGCTGCCGGGGTCTCGCCCGTCCGCTCGCCGCGGCTGATGCGCCGCTGCACGGCGGCGCCGATGAAACCGGCGAACAGCGGATGCGCCTTGATGGGCTGCGATTTGAATTCGGGATGATACTGCACGCCGACAAAAAACGGATGGTCGGGAATCTCGACCACCTCGACCAGCACGCCGTCGGGACTGGTGCCCGACACCTGCATGCCGTGCGCGGCGAACTGCTGGCGATAGTTGTTGTTGAATTCGTAGCGGTGGCGATGCCGCTCGGTAATGCTCTCCGTGCCGTAACAGGCCGCGACCCGGCTGCCCGGCAGCAGCTTCGCCGGACGGCTCCCCAGCCGCATCGTGCCGCCCAGATTGGTGATCGCCTTCTGCTCGTCCAGCAGGCAGATCACGGGGTGCGGGTTGTTCTTATCGAATTCGGTGGAGTTGGCGCGCTCCAATCCGATCACGTTGCGGGCGAACTCGGCCACGGCGCACTGCATGCCGAGGCAGATTCCGAAGAAGGGGATGCCGCGTTCGCGGGCGAAGCGGATGGCGTCGACTTTCCCCTCGATGCCCCGCTCGCCGAATCCGCCGGGGACCAGGATCCCATCGACGCCGGAAAGCAGCCGCTCGGGGCCTTCGCGTTCCACCGCTTCGCTGTGCACGCGGAGGATGCGGATCTGGGCGCGATGCGACGAGCCGGCATGATCGAGCGCCTCGTAGATCGATTTGTAGGCGTCGCGATGCTCGGCGTACTTGCCCACCACGGCGATGGTGAGCTCGTGCTTGGGATTCCGCAGCCGGTGCAACAGGTCGCGCCATTCGTCAAGCTTGAGCGTGCCCGCCTTGAGGTTCAGCCGCCGCACGATCAATTCGTCCAGGCCGTGCTCGACGAGGCTGAAGGGAACCTCGTAGATGGAAAAATCCTTGTCCTTCTCGACGATCACGGCCTCGATGGGAACGTTGCAAAACAGGGCGATTTTCGCCCGCTCGTCGCGGCTCAATCCCCGCTCCGAACGGCAGACGAGGATGTCGGGCTGGATGCCGATTTGCCGCAACTGGCCCACCGAGTGCTGAGTGGGCTTGGTCTTGAGCTCGTCGGCCGCCTTGAGGTACGGCACCAGCGTGAGGTGGATGTAAAGGCAATTTTCCTTCCCCACGTCCAACGAATACTGGCGGATGGCTTCCAAGAACGGCAGGCTCTCGATGTCGCCCACCGTGCCGCCGATCTCGGTAATCACCACGTCGACCTCTTCGCCGGCCAGGTTGGCCAGCACACTCTTGATCTCGTTGGTGATATGGGGGATCACCTGGACGGTCTGGCCGAGGAACTCGCCGCGGCGCTCCTTGTTGATCACCGAGAGGTAGATCTGGCCGGTGGTGTAATTCGAGTCCCGCGTGAGCGGACTGTTGGTGAACCGTTCGTAGTGGCCCAGATCGAGGTCCGTTTCGCTCCCATCGTCGAGCACGTAGACTTCGCCGTGCTGATAGGGGCTCATGGTGCCGGGATCCACGTTGATATACGGGTCCAGCTTTTGCATGCGGACCTTCAATCCGCGGTGTTCCAACAACATCCCGATCGATGCGCTGGTAAGCCCCTTACCGAGGGAGCTTACCACCCCACCGGTGACAAAGATATGCTTCGTCATAACGACCATCCTGGCTCTAAGTGATTGATCCGGCCCGAGTACGATTGGCGCACCAGCATTGCTAGCAGTTGCCGATCCGCGCAGCTCAAAGAGCCATTCTAACGATTTCCGCAGCGTGCCACAAACGCCCGGTAGTCGTCTGGGGTATCAATTCCGCAGGTGTTCTCGTAAACGACGCCCACAAGGATCGAGAATCCAGCCTGCAAAACCCGCAGTTGCTCCAGCTTCTCGATTTTCTCCAGTTCCGCTTGCGGCATTTGAGCCAGTTTCAGCAGAAAGTCGCGCCGATAGGCGTACAGCCCGACGTGCTGAAAGAAATGTGGCGGATCGGCCGCCAGCAGCGCATCGTCCCACTCGCGCGGAAAAGGAATGGGGCTGCGGCTAAAATACAGCGCTCGACACCGCGAATCGAAGACCACTTTGACGCAGGCCGGGTCTTCGAACTGCTTGCGCTCGCGGATGGGCGTGGCGAGCGTCGACATGTCGGCCTGGGGATTGTTTTCCAGCAACTCGATGGCCAGATCGATCGACGCGCCCGCCAATTCCGGCTCGTCGCCCTGGACGTTGACAATAATGTCCGCATCGGTCAGTCGCCGGGCGACCTCCGCCACGCGGTCAGTTCCGCTGGGGGCCTGGGGATCGGTCATTTCGGCCCGCCCGCCGAATCGTTCGACGCAATCGCGGATTTCCCTGTGGTCGGTGGCCACACACAGCCCGGCCGGCCGCTTCGCTCGGCTGGCGGCCTCGTAAGTATGCTGGATCAAAGGCTTTCCCGTTTCAGAAAGCAAGAGCTTACGGGGTAGCCGCGTGGATGCCAGCCGGGCGGGAATCACAACATAGCTCTTCAGCGGCATGCTTTCGTCGGCCGTAAGGTTTTATGGACGGATCTGCGCGACATCGAATCGTTCCACCGTTTTATTCGATCGCCGCCGACGAGAACAGCCCACCGCCGCGCGTTTTTCGTCGACCGGAATCCGCCCGATCGTCGTAGTGGCAGCGATCCATTGCCTGCGTGGGAACACTGGCCCTCAGATCCACATTTGTGGAGAGCCCCGCTTCTGCTAAGCTAAAGCCCGCGTGGGGGTATTTTTCGCAATGCCCGCGGATAATCTTGTATTGGTAACAGAGCGCTAAGCATGTGTGGAATTGTCGGATACGTCGGATTTCGTGACGCGGTCGATTTTCTCATCCAAGGGCTCCATCGTCTCGAGTACCGGGGCTATGACAGTGCGGGGGTGGCCACCATCGACGCGGCCGGCGCGTTGCACCTGGTGAAGCGCGCGGGACGGATCGAGCGGCTGGAAGCGGAATTGGCCAAGAACCCCGTCCCCGGGAACTTGGGAATCGGCCACACCCGCTGGGCGACGCACGGCGCCGCGACCGACGAAAACGCCCACCCGCACCTGGGCGGCAATGATTTGCTGGCCGTGGTGCACAACGGCGTGATCGAGAATTTCCAGGCGCTCAAGAATCACTTGGAGTCCGCCGGTTACCGTTTCACCTCGGCCACCGATACGGAAGTGATCGCGCACCTGGTGGCCAATTGTCTCCAGGAGCAGGCCGGCCGCGTGGCCCCGGGAGAAACGGGCGTGGAGCACCTGGTGGCCGCGGTCCAAGCGGCCCTCGGGCAACTCCGCGGGACCTATGGCCTGGCCATCGTCTTTCGCGATCATCCGGAGGTGCTGATCGCCGCTCGGCTGGGCAGCCCGTTGATCCTGGGCGTGGGCGAAGGCGAGTACTTCGTGGCCAGCGATTCCTCGCCACTGGCCGGCTTCACCGACAAGATCGTGTTCCTGGCCGATCATGAGCTGGCGGTGCTCACGGCCGATTCGATCCGCGTGGTGGATCGCGATCAGGGCCGCGTTCGACCCGACGTGCAGGTGCTGGAGCTGGGTTCGCACGACCTGGATCTGGGCGGATATCCGCACTACATGCTCAAGGAGATCTTCGAGCAACCGGAGACGGTCCGCAACGCGATGCGCGGCCGCCTGGACGTCGACGCGGCCACGGCGAAGTTCGGCGGCCTGAACCTCAGCCCGCAGCAGCTTGGCTCCGTGGAGCGATTGTTGATGACCGCCTGCGGCACGAGCTGGCACGCGGCGCTGCTGGGCGAATACCAGATGGAAAGCCTGGCGCGGATTCCCGTCGAGGTGGAATATGCCAGCGAGCTCCGCTATCGCAACCCGCCGATGGACCGCGGCACGCTGTTGTTCGCCATTACCCAAAGCGGCGAGACGGCCGACACCCTGGCCGCGCTGCGGGAGATCAAGCGCAAGGGATTTCCCACGCTGGCGATCTGCAACGTGGTGGGCAGCACCATCGCCCAGGAGGCCGACGGCGGCATCTATCTGCACGCCGGCGCGGAAATCGGCGTGGCCTCGACCAAGGCCTTCACGTCGCAATGCGTGGTGCTCTCGCTGCTGTCGCTGTATTTCGGACGTTTGCGGCACCTCAGCCCCGATGCGGGACTGCGGATCATCGAAGAGCTGCAACAATTGCCCGAGCATGTCCAACGGGCGCTCGCGACCAACGACGAAGTGCGGCGGATCGCGCTGAAGTACGCCGACTGCAACAACTTCCTTTACCTGGGCCGGCAGTTCAACTTTCCCACCGCCTTGGAAGGGGCGCTCAAGCTCAAAGAAATCAGCTATATCCACGCCGAAGGCTACCCGGCCGCGGAAATGAAACACGGCCCCATCGCCTTGGTCGACCGGAACACGCCCAGCGTGTTCATCATGCCGCAGGGCTCGGTCTACGACAAAGTGATGGCCAATCTCCAGGAAATCAAGGCCCGCGGCGGGCCGATCATCGCCGTGGTGGGCGAGGGCGACACGGCGGCGGGCGAGTTGGCCGACGATCTGATCGAAGTGCCGGCCGTGGCCGACTATCTCCAGCCGATCGTCTCGGTCATCCCGCTGCAATTGCTGGCCTACCACATCGCGGTGGCGCGGGGCTGCGACGTCGACAAACCGCGGCACCTGGCCAAGAGCGTGACGGTGGAGTGAGCCAGGTCAACGATCCCGTTCACGGAACCAATACTCCCAGATGCAGGGCCGCGGAGTGCCCAATCCGCAACGTATGCGTCAACCGCTCTGGAAATGCGTCGATGGCTGCGTTGACTGCTTGGTCAAAAGTGTCTCCGAGAAAATAGCAACCAGACCGTGGCTCAATGCACGCGTACTTACCCGAATGCTTCCGTTCGAGTTCCTCGCGTAATTGGGACTGGTAGATATTCCGTGCTTTCTCGGCCACTGCTTTCGATTCTTCCGAAATCATGGCCCCTCCTCCGGAACTCCCACGAATTACGGACCGGTCTGCTCCAATTATACGCTACCCCACCACCAGCACCACCAGCCGCTTGGGGCCGTGAACGCCCAGGATCAGAATCTTCTCGATGTCGGCCGTGCGGCTGGGACCGGTGATGAAGACGAACTCGCCGCGCAGCTCCGGCGCGGCGGCGCGACGGGCGATCTCGCCCCAGGCGGCCGGCAGGTGCTCGGCCAAACGGTCGACCGTGGCGATCACCACGCAGGCCGGCGGCATGTAGCACATCATCCGGTCCTGCGGCGTGTAGCAGGCGATCATCGCGCTGCCCGTGTCGGCCAAAAGCACGTCGGCCTCGACCAGGCCCACGGGCAATTGGGCCAGATCGATCGGATTCCAGTCGGGCTGCGACCAGATCACGATGTCGGGCTCCAGCTCGGCCGTCAGCTCACGGCACAACGGGCGATCCATCGCGCCCACCACGTCCCAACCTCCCTCGGTCATGAGCTCGGCCAGCTTGCGGCGGGCGTCGGCCATCGTGGGCACCCGGTAACTCTCGCCGAAGACCTCGGCCAGTTCCTTGGCGAAGCGATCGGCCATCACGTCGGGACCGGGATCGGTGCGCGGCCAAACCTCGGGCGGAGCAGGAAGCTCCGGCTTGCGTGGATCGGCGGCCAGCGCCGTGTGGATGCGTCCTAAGATGGCGTCGCGAGGATTCATGGCGGGGGAGGAATTGGAAGTTAGAAGTTGGAAGTTAGAAGTTGGAAGCTAGAAGTTGGAAGCTAGAAGTGGCGCTGGAGACCGCCCCAACCGCTTGCGGTTTCGCCCGCGTTGCCTAATCCCCAGTCCCTAATCCCTTCTTTTTGGGTTTCAATTCTTCTCCATGCTCTCGCCACCAGGCGCGAAACGACGTCGGTGGAACCTCGGGCAGCGCGCGGCCGCGGGTCCAGGCGCCCAGCTTGCCCGGATGCCAGGGAACCCAGGGCAGCACCCGCATCCCCAGCCGCACCGCCCACATCGTCAGCCGGTAACGCAGCGGAGTGCGCATCGCCCAGGCCCACAGCAGCCAGGTGAGCCGCTCGGTGGGGTGGTTCATCGGCGAAGGCTCGTTGACCGCGCGATGGCGCAGATGGACCAACTGATGGGGAATGTCGATTTTCACCGGGCAGACCTCGCCGCAGGCCCCGCAGAGCGAAGAGGCGAAAGGAAGCTCGGCGGCCTGATCGATGCCGATCAGGTGCGGGGTGATGATCGAGCCGATGGGGCCCGGGTAGACCCAGCCGTAGGCCCAGCCGCCGGTGCGGCGGTAGACCGGGCAGGCATTGAGGCAGGCCCCGCAGCGGATGCAAAACAACGCCATCCGCGCGGCCGGGTCTTTGAGCACGTTGCTCCGTCCGTTGTCGATGATGATCACATAGAGCTTGCGGCCCGGCGTGGCCCCGTGGATCAGATGCGTATAAGTGGTCAGTTTCTGGCCGGTTCCACTGCGAGCCAACAAGTTGAGGAACAGCGGCAGGTCGGCCAGCCGGGGGATCACTTTTTCGATGCCCATCACGGCGACGTGGACGGCCGGCGCGGAGGTCGACAGCCCGGCGTTGCCCTCGTTCTCGACGATCACGATCGAACCCGTATCGGCGATGGCGAAATTCACGCCCGACACGCCCATGCCGGCCTGGATGAAGTCCTCGCGGAGGTGCTTGCGGGCGATGGCCGTCAGTTCGCGGTGTTCGGCCGTGAAGGGCTCGCCGAGCTTCTTTTCGAACAGATGGCCGCAGTCGGCGGCCGTCATGTGCAAGGCCGGGGTAACGATGTGCACCGGACGCTGCCCGGCCAGTTGCACCAGGTATTCGCCCAGGTCGGTCTCCACCGGACGCACCCCGATCGCCTCCAGCTTGTGGTTCAGCTCCATCTCCTCGGTGACCATCGACTTGGACTTGACGACCGTTTGGACATGGTTCTCTCGGGCGATGTCGAGCACGTACTGGTTGGCCTGCTCGGCGGTTTCGGCATACAGCACCGTTGCGCCGCGGGCCGCGATGTTGCGCTCGAACTCGGCCAACAGCGTGTCGAGGTGCGCGATGGCGTAGGACTTGATCTGGTTGGCGGCCTCGCGCCAGTCTTGCCAATAGGGAATCGCGTCGGCGACAGACCGGTTGTGCTTGCTGGAGCGCTCGGCCGCTTCGCCCAGCGCTTTGGACCCGGCCGGTTCGGAGAGCCCAGCCGTTTCCCGCGTAAGGAATTGTGCGCCTTCGAGGTCCAGTTCGTCGGTCGACATAATCACCTCATTTTCCCGTCGGCCACCAACAACTCGGCCATGTGCATGGTGCGAATGTGCCGGGTGGCCGGATTGCGGCGCAGTATCCCGCCCACGTGCATCAGACAACTGATGTCCAGGGAAACGACGACTTCCGCGCCGGTTTTCACGATGTTCTCGACCTTGGTCTGGCCCATCGCCAACGAGGCGCCCGGCATCTTTACGCTGAAGGTCCCGCCGAAGCCGCAGCACTCTTCCACGTTGGGCAGTTCGCAGAAGGTGATCCCGCGGACCTTTTCCAGGAGCTTGCGGGGTGGATCGACCAGGCCCAATTCGCGGCGGCCGTGGCAGCCGCTGTGCAGGGTTACCGAGTGGGGAAAAGAAGCGCCCACGTCGCTCACGCCCAGCACGTTCACCAGGAATTCGCTCAGCTCGACCACCCGCCGGCCGACCTCCACCACCCGCGGATCCGCATCAACGTGTTCGAAGAACACGCGGCACATGGCCGTGCAGGATCCCGACGGGCAGACGATCCAGCGATAGTCGCGGAACACGTCGCAAAAATGGTGAACCACCTTGCGGGTCTCATCCCAATATCCGGAGTTGAAGGCCGGCTGGCCGCAGCAGGTCTGCTCCTCGGGGAAAGCGACGGGGACGCCCTGGTCGGTGAGCAGGCGGGCCGTGGCTTCCGCAATCTTCGGATAGAACTGATCGATGTAGCAGGGGATGAACAGGGCTACCGTTTCCCCTTCATAGGCTGGATATACCCACTCGGGTGGTGCGCGGCGTTTGAGCTCAATCATGGTTGCTTGTTCGCGGCTGGCGGCAATGGTGTAAAGCTGAAGAAGCGAGTCATGCCTTCATTATGCCAACGGTTCATCATGACACGAACCATGCCGTATTGCCATGGCCCGCCTCGTTGCTAACCGTGCAGAAAATATAACCTCCGCGAAGCCCGTTGACCACAGCTACCCCCTCCGTGGCACACACTTCCGGGCTCTATTCACTGGGAAGTCTGACGACTAGAATGGCGCGCTGGTGATGTTTACAACGGTCGCTTTATCGGCAGTTCCAGGAAAGGAGCGTGGAAGATGAATCGCATGATTGCCGCTTTGGCGCTGGTTTTGTTGGCGAGTTCGACCGCCGTGGCAGGCTACGGCTACGTGGTCGGCATGCCGATTGTGGTGGCAGGACCGGTTGCGCCGGTTGCCTATTATGCCCCTGTTCCAGTGCCGGTATACGCCGCCTATCCGAGCTATGCGACACCCTACGTCGCCGGCTATGCGCCGTACGTGGCCGCCTACGCGCCAAGCTACACGCCCTATGTCGCAGCGTATGCGGCCCCGGTCTATTATCAGGCCGCGCCGGTGGTAGCCTATCCGTATGGCGCCCGCGCGGTGACCAAGGTTTACCCGTTCGGCCAGCCGGTTCGCAACGTTTTGCGGGCGGTCGTGCCGTAAGTGCGCTCTCTGCGGCGGTTGCAACGGCCGCCGCACAAGTTATACTCTGCGCTGATCTTCGGGCTTTGTGGGATCGCTAGGCAAACCTGGTGTATATTCTTATAATGCTACTTCCTAGCGGTCGCCACCAGCCCACGACGGCGTGATCGGTGGGTCCGCCCGGGCAGGCGTATTGCCATCCGGTGCGCAGGGGTGCGCAATGGAGTCAAGCAACTTCTGATAGCTCAAAGGAGTCTTCCGTGGCCGATGCCAAGAAACCCGAGAAAGAAATCGAGATTCCCGCGTCGCTGGCAACCAATCTTGCCGCACAGCAGCAGCCCCAAGGTCAGCAGCGGGTGCAGGTGCAGATCGACGATTCAAAGGCCCTGGCGCTCTATGCCAACTTCTGCCGTGTCACCGGGACGCCTGAGGAACTGATCATTGATTTCGGTCTGAATCCGCAGCCGTTCGGCGTGCCGACCGAACCGATTCCGGTGACGCAACGGATCATCACCAACTTCTTTACCGCCAAGCGGATGCTGCACGCCTTGCAATTGACCGTTCAGCGTCACGAAGCCACCTTCGGAATCCTGGAAACCGACGTGCAGAAGCGCGTCCGGCCGGGCTTCGGCGGCCCGCGGGTCGACTGACAATTGTGTAGCGCAGCGTGTGGGGTGCGGCGTGAACGAAACTCACGCCGCACCCCGCCTTGCGCATCTCGCACGTGCGGTTATTCGTAACCGGTCTCGGCCTGGCGCCGGCGAGCCTCCATCGACGCCGTTTCCGCTTCGGCGATCATGCCCGCCTTCTGGCAGATCAGGCTCAGCGCCACATAGCTGAACGGATCGTCGGGCTCCAACTCGCACACCCGCTGCGCGTGGGCCACTGCCTCTTCAAACCGCTCCATCCGCCCGAGATAGACGCTCAACGCCGAATGCGCCAGGGCGTAGTTGGGATCCTGGGCGAGAAGTTCCCCGAGCTTGCCGACGGCTTCCTCCAGCTTGCCCCCCTCTTGCAATGCAATCGCTTCGTCGTACATCTGGTCCAAAACCGTCATGTTTTGCTTTGCTCCGCTTCGTTGAAGGTTGTCGATGCCGATTTCGTTCCTGCTGCGGAAACAACGGGGAGGGCGGTGGCACGGGCGTCTGGCCAGCGGTGGTCCCCAAGCATCCTCGGCGCACGACTGAAAAGGCAATTAGGGATCCCCTCTGGCTCCCCATAATTTCCCCCAATCCTATGCCTTCCGAGCAACCCTGAAAATAGCACCCCCTTGTGGAGTGATATTCACCCGCGTATTCGGAAAAACCGTTGCCACCGGCACAACAGGGTAAACCGTTGCCGGCGACCCGACCGATAACAGTGCTGGTTCGTTACGAGGCATGGCGTCGCGCCGTGCCAGATCCGCGGCGCGCGGCGGTCGAACATCACCATCCCACCAAGGAATTCACCTGTGAAGACCCACCCCTTGGCCGTCGTCAGCCCGTTGGCCAAAATCGGCTGCGGCGTCGCAATCGGCCCGTTTTGCGTGATCGAAGCCGAGACCGAAATCGGCGACGGTTGCATCCTGGAGAGCCACGTCGTTGTCAAGAATGGGACCACGCTGGGCCCTAACAACCATGTGTTCGAGGGCGCGGTGCTGGGCGGACCGCCTCAGCACGTCCACATGCCCGAGCGCCCCGGCCGGGTGTTCGTCGGCTCCGGCAACGTGATCCGCGAGTTCGTCACCATCCACCGTGCGCTGGAGGAAGACGACGCCACGATCCTCGGCGACAACAACCTGCTGATGGCCAACGTCCACGTCGCCCACGATTGCCGCATCGGCGACAACGCCATCTTCACCAACGGCGCCATGCTGGCAGGGCACGTCACGATCGAGGACCGCGCCTACTTGTCCGGAACGGTGGGGGTCCATCAGTTCTGCCGCATCGGCACCCTGGCGATGGTCGGCGGACACGCCCGCGTCAACAAGGACGTGCCCCCCTTCGTGACCATCGATGGCGGCACCACCTCGGCCGTCGGGCTGAACCAGATTGGACTGCGCCGCGCGGGCTACAGTAGCCAGGACGTCGAACAGCTCAAGATGGCCTATCGGCTGATCTACCGCGGCGGTTTGATGTGGACCGAGATGCTCAAGCAGTTGCAGTCGCAGTTTCCCATGGGAGCGGCGGCCCGCTTTTACCAATTCCTCTCGGCCACCACGCGGGGAATCCTGCCCGAGCGGCGTTTGCCGCCCGGCGCCACGATCAAGCTGCGGCGGGACAGCGAAGAGCCGGCCGCGGAACTCCGCGCCAAGGCCTGCTAAACGATCTGCGGCAGAATGTAGCGCGAGCGCTTGCGCCCACGTAGAACGTAGGGTGAGTCAAGGTCGCGCAAATACGTGGCGGGGCTCGCAGACTAGCATAAGCCCTGGTGTCATCTTTGTCGCTAGTGTAGTGATTCGGACTGATGGGGATTTCTGGGTGGCATGCCGTCACGACGCGAAGCGTCGGGTCGGCATGTCTGGCGGCTTCGGAAACATGCCACCCCTCTTTAAGTCTTGAATTCCCCGCAATTCTGAATCACTACGCTGGAACAGCGTCGGACACGCGACCGATGCCCCACCAGTTGCAGCAGTCTGCTCGGCCCACCCAAGTTCGTGAACACGCCGCCCCTAGCCGATCTGCGGCAGTTCGGCCAGCGCCTGGGCGATCTTCTCCTGCGGATACTCGTAATCTTCCAGCTCGCCGCTGAGATAGCGGTCGTACGAGCCGAGATCACAAATGCCGTGGCCGCTGAGATTGAAGAGAATGCACTTCTCTGCGCCCGTCTCGCGACAACGGATGGCTTCGTTGATCACCGCGCGGATGGCGTGGGAAGTCTCGGGCGCGGGAATGAGCCCTTCGGTCGAGGCGAACAGCCGCGCCGCGTCGAAGCACTCGATCTGGTGCAGCGACACCGCTTCGACGATGCCCATCCGGGCGGCCAGGCTCACCAGCGGCGACATGCCGTGGTAACGCAGACCGCCGGCATGGATCCCCGGCGGCATGAAGCTGTGCCCCAGCGTATACATCTTCATCAGCGGCGTGAGCTTCGTGGTGTCGCCGAAATCGTAGCGATATTCGCCGCGGCTCATCGACGGGCACGACTTGGGCTCGGCGGCGATGAAACGGATCTCCTTGCCCTTGAGCCGATGACGGATGAACGGGAAAGCCAGACCGGCGAAATTACTGCCGCCGCCGACGCACCCGATGACCATGTCCGGGCTGTCGCCGATGAGGTGGAATTGTTTCTCCGCTTCCAAGCCGATGACCGTCTGGTGCAGCATCACGTGGTTGAGCACGCTGCCCAAGCTATACTTGGCCTCCGGGTCGCAGACCGCGGCCTCCACCGCCTCGCTGATGGCGACGCCCAAACTGCCCGGACAGTTCGGATCGGCGGCCAACATTTGCCGCCCGGCGTTGGTTTCCATGGACGGGCTGGGCGTTACCTGGCCGCCCCAGAGTTGCATCATCGAACGCCGGTAGGGCTTCTGCTGGTAGCTGATCTTGACCATGAAGACCTTGCACTCCAGGTCGAACAAGCGGCACGCGAACGCCAGCGACGAACCCCATTGCCCGGCCCCGGTCTCGGTCATCAGGCGTTTCACGCCCTCCTGCTTGTTGTAGTAGGCCTGGGCCACGGCCGTATTGGGCTTATGACTGCCGGGCGGGCTTTGGCTCTCGTCCTTATAATAGATCCGCGCCGGCGTCTTCAGCGCGCGCTCCAGGTTGCGGGCGCGGACCAGCGGCGTGGGCCGCCAGATGCTGTACACGTGGCGCACCTGGTCGGGGATCTCGATCCACCGCTCCTGGCTCATCTCTTGCGCGATGATCGCCTTGGGGAAAATCGGCTCCAGGTCGGCGGGCCCCACCGGTTTGCCGGTAGCCGGGTTCAGCGGGGGTGGCAACGGCTCCGGCAGATCCGCCATGAGGTTGTACCACGCGCTGGGCATCTCGCTTTCACTCAGGTAAACACGCTTCGCGGTCATTCGATTCTCCTCTAGCTCGCCGCGGCGGCGGCACTTGTTCGATCTCCCGGCTCACTCATCAACCACCGAATCTGTTAGTGTAATTGCCCGACCGCCGCTTGTCGACCGAGTTGCCGCGCAGAACGGAACTCATGGCGTTGCTTTCTTGTCGCGAAAGCGGAATGCATTCCCTTCTGCGCCGAGGTTTTTCCACAGCCAGATGCGACATAATTAGGGGCAGACGTGCCCCGGCTTGGTACGCTATATTGGCGGGCTGTCAAGAAACGCGACTCCCCCCATTCTCTCGCTTGATAAGTGAATCCATGCTCAATCGGCAACTCGCATTCGTGCGTTGGACCCCCGTTCTTCTCCTGGCCCTGTGCTCTGCGGCGCCCGGCGTCGCGGAAGAGAAGCGGCTGTCGCACGCAGCGGCGCTGGAATCGTTGACCGCGAAGGATCTGGGTGCGATCGTCGATTACCTGGCCAACGATTCCTTCGAAGGCCGCGAGGCGGGCAGCCGGGGTGGGCGCGCGGCCGGCGATTACCTGTTGGGCGAAATGCCCGAGTTCCGGCTCCAACGGGCCGGCGAGAATGGCACCTACGTCCAGGATTTCGGCAACGGTTTCCGCAATTTGCTGGGACTTGTCGAAGGAAGCGATCCCAAGCTCAAGAACCAAGTGATCCTCGTCGGCGCACACTACGATCACGTCGGCTACGGCCATCGCTACGACAGTTTCGGACCGATCGGCTACATCCACAACGGGGCCGACGACAACGCCAGCGGCACCTCCGGCGTGTTGATGCTGGCCCGCGCGTTGACCTTCCTCGGCGAGCGTCCCAAGCGCAGCGTGCTGTTCGCCTTCTGGGACGCCGAAGAAAAAGGGCTCGTGGGCTCCCGCTATTGGACCAACCACCCAACTCTGCCGCTGCGGCGGCTGGCCTTCGTGCTCAATCTCGACATGATCGGCCGCCTTCGCAGCGACCACCTGATCATCGTCGGCACGCGGATGGGCTACGGTCTGCGACGGTTGGCGAGCGAGCAGAATGCGGACGGAAGCCTGCGGATCGAATTCCCCTGGGAGATCAAGGCCAACGCCGACCACTTCCCCTTCTATGAGCGGCAAATCCCCGCGCTGACCATCCATACCGGCGAACACGAGGACTACCACCGTCCCAGCGACAAGGCCGCCAAGATCAATCGCGACGGTATGCAACGCGTCGCGCGGTTCGCCTTCCAAACACTCTACGAGCTGGCCAATTCCACGGAACTGACCGGCTACCGCGACGCGGCCCGCGGCGAATCCAAGGAATCCGAAAAGTCGCTGCTCGAGGGTGCCCAAAAACCACCCGATCGCCTAGGCGCCATCTGCCGACCCCTGGACGACGCGGCGCTCGGCGCGGTGCTCAGTGGAATCGTTCCCGGCTCGCCGGCCGAGCGGGCTGGGCTGCAGCTCGGAGACCGCGTGATGCAGTTCGCCGGGCGCGACATCCGCAACGCTGAGCAGTTGGTGCGGCAGATCGAGACCGCGCAGAACCCGGTCGAGGCGCAGGTGCGGCGCGCCGGCTCCAGCGCTCCATTGAAGCTGAAGTTGGAATTGGACGGCAGCCCGATGCGGATCGGCATTACTTGGCGGGTGGACGAAGCGGAGCCGGGCACGGTGCTGTTGACCTACGTGCTGCCCGACTCGCCGGCCGCGAAGGCGGGCTTGGCGGCCGGCGATCGCATTTACCGCATCGGCGGCCGCAATTTCGCCGACGAGAAAGAATTTGCCGAGCGGGTCCGCAGCCAGAAGAGTGGGCCGATCGAGTTCTCGGTGGAGCGGGACGGCCGGATCCGCCGCGCGACCATTCGTTTCATGGTGGAAGAACTGAAGCGGGCGGCATAGAAGCTGACCTATGATTCACCTTTGCCCCGGAGTACCTTCCCGCTGCGCTCGCTGAAGTGAAGTACGAGCCGCGTCAACGGCTGTTCGACCCCAAGGCCTTGCCCACCCGTATACACTAATAGAGCGGCCTCGGCGTACCATCGCCGAGACCCCTCGTTGTCAGGGTGAGGAATACCCACAGTTACGGAGGGGGTGCAGACGTCGCCGCAATCTGAAAAAATCGGTCGATCGCGATAACTGTCTAGTTGTGCGAGCCGTAACAACAATAGGAGATGCGGAGAGTTCGCCTGCGGGGAAAAAAAGACCATCTGGGCAAGTGACGCTGGATCGCGGATTCATGGCGGGCCGATGCACATTAGGGGTGCAAGTGGCGAGCTCGGTTGTTTGACACGAGCCGATCACTTATAATCCTGTTGGACCGACTGGGGCTGCCGCCTACGCAGGGAGTTGAGCAACATTGTCGGATAAGCCGAAAATTCTGCTGGTTTGTGATTCGCAAGAAAAGGCCGAGGCAATCTTGGGCCGAGCGGTCGAGTCGCATGAGTTGGTGGTCGTGCAGAATCCGATTCGCGCTTTGGCCCACCTCACCCGCGAGCAGTTTGCGGGAGTGTACGTCGCCTCCGAGTATCTTCAGGAGGCCTTCGAGATCGGCAAGCTCTTCCAAAATGAGCAGATCCTCGAAGGAATGCCCGACGGCGTGGTGTTGCTCTCGAGCGACAACACGATTCTCTGGGCGAACAGCCGTGTCCACGAATGGAGCGGCGCCGAGCAGTTGGTGGGCGGCAACTTCTACAACGCCCTGGGAAGCCCGGAGATCCTTGGCCCCGATTTCTGCCCCTTCCATACGGCGCTGGCCACCGGCCAGGCCACCAGTTCCACGTTGCGATCCAACGACGGCCGCTATTTCCAGGTCCACGCCGCGCCGGTCCGCGAGTTGCCCCAGGGGTCGTCCCGGCCGATCCCGCCGCGGCACCTGATCATCACCGTCCGCGACGTCACCCAGGAAATCCTGCAGCAGCAGAAGCTGGCCGCCATTCACCAGGCGGGCATGGAACTGGCCGATCTCAGTCCGGACGAGTTGTTCCAGATGAGCGTCGAGCAGCGCATTGATCTGCTCAAGGCGAACATTCTCCACTACACCAAGGACCTACTGAACTTCGAGGTCGTCGAGGTCCGGCTGCTGGACCAGAAGACCGGCCGGCTGGAGCCGCTGTTGGCCGTGGGAATGGAGCCCGAGGCGTCCAGCCGCGTGCTCTATGCCCAGCCGCAGAAGAACGGGGTCACCGGCTTCGTCGCGGCGACCGGCAAGAGCTACCTCTGCGAGGATACCACCGAGGATCCGTTGTACCTGGAAGGAGCCAAAGGCGCGAAAAGCTCATTGACGGTGCCGCTGGTCCTCCACGACGAGGTGATCGGCACCTTCAACGTGGAAAGCCCCGAGCCGCGGGCATTCAGCGAAAGCGATCTGCAATTCCTGGAGATCTTCAGCCGCGACGTGGCGATGGCCTTGAACACGCTGGAATTGCTGGTGGCCGAGAAGGCCAGCACGGCGGCCGAGAGCGTGGAAGCGATCCACAGCGCGGTGGCATTGCCGGTCGACGAAATCCTCAACGACGCCGTCAACGTGATGGAGCGTTATATCGGCCACGAGCCGGAGGTGGTCGAGCGTTTGCAACGCATCTTGCGCAACGCCCGCGACATCAAGCAGGTGATCCAGAAGGTGGGCCAGAAGATGACTCCGACGCAGGCCCACCCGCCGATGCAGCAAGTGGAAAACCGCCCCTTGTTGCACGGCCGCCGGCTGCTGGTGGTGGATGCCGACGAGAACGTCCGCTGCGCGGCGCACAACCTGCTGGAGCGTTACGGCTGCGTGGTGGAAACGGCCCCCGACGGCGGCGAATCGATCTTCATGGTGCGCAACCTGATGCGCGACGGGGGCTACGACGCCATCATCGCCGACATCCGCCTGCCCGACATGAACGGTTACGAATTCCTGCTCAAGCTGCAGGAAATCCTCGAGCCGGTGCCCTTGATCTTGATGACCGGCTTCGGTTACGATCCGGGCCATTCGATCGTCAAAGCCCGGCAAGCGGGAGTGCAAGCCGTGCTGTACAAGCCGTTCCGGCTGGACCAACTGCTGCAAAACGTGGAATTGGTCATTGGCTCCGCCCATCCCGTGGCGCCCGCGGCGGCCGGCGAAGGGTCTTAGTGCGAATGGCCGTCGCTCTGGCATTATTCATCCTCGCGCTGCTGGGACATGGGCTGCTCTGGGTCGGCCTGATCAATCGTCTCCACGCCAGCGGGATATCGCGTCGCCCCTGCGATCTGCTCACCACCGCATCCATGCTCGCCGGGGCGGTGATCCCGTTGCTCTTTCTCGGTCCGCTGGCCGGCCACGTCGCCGTGCTGGCCGGCTGCCGCTGGTTTACGGTCTCCTGGCCGGGCGCGGCATACGTCGCCTTGTGTTGGGCCGCCGGGGTGCTGGCCATTCAGGGCTGGTTCCGCAACCAGGTGCTCGCGCGGCCGCCGGCCGTGATCCGCTCCCTGCGGAATCGACTGCACCACGTCCGCCGGCCAACCGCCGGCGAAGAGTCCGACGTGGCCGGCCACGACCACCATTTCCTGGCCCATCTGCCCGGCAACGAGGTGCTGCAGCTCGATGTTGTGCAACGGGCGTTGGAGATCGAGCGGCTGGCCGCGCCGCTCGAGGGGCTGCGGATCGCGCATCTCTCGGATCTGCACTTCAGCGGCCGCATCGGCAAAGCCTATTTCCAGGAAGCCGTACGGCTGGCCAACGAGTTCTCGCCCGAACTGGTGGCGATCACCGGCGACTTGATCGACAAGAACGATTGCATCGACTGGATCCCGGACACCCTGGGACGCCTGCAGAGCCGTTACGGCGTATATTTCGTGCTGGGCAACCACGATCTGTGGATGGACCATCGCCGCTTGCGGCGAATGCTCTCCGAGTGCGGCCTGATCGACGTGGGCGGCCGCTGGCTGGAAACCAGCGTCCGCGGCGAACCGGTGGTGGTGGCCGGCAACGAGCTGCCTTGGTTTTCGCCGCCGGCCGATCTGGCCGCCGCGCCGCGGCAGTCGGCGACTGGGCATCCGCTGCGGGTCGCGCTGTGCCATAGCCCCGATCAATTCCAGTGGTCGCAGGCCAACGACGTGGATTTGATGCTGGCCGGGCACACGCACGGCGGACAAATCCGCTTTCCCATCGTCGGCCCCGTTGTCGCCCCCAGTTGGTGGGGCGTCAAACACGCCTGCGGCACGTTCCACGCTCCGCCCACCGTGATGCACGTTTCCCGCGGCGTTTCGGCGAAGACGCCCTTACGGCTGAACTGTCCGCCGGAGTTGGGGTGCCTGGTGCTGCACGCGCCGCGGAAGTAAAGGACGAAGAGGGATTGGGAATTGGAGTTGAGGAGCGCGTCCCAGCCGCTTGCGGTTTCGCCCGGGATGAAGGCCGTAAGGACGACCGCTGCCCGTGAAACCCGCAGCATGGCTTTATTTTCCCAGCTTGGCGTCGATTTCGTCGGTCTGGTCCGACTGCGCGCGTTTGCGTAAGTAGAGCTTGATCGGCACTTCGCTGAACGGCAGATTGTCGCGGAAAACACTCAGCAAATAACGCTGGTATGTTTGCGAGAGCGACTGCGGATCGCTGGTGAAAAGCACGATCGTGGGCGGTTGCATCGCGACCTGGGTGGCATAGAAAATCTTCGGCCGCCGCGTCTTATACAGCGGCGGTTGATTGCGCTCCAGCGCCGCGCGCAATAGCTTATTGAGCTGCGCGGTCGAGATTCGCGAGAGCGATTGCTTGAAGAGCATCTGGGAATGGTTGAGCAGGGCCTTCACGTTGCGGCCGGTCTGGCCGGTGATGAAGGCGATCGGCACATACCACATGGTGCGGAACGTGTCGCGAAGATAGGCCACCCATTTCTCGGTCGGCATGCTGTCGGCCAGCAGGTCCCACTTGTTGGCCACGAACACGCAGGGCTTGTACTGCTCGGAAACGTAGTCGCACAGTTGCTTGTCGACCTTGCTGATCCGCTGCGAGGCGTCGAAGAACAACAGCACGATGTCGGCGCGGCGGATGCTCCGCTGGGCCCGGTGCGAACTATAGAAATCGATGTCCGTCGACACGCTCTTGCCGCGGCGGAAGCCCGGCGTGTCGATGGCCAGAAAGGCTTTCCCGTCGAGTTCGAAACGCACGTCGACGCTGTCCCGCGTGGTGCCCGGCACCTCGCTCACGATCATCCGCTCGGCCTGCGCCAGGGTGTTGACGAAGGTGCTCTTGCCCGTGTTGCGGCGGCCCACGATGGCCACCTTCATCACCGGCTCGACGTTCTCCTCGGGGCCCGTCGGCACGGGAAGCCGTTCGATGATCGCTTGCCACAGATCGTCCTTTCCGCGGCTCGACACCACGCTGACCGGGATGATCTTGCGGCCGAATCGATAAAACTCGCCGGCCTGCGAATCCATGGCGGGCGCGTCGGTCTTGTTGGCCACCAGGATGATCGGCACGTTCACGTACCGTAGCCGCTTGTTGACCTCCTGATCGAGCGGGGTAACCCCCTCCCGAGTGTCCACGACAAAAAGGATCAGATCGGCCGAATCGAGCGCGGTTTGGATCTGCTCTTCGATCTGTTCGGTCAGGTTGTCCGAGTCCTTGACGCCCATCCCGCCCGTATCGACCATCTCCACGAAGCGGTCGCCAAACTCGATCAGGTGGGTGACGCGGTCCCGCGTCACGCCCGAGGTGGGATCGACGATCGCCAGCCGCTTCCCGGCTAACCAATTGAAAATGCTCGACTTGCCTACGTTGGGCCGGCCGACGATAACAAGCTGTGGTATACCCATGACGGCTTCAATGAAGGCCAGCGGGACATAATTGTCCCTGATGTTGCTTCCGAGTAAGTCTTTTTGCGCAAGAACCTTCAGTCTATCATAATTGCTGGCCCCGCCTTCGGCTAGCGGGTGGGAAGCGAGAGCGCAACGCGGGTCGACGGGCACCGACACACAGCGCTGGTCGGCCGGTCCCACCAGGAAAACCGCGGGGGGGCGAAGCGGGGGGCAAGCTCGGTCGGATTCACGCCCCGCACCCCCGCGCTCCACAAAATCACGGCGGCGCTCGCTCTGCTCGACCCGCCCTACCGTTTTATCTCCATGCCACTATACTTATCTGGGAGCGTACCAGGCCCGCCCCGAAAATGGAGACTCTTTGATGGCATCGAAGCCGCCAAACACACGCCCCAAGTTGGTCCGGGCGGCAATTCAACAGCTCGAAAGCTTGCAGGCCGCCGGGCTTACGCACTTACCCAAGGCAAAGCCCCGGCCACGCAAGGCGGCCGCCGCCGCGTCTGCCGTCGCCCCCTCCAGACCATCGCCTACCCAACCGAAGTCCATACAAACACCCCCTACTGCGGTTCCACCAGAAACAGTCGGAGCGAAATCGCCGGTTGCCGCGGGCGATCGTGTGGCGGCCTTGGCCCAAGTGCAGCAAGAGGTTGCGCGGTGCACCCTTTGCGAAGAGTTGGCGTCCACCCGAACGCAAACCGTTTTCGGCGAAGGCTCACCCCGGTCCCGGCTCGCCTTTCTTGGAGAGGCGCCCGGTGCCGACGAAGACCGGACCGGCCGGCCCTTCGTCGGGAAGGCCGGGCAGCTTCTCACGCGGATCATCGAGGCCTGCGGCTTGAAACGCGAAGACGTCTACATCTTCAATACCTTGAAGTGCCGGCCGCCGGGCAATCGTAATCCGCTTCCCAGCGAAGCCGCCAACTGCCGGCAATACCTGGACCGGCAATTGGAAATCATCCGCCCCGAATTTATCTGCTGCCTGGGGGCCGTGGCGGCGCAGAATCTGCTCATGACCGACACGTCGATCGGCCGGCTCCGCGGCCGAGTGCATGATTTCCAGGGCATCAAGGTTGTCTGCACCTACCACCCGGCCTATTTGCTGAGAAATCCGGATGCCAAGCGTTACACTTGGGACGACATGAAGATGTTGCTGGCGGAGATGGGGATCAAAATCCCCGGAACGTGAGAGTTGAAACGTGTGGGGCGCGTGGTGTGGGGTGAACAAAATTCACTCCACACCGCACACCTCGCACTCCACAAAGGGACGTCCGATCACAACCATGGTCCCGGAAAAGTTCAAGTGTTACCTCGTCGACAAGGACGCTTCCGGCCGCGTAAGCGCGCGGGTCGCCGATGTTGCGACCGCCGATCTGCCGCCGGGCGATGTTGTCGTGCGGCTGGCCTACTCTTCGCTGAACTACAAGGACGCCTTGGCCGCCAATGGGCATCCCGGCGTCGTGAAACGGTTTCCCCACGTGCCGGGCGTCGATGCGGCGGGCACGGTGGTCGAAAGCGGCGCCGACGAAGTGCTCTGCGACGATCCGGTGCTGGTGACCGGTTTTGACATGGGCGCCGGACGCTGGGGCGGTTTCGCCCAGTACGTGCGGGTTCCGCACGACTGGGTCGTCCACCTGCCGCCGGGGCTGAGTCTTCGCGACAGCATGATCTACGGCAGCGCGGGCCTGACGGCCGGACTGTGCGTCGACGCCTTGCAACGGCACGATGTGCAGCCCGAGAGTGGGCCGATCGTGGTCACCGGCGCAAGCGGCGGCGTGGGGAGCGTCGCCGTGGCGATCCTGGCCAAGCTGGGCTACCACGTGGCGGCCGTCACCGGCAAGCCATCGGCCCACGACTTCCTCCGCAGCCTGGGGGCCGCGGAAATCCTTTCCCGCGACGAGGTCGATGATCGCAGCGGCCGGCCGATGTTGGCAGGCCGCTGGGCCGGCGGCGTCGATACCGTGGGCGGCAACATCCTCGGGACCATCCTCCGCGCGGTGCGGCACAGCGGGTGCATGACCGCCTGCGGCCTGGCCGGCGGCAACGATCTGCCCATCACGGTCTTTCCCTTTATCTTGCGAGGGATCACGCTCGCGGGCATCGACACCGCGTGGGTGCCGCTGGCCCTGCGCCGCGAGATTTGGGAGCGGTTGACCGGTCCCTGGTGTCCGGCCGGCCTGGCCTCGATCGCCCAATTCACGGCGCTCGAAAACATGGCGGCGCCGATCGTCGACATTCTGGCCGGACGGATCCAAGGCCGCGTGGTGGTCGAGATGGAATGACCCCATGCACGAAGTTTTCGAACATACGGCCGACCTGGGATTGCGGATTCGCGCGGCGAGCCTCGAGCGGCTGTTCGAAGAGGCGGCCGCGGCCATGCTCGCGCTGAGCGTCGCGAACCTCGACGCCGTCGCGCCTGCCCAGAGCGTAACGTTCGAACTGAGCGCCGACTGTTACGAGGATTTGCTGCGCGATTGGCTGGCCGAGTTGAATTTCACCTTGGGCACGCGCCGCCTGGTCTGCTCGCGGTTTGCGGTCCAGCTCAACGGCACTTCGCTGCGGGCGACCGCCTGGGGCGAGCCGCTCGACCCGGCACGCCATCAACTGGCCATGGAAATCAAGGCCGTCACCTACCACGGTTTGAAGGTCGAGCGCACTGAAGACGGTTGGCTGGCGGAGGTGATTGTGGACATTTGAGGCTGCCAATTGTAGCAGGCACTAGAGAGACCGATCATGGCTAAACAAGGCTACTCCGGACCGCTGGAGCGAATCGACGACACCTGCTGGCGGATTCCCAAACACTATAAGCTGGGCATGCAAGTCGAGGGGCGGATCTTCGCCGACGAGCGCTTGATCCAGCAGATTCGCAACGACCAGGCGCCCGAGCAAGTGGCCAACGTGGCCTGCCTGCCGGGAATCCAAGTCGCCAGCCTGGCGATGCCCGATATCCACTGGGGCTACGGCTTCTGTATCGGCGGGGTGTGCGCCACCGACCCCGCCGAGGGCGGCGTGATCTCGCCCGGCGGCGTCGGCTACGACATCAACTGCGGCGTGCGGCTGCTGAGCACCAATCTGACGCATACGGAAATCGCGCCCCGGCTGCCCGAGTTGATGAACGTGCTGTTCCATCGCATCCCGGCCGGCGTGGGAGTCGGCGGGCCGTATCTCTTCGACGCCCGGGAAATCCGCCGCATCCTCGGCGACGGCGCGGGCCACTTGCTCAAGCGGGGACTCGCCACGTCCTCCGACGTCGAACATACCGAGGCCCGCGGCTGCCTGGCCGACGCGCAGCCCGACGACGTCAGCCCGCGGGCGCTCGAGCGGGGCGGCGATCAGTGCGGCACCTTGGGCGCCGGCAACCATTTCCTCGAAGTTCAGGTGGTCGACGAAATTTTCGACGAGGAGGCGGCCGCCGTGATGGGGCTTCAGGTGGGCCTGATCTGCGTGATGATCCATTCCGGCTCGCGGGGTCTCGGCTACCAGGTCTGCGACGACGCCCTGCACGCGCTTCGCAATACCCCGGCCCAATACGGTATCCAGCTTCCCGACCGGCAATTGGTGTGCGCCCCCATCGAAAGCGCCGAGGGACAGAAGTACCTGGGCACGATGCGGGCGGCTGCCAACTTCGCCTGGGCCAACCGGCAGTTGCTGGCCTGGCAAACGCGCGAGGCGTTCGCCGAGTTCTTCGGCCGAAGTTGGGAGAGTTTGCAGATGAACCTGGTGTACGACGTGGCCCACAACATCGCCAAAATGGAGCGGCACACCGTCGAGGGACGCGAGAAAACCCTCTGCGTGCACCGCAAAGGGGCCACCCGCGCCTTCCCGCCCGGCCATCGCGAGCTGCCCGATCGCTACCGCGGCATCGGCCAGCCGGTGATCATTCCCGGCGACATGGGGCGGGCGAGTTGGGTCCTCACCGGGGCGGCCGCGAGCATGGAGCGTTCGTTCGGCACCACCTGCCACGGCGCCGGGCGCCTGCTCAGCCGCACGGCCGCCATCCAAAAAGCCCGCGGCCGGCGGATCGATCAGGAGCTGGCCGCGGCCGGCGTGATCGCCAAGTGCCGCAGCCGCACGGGGCTCGCCGAGGAGCAACCCGACGCGTATAAAGATGTCAGCCAGGTGGTGACGGTCGTACACCGTGCCGGCCTGGCGCGGAAGGTCGCCCGCTTGCGGCCGGTGGGAGTCGTTAAGGGGTAGGAAAACAACGGAGGATTCACCGCAGAGGGCACAGAGGAACGCGGAGGAAAGAAAAATGAGCTTTATTGTCTCTGCGTCCCTCTGTGTCCTCCGCGGTAAAATCATTTTCCGAGGTGTGCCATGATTCACAAAACGTCATTCGGTTTTGCGATTTGGACCGCCGCCGTCGCGGTGTCGGCCTGCGCGGCCTTGTGCAACGGCTGTCAACCCGACCCCCGCGACCCGCAGCGCGGCGGATCCGATCTTTCCCCCTCTGCGCCGAAAGGAGCCACGCCCATGAAACTGACGGTCACCAGCACGGCGTTTCTGGAAGGGCAACCCATCCCCAAGAAATATTCCGGCGAAGGCCAGGACGTATCGCCGCCGATCGCTTGGGCCGACATCCCCAACGGCGTCCGTGAGCTGGCCCTGATCTGCGACGATCCCGACGCGCCCACGCCCGAGCCCTGGGTCCACTGGGTGATCTGCAAGATCCCCGCCGGCAGCAATGGATTACCGGAAGGGCTGCCGCGAACGCCGCGACTCACAGTCCCCGTCGGCGCCGTGCAGGGAAGGAACTCCTGGTCCTCGGGCGACGCGATCGGCTACCGCGGCCCGATGCCTCCGCCCGGCCGCCCGCACCATTATCATTTCTCGGTCTATGCGTTGGATTTCGAACTGTCGGTCGAGCCGGGGCTGGATAAGAAGACGCTGTGGAAGGCCATGCAAGGTCATATCTTGGCGGAAGGACGCCTGACGGGCACGTATCAGCGATGAAACGTTCCCCTCTCCCCTCGCGGGAGAGGGCAGGGTGAGGGGGACGAGCGGAAATGACCGATGTTTTTTCTCCGTTCATCCTTTGCCCCCAACTCCTCACCCCCAGCCGCTCTCCCGCAAGGGGCGAGGGGAGTTAGCGCTGAGGTGAATCGTGCCGGACCGCAGAGCCCACCGGGGACCGCACCCTGAGGATGCCCGGCTATTTGCCGCCCAGTTTTGGCCGCAATTGCGCGCGGCGGTCGACGATCTCAGCCGGCTCTTGAGCGGCGGTTACGCGCCCGCCTCGGCCGGCACGTTGGTCGGCGACCGCTATCAACTCTTCGCCCGGCAGCGCACCGCGGTCGCGCGCTCGGCGTGTTCCGACGCGGCGCTGCGGCGGCGGCGCGACCATCAGGCGGCAGCCGAAGCCCTCCGCGGTCAGCCCTTGTGGCTTGATGGCTACAACGTGTTGACCACCGTCGAGGCGGCAGCGGCGGGCGGGGTGATTTTGCGGGCCCGCGACGGCTGCTACCGCGACATGGCAAGCATGCACGGCAGTTATCGCGCGGTGAGCGAAACCGTGCCCGCGCTGGAGTTCGTCGGCCAGGTGATGCGCGACCTGGAAATTACCGAGTGCTGCTGGTATCTCGATCGCCCGGTGTCGAACAGCGGCCGTCTGAAGCGGATCATGGAAGAGTTGGCGGCTCGCCGGGGCTGGTGTTGGCGAGTGGAATTGGTGCCCAGCCCGGACCGCGTGTTGATCGAGGCCGATCAACTGGTGGCCACGGCCGACAGCGCGATCCTCGATCGCTGCCGCTCGTGGTTCAACCTGGCGCGGGAGGTGATTGTGCGGCACGTGCCGGGGGCGTTCGTGGTGGAACTGTAACTCACCGCCCCAACTCGTCCGCCAACGCCTGCGCGTCGTAGACCTTGCGGAGCGCCTCGCGGATCGCGCTGGAGTGGACGGCCAACGAGCGCCCCGAATCGGCGGCGTACACGAAATCCCAAATCAGCGAATCGAGATTGCCGTCGAAGATGATCCCCACGAACTCCCCTTGGCGATTCACCACGGGGCTGCCCGAATTGCCGCCCACGATGTCGGCGGTGCACACGAAATTGAAAGGCGTCCGCAGGTCCAGCCGCTGCTTGCGCTCGAGCCACCGCGGCGGCAGCCCGAAAGGCTCCCGGCCGTTATGCTCGGCCGAATGCCGGTAGGCGCCGCCGATGGTGGTCCAGGGCGGAATCTGCCGCCCCAACTCCGTGTAGCCCTTCACCACTCCGTAAGCCAATCGGAGCGTGAACGTGGCGTCCGGATAGAGGTTCGTCCCTTCCACGGCGAAACGGGCCTTGGCGATCTTGGCATAGGCCTGATGCTGCGGCTCCTCGACCTTCTCGTCGTAGATCTTGCGGGCCTGCCGCGACGCAGGGTCGACCAGCCGGGCCAGCTCGATCATCGGGTCGTCGGAAGCTTCGATGGCCCGCACTCCGCCGGCCAAGAGCTTTCGGCGGAATGCGACGTCGCCCAAACGCGTGCCATGCACCAGCTCGACCGCCCGCTGCCGCGGCGACTTGCCCGCGAGCACCTTGCCGACCAACTCGTTGTCGGCGCCGTAGATCTCCAGGAACCAGCTCAGCGAATCGGCCAGTTTCACCGTTTGGAAGTCTTCGTAGAGCGGGGCCGTGGAGAACAGCAATTGTTTGAGCGAATCGAGGTTCGACTGCCGGTATTCGCGGAGCCGCTCGGTGTTGGGCTTGGCCGTCTCCTCCGCCATCCGCACCAGCCCGCGGGCGATGGGAAACAGACCGGTCATGCCGGTGTTGAAGGCCGCGCCCTGCTCCATGGCGTCGTAGTCCTTCAGCACGGCCGCGAACACCCGCAGCGACGCCGCCACCTCGTCCCAGGCCGAGCCGCACTCGTTTTGCAGCCGGGGGTCCCGCGCCACCGCTTCGCGCAGCGCCCGCTCCTCGGCCCGCTTCCGCTCCATCACCGCCGGGTCCTGGAGCCCCGCGAGCACGCCCAGCCGGGCCTTGCGGGCGTTTTCATACATGAACAATTCGTCCTGGGCGCGGCGGGCGTTCTCCGCGCTCCGCTCGCTGAACGTCCGCAGCACGATCTCGCGGCGATAAATCTTCCGCATCTGCGAGGGGAACAGCCGATCGCGGAGAAATTCCAGGTGGGCCACGGTGTCCTGGCGGTCGGTCTTGCCGGGGTTTCCGGCCACCAGCACCAGCTCGCCGTCGCCCGCCCCCGCCGCGCTCCAGCGCAGGTAATCCTGGTTCTTTACGGGCTGGCCGTTTTCATAGACGCGGAACAGGCAGATGTCGAGATCGTAGCGGGGATACTCGAAGTTATCCGGATCGCCGCCGAAGAAGGCGATGGCCGCCTCGGGCGCGAACACCAGCCGCACGTCGGTGTATTTCTTGTAGCGATAAAGCTGATACAGGCCGCCCTGGTAGAGCGTCACCACGTCGCTCCGCAGTCCGGTCCTGTCCAACGATTCCTTTTCGATAGTGTTCATCGCGGCGCGGCGGGTCTGATGGGCGGCCGCCGCGTCGGCCCCGGGCGGGACCGCGGCGTTGACGCGCTCCGTGACGTCCTCGATGCTCATCAGCACGTCCAACTCCAGATCGACGCACTTGATCTCTTCGGCCGGAGTCTTGGCGTAGAAGCCCATCTTCATGTAATCGTGGTCCTGCGTGCCGAGCTTCTGCAAGGCGTCGGCGCCCACGTGGTGATTGGTCATCACCAGGCCGGTGGAAGCCACGAACGATCCCGAGCCGCCGCTGCTGAACCGCGCCGCCGCCCGCTGCAGGTGTTCCAGCCAAACGCGGTCGGGCGCGAAATGGTATTTATCCTGGAGTTGTTTCCGCGGCGGGTTGTTGAACAACCACATTCCCTCGTCGCCGCGGGCAAACGCGCTCGCCGCGATCAGCAGTGCAATCGTTGCGCCCATCACGCGGGCAGAGGTCCGTGCCGTCATGCGATTGATCCTTTGGTTCCGTGGTGTCTATCGAATAAAACAACGGTGGATCGAGCGTAGCGAGCCCCACCAGCATCCTCCCCTCGCCCGCTTGCGGGAGAGGGGCCGGGGGTGAGGGCTGGTCGGGCTCGCTGCGCTCGATCCACGCTACGAATCCTTTATTATAGCAGGCGCGCGCATCAGCAACCCCACCCCGACCAGCGTTAATACCAGCGAAAGGCCCCCGAATACGGCCAGCGCCGGCCAGTCTTTCTGCGGCACGCGCAGCACCGCGCCCTTGGGCAGGCTCTCCGGCGCGTGGAGCGGCGGGGAGTTCAGATCCAAGAGTAAACCCGCCTTATCCGCGCTACGCAACTCCTGCTCGGCGATTTCGCCGAGCGTCGTATCGGCGCGGACCGCGTACGTCTTATCGCCCGGCAGTTTCAGCACCGTTGCCCGCCGAACCCTGACGTAGCTCGGAAGCTGCTGAGCGTTGATCTCGGCCATCTCGTTCACGAAATCTGCAATGCGGTCTTCCTCGGCGGGGCCCGCTTTCGCAACCCTTTGGAGGCCCAGTTCGCGCAAGGCCGTCTCGCGATACAACCGCGGCAGCGGCGTCTCCACGGCGACCGTCACGCGGCGATACTGCCAGGCCGCCAGCCGGACGGGAATCGTGTCGCTGAAGGAGAGCATGGCGATGATCACGCCGCCAATCGCCCCGCCGGCGATGTAGCCCGTCGACAACAGCACGCCCGGGCTCATGTCCGACTCGGTCTCGCTGCGGGGCGCGCTCCCGCGGCGCGCCGCCCAGCGGTCGGCCACGTAGCGCGCCAACCCGCCCACGAAGATCGGCGTGGACGACGACAGCGGCAAGTAGACCCCCACGGCAAAGGGCAGCGACGGCACGCCGCTCAACTCCAGCACGATGGCGATGGCCACCCCCAACAGCACCAGGGTCCAGGGCAAATCTTGTTTGAGGATTCCCTTGGTGATGATGGCCATCAACACGGCCTTCGGCGCACTGTACTTGGTGACCTCCGTGCCATTGTCGCGGCGTTTGTATTTCCCATTGATCCCCGGATCCACCAGGTAGCGGATCTGTCCCCGGGAATCGACGAGGTACTTGGCCTCCGGCACTCCGGCCGCATTCCCCTCGGGGGCCTGCCAGACGCGATACCGTTGACCGTCCTCGGGCGATTGCTCCTCGGTGGTCAGCTTGCTGATGTCGACCGCTTGCTTTTGCGGCGGCAGGTTCTTGGCCGTGAACACGGTGCTGGCCTGGTTGAGCAAAATCAGCACGTAGCCGATCACCAGCGCGGAGGAGATGCTGCCGATGAGGATCGCCCACTGCTGGTAGATGGGCGTGGCCCCGATCAGGTAACCGGTCTTGAGGTCCTGCGAAGTGGTCCCGCCATTGGATGCCGCCACGCAGACGATCGCCGCCACGGAAAGGGCCAGGAAGCGATGCGAAACGTCGGTCCAGCCGAGCACCAGGAAAATCAGGCACGTCAGCAACAGGGTGGCCACCGTCATGCCCGAGATCGGATTCGACGATGAGCCGATTTCGCCCGTCAGCCGCGAGGAAACGGTCACGAAGAGGAAACCGAACAACACGATCAACACCGCGGCCGCCAGGTTGACCCAACTGAAGATACCCTCCAGCGGAGTCAACAACCAGATCGCCAGCACCAGCAGCAGCGAGCCGAAGAAGACCACCGTCAATGGCATGTCGCGATCGGTGCGGCGCCGCGCGGAACCGCTGCCGCCATCCGCCGCCGCGGTCATCACCCCGATATCCCGCAGTCCCGCGGCTATCGAGCTGAGAATGAGCGGCAACGCCTGAAACAGGCTGATGATGCCCCCGGCCGCCACCGCGCCCGCGCCCACGAACAAAACATAGTCGTGCGTGATGTCGTCGACGCTCATGCGGCTGATGAGCTCGGTCCCGGGTGCGAGCGGATGGGTGAGTCCCTGGCCGAAGAAACGAATCACCGGAACCAGCACAAACGACGCCAGGATGCCGCCGCCGACCATCAAGCAAGAGATTCGCGTGCCGATGATATAGCCCACGCCCAACAACACCGGGCTGACCTCGATCGCCGGCGTGGCCCCTTGGAACCATCGCAGCGGCTGGCCGACCACCTCTTTCCAGAACTTCAGCCCCTGCATCAGGAATTGGTAGACCAGGGCCATGCCGAAGCCGACAAAAACCGTCTTCGCGCTGGAGCCGCCCTGTTCGCCCACGATCAGCACGTCGGCGCAGGCCGTGCCTTCGGGGTATTTCAGCTCGCCGTGCTTTTTGACGATGAACGCGCGCCGCAACGGAATCATCATCAGGATGCCCAGCGCCCCGCCCAGGATCGAGACCACCATCACCTTTCCGATGGTCATCTCGAAACCCAAGAGCATCAAGGCGGGCATGGTCACGCCCACGCCGAAGGCGATCGACTCGCCGGCCGACCCGGTGGTCTGGACGATGTTGTTTTCCAGGATCGTGGCCCGCCGGACCCCAAACACCCGGGAAAACAGCCGAAACAGCGTAATCGACAGCACGGCCACGGGAATGGACGCCGAGACCGTCATCCCCACCTTGAGCACCAGGTACAGCGAAGAGGCCCCGAAAATGATCCCCAGCACCGCTCCCACCACCACGGCCGGCCAGGTGAATTCGGCGCGGCGGTCCGAGTCGGCGACATAGGGCTGGTGGCCGCCGGGTGTTTCCGGGGAAGTGGGGGTTTGCTGATCCATCGTCGGCGGCCCTGCCATGCGTATGCTCCTCAAGTCGCAACCGCGAATTTCCACGTAGGGTGCGTGCTTGCACGCACGGATCAAACGTCGCATCCAGTGCGTGCGTGCAAGCACGAACCCTACTGCTGCCTTCACAACCGCGAATCGTTGATCCCGTAGCCTAGCAAAAATGAGCCCCTTCGGCCAGCTTTCCCGCCGCGCCGGAATGCGACGCAATAACGATCGACGGAGAAATAACGCCCGCAATTGGGTGGCATGCCGTCACTCGGCGAAGCCGAGAGTCGGCATGTTCATCGCCAAAAAACGCACATGCCGACTCGACGCTGCGTCGTGACGGCATGCCACCCAGCCACCGCGCCGGACGGTGACGCCGTAATCTATGCTTTCCAGGCGTCGCCGCGCGGCGGGGAAAAGCCGCCTTGGCGATCCGCACAATCGGGTGTACGTTGATATTCGGCACAACCTCCTCTTCCGTTACCACCGCCGCATGAGGAATCGGTCCGTGAAAAACCCGGCCTGGGGCGTCGCTCCGCTGCTGTTCCTTTCCGGCGTGTGCGCGCTGGTGTTCCAGGTCGCCTGGTTCCGCGAGTTTCGCCTGGTCTTCGGGGCCTCGACCGCTGCCTCGGCCGCGGTGCTGGCGATCTTCATGGGGGGGCTGGGGTTGGGCAACGCCTTGCTCGGCAAGCGGGCCGATCGCCAAGCCCGTCCACTGGCCTTCTATGCCTTGCTGGAGCTTTCCGTGGCGATTACCGCGGCCGCCAGCCCGCTGCTGCTGGACCTGGTCCGCACGGTCTACATCGCCCTGGGCGGACAACTGGCCCTCGGCGTCGCGGGGGCCACGGTGGTGCGTCTGCTCCTGGCCGCTTTGGTGTTGGGCGTGCCCACGGTGTTGATCGGCGGAACGCTCCCCGCCGCCGCCCGCGCCGTAACCGCGGTCGACGATCGCCAACGGCGAAGCGCCGCGATGCTCTATGGAGCCAACACCTTGGGGGCCGTGGCCGGCGCCGCGCTGAGCACGTTTTTCCTGCTGGAGCGGCTGGGCACGCGAACAACGCTTTGGTCGGCATGCCTGGTCGACACGGGCGTCGCGGCGGTCGCTTTCGCCTGGTCGCGAGGCTTCGCAGCGTCGGCAGTTGTGCCCGCCACCGGCAAGGCCCGCGCGCAACCGGCGCGCGAACCCATCGCGGAAGTTCAACTGCCGGCCGGCGTAATCTATGCGGCCGCCGCCGTCTTGGGCTTCGCCTTCTTTCTCATGGAGCTGGTGTGGTACCGGATGCTGGGACCACTGCTGGGCGGGAGCACCTTCACCTTTGGACTGATCCTGAGCGTGGCGCTGCTGGGAATCGGCTTGGGCGGCGCGGCCTACGCCCTTCTGTCGCCGAAGATCCGGGCCGCGCCGCGCGGCCTGATGATCACCTGCGGACTGGAAGCCGCGCTGATCGCGATTCCCTTCGCGCTCGGCGATCGAGTGGCAATCTGGACCGCCCTGCTGCACGACGCCAGCCTGCACGGTTTCGCCCGCGAAGTGCTGGGCTGGACGATCGTCGCCTCGATCGTGGTACTGCCGGCCGCGCTGGTGAGCGGGTATCAATTCCCGCTGCTGGTCGCGCTGTTGGGCCGCGGCAACACCGACGTCGGCAAGCAAATCGGTCTGGCCGTGGCTTGGAACACGGCCGGAGCGATCCTGGGTTCCCTGGCGGGCGGATTCGGCCTATTGCCGCTGCTGACCGCCCCCGGCGTATGGCGGGCGGTCGTCGTGCTGACGGTATTGCTGGGCGCGTGGCTGCTGCGATTCTCGCTGCCCGCGCGGGGGAAGGGCAAAGCGTTGTTGCTCCCCGGCGGCATCCTGGCCGCCGCATTGGCCGCGATCTTCTGGCCCGGCCCATCCGCGGTCTGGCGGCATAGCGCGATCGGCGCCGGGCGGGCCCGAGTGCGGGCGAGCTCGGCCAATGATCTGCACGCTTGGGAAAACGACCAGAAGAGCAAGATCCTCTGGGAAGCCGAAGGGATCGAATCCAGCGTGGCGATCGCCGCCGCGCATGGGTTGACCTTCATCGTCAACGGAAAACCGGATGGCAACGCCATCGACGACGCCCCCACCCAGATCATGCTGGGGTTGGTGGGCGGACTCCGCCATGCGGAACCGAAAACCGCGCTGGTCGTGGGATTGGGAACCGGTGAAACGGCCGGCGCGGTGGCCGCAATCGCGTCGGTCCAACGGGTCGACGTCGTGGAACTCGAGCCGGCGTTGGACGAGATGGCCCGCCGCTGCGCCGCGGTCAACTACGACGTGCTCCACCACCGCAAGGTCCGCCGCATCTATAACGACGCCCGCGAAGTCCTGCTCACCACTCCCCAACGCTACGACTTGATCATCTCCGAGCCTTCCAACCCGTACCGCAACGGCATTGCCAGCCTGTTCACCCGCGAGTTCTACCGGGCCAGCCGCGATCGGCTCCGCCCGGGCGGACTCTTCCTCCAGTGGCTGCAAGGCTACGAAGTCGACCGGCGGACGGTCCGCAGCGTTTGCGCGACGCTGCGGTCGGTGTATGCCGAGGTGGAAATCTGGCAGACCAGCCACAACGACATGCTGCTGGTCGCGGCCGAGCGCCCCATTGCTTGGATGCCGGCCGTTTTGCGGCAGCGGATCCACGAAGAGCCCTTTCGCTCGGCCCTGACCCGGGTGTGGCGGGGAATCGACTTGGAAGGCGTGTTGGCCCATTATGTCGGCAGTTGCGCCATGGTGGACGCATTCATCGCCCAGGCCCCGGCCGGGCAGAACACCGACGATCGCAACGAAATCGAATACGGCTTCGCGCGGACCTTGGGACGCGAAGGACTATTCGACGTCGCCGAGCTGCGAGTGTTGGCCAAAGCCGTGGGAGCGCAGCGGCCGCCGCCGCTGGCGGCCGGCGTGGATTGGGAACGCGTGGAGCGGCAGCGGCGGGCCAATGACGCGGCCTTTCGGCAACAACTCCCGGCGGAGGAGAATCTCAGCCCGATCGAGAAATCCCATCGGCGAACGATGGAACTTTGGGCCGCCCGCGACTGGTCCGGCGCGATCGCCGCCTGGGACTCCCAGCGCTGGCCGCCGCAGACTCTGCTGGAGTTCGCCATGCTGGGCTATGCCTGCGCGATGCAGGGCGACGCCCGCGCCTTGGCCCTGGCCGAGCGCCTGGCCGACTTTCAGCCCGCCGAGGCCGACGCGATCCGCGGCATCTACCTGGCCGAGCGGAAACAGTACGCGGAGTCGGCCGCTGCGATCGCGGCGGCGCTGACGCGGATGCGGCAGGACCCCTGGGCGCTGCCGGAAATTGTCGGCGCCGCGCTGGATTTCGCGGCCCTGTTGTCGGCTCTCGACGCTACGCAAGCTCCGCGGCTTTTCGCGGCGGTGCAGGAGCCGTTTGCCGTGGGATGCGCCGACGTACATCGACGGCTGATGGCCTGCCGAATTGTGGCCGGTTTTGCGCCCTTCGAGGCGGCCCGTCGGATTGCCGCGCTGGAGCCCGATATTCCCTGGACGGCCAGCTTTCTCAAACTCCGCTGGCAGGTTTACGCGCGGACCGGCAATCCGCTCTCGGGCCGGGCAGGCGATGACCTGGAAGCGTTTCATGCCGCGGCGGAGAGCCCATAGCGCAGACTTGCAGCGGGGAATATCCGCCGCGGAGATTTCAGAGGACGCGGGGGCAACTTGCGACGGCGTGCGGTTTGGTGTTAGTGTAGTGATTCAGACTGATGGGGATTTCTGGGTGGCATGCCGTCACGACGCGAAGCGTCGGGTCGGCATGTCTAGCGGCCTCAAAACACGCCGACCATCGGCTGCGCCGAGTGACGGCATGCCACCCATCGCGACGAGGTTCTTTTCCTAGTCGGGCTTAGCCTCGTCCTTCACCGGATCGGCGTCGTGAGCCACCTGGTCCAGAATGGATCGGGCGAGTTGTTGGGTGTCTTTTTGCTTGCTTGAGCGTTTAGGCATGTCAAAAGTATAGCTGGCGATGCTTAAGCGGTTAAGGTGCGTCTGTGCGACCCATCGGAACAGCGTCATTTAGTCGTGAGTGATGCATGACCCAGTACGCGGCAGCCACGAATATGCCTCCCAGGAGGGTTCCGAGAAACCAAATTCCCGGTCCCACAAAGATCGGCTTCCGAGCGCCCGGCAGCGCATTGGCGTCCCACATCACCGCCACAGCGAAGCAAACATTGACGACGATCGTAATTGCCCAATAGAAGAACGACAAAACCATCACGAACTCAGCAGGCGAAGAAGAAAAGGTGGTGTGCATTGGCATTGCTCGCTACTTGTGCAATAGGCGTGGATACTAACGCCAGGCTAAACGCACAAAAAATATAGCACGACTGAACGGGCCCAGCCATAAGGGGGCGAGATATCCAGTTCCTATCGACCTCGGTCGGCATGTGAAATGTCTCGGTTCAAACTGACCCACTACCCGGGGGTCCCTGGGTGCGCCCAAATTAAGGCGCGGCCGGCCATGGTGCGATAATGCTCCGCCTCAGCGAATACGAGACCGACCGCGTCGTGGCTCTGCGTTTTCGGTACTTCTTCCTCGGCCTCGCCTTCATGACTCTCCCTTTCGTGCTGCCGGCTGGGCTGGCATGCGGCGCGGGTCTCGGCTTCGCCTTGTTTGGGTTGGGTGGTTATGGCAATGCACTGAGAAAATGGCGGTCCGATCCCGGGCTATGGATGCTGGCCGCCTTCCTCGTGCTTACGCTCACGCCGGTATACGCAGGCTTCGAATTTCGTATCCTCCGCGCGATCTTCGCTCATGGTCCTGCGGGACGCCCCAAACGCCTGGATTGGTTGGAGGCCAGACATTCGGTCGAATTGGCACTCATGTTCGCCGTGTTGTGGAAACAGGTCAGGTTCGCGTATTCGGCAGGGGTCTACAACTGGAGAGTTACTCGGATGGCCAAACGGGCGAGAAACACACAACGCGAACCGCATCGCGAAGCCTCGTCCGAGATTCGCAATTAGAATGTGCTCTTCCTGCCGGAGGACCCAAATGCTGGCGTTGACAAAAACCGCGCCCGAGCTATGATAATACCGACCAGTCGGTTTTGAAACCCAACATACCACCACTGTGGTGGGTATCGAGGCCCTGATGCAGACCCTGAGCGAAGAAAAACGCCAAAAGATCCTTGCGGCGGCCGGCGAGCTGTTTGCCTCGCGACCGTTCCACAAGGTCTTGTTGAGCGACGTGGCTGCCGCCGCAGGGGTTGGAAAGGGCACCGTCTACGTTTATTTCAAGAGCAAGGAAGATCTCTACCTGGCCCTGCTCTACCAGGCCTTCGAGAACGTCGTGGATCAGCTCAAGCGGCTGCTCGATGCCGACAAATTGCGGTCGCCCCGCGAGGCGTTGGAAATCGTCGTTCAGGCGTCCGTGGATTACTCGTGCCAGCACCCCCACCTGCTGGAATTGATGCGATCGGTGCAGTTGGAAGCCGATCGGTGCCCCCAATGGGAACAGAAACGCGGAGAATTGATCGAGCTGATCGAAGCGATCATCCATCGCGGCATCCGCAGCGGAGAGTTCTGCGACCCGCACCCGGACCTCACGGCCCGCTTTGTCCCCGCCCTGATCCGCTCCTCGCTTCTGGACGGCGGCGGGAACCGGGACCCGCAGGTAGTCAGCGGCCATATCCTCCGTTTCCTCCAGGGCTCGCTCCTGGCCGTCGACGGACACCAGACCTCCACGGCGCCAATCCCTGGCGCCGTAGTCCCCGCCTTCGCCGCAGCCCTCACTTCCAGATCGGGAGAAACTCAACATGGCTGAAGCCATCTTCAATGACGAACAGCAGCAATTCACGCCGCGCGGCGGCAACGGTTACCCCTGCGACGTGGAGTATGCCGAGGAGGAAGAAACGGAGGAAACGGAGCGCACCCTGCCGGCTCCCGCTCTACGCGTGTCGGACCACGACGATCAGCAGACGCCAGTGCCGAAGCCCTCGCGCCGGCCTTTGGTCTGGCTGGCGTTGAGTGTGTTGGCGGCCGTGGCGATTGGGGCCGCGATTCCCTATTATCTCTACATCCGCGTGCGCGAAAGCACCGACGACGCCTTCGTCGATGGGCACGTCGTGCCCGTCAGCCCCCGCGTCGAGGGCCACGTGGCGAAGGTGTACGTCGAGGACAATCAGTTGGTCAAGCAGGGGGATTTGCTGGTCGAGCTGGACCCGCGGGATTTCGAGGTTCGTTTGACGGCGGCCGAGTCGTCGCTGGAAGCGGCCCGCGCCGGTCAGAACACCCGCACCATCGGCGTCTCCGTAACGAAGATCACGTCGTCGGCCGGCATCGAGGAAGCCAACGGCGCCGTGGAAGCGGCGGGCGCGGCGGTGGCGATAGCCCGCGCGGCGGTGGCCACCACCGAGAGCCAGCAGGCGGAAGCCAAGTCGCAATTGACGGCCGCCCAAGCGGCGCTGGCGCAGGCCCAGGCCGAGGTGCTGGCCGCGGCCGCCCGCCGCGATCATGGCCGTTCGCACCTGGCACGGATCGAGCCGCTGGTGGAGGAGCACGCCGTTTCCCGGGAAATGCTGGACGATGCGACCGCGTCGGTCCAGGTGGCCGACGCGGAATTCACGGCCGTCCAACGGCGGGTCGCGGCCCAGGAAGCCGCAGTCCAGCAGGCCCAGTCGGCGATCCTCGCGGCCAACAGCGGCCGGCAACAGGCCGAGGCCGTCGTCACCGCCAGGCTGGCGGATCTGCGGCGGGCCCAGGCCCAACTGACCTCGGCCCAATCCGCGCCCGAACAAGTGGCCCAAAGCTGTTCCCAGGCCAAGGGCGCCACGGCCGACGCCGCGCGTGCCGACGCCGATGTCAAGCAGGCCGCGCTCAAGCTTTCCTACACCAAGATTTATGCCCCCGTCGCCGGCCACGTGACGCGAAAGAACGTCGAACCGGGATCCTACGTCCAGGTCGGCCAGCCTTTGTTGGCCGTGGTCGAGCCGGATGTCTGGGTGGTGGCCAATTTCAAGGAAACGCAGCTCACCGAAATGCGGCCCGGTCAGCCGGTGACCGTCAACGTCGATACCTATCCGGGCGTGGATTTCAAGGCCCACGTCGAGAGCGTGCAACGCGGCAGCGGCGCGCGTTTCAGCCTCTTGCCGCCGGAAAACGCCACGGGCAACTACGTAAAAGTCGTGCAGCGGGTGCCCGTGAAGATCCTCTTCGACGATCCCCGGCAAATCACCCGCTACGTCTTGGGGCCGGGCATGTCGGCGGTGCCCACGGTGAACGTCGGGGCAACCGAAAGCCGGCAGTAGACGTTAGAAGTAGGTGGGGCGAGCGCGCCGCGAGCCCCACCATTTGCAACTCGACTGATTCTGGTGGGGCGCGCTCCGCTCGACCTACCCTGCATTCTCCTCGCCGTCCGCCCTCATGTCCGCAGCATCTTCCCTCCCGATCGAGCAAAACGCGGCGTGGCAGCCGAGCGTGAATCCCTGGCTCATCGCCGCGGCGGTGATGCTGGCCACGTTTCTGGAAGTGCTCGACACCTCGGTGGCCAACGTGGCCCTGCCGCACATCGCCGGCAACCTCTCGGCCAGCACCGACGAGGCCACCTGGGTGCTCACCAGCTACCTGGTCTCCAACGCCATCGTGCTGCCGATGACCGGCTGGTTGTCCAGTTTTTTCGGGCGGAAGCGGTTCCTGATGGGTTGCGTGATCCTCTTCACCGTGGCCTCGGCCGCCTGCGGAGCGGCCGCCTCGCTGGGATTCCTGATCACCGCCCGCATCGTCCAAGGGGCCGCCGGCGGAGCCTTGCAGCCCTTGTCGCAAGCGATCCTGATGGAAAGTTTCCCGCCGGCCAAGCGCGGCATCGCCATGGCCACTTTCGGCCTGGGCGTGGTGGTGGCCCCGATCATCGGCCCGGTGCTGGGCGGTTGGATCACCGACAATTACTCCTGGCGCTGGGTGTTTTACATCAACATCCCCTTCGGCGTGCTGGCGGTGGTGCTGTCGCAGTTGTTCCTGGAAGACCCGCCCTACCTCCGCGCCGCCCGGGAAAAGTCGCGCGGCCGCATCGATTACATCGGCTTCGGCGCCATGGCCCTCTGGCTGGCGACCCTCCAGGTGATTCTCGACCGCGGCCAACAGGACGATTGGTTCAACGCCCCCTGGCTGCGCTGGGCTTCGCTGATCTGCCTGGCGTCGATGGTCTGGTTCATCGTCTGGGAACTGCGCTCCGCGCATCCGCTGGTCAACCTTCGCGTGCTGGCGAATCGCAATTTCGCGGTGGGCACGCTGCTGATCACCATCGTGGGCGTGGTGCTCTATAGCACCACCGCGCTGCTGCCGCTGTTTCTCCAGGGCCTGATGGGCTACCCCGCGCTCAATAGCGGCATGGCCGTAAGCCCCCGCGGGCTGGGCGCCTTGATCGCCATGCTGGTCGTGGGCCGGCTGGTGGGGAAAATCGACACCCGCGTGCTCATTACGTTCGGCTTCGGGCTGCTCGCCTATTCCACCTGGCAATTCGCCAAGATCAACCTCGATATCGCCACCGTCAGCGTGACCTGGCCCAACATTCTCTCCGGCGTCGCCATGGGCTTCGTGTTCGTCCCGCTCACCGTGATCACCATGGGCGAATTATCCAACGAGCAAATGGGCAACGCCACGGGGATCTTCAACTTGATGCGCAACGTCGGCGGCAGCATCGGCATCTCGCTGGCCACCACCCTGGTCGCCCGCGGCGGCCAGATCCACCAGGCGCTGATGGCCGGGCACCTCACCCCCTACGACACGCAGTCGCAGCAATTCCTGCATAGCACCGCCCGCGCGCTCTCGGCCTTCAGCGACAGCGTCACGGCGCAGCGGCAGGCCTACGGCATACTTTACGGCGTCCTCGTGCAGCAGGCCAATCTGGCCGCATATATCGACACGTTTGCATTTCTGGCGGGGCTTTGCCTGCTGAGCATCCCGGCGGTGCTGATGTTCAAAAAGGTCCGCGCGCGCGGCGGCCCCGTGGCCATGCATTGAGCGGGTGGCGTACCGCGTTGGGTGGCATGCCGACCCGATGCTTCGCGTCGTGACGGCATGCCACCCAACGCCACCCCTATCGCCGGCCCGAGGGGCAACAGTCGGGCGGACAAACATCGTGGCTCGGGCCGTCGTCGCCCAACGCCAGCCGCAGCGGACTCTCTTCGATCCGCTCCACGATCAGTTCGCGAATCATCGCCACGAAACGCGGATGGGCCCCCACCAGCAGCGAGCGAACCATCGCAATCCCAAAATGCTCGCAGACCGCGCGGGCTTCAACGTCCAGGTCGTAAACCACTTCCATGTGCTCGGAGAGAAAACCGATCGGCGCCAGCACCACGTCGCGGACCGCGCCCCGCTGGCCAATTTCCGCCAGATGATCGCAAACGTCGGGCCCCAGCCACGGCTGAGCGGGCGAACCGCTGCGGCTTTGGTAAACCAGCGTCCACTCAGGGCGCCCCACCCGCTGGGCAACCAACCGGCATGCCTCGCGCAACTGAGCTACGTATCGACAGCCGTTGGCCATCGTCACGGGAATGCTGTGGGCGGTGAAAATCAGCGCCGCGTCCGCGCGGCGCTCGGCCGGCACTTGCTCCAGGGCCGACGCCACGCGCTCCGACATCGGTTCGATGAAGCCCGGATGGTTGTAGAAAACGCGCAGCTTGTCAATCTGCGGGGCCGCCTCGCCGACTTCTTCCCGGGCGCGCTGGATGTCTTCCAGGTACTGCCGGCAGCCGGAGTACGAGCTGAAGGCCGAAGTCACAAAGGCCAGCGCGTGCCGCACTCCGTCGTGGGCCATCTTCTCGATCGCCTCGCCCAGCAGCGGATGCCAATTGCGATTGCCCCAGTAGACCGGTAACCGCGGGCCGTGGGCGTTGAGCTCCTCGATCAACGCCCCCAGCAGCACGCGATGCTGCTCGTTGATGGGGCTCGCGCCGCCGAATACTTCGTAGTGTTCGGCGACCTCCAACAAACGTTCGCGCGGCACATTCTTGCCGCGGAGCACGTTTTCCAGGAATGGCAGTACGTCGGCCGGCCTTTCCGGACCGCCAAAGCCGACCAGCAATATGGCGTCGTACACGGGGAATCAGGGGGAAAGGGAACAGGGGTCAGGCGTCAGGGCCAGAGACGGCGAGCGTGGGAAACGCTCACTGCCGAACTGGCCAAATCCAGACTCTCGAAGCAAACGCAGGATTCTGCTGATTGTAATACGCAAGGGCAAAGACACAACCGCCCCTGCCGAACAATGGGGGGGGCCGAGCCGTTTGCAGTGCCGGGTACCATTGCTGGCTTGCCCTGCAGTGCCCGTCGGCCGCGGTGGCACGCATCCTTACCGCGAAGCGGTTGCAGAACATAGCCCAGGGCCAGCGCAACGGCGCAGCCGCGAAGCGCAGCCCTGCGTTGCCAACTCCCCTCTCCCCATCGCGGGAGAGGGGCCGGGGGTGAGGGGGCGACACCGCGAAATCACGAACTAATTGTTGGCCACCCGCTTACCGCGAAGCGGTTATAGAACATAGCCCAGGGCCAGCGCAGCGGCGCGGCCGCGAAACGCAGCCCTGGGTTGCCTCCCCTCTCACCTCGCGGGAGAGGGGGCGACACCGCGAAATCACGAAGTACATTGTCGTCCGCCGCGGGTACCATTGCTGGCTTGCCCAGCAGTGCCCGTCGGCCGCGGTGGCACGCATCCTTACCGCGAAGCGGTTGCAGAACATAGCCCGGGGCCAGCGCAGCGGCGCAGCCGCGAAGCGCAGCCCTGGGTTCCCGTCGGCCACCCCGCGGCAACCCTGTAAGGGTTGTAGAAAACGTGCTGGAACCCTTTCCTACGTTCAACGGCTCTCGCAAAATGCTCCCCCATGTTGGCCGCCGCGCGGCAAATCGCGGGCGTCGTTCTGGATCCGCTTCGCGGTAGACGCCGACCGACGCACACATTTAGGCGTCACCCGCCGCCTTTGGCGTGAAGCCATTTCCACCCCTGTCCGCAACGTCTCGGCCGAAGGCCGTTCACCCGACAGCCCGCGGGCAGTGCCCCGGCAGCGAAACCGAAATCGCATCCCAAAAGGCCCAACGGGCCGCCACCCGTAAAGTTTCGGTCGTGTGCCAACCGCCGCCGGGCCCGAGAGATTGACGAGGAGCGAACCCGGAGGGTTCCCAACGATTAGCCGCGCGGTCGAGCGCAGCGACACCCCCGGTGCCGATCGGCCATGACACGGGGCGACCCCGGCGGGGTCGCAGAGGTACGACCCCGCCGGGGTCGCGGCGTTGTGTGCCACGGGCTTGCCCGTGCCCCTTTGTTCGGTCCTTGCAGTACCACGCCGGTGTAAACGTCACCGCGCGGTCGGGGGCCACAAGAGGAGGCCAAAAAAGCACGGACAAGCCTGATTCTATGAAAGAGCGGTCCTCCTGGTGATATATACGATGTAGTAGGGGTTCTACCCATCAAAACCACAATCAGGAGGACCGAGAGATGTTATACCTTGGAATCGACCAGCACCGCAAG
>Ga0302320_10001294_pt1 | contig 59975 bp, 62 predicted proteins | sample Bog_T0_3_FD_202130 | JGI IMG/M metagenome (GOLD analysis project Ga0302320, IMG submission 202130) | Peat permafrost microbial communities from Stordalen Mire near Abisko, Sweden - Bog_T0_3 | ecosystem: Environmental > Terrestrial > Soil > Wetlands > Peat | place: Sweden: Abisko, Stordalen Mire... | reverse complement strand
GGGCCGCCGCACTTCGGGCAGGTGGTGTTTACAAACTCCGGCACGCGCCCGAGCGGAGATCCGCCCTGCTGCGTGATCTCAATCTGCTCCGGCAGAATCACCGGCAACTGCTCGTCCGGCACCTGCACCAATCCGTCCCGCTCGCAATAAATCATCGGAATCGGCGTGCCCCAGTACCGCTGCCGGCTCACGCCCCAATCCTTCAGCCGGAACGTCACTGTCGCCTCCCCAAAGGCGCTACGCGCGGCAACTTCTTGGAGTAGCTTCTGCGCTTGAACGCAGCTCAAGCCGTCATATTCGCCCGAGTTGACGAGCACGCCGTCTTCCGTCGTGAACGGCAGTTCCGGTTCCCCGGCGCCGGCAGGGGCAATCACGCGCCGGATCGGAATCCCGTATTTCTTCGCAAATTCAAAGTCCCGCTCATCGTGCCCCGGCACGCTCATGATCGCGCCCGTGCCGTAATCCATCAGCACGTAGTTCGCTACCCATATCGGAATCAGCTCGCCGTTGTATGGATTGGCGGCGAAGTGACCCGTTGGAATGCCGTGCTTCTCAATCGCGCCAAGATCGCCGGCCTCGCGAGCCTTCTTCTGCTGATCGAGCAATTCATCGACTTGCGCCTTCAACCTGGGATCGGCGGCGGTAAAGTCAGCCACCAGCGCATGCTGCGGAGCAAGTTGCACGCTGGTGGCGCCAAAGATCGTGTCCACCCGCGTAGTGAAAACGCGAATGCGCGTCTTTTCTGATCCCTGATCCCTGATCCCTGAACCCTGGCCGGCTTTTTCCGCCAGGAAAAAGTCGACTTCGGTCCCTTCGCTGCGCCCGATCCAGTTGCGCTGCATGGTGCGCACCTTCTCCGGCCAGCCCGGCAGCTTGTCCAACCCCTCCAGCAACTCTTCGGCGTAGGAAGTAATGCGCAGAAACCACTGCTCCAGGTCGCGCTGCTCCACCTTTGTGTCTTCATGCCGCCAGCAGCAGCCGTCGATAACCTGCTCGTTGGCCAGCACCGTGGCACACTCCGGGCACCAGTTCACCTTGCTTTTCTTGCGATAAACCAGCCCCTTTTCGTACATGCGCAGAAAAAACCACTGGTTCCAGCGGTAGTAATCGGGAAGGCAGGTCGTCACTTCCGTCGCCCAGTCGTAGCCCAGGCCAAGCCGCTGCATCTGCCGCTTCATCGCGGCAACGTTGCCCAGCGTCCACTCTCGCGGGGGTGTATTGTTCTTGAGCGCAGCGTTCTCCGCCGGCAAACCGAACGCGTCCCAGCCCATGGGATGCAGCACGTTGTACCCGCGCATCCACATGTGCCGCGCCAGCGCATCGCCGATCGAGTAGTTGCGCACGTGCCCCATGTGCAACTGGCCGCTGGGATAGGGCAGCATCTCCAGCACGTAATATTTTGGTTTGCCGCAGGAAACCGGCTCGGCCGCGTACATTTTCAGGTCCGCAGCCCACCGCTCCTGCCACTTCGGCTCAATCGCCGCCGGATCGTAACGCTGTTCCTTCTCTTCCGTCATCACTCTTCAAGTGTAAACGGAAGGCGCTTATTGCACGGGCGGCGGCATCGGCGTCGCTGGTTCCGTCCGCGGCCCAACAGGAGCGAAGCAGCTTTCCGTTTCCCTGTTGACAACTTCGTATCCCGCCGGAGGCTGGAAGACCGATGGTTCGGGTTCCTCCTGGCGGAAACCCACAAGCTCTTTCGTGTTTTTTCCAGATTGAGGATCGTCGAGCAGGCTGCGCACGAGGACGCCAGCCAATCCCGGAGCGACAGCCGACCAAGTTTCGGCAGTGCGCACCATCGGCTCATCGTTTCCGACTACGGCCGCCGGGATTGTGCTGGTGCTTCGGAGGCCGCGCGCTTCTATACCCTGAATCGTGTCAACCCCCAGGTCTTCGACCACGGGCACTTCGTGAGGGATTTTTACCCGTTCACCGAGGGTTATCGGGGCAGTCTGTGCCGCGGACGACGCGCAGGACGTGCCCGCCGTTCCAGGCGCCGGCATGCTGACAACAGTCGCCTTTTGGCCCGGCACACCCATCGCCTCCGCAAGTGCGCCCTGTGTCAGTGCGAGCGGAGTCAAAAACTCCTCGACCAGCATCTCGCCAACGCTGACGGGCTTCCGTTCAGTGCTCAGCATAACCACGGCTCACTGTTCAACTCGATTATCAAGGTTTTCATCGGCAACATCCAAACAAACCAGCCCTTGTGTTATACTTGTCATACGGCGAATACAAGGCAAGGAGACCCCATGCTGGCAGTCCGCATCCCCAACGAGATCGAATCCCGTCTCGCCAAACTGGCGGCCCTCACCGGGCGATCCAAAAGCTTTTACGTGCGCGAAGCCCTGCAAGCGCATTTGGACGAGATCGAGGACACCTACACTGCCCTCTATCGTCTGGAACACCCAACCAAGCGATGGACGCTAGAGGAACTGGAGAAGGGTCTTGACCTCAAAAAGTGACTCCAAAAGGGCATGGACAGTCGAGTTCGACGACCGCGCCCGGCGAGAGTTGCGCAAGCTCGACGCAACAATTCAGCAAACCATCTTCCATTATCTTCGGGAACGAATTGCCGGCGCGGAGGATCCCAGAGTTTTCGGCAAACCGCTGCGGATGAAGCTCGCTGGTTTGTGGCGCTACAGGGTGGGCGATTACCGTCTGATTTGCCGCTTCGAAGAAAATCGTCTGGTTGTTCTGGTGCTCCAGGTCGGCCACCGCCGCGACGTTTACGAGGACTGAACCAAACTCCTCAGCACCCGCACATTCCGCTCCTCATCCCCCGGCTCATCCACCGGCGTTTCGGCAATAAACGCGCAATGATCAAACCGGGAATCGTTCAGCAGCCGGCGGAACGGCTCAATCCCCATGGTTCCCTGCCCGATATGCTCATGCCGGTCCAGTTTCGAGCCGCGCTCGGCCTTGGCGTCGTTGCAGTGCCACACCCGCACGGCGTCGAACCCCACCGTCGCAGCGACCTTACCTATTGTCTCCGCGTAGCCCTCCGCGTTGATCAGGTCGTAACTCGCCACATGCGTGTGGCAGGTGTCCAGGCACACGCCCACCGGAGCACAGCTCTTCAGGCGTTGCACCAGCTCGGCTACCTGCTCAAAGCTGCCGCCCAGCGAGAACTCCGCGCCGGCCGTGTTCTCAATCAAAATGTGGAATCCGGTTCCCTGCCACGGCAGCCCATCGATCGCCCGCTTGATCGACTCCGCGGCCAGCTTCAGCCCCTCGTCCCGCGTCAGCCCCTTCCACGAGCCGGGATGCAGCACCAGGTATTCGGCGCCCAGGACCAGCGCCCGCTCGATCTCTCCGCGAAACGCGCTCACGCTCTTTTCGCGCACTTCCACCGTCTGGCTGCACACGTTCACCAGGTAGCTGGTGTGTATTACTAGCGGGCCGACATCGAGAGCGGCGCGAAGTGCGCGCATTCGCTCGGCCTGTTCCGGGTCCACCTTCGGCGCGCGCCACATGCGCGGGCTCGATGAGAAAATCTGAAATGTGTTGGCGCCGAACTCCCGCGCCCGCTCCACGGCGTTTGAAGCTCCGCCCGCCGTGCCCAGATGCACCCCGATCCTCTTTGCCATGCGACCAGTCTACAGGCCGGCAAGCCCGCCGCGGCAGCGCACATGCGCCGCCGGAATTCAGACGTACTTCGCGAAAAACTCAATCTGCCTGGCCCGGTATTCCCGCCGCTGAACCGGCGAAGACAGCACCGTCGAGGTCGATGTGGCTCCCAGGGCGGACAGCTTGTCAATCAGCGCTTCGAGATGCCGGACGGAGACCACGTCAGCCTCCATCACAAACGACTCTGCGCCCGTAATGCGATGGCAGCGGCTGATCTCCGAGAGCTCCTTGATCGCCGTCACCGCGCGGCTCACCTGCAGGTCCCCGCCGGGTATGGTCAGCCGCACCAGCACGTGAACCGGGACACCAAGTTTGGCCACGTCCACCGCGGCATGGTAGCCGGTGATCACGCCTGCCTCTTCGAGGCGGCGCACCCGCTCCGCCACAGCCGGCGTCGACAATCCAACCTTCCTGCCCAGCTCCGCAAACGGCTGGCGCGCGTTCTGTTGCAGGAATTCCAGTATCTTCCAGGCGATTGCATCGAGTTCGATATGGTTCGGAACTGTCCTATGCGCCATTTGCCACCAATCCTTAAGCCGCTTCCCTCATTAGCTTAACCTCGTTAGGCGCTATTGAGCCGTTTCCTTCGAATCGCTATTCTCTGTGCCGCTGCTCCGGCCTATCCTTTTCTCGTCGCCAATTGGTGGCCGGCGTTGCCATCCTTTCCCCTCCCCAAGGCATCTCCGGCATAGGAGGAATTGGCATGAGCGCTTCTCCGCGCGCAGCTACCGCGCAGCTCGCCGAACGTGCCGTCTGCGCACCTATGCCCGCCGAAACAGATTTCCTGCCGCTCAAAGGCACCGACCACGTCGAATTCTACGTGGGCAACGCGCGCCAGGCCGCCTACTTTTACCGCGCCGCCTTCGGCATGTCGCTGGTGGCCTATGCCGGGCCTGAAACCGGCCAGCGGGATCGCGCTTCCTACGTGGTGCAGCAGGGCAAAATCCGCTTCGTGCTTACCACCCCTCTGCGCAGCGGCGATCCCATCGCCGACCATGTGCACCTGCATGGAGATTCTGTCCGCGCCATCGCCCTGTGGGTTGACGACGCGCGCCGCGCCTGGGCTGAGACCACCCGCCGCGGCGCCGTCAGCATTGCCGAACCCAGCGTCCTGTCTGACGCCCATGGCTCCGCCGTCGTCGCCAGCATTCGCGCCTATGGCGACACCATTCACACCTTCGTCGAGCGCGGCAACTACTCCGGACCATTTCTGCCCGGATTTCGCGCCGTCCTGAGCGACCACGTCGCCCGCCCCACCGGCCTGCTCCACGTCGACCACATGGTCGGCAACGTCGGCTGGAACCAGATGAACGAGTGGGTCGGCTTCTACGCCAACGTCATGGGCTTCTCGCTCTATCAGCACTTCGACGAAAAAGACATCTCCACCGAGTATTCGGCGCTCATGTCCAAGGTCATGGCCAACGGCAACGGCTACGTCAAATTCCCCATCAACGAGCCGGCCGAAGGCAAAAAGAAGTCGCAGATCGAGGAATATCTTGACTTCAATCCCGGCCCCGGCGTGCAGCATATCGCCGTGGCCACCAACGACATCCTCTACACCGTAAACAAGCTGCGCGAGCAGGGCGTAGAGTTCCTGCGCGTTCCCCACTCTTACTACACCGAACTGCAGCAGCGCGTGGGAACAATCGACGAGCCCATCGGCGAACTGGAAGAGCTGGGCATCCTGGTGGACCGCGACGACCAGGGATACATGCTGCAAATCTTCACTCGCCCGGTTGAAGACCGCCCTACGCTGTTTTTTGAAATCATCCAGCGCAAGGGCAGCCGCAGCTTCGGCAAAGGCAATTTCAAGGCGCTCTTTGAAGCCATCGAACGCGAGCAGCAGGCGCGCGGCAATCTGTGACTCGTGGCAGCCTGTGATTGGAGAGCCGGGATGAACACCGCAGTTCTTTCAGCGTCCGCGCCTTACCTCATCCAGCAGGATTATTCCGCCTACACCGGGGAACAGCACGCCGTGTGGGCCGAGCTGGTCGGGCGCGTGCTCCCGGAGCTGGAAGCGCATGCCGCCCGCGCGTATCTTGATGGCTTTGAGATCATCGGCCTCAAACCGGACCGCCTGCCCAATCTGGCTTCAATCAGCGCCCGCCTGGCCCCCAGGACAGGCTGGAGCTCGACTCCGGTCAGCGGTTTTCTTCCCGCTCCTGCGTTTTTTGAAATGCTGGCCACGCGCAACTTCCCCACCACCACCTGGCTGCGCAGCCGGGAATCGCTTGAATACACGCCCGAGCCCGACATCTTTCACGATGTCTTCGGCCATGTGCCCATGCACGCTCACAAGGTCTTCGCCGATTTTCTTGAGCACTACGGCCGCGTCTGCGCATCCATCTCCGACAGCGAAGTGCTGGAAAAACTCGGCCGCCTATTCTGGTACACGGTCGAGTTCGGCGTGATCCGCCAGCAAAACGAAATCAAGGTTTACGGCAGCGGGCTCATCAGCTCCCACGGCGAATGCCGGAACGTGATCGAGGGCCATTGCGCCATTCATGATTTTTCTCTGGATGAAGTGCTGGCTACGCGGGTAAAAGTGGACGAGCTGCACAAACTGCTGTTTGCCGTAAGCAGTTTCGATCAGGTTTATGAGGCCATGCGCGAAGCCGAGCGGCGTGCCCTGCACGGGCGCTTGTGAGAGGTGAAATCGATGACTCTGAAGCTTTCCTATCAATCCGGATTCGGCAATGAATTTGCCACCGAAGCGGCGCCGGGCGCGTTGCCGATCGGCCAGAATGCGCCGCAATCGCACCCCCTCGGCCTCTATACGGAGCAATTCAGCGGCACTCCGTTTACCGCGCCCCGCGCTACCAACCGCCGCACCTGGACCTACCGCATCCGTCCGTCCGTCACCCACAAGCCCTATGAAGAAGTTCCCATGGGTCTCATCCGCAGCGGGCCGTTCCATGAGACGCCAACCACCCCTAATCAGCTTCGCTGGGATCCGCTGCCGCTGCCGGAAAAACTGACGGATTTCCTCGACGGGATCATCACCCTCGGCGGCAATGGCGACCCCGCCATGCAGACCGGCGTCGCCATTCACCTCTATTCGTGCAACACCTCCATGCACGACCGATTTTTCTCGAGCGCCGATGGAGAATTGCTCATCGTTCCGCAGTTGGGGACCATGCGTTTTCACACCGAGCTGGGCATTGTGGAAGCTGCGCCCGGCGAAATTTGCGTTGTCCCTCGCGGCGTAAAGTTCCGCGCTGAATTGCTCGAAGACCAGGCTCGCGGATACATCTGCGAAAACTACGGCCTGCCCTTCCGCCTGCCTGAGCTCGGACCGATCGGCGCCAATGGTTTGGCGAATCCGCGCGACTTTAAAAGCCCGGTAGCGGCATTTGAGGATCGCGAAGGCGACTTCCATCTCTTCACAAAATTTCTCGGCCGGCTCTGGTCCGCGCCCATCGATCACTCGCCCCTCGATGTGGTCGCATGGCATGGCAACTACGCGCCCTGCAAGTACGACATGGCGCTGTTTAACTGCATCAATACTGTTTCGTTCGACCATCCCGACCCATCGATTTACACCGTCCTGACCTCGCCGACGGCGATTCCCGGCACCGCCAACTGCGACTTTGCCATCTTCCCTCCGCGCTGGCTGGTTGCCGAGCACAGCTTCCGGCCGCCCTGGTTCCACCGCAATCTCAATAATGAATTCATGGGCCTGGTCTTCGGCGCATACGATGCCAAGGCCGAAGGATTTCTTCCCGGAGGAGCCAGCCTGCACAACTGCATGGCCGGTCACGGACCGGACGCCGAAACTTTTGAGCGCGCCAGCCATGCCGAGTTGAAACCCCAGTATCTCGACAACACCCTGGCCTTCATGTTCGAGACCCAGCTCGCCGTACGTCCCACTGCCTTCGCGATGAACACCAGGATTCTGCAGCACGAATACTACGAGTGCTGGCAGGGCCTCAAGAAGCGCTTCGCAACTGCCGATCTCGGCACGGAGACGTCCAGGCAATGAGCACAATCGGCATGGAGGCTCGCGGATGGGTTCGCGAGTGGACTCGGGAATGAAAATGAAAAGCTGGGTGGCCTCAGCCAACGACCCCGAATCCGATTTTCCCATCCAGAACCTGCCCTACGGCGTCTTTCGCCACCGGGAACAGGCGCACATCGGCATTGCAATCGGCGACCAGATCCTCGATCTACATGCCTGCGCGCAACAGGGCTTGCTCGCTGCGTTGCCTGAGGAGATCGCCAGCGCCTGCTGCGCCGATTTACTCAATCCGCTCATGTCGCTCGGGCCCGCCGCGTGGTCTCTGCTGCGCAGCCGGATTGCTGCGCTTCTTGACGCCGATGAGCCCGCCTGCCAAGCACGGGAACGCGTAGAGCCGCTCCTGGTTCCCATGCGCGATGCCGTCATGCAGCTCCCCGCGCGCATCGGCGACTACACCGATTTCTTCGCCTCGATTCATCACGCAACCCGGGTCGGCAAGCTCTTCCGTCCCGACAATCCCCTGCTGCCCAACTACAAATATGTTCCCATCGGCTATCACGGCCGCTGCTCGTCGATCGTGGTCAGCGGAGAGCAGATTCCGAGGCCGCGCGGGCAGACAAAATCTGCCTCGGGCGAGCCGCTCTTCGGGCCTTCGCGTTCTTTGGATTATGAACTGGAGGTCGGCATATTTGTCGGCCCCGGCAACCCTCTTGGGCAGAGCATTCCCATCGCCGAGGCTGAGCAGCACATCTTCGGCCTGTGCCTGGTCAATGATTGGTCGGCACGCGACATTCAGTCATGGGAATATCAGCCCCTCGGCCCCTTTTTGGCAAAGAATTTCGCCACCACCATCTCTCCCTGGATTGTTCCTCTTGCAGCATTGACTCCCTACCGTGTTCCCGCGTGCAAGCGTCCCGAGGGCGACCCGGCGCCGCTCGCATACTTGTGCGCTCCGTCAACCGAGCGCTCGGGCATTGATCTCGAACTCGAGGTCTATCTCCAAACCTCCCTGATGCGCACCACGGGCGCGCCGCCCATGCTGCTCAGCAAAGGCAACCTGCGACCCCTTTATTGGACCATCGCGCAACTGCTCACGCACCACTCGAGCAACGGCTGCAACCTGCGCCCCGGCGATCTGCTCGCCACCGGCACCATCTCCGGCCCCGAGGAAGGATCGGAGGGTTGCCTGCTCGAGAAGCGCCAACACCCGGAACCCATCTGCCTGCCCAGCGGAGAACTACGAACCTTCCTTAAAGATGGCGACCAGGTCACGTTTCGCGCCTTTTGCCGCCGGGCCGGCTTGCCAAAAATCGGATTCGGCGAATGCACTGGAACCATCGCCGCAGCATTCCCGGAACTATAGAAGAATCATGGAAGCATTTTTCAGTTAGGATTGCGCTTGGGCCTCTGGATAAGTTTCCTGGCTTGCGGATTCCCGGTTCTGCGGTTGCGGTGAGCGGTGATATGTCGGACGATCTCCAACTCCATAATCAATTGCGGTCGACGCTCGATCCCCGCTCTCAGCGAGCGTCGGCCAACAGCGAGGCGCTATCGGCGCTGATGAGGGCGATGCGGGCGGAAGAAGACACAATCCGCATGGGAGGCGGTGCCAAAGCCGCGGAAGCCCAGCGCGCCAAAGGCCGGCTCACCGTCAGGGAACGTCTCAATCTGCTGCTCGATCAAGGCGCGGAGTTCCTGGAACTGGGGCTTTGGGCCGCGCATGGAATGTATGCCGAGTACGGCGGCGCGGCTAGTGCCGGCGTGGTCACGGGCCTGGGTCGAGTGAGCGGACGCCTGTGCATGATCGTCGCCAACGATGCCACCGTGAAAGCCGGCGCATTCTTCCCCATGACCGCGAAAAAAGTGCTTCGCGCGCAGACCATCGCCATGGACAACCGCATCCCTACGCTCTACCTGGTGGACTCGTCTGGAGTCTTTCTTCCCCTTCAGGAGGATGTGTTTCCCGACACCGACGACTTTGGCCGCATCTTCCGCAACAACGCGGTGATGAGTTCGCTGGGCATTCCGCAGATCACGGCCATCATGGGCATGTGCGTGGCCGGCGGCGCGTATCTCCCGGTCATGACCGATACGGTGCTCATGACCGAGGGGTCGGGACTGTTCCTGGCCGGGCCGTCGCTGGTGCAGGCCGCCATCGGCCAGAAAACCAGCGCGGAAGAGTTGGGCGGCGCTGCCATGCACGCCGAGATTTCAGGCACAGTGGACTTCAAGGAACCCAACGACCACCTTTGCCTGGCGCGGTTGCGGTCGCTGGTTGAAAAAATGGGCGAACGCCACGACGCCGCGCCGCAGGCCAAGGTCTTCCGCCGCCGCCTGTTCGATCCGCTGCGCGATGCGCCGAAGTTTGCCGCCGAAGATGTCTACGGGCTGCTCAATCCCACGCCCGGAACCAGCAACGTTTACGACATGCGCGAAGTGATTGCGCGCATCGTTGACCGCAGCGAGTTCGACGAATACAAGGAGGAGTTTGGCCGCACCGTTCTCTGCGGGTACGCATGGATCGGCGGCCATGCGGTGGGCATTGTCGCCAACCAGAAAATCAATCAGAACCAGACCGTGGCCATGGGTCCCTCAGCCGGTACGAACCGCATTGAAGTCGGCGGCGTCATCTATACCGAAGGCGCGCAGAAGGCGGCCCGCTTCATCATGGACTGCAATCAGAACCTGGTGCCGCTCATCTTTCTCCATGACGTGAACGGGTTCATGGTCGGCAAGGATGCGGAGTGGTCGGGCATCATTCGCGCCGGCGCAAAAATGGTGTCGGCGGTGAGCACCAGCGTGGTTCCCAAGATCACCGTAATCGTGGGCGGCAGTTTCGGCGCCGGGCACTACGCCATGTGCGGCAAGGCTTACGATCCGCGTTTCCTGTTTGCGTGGCCCACCGCGCGTTATGCGGTGATGAGCGGCGCATCCGCCGCGGCCACGCTTGCCGAGGTGCGCGCCAAGCAAATGGAACGCGGCGGAGCCGTGCTTTCCGAAACGGAGAGAGCCGCTCTCCACGAGCAGATTCGGGCCGACTACGATGCCCAGGCCGATCCCCGCTACGGAGCGGCGCGGCTGTGGATTGACGCGATCATCGATCCCGCCAGGACTCGCGAAATTCTCATCGCGGCGCTCGAAGCCTGCGCCCTGAACCCCGAGGTGCCGCGCTTCAATCCCGGCGTCCTGCAGACCTGAGTTTTCCTGCGGCGGATGCGACATCTCCAGAGAAGCGCGGCATCTTAACTTGAAGCAACTGAAATGGGCATTCGAATTCCCCCGCGAAGGAGCCTGAAAATGAAGTTGGAACTGGAACCGTTGGACCGGTTGTACCCTTTCGTGCTCACCGAAGATCAGGAACATCTCCGGCGGGAGATTCGCGAGTTCGCGGCCCGGGAGATTGCGCCCAACGTGGCGGCCTGGGACGAAGCCAGCGAGTTTCCGGCTGAGGTGGTGAAAAAGCTGGGCAAGATGGGCCTTCTGGGCATCATCTTTCCGGCCGAATATGGCGGCGCAGGCCTGGGCTATGTGGATTATGTGCTGGCCATCGAAGAGCTCTCCGCGGTGGATGGTTCGGTAGGGCTCACCGTGGCTGCCCACAATTCGCTGGGAACGAATCATATCTTCCTCGCCGGCAGCGAAACGCAGCGGCGAAAATATATTCCGCTGCTGGCAGGCGGCGAATGGCTGGCTGCGTGGGCCATCACCGAACCCGGTTCCGGCTCGGACGCCGGCAACGCGCGAACCACCGCGGTGAAGAAAGGCGACCGCTATGTATTGAACGGAAACAAGACTTTCATTACCAACGGCCGCTATGCCGACGTCGCGGTGGTGATTGCCGTGACCGACAAGAGCAAGGGCACGCATGGATTGTCGGCCTTTGTCGTCGAAAAAGGGACCGGCGGATTCCGGCCCGGCAAAAAAGAAAACAAGCTGGGCTTGCGCGCCAGCGATACCAGCGAGCTGATTTTTGAAGACTGCGAAATTCCCGAGGAGAACCGGCTCGGTGTCGAGGGCGAGGGATTCATCGACGCGATGCGCGTTCTCGATGGCGGCAGAATCTCGATTGCCGCGCTGTCGCTGGGCATCGGCCGCGGAGCGCTCGACGCCGCGTTGAAGTATGTGAAGGAACGCCGCCAATTCGGAAAGGCGATCGCCGAATTCCAAGGCATTCAGTGGAAGCTCGCCGACATGGCAACGGAGCTGGATGCGGCGCGGCTGCTGACCCAGCGGGCCGCGGTGCTCAAGGATGCTCACCGCAAGACCACGCGCGAATCCTCAATGGCCAAGCTGTTCGCGAGTGAAGTGGCCGTGCGCATCTGCGATGAGGCGGTGCAGTTGTTCGGCGGTTACGGCTTCATCAAGGATTATCCGGTGGAGAAGTTTTATCGCGACGTCAAGCTGTGCACCATCGGCGAGGGCACCAGCGAGATTCAACGCATGGTCATTGCCAGGGAGATTCTCAAGGTCCACCCCTCGCGCGGATAGCTTGCCGCTACGGGCGTGCGCGCCTTCGGCGCATGGTGCGAGGGTCTGGTGAATGGGTGGCGCTCGCGATGATCACGGTTGAATTCGCAATGCGCGTGAAGATGGATGGCGATTGAAAGGCAGATGAGCGATACGGTAAAAATCATCGAGTGCCCCCGAGACGCCTGGCAAGGTTTGTCCGCGCAGATTCCGCCTGAGGCCAAGGCGGACTACCTTCGCCGCCTCATCGCCGCAGGGTTCACGCACATCGATGCGGTCAGCTTCGTTTCGCCCGCCGCGGTTCCGCAGATGGCAGATTCTGAACGCGTGCTTGAGCTGCTGACGCCTTCACCGCAAGTGGAGATCATTGGCATCGTACTCAATGAAAAAGGCGCGGAGCGCGCGATCAAAACTGAAGCCGTGCAAACGCTGGGGTTTCCCTATTCCATCTCTCCGGAATTTCTCCGCCGCAATCAAAACCAAACACCGGAGCAAGCGCTCAACGGTCTGCGGGCCGTTGCCGCGCTCGCCGGCCACGCGGGCTTGAATGTCGTAGCCTATCTCTCCATGGCCTTCGGGAATCCCTATGGAGATGCATGGAGCATCAACAAGGCCGCGGACGCATGCGGCTTGCTGATTGACTGCGGAGTGGGGCAGATATCGCTTGCGGATACAGTCGGCCTGGCCGCTCCCGATCGAATCGCGGAAACTGTGTCGGCAGTCTTCGCAGCGCATCGCAACATCGAAATTGGCGTTCATCTTCATGCCCGGCGCGGCCACGCAGCGCATCCCATTCGCGCGGCCTTTGATGCCGGTTGCCGGCGCTTCGACTCGGCGGTGGGCGGCCTTGGCGGCTGCCCGTTTGCGCAGGACGCATTGGTGGGAAACATCCCGACGGAGACACTGCTGGCAGTCCTGGCGGAACAGGGCGCAACTTTGCCGCCTCTGGGGAATATGGAAGAATTGATTCAGGCCAGCGCGGAGCTCGCCGGGAGCTTTGGAGTTCCAGCGCGCTAGCCGGCTCTAGCAAAACCGGATGGGGAGGGCACATTGGACTGGAAGACGATCGTGGTTTCCGATCATGGTCTCATACGGGAGATCGCGTTGAACCGCCCGGAGCGGCGCAATGCGATGACCCCTGAAATGCAGTTGGAGTTGATTTCCGCGCTCGCAGACGCCGCCGCCGGCGCCTGCCGTGTCCTCGTTTTGTCAGGAGAAGGCGAAGCGTTTTGTTCGGGCCTGGATTTGTCGACGCTCGAAGGCATGAAAAACCAGACGGCCATCGAACAACGCGCCGATGCGGAGCGAATCGCCCGGCTTTTCCTCGCGCTCTACGAGTTGCCCATTCCCACCATCGCGGCGGTGCATGGCGCGGCCATCGGGGGCGGTTGCGGGTTGGCCACCATTTGCGACTTCACCATTGCGACGCCGTCGGCAAAATTCGGATTCACGGAGGTGCGCATAGGCTTCGTGCCCGCGCTGGTCTCGGCCTTTCTGACCTTGCAGGTTGGAGACAAGCGCAGCCGCGATCTGCTGTTGACCGGCCGGCTCTTCGGCGCTGAAGAGGCCCAAAAGCTGGGGCTGGTCAATGAGATCGTGCCGCGGGGAGAGCTCGCGCAGCGAGTCGAGTCGCTCGGGGAAACTCTCATCGCCAACAGCCCGCAATCCCTGGCAGCCACCAAGCGGCTGCTGGCCGAGCAAGACAAGCCCTGGCTGGACGCCGCCGTTTTCAACGCCATCGAGGCCAACGCGCAGGCTCGGGAAACAGCGGATTTTCACGAAGGCATTGCGGCATTTCTCGAAAGGCGCAAACCCGTTTGGACAAAATGACGGTTGCGGCGCGGCTCTTACGCCGCCTGCTCAACCCCGCATAAATGCACCGTCAAGCCCAACTCGGCCAGCATCGCAGCCTTGGTGGACAGCGCCTGGTCAGCCAGCTCGGCCGTCGGCGCGTAGGCCACGTTCACATGATTGGCCCGGTGCCGCGCCATCATCTGATTCCGGCTCACCCCGTTCAGCACCGCGTGCACGATCGGCCACTGCACCGTGGTCTCGCGCCAGCGCCGCTCCGTTTCCTCCGCGGGCAGCGTTACCACGCTGCCTCGGCCAAGATCGGCATGTAGCTTGCCGCCTTCCACAAACACCCGGCTCCATACAATCTCGCCGGGCTTGCCGATTCCCTTCAGCGACCCTCCGCCCAGCGGAAAATACATGGCCGGCTGCCGCTGGCTTTTGGCGCCCGCATAGCCGTCGACAAAATGATTCGCCGGCGCTGCGCCTGAAATCTGCAGCAGCCACACAAACGCGTCCAGCCCGTCGCCCTTGTATTGCTCGCCCCAGCGCACGTCATGCAACGTCGTTGAAGGATCCAGCCCCAGCGCCTTCCAGCAGCGATTTGTCACCAGCGCATCCACGCCCGCGCACTCATCTACTTCGTTGAAGTGCGCCAGCGGTCCGCCGGCATAAAGCTCCTCGCGCGTTCCCTCCGCAAACACCGGCGGACGGTCGGCGTTGTTCAAGAGGCCCTCGGCCAGATCGGAGGCCGGCGTCATGTCCTTCAATCCCTGCTGATACTGGATACCCACTGCATCGCAGCCAAACTCCCCGGCAATCCGCACCGCCGCGATGTACATCCTGCACTGTTCCAGCACCTGATCGAGCGTCAGCTCCGTCGCCGGATCGGCGCCAAGTTCAAACTGCACGCCTCTTTTTGCCAGCCAATCGTAAACCGCCCGCGCCTCGGCGTCGCTCACCGTCCGCATCTTGGCCACCAGCGCCGACTGGCTCAGCCGCTCCTTGTAAACGCCGGCGGGATTCAACAGCTCGTCGTCGATGATGGCGTTGTACATCCCCATGCAGCCTTCGTCGAAGATGCCGATGATCGCCTTGCGGCGCTTCAGCTCGCGCGCCAGCCGCGCGCCCAGCTCCGCGCTCCCGGCATCCAGTTTGCTCTTGTCCAGCGCATGAACGTGATTCAGATCGTGCGTGATCGTGCCCTCGCGCAGCCATTGGTCGAGCGCATGCAAAAAGAAGTCGTCGCTGAAATCCTTGCTCCAGATCGACGAGAACTTCCTGCCCGCCTTCACCAGCGAGCCGTTCAGATTCAACAGCCCCACCAGCCCCGGCCATTGCCCCGACCAGTTGGCTACCGTGAGAATCGGCCCCTTGTGGCTGCGCAACCCCGGCAGCACGTGATGGCTGTACTGCCATGCCGCCGTGGCAAACACCAGCCTGGCTCGCGGATGTATCTTCATGAAAACATCCATCCCCCTGCGCTGCGACGAGATGAAGCCGTGCTTCTCCTCCTCGTTGTAGGCGTGGGCGCGCACCAGTTTGTAGCCCTTCTGCGCAAATGCCGCAGTCAGCTTCTCTTCCATCTCCCGCTGCGCCGGCCAGCACTCCTGGTTGGCCGATAGCCGCAGGTCGCCGCTGGTAATCAACAGCACTTCATCCGATTTGGGCTTCGCAATCCGTTTTTCGCGCACCGCCATCGCCATGCTCTCCTCGTAAACGCTTTTGTTTCCAATCAAGGACTATACACCCGCCGTTTCAAGACCGTTTCTCCGCCCGGCAATCCGCTGTGAATCGGAACTCAGGCCATGCAATTAGCATGGATATGAGCAGCCATCATCCCGGTCAGGTCACATTATGACGCGCAAGAAAGCCAAACTCCATATCGCCGTCCGCAAGACAGCATCCGCCAACAGCCCGGCCGAGGCCGCCGCGAGTGCCACGTTCACTCCACCCACCATCTCCGGCCGCTGGCTGCTGGCCGCAATTGCCGGAGTCATCCCGGCCGCTGCGCTCTGCGTTTGGTGTGCCTTGTGCCTGCTCTTCTGGCAAGGCAGTTGGCAATTGCTCTACCACCCCGCGGACCCCAACGCAAGCACCCCGGCCAGCGCAGGCCTGCCCTTCGTTCCCATTGGCTTTGCCACTACCGGCAGCGGCACACCCCGCCTCAGCGGCTGGTGGATTCCCGCCGCGGCCGGCGCACCCTTCAGCCGCTACACGGTTCTCTACCTGCACAGCCAGGACGGCAACCTTGGCAACACCGTTGACCAGCTTGCCCAGCTCCACGCCGCCGGCCCCAACGTATTCGCGTTCGACTATCGCGGCTACGGCCAGAGCCGCTTCGCCCATCCCAGCGAGGCAAACTGGCTTGAGGATGCCTCGTGGGCCCTCCAGTATCTCACCGCAACCCGCCACATCGATCCCGGCGCCATCGTGCTGGTGGGCAACAACCTGGGCGCGAACCTGGCGCTTGAATTCGCGGCGGCGCATCCCGAACTGGCTGGAATCGTCCTTGAGTTCCCTCTCGATGACCCGGCCGGCGCAATCTTCGCCGACTCGCGCGCGCGTCTCGTCCCGGCCCGCCTGCTGGTGCATGACCGCTACGACCTGGTTACTCCGGCCGTGGCCCTCCGCATTCCATCCCTGTGGTATTTGCCGTTTCCCCACGCGCAAGCCAAGGACAGTTTACCCAGGAATCCCGAGGCCTTTGAGAAGGTATCCGCGCCAAAGATGTACGTTTGGCTGCCCCCGTCCCAATCCACTACAAAAAATTTAGCCGATGAGATTTCCCGCTGGCTCAGCCAACTGCCCGCTCGTTGACCTGTTGGCCAGCCAACCCGCCGACTCCCTTAAAAAGGCCCCAACGCGCCGCCGCACAACTTGACCGCCTGCGCCACGGCTTTGCCCACCCGCTGGGCCTGCTTTTGATCGGTAAACGAGAACCCGCCGCCGTCGTTGTCATCGTCATTCCCAATGCGAATCAAGACCATATACATGGCCGGGACATATCTCTGGTAAAAGCCTTTCGTCTGGTCGGCAGGCGTCCCTTCCTTCGCAATCTGCTTCTTCAACAACTCGTCGTTCGACATCGTCCAGACGCCCTTGGCGTCGCGCAGGCTCAGCGAAACGTCATCATCGTTCACTACCGCGCCATGGATCGAACTCCACCAGTGATAACGGATCGTGCAGCTCGCGGGGTCGGCAACCACATTGCTGTTCTCTACCAAAACGTTGGATGTGCCCTTTTCGTCTGCATTCGATACCGAAACCACAAAGCTGAGTTTTCCCACCTTGTTCAGTTCTGTCTGGATCTGCTGCATGACGGCCGGCAGCGACTGCGCGGCGGCGGGCTTGGGCGCAACGGGCTGGGCCGCAACGGGCTGTGGCGCGGCGGGCGCCGGAGCAGTGCTCTGCTGCCCCCAGGCCGCGGTTGTGATTGCAATCAAAAAAATGGACGCAAGCCAGCTCTTCACTTTCATGGTCTTGTCCTTTCAGCTTTCCTTGAATTCCGCAATGGCGGAAGAAGGGGATGGAGTCCGGCTTCTGCTCCGTCTGCGTTTTTCAGGCGAGTCGATTGTAATCCCTCTATAAACTTTTTCGATTCCCGTTCGCCTGTTTATCGCACCATGTCCCGGTGCAGCGCCTTTACCCGGTAGCCGGCCTTTTTCAGCCGCTTGCCGATCTCCTCGGCCATCATCACGCTGCGGTGCTGGCCGCCGGTACAGCCAAACGCTACGGTCAGGTAGCTCTTGCCTTCCTCAACATAGTGCGGCAGCAGATAGAGCATCAGCTTCGTCACCCGGTCGAGAAACTCCGCGGTCTGAGGAAATCCGCGCACATACGCGGCCACCCGGGGGTCGAGGCCGGTCTTCCCGCGAAACTCCGGAACAAAGTGCGGATTGGGCAAGAACCGCACATCGAAAACCATGTCCGCGTCCAGCGGCACGCCGTTTTTGAAGCCGAAGCTGAGACACGAAACCAGCAACTGCTTGCTCTCGTCCTGGTGACCAAACCGGGCCTGAATGTGCGCCCGCAGCTCGTGCACATTGAAGTTCGAGGTGTCGATCAGCGCGTCCGCCACGTTGCGGATCGGATCGAGCAGTTGGCGCTCTTCAACGATCGAGCGCGACACCGTCTCGGAGCGTCCCAGCGGGTGCGGGCGCCGCGTCTCGGAGTAGCGCCGCACCAGCACCGCATCCTGCGAGTCAAGAAATACCACCCGCGTCGGCAGCCGCTTCTTTACTTCCTTGAGTATCTCCGGCAGGCGGTCCAGCGTGGGGCCCTCGCGCACGTCCACCACGATCGCGGCCTTCTCAACCTCGGTAGACTTGCTCACCAGCTCCGCAAAATCCGGCATCAGTTCCAGCGGCAGGTTGTCAACGCAGTGAAATCCAAGGTCCTCAAAGGCCTTCAAGGCCGAAGCTTTCCCCGAGCCGGAGATTCCGGTCACGATCACCAGTTCCTTGACAGCCTTGGCGGTCGCTTTTCTTTTTGCACCGGACAATCGCGGCCTAGCCGCCTTGGGCGCAGTTTTTCGAGGCGTCATGCGCTCATGCTACACCGGACGGTTGCCCTTGTGCAGCCCACCTGGCCCAGCTGCTCTGTTTCAATTCCCCGCGCAGCCTGCATCTCCGGCGTGTACCGCGGGCTGACTGACCTCGCCCGCCTCGCGGAAGGTGAACACGTGGCCAACCTGCGCTCCATCCACCATCAGCGGCGCCATCTGCAGGCTCACGTCCACCAGCTCGCCGTATTTGTTCAAGCGCACCGTTTCCGCTGCCGCGCTGCCTTGTTCATCTACGTTTTTGGCCAGCGTCAGGTGCTCCACCAGGCGCGCCTCCGGCACAATCAGCTCGCGCAGGCTGCCGCCGCCCGCTTCCTCCGCCGTGTAGCCGAACATCCGCGTAAATGCCGGGTTGGTATACAGCACATGATTGCCGTGCTCGATCGCCACCGCCTCGGGAATGCTGGCCAGCACGTCTTCAGTGAGCCGTGTCCTGGGGGCGCGCTCGCGTCCTCCCAGGTGGGCCACAATCACCGCCTCGCGCCGCTCCGCGTTCAATACGCTGTAGGTGCCCTCCACCGGCAGCAGCCGCCCGCTCCTGGCCGGCATGGTGGCATGAAACGGACTGCCCCGCCGCGAGCCCTTCAACAGCGTCTGCGGCTCAGCCGTGCCCGGAAACAGCCCCCACAATACTTCTTCCACCGGGCGCTCAAGCCACTCTTCTTCGCCCATGCCCAGCATGTGCCGCGCCTCGGCATTGGCAAATACAATCCTGCCCGCATGTTCCAGAAACACCAGTACGGGCAGCGCGTCGAGAATCTCCCGCTGTTCGCCGCCCTCCGCGTTTTCCCTGAGATTCAATCCCATCTCCTCCCAGCGATCCTGATCCATTTCTTCTCCCGCCGGCCATGCATCGGGCTCAATCGCGGGCTTCAAAAGTGTCGATGCCATGTCGAAAATCATACGGTCGAGCCGGTGCGCATTCCATCCCCTAAACCGGGCACTTGAGATAACCAAAGTCTGCTCGCCGGTGCATCTTTTCGAGCAACGTTGGCTCACCCAAAAAAATCCCGCAATCCGCCTGTACGCGCGATTTCCCGGCTCTTAACGGCATTAATTCAATTGGATTCAAGGGATTGTCCTGGATCTATCTGGATGAATTTAACTTACGCACCGAAAATGCTCCGGCCAGCGACAATCTCAGCCGCAAAGCATCTCCACCTATGTCGAATAAAAAGGGTGGGCGCGACCTTACCCCGGCGCTGCCCACCCCATCGTTAATAACCGGCCCTACGGAATCTCCACCAACTCCATCTGCCCGTCGCGCCGCCGATGAAGCACATACAGATCTCCCGCCGCGTTGCGGAAGATCAGCAGGTCGCGGTCGCGGAACTCGGTGTCTTTCACGGCCTCTTCAATGGTCATAGGCTTGAGCGAAATGGCTTCGCCGCTCTTCAAAATGTGCGGTTCCACTATCGCTGCCTTGGCCGGAAACGAGTGTACGGCGATGGACGCGCGCGCCTTGCCGCCCGCGCGCCCCGGCCTGATCTCGCCCGGCTCGCCAGTTGACGGCGAAACCCGCGCCTTGGGCCGCGTTACCGGAGGAGCCGTCATGATCTTTTCTTCCTTGGGCAACCGCTTGCTGCCGATCCGCCGGTCCCGGTAGCGCCGCGCCTGGTTCTCGGCATGATTGATCGCCTCCCGCAGCGCCGCGTCCAGTGTGTCCGCCTTGCCCGTGGCCGCGATCTTCTGCGCCCGCCCCTGAACCGTCAGTTCCACAATCTGCACATGCCGCTGCGCGCTGAATGTGATGCTGGCGTGCGCGCCCTTGCCCAGAATGCGCCCGATCGGTTCCATCCCCTCCTCGGCCTGCGTCCGCAACGCCTTGGAGATCTTCACTTGCCTCGCGGTGAACTCCACTTCCATGGTCAGCCTCCGCTGTTGGTCTCTCCACAATCCCAGAGTCAGCGAGTCAGCAAGTCAGCGAAAAACCTGGCCCGGCATCTCCGCGCCCTGAACTCCGGGTTGGGTGGAGCACAGTATATTCCAAAGCCGGTCAGCGAGTCAGCAAGTCGAGCAAGGCAAGAAAAGCGCTGCGAATCGTTTCCGCAATAACAGGCTTCGGACTCGTCCGCCCCGGCAGGCTCGCGGTTCAATCCAGAAGGGCATCTCCTGCGCGCTCGACGCGCTGACTCGCTGACTCGCTGACTCGCTGACCGGCTGACTCGCTGACCGGCTCGTTCCGCTGCCTTTCTATATCTCCCACCGCAGCAGAACGGTTCCCACCGTGAACCCCGCTCCCACCGCGGCCAGCAGCACCAGGTCGCCCTTGTTCAGCTTGCCTTCTTCCACGGCCGTCTCCATGGCCAGCGGAATCGTTCCTGCCGACGTGTTCCCATATTTTTCGATATTGATAATCACCCGCGACGGGTCCATCCCCAGCCGATCCGCCGTGGCCGTAATAATCCGCTTGTTGGCCTGGTGGGGAATAAAGCAGCCCAGGTCCGCGCCCGTCACGCCGTTGCGCTCCAGCAGCTTGCCCGTGGCCTCGGCCATCTTACGCACCGCAAACTTGTACACCGCCGGCCCGTCCTGGTGGATGTAATGCATCTTCTTGTCCACCGTCTCGTGGGTTGAAGGATTCAGGCTTCCGCCGGCCGGCAGATTCAGGCTCACGCCGCCCGAACCGTCAATCTCATTGATCGCATCGATGAACCCGATCTCGCCCTCTTCGGCCGGCTCCAGCAGCACCGCGCCGCCGCCGTCGCCAAACAGTATGCAGGTCGCCCGGTCGGTGTAATCGGTCATGCGCGTATTGGCGTCAGCGCCGCACACCAGAACCTTTGAGTATGTGCCGCTCTCCACCATCTTCACGCCCGCCTGCAGCGCGTACACAAATCCCGAGCAGCCGCCCGAAACGTCGAACCCCCACGCGCCTTTGGCTCCAATCTTGTCCTGCACCAGGCAGGCCGTCGAGGGAAACATCATGTCCGGCGTCACCGTGCCCACGATGATCACCTCGACCTCGGTCGGCTCAATGCCCCGTGTCGCCAGACATTTTTTCGCCGCCGCGGTGCAGATGTCGCTCACCCCCTGCCCCTTGGCCAGCACGTGCCGCTCGCGAATCCCCGTGCGCGTGAAAATCCACTCGTCGGAGGTATCGACAATCTTTTCCAGGTCTTTGTTGGTCAGCACATCGGGAGGAACGTAGGTTCCAAGCGCCGTAATCTTGGCGCGCCGGCCCACTACGGGACGAACGATAAGGCTCAATGCATTCTCCTTGCGCAGGGCTGGCCAGCCGGTCCCTGTTCACTGATCACTGACCACTGACCACTGACCACTGACCACTGACCACTGACCACTGAAAAAAGTACCGGGTGACCTACTGCACACGTACTAGCCCGTTACCGTTGCTTCCTTCCGGACCTGGCGGGATTGGCGGGATTACGTCGCGTAGGACCCGGCACTGATCGATTTTACCACCCGGGGTAACGGAAGATTTTCAAGGGGCAGCAGGGAGGACTCCTCAGGCCGTCATGTGTTTGCCTTCCGTGTTGCCTCCCTCCCGGTTTTCACGTACCTTGAAGGGCATGGAAGTACATTTCTCGCCCGACGTTGAATCGCAGCTCCAGCAAGTGGCTTCTGCCAGCGGCAAGGATGCCGAGCAACTGGTGAAGGACACTGTTGTCAGGATGCTCGAAAATCAGGCCCGCTTCATTGCGGGAGTGCAACGAGGCATTGAGCAAGCCGACCGCGGCGAGTTTGTAGAGCACCAGGACGTGGTGAACCGTATCGACAGTCTATTTCACTCGTGAGACAGATTCGGTGGACAACCGAGGCGTCTGGCCAACTTGAAGCCGCTGTTAAACGCATCCTGCAAGACAATCCGACCGCTGCCCGGAACGTCGCCCAGGCGGTTATCGACCGCATCGAACAACTGGGGTCCTTCCCCGGCCTTGGCCGACCAGGAGAGGTGAAGGGAACCCGCGAGCTTGTCAGGCCGCCTTACGTCGTTGTGTACCGTTCCAACGAAGAGATTGTCGAAATCCTGCACATTTGGCACGGGGCTCAAGACTGGCGCTGACGTCTCACAAAGGGTTCTTTGCGAAACTGCTCCTATCGGATATTCACTCGGTTCAATCGGTGAACCGCAGAAAAATGACCCTTTGCGACACTTTGCAGGCCCGCTGAAATCAGCGGTTCACGCGTCGCAAAAGCCAATCGCGATTCGTTGTAACTTTTCCCGTCAAGACCAGCGTCGTCTTCGGCGAGCAGTTCGAGCCCCGCACGACTTCGGAGAGTGCAAGTAAAATCCACGCGCCCATGAACACAGCCGCCGCCGGCACAACGGCAAATTGATCTGCGGCGCCACCTCCGCTACCATAGAACCGTCATGCCTTTTCCGATCAAGACCTGCGTTGTCTGCGGTGAGGAATTCGAACTGCGTCCCGGCAAGCCCGGATTTGCGAACCGCTGCCCCAGTTGCAGCGAGCCCGAATCCGACGAGCCCAAGGCAACCGGCCCCAAAGACGCCATCGAGCGCAAAAACGAGGCCGAGGCCAACGCCGAGCGCCGCCGCGTCATCCGCGACATGCTCTACCGCAAAGACAGCTAGAATCCGCCCGCCTCAAACGCCCAGCAGCGGAACGCCCTCCGCTTGAGCGGCCGCTCTTAACTCCATGTCCAGCGTCGCAAGCGGGAGTACTCTTCGCACTGCCAACTCCAGGTATGCCGCATCGTAAAGCGTGAGCCGATGATGAACAGCGAGACGAAGCGTCGCACTCCACACCTGCCGGTCCGTCTCCGGATCGATAGAAATGGGCAGCAGATATAGATTGGCCAGGACTTTGTCGCGATATGCCGCATCATTGCGTCCGCGGCGCACCTTCATCTCGAGAACGTTAGCAACTTCGATGCGCCACAATGATGGAACCCACGCGCCGCTAATTAAGATGCGATCAAAGACCTGGAGGATCGCAGGCGTCGTCTCGTCGTTGTAGGACAGGGCAATCGTGACGGAGCTGTCGAGAATGAGACTCATGAGATCAGCCTGACTTCCGGCCTGCATCCCGGTCCTTTTTGAATTCCTCCCAGTCGAAGGGGCCCGCATTGAGCTCGGCTGCAGCTGCCCGAATCCGATCAAATGCCGCTTGTGCCTGTGCGCGGTCGATGCCGCCGACGTTGGGGACCAGTCGCGCCACAGGCTTGCCGTGCCGCGTTATCACAATTTCTTCCCCCTGCTGCACGCGGTCCAGCAGAGTGCCGAGCGTGTTTTTGGCCTCAAATGCGCCGATTTCAGGGACTCCAACCTGAGGCATTGCTCACTCCATTCAATCTAGCTTAAGCTAGCTTATCATAGATCCGACTCGCCCCACAAAACTCCCAAATCCTGCATTCCCCGTACAATAACGAAGTGAGCAAACTTTCCCCACCCGCGGCCCCTTCCGTGGGCTTTATCTCCCTCGGCTGCCCGAAAAACCTCGTCGATTCCGAGGTCATGATGGGCCTGCTCGACCGCGCCGGCGCGCGCCTCACCTCCCGCCCCGAAGACGCCGATATCCTGGTCGTGAACACCTGCAGCTTTATCGACACCGCCAAGCAGGAGTCGGTCGACACCATCCTCGAGATGGCGCGCCTGAAAACCTCCGGCTCGGCCAAAAAACTCATCGTGGCCGGCTGTTTGGTCGAGCGCTACCGCGACGAGATTCGCAAGAGCATTCCTGAAGTCGACGCCGTGGTCGGCACCGGCGAACTCGAAGCCATCCTCGAAGCCGCCGGGCTCGCCAGACCCGCGGCAGCCGTCTCCCCGTTCAACATCATCACCAGCGTCCACGCCGATACCCGCTCAGGTAAGGAATCCCAGGCCGGCACGCACAAACATGCGGCTTCGGCCCCTGAGGTAAGCTTCAGGCCCGAAGGCAATCACCGCGAGCGCCAGGGCCGCTTCAGCCGCGACGACTGGCAGGGCGCAACGCACCTGCTGCCTACCTATCTCTACGACGAAAACACCCCGCGCCTGCTGTCAACCCCGCGCGCCTCGGCCTACATCAAAATCGCCGAGGGCTGCGACCATCCTTGCAGCTTCTGCGTCATTCCCAACCTGCGCGGCAAGTTTCGCTCGCGAAGATTTGATTCCGTGGTCACCGAAGCCCGCCAGCTTGTAGCCTCCGGCGTCAGCGAACTCACCCTCATCGGCCAGGACACCACCTGCTACGGCGAAGATCTCGGCATCAAGGACGGCCTCGCCCTGCTGCTCGACGCGCTCGCGGGGATTGAAGGCCTGCGCTGGCTGCGCTTCCTCTATGCCTACCCCAACCGCATCACAGGGCGCCTGCTCTCGACCATCGCCAAGCACGATAACATCTGCAAGTATCTCGACGTGCCTCTGCAGCACGCGTCTCCTGAAGTGCTGAAGCGCATGAAACGCGGCGCAGGCGCTGAGATTTTCCTGAAGACGCTCGAAAAGGTCCGCGCCGCCGTCCCCGGCATCGCCCTGCGCACCACATTTATCGTCGGCTTTCCCGGCGAGTCGCTCCGTGACTTTGAAATTTTGGAGGAGTTTATCGGCGAGGCGAAGTTCGACTGGCTGGGCGTCTTCAACTACTCCGACGAAGAAGGCTCCGGCGCCTACTCGCTCGACGCCAAGCTCCCCGCGCGCACCATCGAGTCCCGCAAGCGCCGCCTCATGAAGCTGCAGCAATCCATCAGCAAGCGAGCCAAGCAGCAATGGATCGGCCGCGAACTGGTGGTCCTCGCCGAAGGCGAAAGCGAAGAAACTCCGCTCCTGTGGGAAGGCCGCACCGAGTTCCACGCTCCCGAAATCGACGGCAAGGTCTACATCAACGACTTCGGCGGCCTCGAAGCCCTCCAGGCCGGCCGCTTCTACAAAGCGCAAATCACCGAGGCCCACGACTACGACGTAGTAGCCCGCATCGTCTCCGGCCCGCTGTAGATCGCAACGGAACTCGGCGCCTTATCTGCCGAATGAAGTTTGAATCGACACAAGCTGGTGTTGAATGCTCCATACGCTCGCCGAAAAATACATCCGGTCCACCGTGAGCCGGGTTCCATCGTTCAGGTGAATCCGCAGCTCGGTCGATGTTGGAATTCCGTTCGTCTTGTACGTGAAATGGACCACCTTTTCGATTTCGCTCCACTTGAACCGGAACGAAGCTACCCGGAACCGTCCAAACCATCCCTGCCTTGGCAATCGCACCCAAATGCCCTCGCGCCCGGCACGGAAAAAGCAATTCGTTGAAAACGCGCTCGCCATGCGCCCCAGGCCCGACGACATGACCAGCAGCGCAATCAACCCCAGCACCAACGGCGCCAGGGCGATCAGCCATCGAGGCGGATCAGCCGATGACGGAGGTTGCCCGGAAGTCTTGATCATGGCGAACAGAAGCGCGTAGGTAGACAAGGCAAAAACTCCGCCGAACAAAAATCGCCACAGCCCCGCAAGAAACACACGCACCGGAGAGTACGCCGTCACATCGCGCCAGTCCAGCGCTGCCTCGTTGTTCATCCAATCCACCTCAAAGCAAATTGATTGCGCCCACTCAATGGGTCACGCCATCGGCAACCGGCCGCGCGGCCCTATCTGCCTGCACTTGCCTGCACCGCCAACAGCCGCCGCTGAATCTCCTTGATGCTCTCGGAAAAGTAAAACCGCTCGACGACCACCGTCTTCCCCTCGCGCGGCTCAATGCGCAGCTCCCTCGACACAGGAATCAGGTTGATCCGGTGCGTGAAGTGCACCAGTTGCTTGATTTCCTCCCATTTGAACCGGTACTCAACCATCCGAAACCGCCCAAACCACCCCTGCTGCGGCTTGCGAATCGCAACTCCCGCCGGGCCGGCCTTGAAGTAGCAATCGCCCGCAAACGCGCTGATCATTCGCCCCACGCCTCCGGCCACATAAGAGAAGGCGACAAACGCCAGCACCGACCCGACCACCATCATCCACCACGGCGGCAGATCGCCCGGCTGGCGCGGCGCCATGTCGCCGGTCCACGACGCCACCACCAGCACCGCACCAATCACGCCCACCAGCAGGCCGAAGATCACCTTGAGGATTCCCAACGCGACAATCCGAATCGGCGCGTACGCCGTCACGCTTTGCATCCCACTTGCGTCGAGGATATCCACTCGCAAAACCTCCCATCGGATTTCTGTAGAAGCCTACGCGCAACGGCGCCGCGCCGCAAGACTATTCGCGCCTCAGGCCGCGCCGTGTTCCCGCCGCACCGCACCCGTGCGCGTTAGTATAGTTTTGGAACCGCGGCGCTCTGATCCGCGAAAAAACCATGGCGGCAAAGAAACAATCCGCAAAGCTCCTCCACTGCCCCACCTGCGGCATGCTGGTCCGTTTCAACGACGAGGACTTCCCTTTTTGCAGTGACCGCTGCCGCAAAATCGACCTCGGCAAATGGGCCACCGGCGTCTACAAGATCAGCTCTCCCATCCTCGACCCCGAAGTCCTCGAAGATCTCGGTGAACTCGGCGGAAGCCGCGGCGGAGACTCGCATGACGACTGAAGGCGCTTCAACAAAGTCCATCCAAAACGAGAACGGTACGAAGTACTGGGCGTGGGCCGTCGCCACCTTTTTCGGCGCAGGCTTCGGCAAGCCCGGCCCCGGCACCTATGGCTCCATCGCCGCCGTCCTCCTGTGGGCCGCATTCGCCTTCACACTCCATCCCTCCACACACACACTCACACTCGCCCTGCTCATCGGCATTGCGCTCTCGCTCATCTTCGGCGTGCCCGCTGCCACCATTGTTGCCCGCGAGTCAGGGCGCCACGATCCGCAGTTCGTCGTCATCGACGAGGTTGCCGGCCAGTGGATCACGCTCCTCTTCTGTCCTTTCGACTGGCCCCACGCACTCCTCGCGCTCATCCTCTTCCGCCTCTTCGACGTCACCAAGCCTTTTCCCATTCGCCGCATTGAACGCCTTCCCGAGGGTTGGGGCATTGTCTTCGACGACGTCGCCGCCGGGCTGTATGCTTTGGGTATAGCTTCGCTCGCGCGCCTCTGGTTCTGAAACCTTCAAAATGCCCCGCACCCCCTCCCAATCCGGCTTCGCTGCTCTTCCCGTTCCGCGCATCGACGACGTGGTTCCCGCCGCCGCTATGCCGCTCGGCGAAGTGGAGTTGTGCGGCTTCAACCTCGGCCCCCACGCCTTTGGCCCGCCCGCGGTGCTGGTCGGCGGCGAATCGGCGCACATCCTCATGAGCCGGCCCACGCGCCTCGCTTTTCGCGTGCCCGAGCAGGCTTCCACCGGACTGATTGAAGTCCGCAGCCCCGCCGGCGCTGGCAACAACGTTCCCCTGCGCGTCGCGCGCCTGCTCAATGACGGGCTGCACCCCGTCACCAGCCCCGCCGTCAGCCGCTCCGGAATGATCTACACCACCATCTCCGGGCCGCGCGGCAAGCAAACCCCCGTCTCCATCGTCCGCGTCAGCCCCGACGGCCGCGGCACTCCGTTTGTCTCCGGCATCCTCAATCCCACTGGCCTGGCTTTTTCGCCGGAAGGCGACCTCTACGTCACCTCCCGCGCCGAGGGCACCGTCTACCGCGTCGATCCCGCCGGCGATTTCACCGTCTACGCTGAAGGCATGGGCGTGGCTACCGGCGCTGCCTTCGACGCCGAGGGCAACCTCTTCGTCGGCGACCGCAGCGGCACCATTTTCAAAATCAATGCCCAGCGGCAGATCTTCGTTCATGCCACGCTTGAGCCCTCCGTCGCCGCGTATCACATGGTCGTCAACGCCTCAGGCACGCTCTTCGTCACCGCTCCGTCGCTCTCGTCGAACGAGGCCATCTGGGCCATCGAGCCCAACGGCGACACGCGCGCCTGGTTCCGCGGACTCGGCCGCCCGCAGGGCCTGGCTCTCTCCGTTGAGGGCGATGTCTATGTCGCTGCCTGCCTCCATGGCCGCCGCGGCCTGGTCCGCATCACCGCGGCCGGAGACGCCTCCCTCGCTCTCGCAGGTACCAACCTCGTCGGCGTAGCTTTCTCCCCGCTCGGCTCCGCCATCCTCACCACTCACGACTCCGTTTATGATGTGGACCTGGGTGTCGAAGGCCTGAACCTCTCTTGAGCTGGATTCTGAAGTGAAGCGGCCAGCGATTTAACCACCAGGAGCTGTTCTCGAATGAACATTGCGCCAACCCCCGCGCCCCCGTACTACGCGGTCATCTTCACCTCGCTCCGCACCGCTGAAGAAACCGGCTACGAGGCCATGGCCGAAGCCATGTTCGCACTCGCCGCCCGCCAGCCCGGCTTCCTCGGCGTCGAATCCGCCCGCGACGGCCTCGGCATCACCGTCTCCTACTGGGAGAGCCTCGAAGCCATCGCCGCATGGAAGCAGAACTCCGCCCATCTCGGCGCTCAGCAGCGCGGCCGCGATCTCTGGTACCATGCCTACAAAACCCGCATCTGCCGCGTCGAACGCGACTACGATCTGGTGCGCGATTAGCCGGGCCGCAGTAATCTGTAAGAGTCACCAGGTTTCCGATCCCCGATCCTTGATCCCTGACCACTGCCTCTATGAAATCCGAAATCATCGCCGTCGGCTCCGAGATGCTCACCCCCCATCGCCAGGACACCAACTCCCTCTATCTCACTGAGAAGCTCAACTCCATCGGCATCGCCGTGGCCTTCAAGACCATCGTGGGCGACCGCCGCAAAGACCTGGTCAGCGCCATCCGCACCGCCCTCGGCCGCATCGACATTCTGGTGCTCATGGGCGGCCTGGGCCCCACTGAAGACGACCTCACCCGCGAAGCCGTCGCCGAATCCCTCTCGCTCACCCTGCGCCGCGACGCCTCCCAGGTAGCCGCGCTCCACGCCCGCGCCGCCACCTGGCGCATTTCAATGCCCGCCAACAACCTCAAGCAGGCCGACGTCCTTGAGGGCGCAATCCTGCTGCCCAATCCCAACGGCAGCGCTCCCGGCCAGTTTCTCGATACCACCTACTCCGGCTATCGCAAGCTCATCCTGCTGGTTCCGGGGCCGCCTCACGAGTGCCGCCCGCTCTTCGACGCCGAATGCCTGCCGCGCCTGCGCGATGCCGTCCCGCCCCGCGCCATCGCCACCCGCACCCTCAAAGCGGCCATGATCCCCGAGTCCCAGGCCGACAAGCTGCTCGCTCCCATCTATTCCGGCTACTCCGACGTTGAAACCACCATCCTCGCCCATGCCGGAGACATCCAGCTCAGCCTGTTTTGCGCCAAGCCCACTCTTGAGGCCGCTCAGCAGCGCGTCGACGACCTGGCCGGCCACCTTGAAGAGGCTCTCGAAGACTGGCTCTACTCCTCGTCCGGCGAATCGCTCGAGCAGATCGTTCTCTACTACCTCGGCCTGCGCCAGGCCACGCTGGCCGTGGCTGAAAGCTGCACCGGCGGCCTGATCGCCCAGCGCATCACCTCCGTTCCCGGCAGTTCCCGCTCGTTTCTGGGAGCGGCGGTGGTCTATTCGAACCAGCTCAAGACTGACCTGGCCGGCGCTTCCGCCAACCTCATCGCGCAGCACGGCGCAGTCTCCGCAGAAGTGGCCAAAGTCCTCGCTGAAGGCATTCGCATCCGCACCGGCGCAACCATCGGATTGGGAGTAACCGGCATCGCCGGCCCCTCCGGCGGCACTGAGGCCAAGCCCGTAGGCCTGGTCTACGTCGCGGTCTCCGACGCCCAGCGAACCGACGTAACCGAGCGCACCTTCCGCGGCGACCGCAACCAAATCAGAGAATGGGCCGCCCAGCAAGCGTTGGACATGGTCCGCAAGCGGCTGATGTAGAGCTCGAAGCAAGCTAACCTGCCGCTGCCAGTTTTCGCAATGGACGGCGCGCGTTTGCAGTGATTTGAGTTCTCACACGACGGCTTCGGCCCTCGATGGGCCGTATTGCGATGCTCGTTTGCAAATGCAGGCGGTCGGCATAGCGCAACAGTTTCTCGATGCTTACCTGGGAGATTCGACCCTTGAGCAGGCTGCTCACCGACGGCTGGTACTCGTCCAAGATGCCTACAAGCTGCGCCTGCGTGTAGCGTTTGGCCCGCACATGCTCAAGGATGGCGGACAGAATCTCCGCCTTGATTTTCAACGCGCTGGCTTCCGACGCGGAGAAGCCCAGGGCGTCAAAGATGTTTCCCTTTACGATATGGGTCGGCTTATTTTCCGCTGCGCTTTTCATGTGCTCTCTGCTCCTGCAATCGTTGCCTGACTAGCTTGAGGCGCTGCTCGGCAACCTCAATGTCTCTCCGGTCCGTCTTGCGGCTCTCCTTCTCAAAGCAGTGCAACACGTAAATCGTGTTACCCACCTTCGACAGGTAGATCGCCCGGTACCACGCGCGCTCATCGGCCTCTTTCAATTCGTAGACGCCGGAGCCGATGGAACTCATGCTGCGTGTTTGCGATGTCGGCTCCCTGCCGATTTGAAGCTGCCGCAGCGAGAATCCAAGCGCCCGCTTGACCTCATCGGGAAACCTAGAAAGCACCTCCAGAGAATCCCCCTCAAAGTGAAGTTCGGCGGTTGAAGGGGCTTCTTCTTTGGGCGCCATCGTAGCGATGGTATCGCAATGGACGCGATTATACAAGATATACTATATCGCCGGGTGCCCCAGGTCCCGCTTCTGGGACCTGGGATTCCGCACCAACCCGCATCCAGCGTCGCACATCAAGCAGCGCAGCCTACCCGTAACCCCCGAATCTGTTTCTCTCCCCGTTGCCTTCACTTCAAGAGGTCGTATCGATCAACCAGATCGCCTGTCCTCCCGCGCTATCCGTCTGCGTCACGTCCTTATCGATTCCAATCCCGTTCACCAGTTCTGGAACCAGAGTTTGAACCATCTGATAGCCCCGCGCAGGCAAAGCAGGCACCTCGCTGGCCGATTGCCAGTAATGTTCAAACGCCAGGTCGTAAAGCTGCTCGCCGCTCAAAACAACATTGTCCCCAACATACAAACCGGGAACATACCCGGCGGCCGACACCGCGGCGAACCACGCGTTCGAATGTGCAATCACGTCCGAAGCAAGCGAAGAAATGCTCACCCCCTCCAGGTCGCACCAAATGCTTACCCCCGGCGGAAACCCCACCGCTCCCGCGTTGATTGCGGCATGGCTCCCATCCGCCTGCCCCAGGTCCGCTGAGGGCGACCACCCCGGCCTGCGTACATGCTGCACAGCCATCAAGCCCAATCCCGCCGCTAGAATGTTGCCGGCTTCCGCCGGCGACAGATCGCCTTCCGACTGTCCGTCTCCCAAAGACAAGTACCGCACGCAAAATGCGTAACCCTGGCTCGCAAATTGTTGCGCGGCATTGAGAGAAACCACACTGTCGGCGTCAAAGCCGAGCGCCCCGCTGGGAGCCGGCTGAATGCTTCCGGGCAATGCCATCTCCGCACCTCGCTTTACCAAGCTGAAAACTAATTAAAGTCTACTTCGGAATCGGACTTTCACGATTTTTACTTGTACCACATCCCATTTCCTCGAATCAGGCACCCGTGTGCTCCGCACTGGACGCAGTTCTATCAGGTCAAGGGTGGGATAGCACAAACCTGAATCGGCCGCTCTCAACCCGCCACAAATGGCAACGCTGACTTGCTGCTGGAACTGCGCGCAGCAGTCTATCTGCTCAGCGGACGCCAACGCCGCGCTGCCAAAAGTGAAGAGCCGCCGCACGATTGAGGGCGGCCAGCGAGGCGCTCACCATCGGCAACCGGTTGCTTCTAATTCGCGGGCGTTACAGGCTTGTAGCCGGAGGTGCTGGCCTTCTTCAACGCCGCTACGCCTTCTTCGAGACTGAGCAGCGGCGTGGTCTTCACCGTCTTCACCGAGCCGCCCCCCGCCACTGCCAGCGCAAATGCCGCGGCAGCCACGTTGTTCGGCATCTCGATCACCACTACCAGGTCGTATTCCCCAAACGACATCCAGGAGCCGACCACATTGCCTCCCAGATTTTCAATCGACGTGCGGACAACGTCGGCGCGATTCTGCGGATCCGCAATCAAACCGGCCAACGCTTCGGCGCTGTAGGCAACTTGCAGAAGATAACCAGGCATGTGAGTCACCTTTCAAAGGGATTGTTCGACCTCGGCGGTCCGAAAGTATCCGCAGTATACACTCGCCGTTCCTCCTTGAGCGCTGTTCTCCCCGCCGGACGCGGGAGATTCGATTGCGAGCGATTAGTAAATTGATTTAGCATAAGCCGTCGGCGGAATGCCGGGCACTCCGGACTGGATCTTTCTCCATCCGCGAGAATCGAAGGTAAATCGTGATTATGCGCTTCAGAATGGCTTCTCTTCTGTTCCCGGCGGCACTCCTCGTTGCAGGATGCGGCGGATCGGTTTCAGGATCGGGGACGCCCCCGCCGCCAACCGCGCCCACAGTCACCTCCGTTACGCCCGCCAGTGCGGCCACCGGCGTAGCCATCATGCCGGCCATCACGGCAACCTTCAGCCACGCAATGACCGCGTCGACCATCAGCGCTTCAACATTCACAGTTTCAGCGTCAGGCGGCGCCGCGGTAAGCGGAACCGTCACCTATGCTACCGCGGGCCCTGTCGCCACGTTCACGCCCGGCGCCAACCTGGCCTATAGCACCCAGTACACGGCCACCATCACCACCGGCGCACAGGACTCCACCGGCACAGCGCTGGCCGCGAACTACGTGTGGACATTTACAACTGCAGCGGCTCCTCCTGTGCCGCCCACGGTTACCGTCACCGTGCCCGCCAATGGGGCAACCAACGTGTCTGACACGCACGTTTTGACGGCTTCCTTCAGCGTGGCCATGAATCCGGCTACGCTTACCCCTTCAACGTTTACGGTGTCTTCGGCAGGCGGTCCGGTCTCCGGAGCAGTCACGTATTCCGCCGACAATTCCATGGCCGTATTCACGCCCAGCGCGGCGCTCAGTTACAACACCGCCTACACAGCCACCATTACCACTGGAGCGACGGCAGCGGACAACGCCGCGCTGGCTGCCGACTATGTGTGGACATTCACAACCGCCGCGGCCCCAACCAATCTGGCCACTGTCGATTTTGGAAGCCTGAATCAGACCATCCGCGGCTTCGGCGGCTCAACCGCATGGATGGGACAGTTATCCACCAGCACGGCAAACTCACTGTTCGGAAATGGCGCCAACCAGCTCGGCCTCAGCATTCTGCGTGTGCGCATCGACCCCAGTGGGTCGGCCCCAGGTTGGGAAACAAGCAATTGGACCCAGGAGTTGGGCAATGCGACTGAAGCCATCGCCGCAAATCCCAATGCGATTGTCTTCGCCACTCCGTGGACGCCGCCCCCCTCGATGAAGACGAGTTCCGCAAGCCAGCCCTATAACCCCTCTTGCGGCTACACGCCCATCTCCTATTGCGGCGGCTATCTCAACTCCACTTCCTATGCCGATTACGCCGCCTATCTTGAAGATTTTGTCACCTACTTCAAAAACAATGGCGTGAATCTCTACGGCATCTCCATGCAGAACGAGCCGGATGAGAATGTCAGCTACGAATCCTGCGTATGGACCGGTCAGACAATGGATGCCTGGGTCGCCTCACTGACCGCCGGCGGCGCAACCGACCCGCTGGCGACTAAGCTCATCATGCCGGAGTCGGCGGTCTTCGACACCTCCTACTCCGATCCCGCGTTGAACGATTCGAGCGCTGTCGGCAACATCTCCATCGTCGGCGGACACCTTTATATGAACGGAACCTCGCTGGGCACGCCGTTCTACTACACCAACGCCGAAAACAACCAAAAAGACGTATGGATGACCGAGCACTATCTCACGCCCTCGGGAGCGCAACCGGTCATCGCCGATGCACTCCTGGCCGCCAAGGAGATCAACGATTCGCTGACCATTGGCCAGTACAACGCATACGTCTGGTGGTGGATCGCCGACTTCAACTCCGGAGGCGGCGTTATCAATTACGGCCTCCTCGACCCCACCAACATCCCCAATTACTACGGCTACGCGATGGCGCAGTATTCACACTTCATCCAGCCCGGCTACGTGCGCGCCACCGCAACAGCGAACCCCTCCACCAACGTGTATCTCTCGGCCTATACGGGAGGCGGCCACTTCGTAATCGTCGCCATCAACCTCGGCGCGACTTCTGTAAGCCAGCCCTTCCAGCTTCAAAACGGAACCGTGACCTCGCTGACGCCTTACCAGACCACCGCGGCCAGTGGAATTGCCCAGCAGACCGCGGTACCTGTAACCGACCAGCAGTTCACCTACACGCTCCCTGCGCAGAGCATCGTCACGTTTGTGCAGTAGCGATCCGCGGCGCAGCCGGAACGCGGTTCTCAGACCCGGTTACGCAAAGAAAAGTGCCCCGTCCTCGACGCCATCAAGCGTCAAAGACGGGGCACATATCGCTATAGGACAAAAAATCCGCGAAGCGGGCCGGCGTTACTTGTGCCCGCCACCGCCTCCGCCCCCGTGCGAACCACCACCGCCGCCGCCACCACCCCCGTGCGAACCACCACCGCCGCCACCACCACCGCCGCTGTGCGAACCGCCTCCGCCGCCGGACGAGTGGCCGGACGAGCTTCCGCTCGAAGAACTACGGCTTGCGGTTGAAGAACTTCGGCTCGAAGGTGCCGGGCGGCTTGGCGCGCTACTGGCCGCATTGGAATTGGCTGGACGGCTGCTCACATAACCCGGCCGCGCCGATTGTCCATAAACCGTTGTCCCGTGGTCGGCGGCGTCCGGCCCCGCGCGATCGTTTTCAGGGCGCGAAACCAGCGGACGCAATGGCTGCACGGTACTGCCGGCGATCGTCACCGGAGTGCTTCTGTCCCGCGCCGGCAGTGGGCCTGTCACCCCGCTCGGACGCCGGTTCACCGCAATCATGGGAACAGTTCTTCCGCCCCCCGGATGCTGAAGAATCGGCCGCCGCGGCGGACGATACCCTCCCGGCAGAATCCCCAATCTCGGGCCGCCGTAAAAACCGCCCCCCCACCACGGATGGCAGCCGCCAAATCCCGGCGCCCAGCCCCAGCCAAACCCGTCATAGAAGTTCCAGAGACCGCATTGGTAGGGCAAATAGCCCCAGGGATATCCCGAGGTCCAGATGTAGCCGTAGCCCGGAGTGTACATCCAATTCCCGTCGCCGTAGGGATCGAAGCTGGCGCTCGCCGCCTCGTACGGCGACCAGACATTGCCCTGCCCAGGCACGTCGTACCAGCTCCCGCTGGCATCCAGATCGTTCCACGCCGGATTCTGGCCCTCGGCACCGCCGCCCAGACTTGTCGCGGCGCCGGTCTGCGCCGATGCTTCTGAGGTCAGCGCCTGGTCGCGGTCGGAATTCCACACGTCCCACGAGTCCGGTTCAATCGATTCGCTCAGGTCGTAGCGATTCACATCGCTCGCGAACAGGGTCGCGCTCTCGCCGCCATGCAGGTCCATCGACGCCGCGCCATTGCCGCGCTCCACATGCGCATTTCCTGAAAAAACCGCAATCTCTCCCGGCGGTGCGTCCATCTTCACGCGCAGCACGGTAAAACTGCTCGCGGTAGCCACGCTGTCGCCAAAATGAATCGAAATCTGCCCTGACAGGTTCCCGCCCTGCAGTTCGAAATAGCTCAGACCGCCGTTGATCAGCAACTGCGCGTCGCCGTTCGCACCTTCTCCGCGCAGCACCTTGAGTGTCAACGTGCTGTCCGGCGAAAGCCGCGCCACGCTTCCGTCTTCAAACTGGATCTCCGCGCGTCCGTCATCCGCGGTTGCCACCTGCATGCCCTCAAACAGCGGCGTATTCGCGGTCGCCTGTTCGGCCAGCACCTGGTTGCCCTGCGAAACTCTAACCTGCCCCTCAACGTAACTCAGCCGAACCGCACGGGCTGCCGGAACACTGTCGTCCGCTCGCAAAAGCGGCGCAAGTCCAAACGAACCCATGACCATGGCAGCAAGCCCCAGCCAACCGAGACCCAAACGCCTCTTGCCCGTCGAAACCCCATTCCCCCTGCGATTCATCTTGTCCCGCCTTCCCTTGTCGATCGTCACCGCGGCCCCGATCCATCTGAAACGGAAACTTACATTGAGTTGGACACGTTCGGCGCCCAAAAAGTCGCGCTCAATTGCAGCCGAACAACGCATTTATGTGCCAGCCTGCACCAGAAGCAGTTTGGCCCGCTTCCTCACCCGGTCCAGCACCTCGTCGTCCTCGGCCAGCCGCACCAGGATCTCCCGGATCGCGCAAATCTGCTGCGCCCTGCCGTCTCCCGCCGCGTCCACCAGGTACTCCATCTCCTTGTCCAGTCCCAGGCGATCGTGCTGCAGAAGCATCTCCAGCCGCGCTCCCTCGAAAATCGTCTCCGCCACCGCAACCACCGAATCCCCAAGCGACTCGATGTCTTTGTCCTTGGAATAGTTGTAGGTGCACGTGCCGCTGCCCTCCGGCCCGTTGTAGCTGAGCTTCTTCCATCCCTGAAAGGCCACCTTCAGGTGGCTCTCGCATCCCTGGTTGAACCATTTGTGGCGCTGCGCTGTCTCAAAGACGCGGGCGGTAAACTGTGCGCTCAGATGGACATCCCGGTTCACATCCGGTGCGTCCATCTCCTGTGCGGCGCCCTCCGGCACTTTGCCCATCTGGGAGTCAAAATGCCCGCTCCCATCCGGATGCAGCGTCAGCGTCCAGTGGTAGGGGCTCAATTCCGGATTCGTGAATTCGATCTGCACCGCCTGGTCCTGCGCCACTCCCGCCTGGCCGCAGGCGCCCATCGCCAGCGCGAACGCCGCCAATCCCCACCAGGTCTTCATCGCGCTATCCTCTGCAGTGAGAGCGTCTGCGCCGTGTGGATATGGCAAATGGCGATCGCCAGCGCGTCTGCCGCATCCGCCGGCTGCGGCAATGTGTCCAGTCTCAGCAGCCGCGCCACCATGAACTGCACCTGCTCCTTTTTCGCCAGCCCATAACCCACTACGCTCGACTTGATCTTCAGCGGCGCATATTCGGCCACCGGAATCTTGAGCCGCGCCGCCGACAGCAGCGCCACACCCCTCACTTGTCCCAGTTTCAGCGCCGATTTCGCGTTCACGGAGTAGAAAACCTCCTCGATCGCCACCGCGTCGGGCCGCCAGAATTCAATCGCCGCGGTCAGCTCCAGAAATACCTGGTCCAACCGCTCCGGCAGGGTCTTCGTCTTGGCCAGCCGGATTGCGCCCAGCGCCAGGCAAACCAGCCGCGGCTCCCGGCCGCTGTCGTCCGGTTCCACGACTCCAAAACCGGTCACCTCGGTCCCGCAGTCGATCCCAAATACCCGCATCGCGTCTCAGTGTACCGCAGAACTCCCGCCCCGGAACCGGTACCGATGCCACCGGTACCCGCACCGCCAAAGCTCCGCCTCAAAAACGTCTTCCCGGCCTGGAAAATGCCCACTTCTGCTGCCGCTCCTGGTTCTTTTCAGAAACTTTCATCTTCCGGCCATGACATTTGTCATCGCTGCCGATATGTTTGGCATCAATAAAGGTGGCGTGAGAATGCCCGTGACCCCAGCTTCGATCAGGCGCACCGTGGCTCTTTGGCTGCGACAGGGGATTTCCCCGCCCCGTCTCGCCCTTACGCTGGCGCTCGGATTCGCCATCGGCTGCATCCCCGTGGTCGGCATTCCAACCGTCCTCTGCGCCGGCGTGGCCCTCGCGCTGCGTTTGAATCTGCCCGCCATCCAGGCCGCCAACTACGCCGCCATGCCGCTCCAACTGGCGCTGATCGTGCCCTTTGTGCGCCTCGGCGGCCGGCTTTTCTCCGCCGCCCCGCACCCAACCCTGACCGCCGGAACGCTGCTCCATCTTTCGCCGCTTGCATTCATGGCCCAAATGAGCGGTATGGCCGGCCACGCGTTGCTGGCCTGGCTGCTCATCGCCGGCCCCGCGGTTCTGCTCATGACCGTAACCCTCACCGCGATGCTGCGCCGCATTCCCGCCCTGGCCGCGATCGAAGCCGCTGACTGATCCTGCCTATTTGCCTTCTCGCATCCCGCTTATTTCCCTGCGTCCCGTTTATTTTCCCGCATAAGGATCGGGCACCGGCTGCGCGCTCTCGAGCCACGCCGTGTAGATCATGTCCCGCAACATGCTCGCGCCCGCTGCCAGCCGTTCGGCGGTAAACTCCCTCGACTCCCCGGTTCCCGCGCCAACAAATCCCCCCGCCTTCTCCAGTTGGTACACCCTTTCCACGTAAGTTGCCGTATGACGCAGATACCCGACGTATGCGTCGAACATGTCGCCGCCGATCGCCTTCACCGGCGTCATCTTCGCCTCCACCTCCGGCGCGTGGATGTTCGCTCCCACAAAAGGCCCCTCGAACTGCCAGTGAATCTGGCGCCCGGTCGTGTACCCGTTGGGATTGGGGCCTGTCCATCCGTTGTATTGCACGGTTGTGTGCAACGGCTGCGAACCGTCGCCCACGTAGTGGCCCAGCCACCCCGCATAGAAGAGGACCGCCTGCTCCACCGGCTTCGTGTCCTGCCCGGCAGCCTTCAATTCCCGATATTGCCGCATCGCCGCCTTCAGCCGTTCCCACACCTCGTCCGTCTCCCAGGGCTGCAGGCCGATCTTCTCCGGCCTTTGTCCCGCGGCAAATACTTTGGCCTCGAAGTCCATCCGTTTGTGCGGCAGCGGACCCAGGGCATCGGCCAACTCCAGGTCGATGAAGTGCTCCGGCGCCTGCGCCGCGTTCAGCTCCGGCTCGCCCGCGGAACGCCAGCGGTCCGGCTCCGGGCCCAGGTATTCGATCTCGTTTACCGCCGCCTCTGAGCGCAGAAAATCCGGTACGCCGGCAGGCAGCGCGCCGGCCGCCAGCTTGTTCACCAGCCGGTGACCCTCATTACCCCATGCGTGGGCTTGCGGAGCGTGCGCCGCGAGCAAAAAGCCCCCGGCCGCAAACAGCGCCAGGCGCGAAAAGCGCAACCAGTCAGTTCGAATCAACATGAGAGCCAGTATAAGGCTCCTTGCCGGATCGAAAACGCGCCCCGGCCTGGGCCGCAGCGCCGCATCCACATTCACACTGGTTACTGGATTGCTACATCCCCTGCGCGCTGTTCCGAATTGCATAGAGACTGCGAAGTTAAACGCATATACTACCTCCAAATCGCGTCACAGACTCTTACCGGACCCGATATAACAGGAACACTCATCCCAATCGGCGTTGGTCGCGGCAAGGTAACTGCGCGCGTTGTACAAAAAAGTACCGTGAACCGCGACCCGGAGAAGGATTCTCATTTGATCCCCGGGCACGGCCGGTGCTGAGGGTGCGATGGGAGTGCCAATCGAGGACCGGTCGCCGAAGATCGGGACATCCGAAAATGAACAGCCCGCGCCTGCGGCTGGGATTGGCATTCTTATCCTCTGGCCTGTCCTGGCGGTTCTGGCCCTCGCCCTGGCTACGTTCGCGGTCATCCTGCGCATCACCCGCGGCCCGCAATACGATGGGCTTCTCGTGCTTGCAGCCATTGCCTCAGCCGCCATTCTGGCTCTGCGCCTGCCATTCCGCCCTTACGCCGCTCCCGCGGCCCCGCCTGCAAACGGCGGTTCGCCGCTGAAAGAACTCATCGATTCGGCCGGCCCGGCCGTCGTGGCCATGGGCCTCGATGGCCGCCTGACATACGCCAATCCCTCCGCGGAACGCCTGCTCGGCTACCATGCCTCCGAATTGGTTCACGAGTGGAGCACAACCTCGGTCCTGGCCCAGGGTGAAGGCGCGCGCCTGGTTGCCGAGATGGAAAAACTCTGCGGCATCGAACAGCCGCCCCAGCCTACGCCCGCCGGAAGGCTGGCGGCTTATCTCGATTGCGTGCGCACCCTCCCTCCCAGCCGGGTGCCCAGCTTCGATGCCCGCGTGCTCCGCAAGGATGGCGTCTCAGTCCCTGTAACGCTTCAAATCTCCGCCCGGCGTGACGCCGCCGGCGCGATCTCCGGCCTGGTAGCCGTGGCCGTCGACCAAAGCGCGACCCTGCGGCAGGAAAAGGCATTGCTTGAGTCCCAGGAGCGATACCGCGACCTCTTCGAGAATTCCAGCGAGATGATCGCCGCCCTCAGCCCCGCGGGCCGCTTCCTCTATGCCAATCCGGCCTGGAAACGCTGTTTCGGCCACGACGATGCCACCCTGCTGGGCCTTGAATCCTTCGAGCAGCTCTTTGGGCCCGATTGCCGCGGCGAAGCGGCCGACCTCTTCCGCCGCGTCCTTCATGGGGAGGCGATCGACCGCGCCCCGCTCCGTCACCGCACCGCCGATGGCCGCATCTTCGATCTCGAGCTCAGCCTGAGCCAGCGCCAGAAGGCCGGCAATCCCCTCGCCGTGCGCTGCCTGCTCCGGGACGTCACCCAGCAGAAACAGCGCGAACACCGGCTCGCGCTGCAGCTCATCGTCAGTCAGATTGTGGGCGAACACATCTCCGCCGAGGTCGCCGCCACGCGCATTCTCGAGGCACTCTGTGTTTCCCAGGGCTGGGATGTGGCCATCAAGTGGATCGTTGACGCCAAACAGCGCCATCTCGAATTCTGCACCGCCTGGGGAGCACCCGGCCGCCATCCCGAATCACTCATTCAGGAGAGCATGGGACTGAGCCTGCCCAGTGGCGCCGATCTGCCCGGCCGCGCCTGGAAAGACGGCCGCCCCGTCTGGATCGCCGACCTGGCATCCGTGCCCCCCAGCCCCCGCATCCAGTCCGCCCTGCGCCAGGAAATGGCCTCCGGTTGGGCTGTGCCCATCCGCGTCGGCAACTCCGTGATCGGGGTCCTCGAATTCTATTGCCACTTCAAACTTCGCGAAGACCGCGAAGCGATGGCCGCCGTTGAAACCGCCGCCTCATCGCTTGGCCAGATGCTTGCCCGCTCAATGGAACGCGGCCGCGCCGAAGAACTCTACCGGAGGCAGGAGGTCCTGCTCAATTCCATCGCCGACGGCATCTGCGGCCTCGATCGCAACGGCAAGGTCAGTTTTGCCAATCCCGCGGCCGCGCGGATGCTCGGCGCCGATGCTTCCACGCTGGCCGGTAAACCGGTTCACGATCTTCTCCATGGCTCCGCGCCCGCGGCCGGCGCCTGCGATGAAGACTGCTTGTTGCGGCGCAATATGGCCAACCCCCGCGCCGCGGCCGGCGAAGACACTATCTTTCGCGCCGATTCAAGTTCTTTCCCCGCCGACTACGTCCTTACTCCCATCCTCGATCAGGGCCGGTTCTCCGGCTCCGTTCTCAGCTTCCGCGACATCAGCCAGCGCTACGCCCTCGATCGCCTGAAAGATGAGTTCATCTCCACCGTGAGCCACGAGCTGCGCACTCCCCTCACATCCATCCGCGGCGCGCTCGGCCTGCTCTCTTCAGGAATGCTCGGCAACCTCAACGAAAAAGCCACCAATCTTCTCCGCATTGCCCTCACCAACTCCGACCGCCTCGTCCGCCTCATCAACGACATCCTCGACCTCGAGCGCGTCCAGAGCGGCCGTGAGCCCCTCGCCTTTCGCCCCGTGGCGCTGGCTGAGATCGTTCGCCAGGCCATCGATGGCATGCAGCCGGTGGCGGAAGCGGCCGGCGTGATGCTCATCCACGACACCACCCAAGTGGAGATTGACGCCGACCCCGACCGCCTGCTCCAGGTGCTCACCAACCTGCTCTCCAACGCCGTCAAGTTCTCGCCGCCCAACTCCACCGTCTCCATCATCATGCACCCCGGCATTGCCGGCGTCACTCTCTCGGTCATCGATCACGGGCGCGGCATTCCTGCCGACAAACTCGAAGCGATCTTCGGACGCTTCCAGCAGGTGGACGCCTCCGACTCCCGGCAAAAGGGCGGCAGCGGGCTCGGACTCACCATCTGCCGCACCATCGTCCACCAGCACTCCGGCCGCATCTGGGCTGAGCGCAATCCCGTCCGCGGCTCCACATTCCGAGTCTTCCTGCCCTATCGGCCGCTCCCCCTCGAAACCGGCGCGCCGCTCGATCCCCACACCGGCCACGGCACCATCGTTCTGGCCGGCGCAGGAGCCGAGGCCAGCCCAAAAATCTCTGCCCAGTTGACTCGCCACGGTTATCGCATGGTGGAAACCTCGACCGTTGTGCAAACGGTTGCCGCGGCCCGCGAAACCGTCCGCGCCATCCTGCTCGACACCTCTCTGGACGGCCTGAACGGCTGGGAGATCCTGCCCCTGCTGCTTCGTATCGCCCCCGATCCCCAGGCTCCCATCGTTCTGTTCTGCGTCGACAGCTCCCACGAGCCGGTGGATTTGCCCGCCGGCGCTGACGCATGGGCCGCAAAACCCATCCCGGAAGATGCTCTGCTCAAACAACTGGCCCGCGCCTTCGGCGGACCCGGCGACGCGGCGCGCTTTCTGGTGGTTGAAGACGACGTCGAATTGGCCCAGACCATCTCGTCGGTCCTGTCCCGCGACCACATTCAGGTCCAGATCGCTCACTCCCTGCAGCAGGCCATCGATGCCTGCTTCTCCTTCCAGCCCCATCTCATCGTGCTCGATATCGGCCTGCCCGACGGAAACGGTTTCAACCTGGCCGACTGGCTCCGGCAGCACGAAAGTCTCGCCCGCACGCCGCTGGTGGTCTACTCCGGCCGCGAACTCTCGGCCGCCGATCGCCGCCATCTAGCCCTCGGGCCCACCCATTTTCTGGCCAAGGCTCGCGTCCAGCCCGAGCAGCTTGAAGCCCTGATCCTGACCATGCTGCGCAGCTCCAGCCAGGTCGAAGAGAATACTCCGCCGCAATCGCCCGTATCGAATCTGTAAACCGATAATCCCTCCTGCCCATCGACAACGCCGCTTCGGAGTTCCACAATGGATGCGGGGGCTCTCTTACCGTGGCGCACAAAATTTTGATCATCGACGATGAAGACGATATCCGCGAAGTTGCCGCCCTCAGCCTTGAAACCGTTGCCGGCTGGGAAGTCATTACGGCCAACACCGGCGCACAGGGCCTGGCCAGGGCCATCGAGCATCTGCCCGACGCCATCCTGCTCGATGTGATGATGCCCGGCATGGACGGTCCCACCACTTTCAACGAACTGCGCAAGAACCCGGTCACCGCGCACATTCCCGTCCTGCTGCTCACCGCCAAAGTGCAGAGTTCCGATCAGCGCCGCTTCGCGGACCTCGGAGTCGATGCCGTGCTGTTCAAGCCCTTTGATCCGCTCACTCTCTCCACCGAGATCGCCTCCGTGCTCGGCTGGAAGTAACTGCGCCTTCCGCCATGGATCCAGCCCCGAAACCCGTTCTCGCCGCGGCCCTCGACCAGTTGTGGACGCGCTTTCTGCCCCAGATCAGGGAACGGGTCTCCATCCTCAAGTCCGCCGCCCGCTCCCTTGCCGCAGGATGCCTCACCGATCCTGAACAGGAAGAAGCCGGCGCAGCCGCACACAAGCTGGCCGGCGTTCTCGGCACCTTCAATCTGAGCCACGGCACTGATCTGGCGCGTCAACTCGAGGTTTTCTACTCCGCCGAGGGCACTCCAGATCCCATATTCGCCGCCCAGGCCGCTTCACTCGCCTCCGAGTTGCACACCATCGTAGAAACCCGCGGTTAAGCCCCCGCCGATCCGAACCAATTAAACTTGTACATAGTGTCCGTTCGCGATCCATTCGAGCCCCAACTCGATCTCAGCTTCGAGCAACCGCGTTCCACCCGCCGCATCTGGCCGGTGCGCGAACTCGTTGGCCTGGTGCGCGAACTCATCGAGGAAAACTACGGCGACGTCTGGGTCGAGGGCGAGATTTCCAACTACCGTCCAGCGCCCTCCGGCCACGTTTACTTCACGCTCAAAGACAGCGACGCGCAGCTTCCCGTGGTTCTCTTCCGCCGCCAGGCCATGCTGCTCCGCTTCCGCCCTGAAGACGGCCTCCACGTCCTGGTCCGTGGCCGCGTCAGCGTCTACGAGCAGCGTGGACAGATGCAGTTGGTCGCCGAAACCATGGAGCCGGTCGGCGCCGGCTCGCTCCAGTTGGCCTTTGAGCAGCTCAAGCAGCGGCTCAAGGACGAAGGCCTCTTCGATGCCGCGCGAAAACGCCCGCTCCCGGCTTATCCCCGCACCGTAGCGATTGTCACCTCACCCACCGGCGCAGTCATTCGCGACTTCCTTAACATCGTCAACCGCCGCCACTCCGGCCTCAGCGTTTCGCTCTATCCCGTCTCCGTGCAGGGCGACTCCGCGCCGGCGGAGATTGAAGCCGCCCTCATCGAACTCAATGCCGCCAGTCTCGCCGATCCCGGCTTCGCCGACCTCATTGTCCTCGCCCGCGGCGGCGGCTCGCTTGAAAATCTGGCCGCATTCAACAGCGAGCGCGTAGCCCGCGCGATTGCATCGAGCAGCCTTCCTGTGGTTTCCGCGATCGGTCATGAAACCGACTTCACCATCGCCGACTTCACCGCCGACCTGCGCGCCCCCACTCCTTCCGCCGCCGCTGAACTCATTACCGAAACCCAGCACAAGATCGCCGAACACTTCGCCGCGCAATCGCATCGCCTCGAGCGCGCCGCCCGCTTTCAGCTCCTCAATGCCCATCGGCGCCTCGCCCGCCTGCCCGACAGCCGCTCCGAGTCGCGCATCTCCGCGCTGCTGCATCGCTCCGCTCAGCGCCTCGACGATCTTTCCTTCCGCCTTGAATCCGCTCTCACCGCGCGGCTCCGGCACAACCAGCGCCAGGTCGCCGAATTTGCCGCAGCCGTCCTGCATCACGACCCGCGCCAAGCGGTGGCCCGTGCGCGCGAACACCTCTCCGACCTTCGCGCGCGACTCCTCCGTTCCCTCGAGCGCCTGCTCCAGTCCTCCGCATCCACGTTCGGCGCTCTCGACGGCCGCCTCCACTCGCTCTCGCCCCTTGCCGTTCTCGATCGCGGCTACGCCCTCGTCCTCTCCGCCGATGGCGCGCTCATCCGCTCCACCAGCCAACTCAATGCTGGCGACCAGCTAACCACGCGCCTCGCAGACGGCACATTCCTGAGCCGCATGGAATCCACACAGCCCGCACCCACCTCGCCCAAATCCGGAAAGAAAAGCAAGAAACCGAGCCTATGACCGCATCTACTACTCGCAAACTCTTCGGCACCGACGGCATTCGCGCCATCGCCGGCCAATTCCCGCTCGATCCCACGACCATCTTCACCGTCGGCCTCGCGCTCGGCCATTCGCTGCGCAAAACCTCGCCTCAGCCCAAAGTCCTTCTCGGCCGCGACACGCGCGAGTCCGGTCCCTGGATCGCCGCCGCACTCGCCGCCGGCCTCCGTCAAACCGGCACAACCGTGGAAAGCGCCGGCATTGTGCCCACCCCAGCCGTCGCCTTCCTCGCGCGTACCCACGGCTTCCAAACCGGCGTCGTCATCTCCGCCTCTCACAATCCCTGGGCCGATAACGGCATCAAGCTCTTCGGCGGCGACGGTTTCAAGCTCCCCGACTCCGTCGAGCTGGCCATGGAAGACGATATCCTCCATCATGCCTGGCAAATTCACCCTCCCGATCCGACATCGAACCGGCCCATCAAAGACAATCCCGCCTTCCAGGCCGACTACATTCAATTCCTCATCGACTCCGTCCCCGGCCTCAAACTCGACGGCCTGAAAATCGTGGCCGACTGCGCCAACGGTGCCGCTGCAGCCGTCGCTCCCGAGCTCTTCCGCCGCCTCAACCCCACCGGCTCCGCCGAGATTACGCTCCTCAACATCGCTCCCGACGGCCACAACATCAACGCCGATTGCGGCGCTCTGCACCCAGCACATGTCGCCTCCGAATCGCAAAAACGCGGAGCGACGCTGGGCCTTACCTTCGACGGCGACGCCGACCGCTGCATGCTCTCCGGCGCTCACGCCAACGTCATCAACGGCGACGCCATCCTGCTTATGGCCGCCCGGGACCTCAAGGCCCGCGGCCTGCTCACTGGAGATTTGGTCGTCGCCACCACCATGTCCAACATGGGCCTCGAAGCCGCCCTCAAGCGCTCCGGCATCCGCATGTTTCGCGCCCCGGTCGGCGACCGCTACGTCCTCGAAGAGATGCAGAAGCAGAACGCGGCCCTCGGCGGCGAACAGTCCGGCCACATCCTGCTGCCCCATCTCGCCACCACCGGTGACGGGCTGCTCACTGCTCTGGTAATCCTCGACCTCATTGCCCGCTCAGGCAAGTCCATCGACGAATTAACTGCCGACTTGAAAGTCTTTCCGCAAGTCATCGTCAACGTGAAAGTCCGCGAAAAGAAGCCCCTCGAATCCGTCCCCGCGGTCGCCGCGGCCATCCGCGCCGCCGAAGAGGATTTGAAAGACACCGGCCGCGTCGTCATTCGCTACAGCGGCACCGAAGCATTGGCCCGGGTCATGATTGAAGCCGAAAGCGAACCGGTCATGCGCCACCACGCCGACAGCATAGCCGCCGCAATTCGAACTGAATTGGGCGCGTAGCTGGCAGCTAGTAGCTGAAAGCTGCCTTTTAGTACCATCAACTCATGCTCCACTTCCCTCCCGGCCAGACCCTGCTCATCGACGCCGACGATACCCTGTGGGAAAACAACGTCTACTTCGAGCGCGCCATCGCCGCCTTCATCAGCTATCTCAATCACCACGAGTACTCGCCCGCCGAGGTGCGGAGCACCCTCAACGCCGTGGAGCGCGAAACCATTCTCACCCACGGCTACGGCCTCACCAGCTTCACACGCTCCCTGGTCACCTGCTTTGAGCGCCTCAGCCCCGCGCCGGTCACTGAAGAAAAATGCCAGAGCATCCTGGGTTTCGCCCGCTCCATCGCCGAGCAGGAGATCGAACTGCTCCCCGGCGTAGCCGAGACCCTCGCCGATCTCGCCACCCGTCACCACCTCATCCTCATGACCAAGGGCAACCACGCCGAACAGGCCGACAAGCTGGCCCGCTCCGGGCTCTCCGAGATTTTCTCTTCGGTCGAGATTGTGGCTGAGAAAGATCCCGCCACCTACCGCGAAGTTATCGCCCGCCACGAGCTCGCGCCCCACACCAGTTGGATGATCGGCAACAGCCCCAAGAGCGACATCAACCCCGCTCTCGCCGCCGGCCTCCACGCCGTTTTCCTCTTTCACAAAGACACCTGGATCCTCGAACACGCCGCCGTCGATCCCGCGCCCGAAGGCCAGCACCTCATTGAGCTCGATTCGTTTGTCAAGCTCTGTGCTATCTTTTAGAGCCTGCCGTAGCAGGCCGGCATTTCGGCGTTTCTTGTCTTGACGATCAAACTGCCGGCGGATATCATCGCTTCCTCTCCAGTGATTTTCCCTTCGCTGGAATTCTGCCGGGCCCATCGGAATCATCCAATATCCGCAAAGGAGTTTTTACGATGTCAACTCCACAAGTCTTCGCCTGTCTTGGCCTGCTGGCCGTTTCCTCGCTCCTGCCGGCGCAAACCACCCCCAAAACCGCCTACACCATCACCCAGAATGTCGCCGGCGCATCCACCGGCTCCTATATGACTGTGTATCGAAACGGGACAAAAGCCGTCACGGACATGTACTACGCAGCCCAGCCGGACGCCGCCGCCCATCACGCCATCACCTATTACGACCTCACCGCCGGCGCCTCCCACACCTGGGATCCAGCTATCACCCCGCCCTCCTGCAGCGTCGCCACATTCACCGGGGACTGGGGCGATCCCTTCGAAGCCACTGCCGAGCTCTCCGCCGCCATTGCCAAGGGCGATTTGAAGCCGGCCGGAACCGAGACCTTGCACGGAATTCCAACCAAGGTCTACGCAGGCGCCACCCAGGGCATGAACCTGAAAGCCTGGTTCGACGAGAAAGACGGCCTGGTCATCAAAATGGCCTTTGGAGCGCCCGGCGCCGCCATGAACACCATGGTCGACGTCACCAAAGTCTCCTTCGCGCCGCCCCCGGCCGCTCTCCTCACCATGCCCGCCTACTGCGCCTCGGTCAAGCCGCCACCCACCCCGGCCGAGCTCATTGCCGCGGAGACCGGCGACAGCGGCGACAACTGGGTGAATGCCATCTACGGCCCCGGCTCCAAGAATTCCTGCTCCATCCTCGTCCGCGTGGTCGGGGCGAAAACCATGGCGCCCATCAACCGCAAGTTCCAGGGCGCCATCGACACCACCTACAACCAGGACGCGCCCACCCCGCCCCACTACGTGTTCGGCGTGGGCAACGACGGCACTTCGACGTATGCGGGAGGCGGCCTGCACGAGATCACCAATCAGATCCACGATGGCATGCTTCGCATCGACAATCCGCCCGCTTACTTCAATTTTGGCATCAACATTCCCACCCCAAACCACGGCGCCGACGTGGGCCTCATCTACCGCCAATGCTTCGCGCCCGTCACCATGCTCTACTACATCCTCAAGGACCCCAACAACCCCGCCGACGGCGGCGACTGGCTCTACGCCAAAGCCGGCAAATACGCCGCAGTTCCAACCCACTGACCGGGAATTCAGGTTCTTGAATCGGCATCTACCCAGGTTTGGCGCGGCAATCCGCGCCTGACCTGGGATATCCATATCGACAGCTCCTGCGCCCTCAAGCCTTTCGGCGTCTTATCCCGCAAGCATCACCTGTGAGAAACTAGAAGAGCCAATGTTCTCCGGCGCACCCGGGTGCCTCATATCTCGCTTCTGAGACATAGGACTGTATCCCGCACGCCATCAACCAGAACCAACCCAGCCACATCTGGGCCGCAGGCGCCCAGGCCCCGCTGCGGCCTCAACTTAGGAACCGGAAAAAGAATGCTCAGCGTCTCCAACGTCACCATGCGCTACGGCTCGAAGATCCTATTCGAAGAAGTAAGCGTCAGCTTTGTTCCCGGCCGCCGCTACGGCCTCACCGGCCCCAACGGCTCGGGCAAATCCACTTTCATGAAGATCCTCACCAGCGAGCTCGACGCCCAAAAAGGCACCGTCGTCCGCCCGCGCAAGTTCGGCGTCCTGCGCCAGGACCAATTCGCCTTCGACGCCTATCGGGTCATCGATACCGTCATCATGGGCAACCGCCCGCTCTGGGCCGCCCTCGAAGAGCGCGACCGCATCTACGAAAAGCCCGAAATGAGCAACGAAGACGGCATGAGATTAGGCGAGCTCGAAGGCGTCATCGGCGACGAGGACGGCTACACCGCCGAGGCCGACGCCGCCATCCTCCTCGACGGCCTCGACATTCCCGAGTCCATCCACGAGCGCAAGATGGGCGAGCTCCAGGGCGGCCAGAAAGTTCGCGTCCTGTTAGCCCAGGCCCTCTTCGGCAAGCCGGAAGCTTTGTTACTCGACGAGCCCACCAACTACCTCGATCTCGACTCCATCCACTGGCTCCAGGACTTCCTGCTCAACTACGACGGCACCCTCATCGCCATCTCCCACGACCGTCACTTCCTCAACTCGGTCACCACCCACACCGCCGACATCGATTACCAGACCATCATCATCTACACCGGCGGATACGACGACATGGTGATGGCCAAAACGCAAATCCGCTCCACGCTCGAGTCGCAAATCGTGCAGCGCGAAAAGAAGATCGCGCAGCTCAACGACTTCATCGCGCGCTTCGCTGCCGGCACGCGTTCTTCGCAGGTCACCAGCCGCCGTAAAGAGGTTGAACGCCTCCAGACCAACGAGCTGGCCCGCTCCAATATTGCGCGCCCCTACATCAAATTCGACCAGGTGCGCCCCAGCGGCAAGCACGCCCTCGAATTTAAGCACGTCACCAAGCTCTACGGCGATCTCAAGGTTATCGACGGGTTCACCGCCAACGTGCTTCGCGGCGAAAAAATCTGTCTCATGGGCCGCAACGGCGCAGGCAAAACCACGCTGCTCAAAAGCCTGCTCGCCAACTATCCCGGCCTCGCCGACAAGGACTTCACGCTCGACTCCGGCTCGGTCTTCTGGGGCCACGAAGCCCAGATCGGCTACTTCCCCCAGGACGTAGGCTCGACCATCGAACCCGGCCTGCCCATCGCCGAATGGCTCCATCGCTGGAAGCCTGACGCCCACATGGAAGACATTCGCGGCATCCTCGGCCAGATGTTATTCAGTGGCGAAGAAGGCGAAAAGCAAACCCGAGCCCTCAGCGGCGGCGAGCAAGCCCGCCTTGCGTTTTGCAAGTTAATCCTGACCAAGCCCAACATACTGATCTTCGACGAGCCGACTAATCACTTGGACCTCGAAGCCATCAACGCATTGAACATCGCGTTGCAGCGCTACGAAGGCACGGTGCTGTTAGTAACTCACGACCACGACTTGATAGATGAAGTAGCCACAAGATTATGGAACTTTAAAGAAGACGGCATAGAAGACTTCCAAGGCCCCTACGCCGAGTGGAAAGGCAAACACAACTAAATAACGGCTGGACGAATTCGGAAATCGATCAGCCACTTAAGTTTCGATTTGTCTCCCTTTAAATACGCATCAAGCGTCTCTGCGAGTTCTGGCACACGCGAAATCGGGACCACATAGTCGAAGACATTAGCGAGAACTCGCAGCGTTTCTCCGGTCCAAGGCCCGTCGACAACGAGAACCGCAAGCAACTCCGGGTTTTTCCCCTTCCAGTTGATTGCCGAGAACATCTTATCCTTTGCATAAAGGGACGCGTGCCGAGAGGATGACTTGCGTACCTCTATAAAGGCGCGAGGATCTGCGGCTGTCGGAAGCACAAAATCTGCCCGGAAGTCGTACACTACACCTCGGAGCGACTCGTATTCCTCCTCGCGCTGAAAAAGTAGACCCTGATCTCTAAGAGCACGATCCACGATAGATTCGAAGAGCACCCTTCCAATTAGGTCTCGTACTATGCCCTCGAGCGTGGATTCCAACCTCTTGAGAATCTCCCCTTTGTTGACCGCATTCGGATCGACCCTTTCGCGAAGCAACTTTGATAACCGCTCGGCAGCCGGTCCAGAAATGCTATTGTCAGAAACAGATCCCACAAGCTGCTTCAGCGCTGCCTTGCTGAATATCCCGGCCAAGTGTTGAAACAATGGGAGAAGATATGGATTCTGCTTAATAAAGGCCGGAGAGAAGTTTGAGAAGTTTCCGGTTTGTGCTTCCAGGAGATCCAAGAAACGAGCCCCGGTACTCCGAATATCCTTGTAAACTCCAGCCGCGATGGCTGTTTCTAACTCGAAAGGGACTGCCTGTCTCCGTTTCCATTCTTCAAGAGCTGTCTCTGCGCTCATTTCTCCACGGACTGCCAGACCCGCCATCAGGATTGTCCGCGTTCGCTCATCTTCGATGTCGCCTAACGACACCTTGGCAAGGCCATTCGTCGCTTTTGCCAGCTTTAGGTAAGCAGAAATAGCCTTTCTAATCTCGGCATCTGCGATCTTGAACAGCGTCAGCTCAGTCTGAATCGACGGGGTGCTTGACCTGTCTCCAATAGCTTTCACAGGTTTTGGTCGAGGTTCCCTCGTGGATTCCATTCATTTCACCCCATGTAAATGATATTCCCCCAACCCTATAGCGGAGCCTTCGCGCTTGGCAAGTGTCCATCTATGCCCTCGCGCTCTGAGAATCTCGCACTCCACCTGTCGGAAGCCTATATCCTCCATCGATGTTTGAAGGAACTGGGGTGTGCTGACGTGGACCCCATAAAGTGCGGCATCCGCAACAACAATGTGAATCGGGGCACCGCGACGAAGAACTCGAAACGATTCTCTCAAGACATCAGTCATTTGAGAGAAGTAGGGATAAACCAACAGATCGTAGTCTTTCTTGCCATTTTTTTCCAGTTTTCGCTTTGCAAGTGTTGCGACAATCTCATTGAGTGCGGGCAGGAGTCTCGTGGAAACATTAGCGCGATACCTCCCCTGTTTGGCCTTGTGTCCATTTAAAGCGGTGGTTGTGTTCACAATGAGAGGGCGCCGTACCTTTTCTGTAATATCGCCCCATGAAGAAGCAATTCCCCAAAAGTACAGAAGCATCCGTGTCATTTCTGCAAAATCAAAATTGTTCAGGTAGGGCGGAGATGTCACCAAGATCGATGCGCTTCCACTCTCGCATTGGTCCATTGTCTGAGATGATTGCGCAAATACTTGAGCGAGATGCTGGTAGTCAGAGCCATTCAGCGAGGCGAGATCGTTCTCGATCATACCAACGGTCTCGGAACAGGCTACTTCGGGTTTCATTGCCCCTTTCTTGGACGTGGGTGCCTTATAGATTCCATCCGTTTGCGAATGACAGCATTTATCGGCGACGAGCGACAGCATAAGGAATGAGATGTCATTTTCGGAGTATACGGAGGATTGAATGCATTGGCGCGCCCCAAGTAAGCTCTCTAACACTTCAATCTGAAAGAGCTTTGTAAGAAAGGCTCGCTGGGGAGCACTCAAAATATCCACTGAAACTGGATGACGGAGGCCCTCGGAAAGGATCGTGTGAATCTCTCGTACGTGAGCGGCGGTATCGCGAGTTGGAAACTTCGCTCTGCAAATTCTGCTGAAGATGGGATGAGGGTCGTACCCAATCCCGCAAAGCCCACGTTCTGCTGCGACCACGAGCGAAGTCCCGCAGCCTGCGAATGGATCCAAAAGTATCGAGCCCGGCTCGAGTCCAGCCGCATCGCAGCATTGATGAACGAACTCCGGTGAAAATCCGGCAATGAAATTGAACCAACGATGCACCCTGTGAAACTTCGTTGTTGTATTTGTAGGGAGCCTCGCCGAGGAAACAGGTGTACCTCCTCTTCGTAAAGGGTGTTGGTCTGTGAAACCGGGCAAGAGTAGTTGAGTGTCCATCGGCTGGTACGATTATCCCTCATTTCGATCACCGAACGGAAAAGGGCGGGTGGCTTAGGTCCCCAAACCCACTTCCACACCTTCAACCCCGCTCGTTCCGGATTATTCAACCCATAGCGGACAGCACGCTCCAACTCGTCCCCATTGCGAATAAGCCGGTCATAATACTCCCGCTGCCAGAACGCGCCGCCGCGACCGAGGATTTCGTTTGCCTTTCTGGCCGTAAAGGACTTCCAGCCTTGCAGCACTTTGCTCAATTCCTGCCCCGGCAGCAACCGGCAAACAACATGCACGTGATTGGGCATGACACACCAGGCCACGAGCCGATACCGCTTTCCCTGCCAGAAATGCAGAGCGTCGGCCACCAGTTCGCCAAGGCGTGGATCGCGCAGGAAACATGCACCCAAGCCGCGATCAAAATACTCTTCCAGTTTTGCAGTGCTGAATTCGGCGACCAGCACCTCCTGGGACGGCAACAGATGAGCGCCCACGCGCTTTGCCGCAATCAGAATGCGGTGACGCTCCGCTATCTTCTCCAGGACCGGCAGCGGCAGGGAGTCCGCCAAATGAAAGGTAAGAAAATACAAGCCTGCGTCCTTCTCCCAATGGGGCAGGCGTCCGCGCTGCCGAATGCGCACTTCACCGAACCGAGGTTGTACCGCCCCCTGAACGACGGCAGCTGTGGCAGGCTGGGGAAGGGCGATCGGCTTGACCATAACTGCGAATTCTACGCCGAATGGATGGGTGCGGGCGAGACGCCCACACGACAGCCGGTCTGGGGACCGGCGCTACCATGTTGCCCTAATACCCCGGGGGCGCGAACCATGCACGTTTGCGCGCACGACAAGACTGGGCAATCATAAGGCTATGACGAGAATTGCTTCCAGCGCATTCTTGCTTGCGGCCTGCCTGTTCGTAACGTCTCAAATGGCATTTGCGCAGGCCGGGCGCGTGGCCCAGTTCTCGCCTTTGAGACCTGGGATTCTAATCTGCCTCATCAGCACACGGCGGGTTGCCTACACTTAAACCTTCGACAAACGAATGGTTGCACATCCATCACACATCGCAGCAAGGATGGGCCAGTCGGGTTTGAACGCAGCTCAGGGACAACGACGGCCCCGATTACGCCGGCGACTGCACGCGCGCAAGAGCCGCCGGAACCATCTCACTGTTTATTAGGATGCTGCGATCGACTCCTTCCAGGATGGCCTGCATCAGGTTGTAGCAAACAGCCTCGGAAGGAGCGAAGTACTCACTGTGAATCGCGATGCCTCCAATCGTCGGATCAAGAATGGATGTGCAGTCAATGTCCCAAACATTGTCGGGAACCGGATAGGTACGGTCGAGCCCAGCGCGTCCTAACCGGCGCTTCCCGAAATGCTTTAGGCCTGCGGATGCGCCCAGGACATTGTCGCGCCCCGTGTAGAGCGCAGTAATGCGGTACGAGAGATTGGCAAGGCCCTCGCCGTCACCATGACTGACATTTTCTCCGGCGCGAAACAGATCGTTGTCCACATCCGCCGCCACCATCAAAACTTCTTGAAGGAGACTGACTAGTAGAGGCATGTTCTTGCGCGTCCAGACAGCGTTCATCGCGTACTCCAAGGCGTAATTACCCATGCTATGGGCAATGATCGACGTCTTGGCCTTGCACGCGTTGTCCGTGCTCTTCGCAGTCTGCTGCTGTTTGAAGGACATCCAGTCATAAAGATCAGAGAGGACCTCGGTCAGATCGTCGCCTGTCTTCCGGGCTTCTGCTCGATCTGGAAGGTAGCCGAGTAGAGAACCCTTCGAAGGCCAATCAAACGAGATTAGTTCGCCAAGGGAATCCTCGCCGTCGAAGAGGCGTGAGGCTACATTTCCATAGGTGCTCATCGCCCCCGTCCAGGCAACATTATAGCCGTGAATGAAGAGGCAGACGTGCTTCTGCTGTTCGGGCGCAACGTCGAAAGGGCTCGGAAACTGGTCGGCGGCTTGAATAAGAAGCTGCTTGAACGCATCCGCACTCTGTTGCTGCCAGGAAGCGAGTAAATCGAGCGGGAGTTCGGGAGCAATCAGAGTCCAATAGGTCAGGTCGGCCAGGGAGGTACCGAACCCGTTTCCTTCAATGTTCCTGTTGGTGATAAGCCAGCGCATATGCACCTCGCAAACCAATGAATATCACGAATACTGATGCATCAGTTAGCCATTTGTGTGAATTCACTGCGCCGATGGCGGGCGGCCCAGGTCTCGCGTTTGAGACCTGGGATTCCGCGGTGTCCTTGGAACCGGGAGCGGCAGGCCGGGGATTCATCCCCGACGATACAACGTCCCCACAGAGAGCGGGGTTTTAACCCCTGAGGTATGCCTTTCGTCCCAAACCCGCCCCGCCGAACCCATGCCCTGCTTAACCGGGCGAGTTGCGCCGGGAGTTCCAGGCCTTGATTGCCGCACCAGGAGATTTCGGAATTGTGACATAATCATGTCATGGCCGTCCGAACCACCGTCGATATCCCGGAGCCTCTCCACGATCGGCTGCGCCAACGCGCCGAAAGTTCAGGCGCTTCGATCCGCTCCCTCATTGTGAGCGCGCTCGAACAAACCTACGCCGACAAGCGAAAGGGGAGGAAAGTGACCGGCCCACTCATTCGTGTCAAAGGCAAGCTTGGGCCTCGCTTCCCCGTGGACGAGAATCCGCATGACCTTGTTATTTATTGACCTCAACGTCTGGCTTGCGCTCTCCGTCGATCGTCACCCCCATTACACGATTGCGTGGACATGGCTAAGTGGCCTCCCGGAAGACGCCCGCCTCATTTTGTGCCGATACACGCAGCTCGGCATACTCCGCCTTCTCACCAACAAGGCCGTCATGGGCGACGAGACGCTCACTCTCCGTCAGGCCTGGTCCGTCTATGACCGCTGGCTAGAAGATCCGCGCGTCGAGTTCTACCCTGAAACCCGCGACCTCGAAACCGCCTTCAGGCGAGCCCTTCAGCCCTTCGCCGCGAAACAGGCATCGAAGTGGGTGGGAGATTGCTGGCTCCTGGCCTTCGCGGAGGCCAGCAAGGCCCAACTCGTCACCTTCGATCGAGCCTTGCATGAGTTTGCCCGCAAACAGGGAAACTCCGCCATCCTGCCAGCCTGAGCTTCGAAGCGGCCGGCGGCCAATAGCTTGCCCTGAGCCCGCCGAAAGCCGGCTCTGAGCCTGTCGAAGGAGGTTTGGATTTTCAGGCCTGAGAAACCGCCGGAGCGCACCCCAGCGAGAAGGCCAGCGCGGCGCAAATCTCATCCATCCGTGCCGAGTCCAGCTTTGCCACCCGCCTGCCCAGCCTCTCCCGCGAGACCGTCACCGCATTGTGCAGATTCACTGCGCAGGGCGTCTTCATCCCATCCTCGGCATCCAGCACAACTTCGGAAGGCACGCCGCGAATCATGGAACTGATCGGGGCAACCGTAACCGTCGCGAGATAGCCGATGGCGCTATCGCGCGTGAGCACCACCACCGGCCGGCTCTTGTCCGGCGGAGCGAACTGATAGAGCCGCACATCTCCCCTTGCTACCGCTCCGGCCACGCCGCCTCGCTCTCCCATGCCTGCCATTCCCCATGCGCCGGCGGCTTCTTCGCGTAGCCCTCGCGGTCGCGTGCCTCGCGCGCCTTCATCTCCAGCCGCAGCAGATACTCGCGCAGCGCCTCGCGCACCAGTTGCGAGCGATTCAGCCTGGACTTGCGCGCTGCCTTATCCGCGGCTATCCGGAGCTCCTCGTCGAGAACGATCTGAACGATTTCCATATGTGGACTCTACTCCACAGTCGACTCCACAATCAAGTGGGCGCGGGGGCCAGGTCTGGACTTTCAGACCTGGGAGACCTCCCGAAGTCAAGGTATGATGAGATGAACGTCGGAAGGGGGATTCAAACAACATGAAGGAACTCGTCTTTGAAGTTGCGCAAGAAGCAGACGGAGGCTACACCGCCGAAGCTCTCGGCGAGAGCATCTTCACCCAGGCCGATAGCTGGGAAGAGCTGAAAGACAACGTCCGGGAGGCCGTGAAGGCTTTCTATTTCGACTCTGCCGCGCCTGCTTCCATCCGCCTTCATCTGATCCGCGATGAGGTGCTGGCCGTCGCATGAAACTCCCACGCGACCTGAGCGGAGAAGCACTGGTCAAGCACCTCTGCAAGCATTGGGAATATCTGAAAATCCACCAGGTGGGCAGCCACATCATCCTTCAAACCCAGCAGCCCTCGCCCCACCGCATTGCCGTTCCCGCGCACACGCCCCTCAGAGTCGGAACTCTGAATGCTATTCTCTCCGCAGTTGCCGCCCACAAGAACGTGCCCAAAGAGACAATTCTCAAAGATATCTAGAGTTCGCGAGCGGCACGCCGCCTCACAGCCCCGTCATTCCGGTCTCCGGCAACGGAACCGGCGGCGCATGGGCGGTCAGGCGCATTTCAGCAGAGGCGGCTTCGATTTCACTGTTGATCTCAGCGCCCAGAAGAAGCATCAGACCGGTGATATAGAACCAGGTCAGCAGAATAATCACTGCACCAAGAGATCCGTAGGTAACAGAATAATTATTGAAGAAATGAAGGTAGACGCGGAGGCTGAGCGAGGCCAGGAGCCATCCGATCAGGCCCAGGGCGCCGCCGGGCGTGAGCCAGTGCCAGCGGCGTTTCTTCGAATCCGGAGCCCAATAGTAGATGACGGCGAAGGATAGGTCGAGAAGAGCGGCCGCCATGATCCAGCCCAACACTCTCGCCGCGACAGTTGCGGCCGTGGCCAGAAGATGAACATGGAGGTCGAGCCGCGCCAGCGCGGCAATAAAATCTCCACCCAAGAGACAGGCAAGGCCCAGGCTGATGATGATCGTCAAGACGACAGTCAGGCCGATGGCGTGAAGTCGAGCTATGAAGTAGGAGCGCGAGTCCTCGATCTTGTAGACGATATTGAGAGTGTCCTGGATGGCAGAAATGCCGACGGAGGCAGACCAGACGGCGGCAACGAGTCCAAGAGTCACCTTGCCCGTGGAGGAGGCAACCGTCGTCTCGTTAAAGGTTTTGAGCACGGCGCCGAGGGCTGAAGTGGGAATTACGAGCGCCAGATAATCCAGCAGCCGGTCGTAAAACTGGTGCGCCGATCGAGCCGCCAGACCGAGAATCGAACTGGCGCAAAACAGAGTGGGAAACAGGGCGAACAGGAAGTAAAAGCCCAGTTCCGCGGCATGACCGAAGAGACGATCGGCGTTCACAGCTTTCCAGGTGCGCGAGGCCACCACGCGGACAGGAACACCTTGCAGGCTCCAAAGCGACTCAAGAGGAGAGTGGGACACAATCTCCCAGATACGCCGCTGACGGCCATCTAATCGCTGGTCCACGTTGGAACTCGCGCCCGTCATAAGGGCTCCCTGACTCTTGTATCCGCCCGCGACCCGATTGTAGACGGGTGGCCCACCCGTAAACTAGCCACAAACGAATGGGTGCCCCATCCTTGCCATTCGCCGCGGCAGACGGCAAAGGTTGGAATCCATGCACCCGCTGCCCTTCGAGCCCGCGCGCTCTTACCTCGCGCTCGCCGGAGGCACCAGCCCGTTCATCCGCAGATACTCCACCATCTGCCCGTAGTGGTCATTGGCGTGGGCAATGCCAAACGCGGCCAGCGTGGCGCGCGTCTGGAAGCCGGGCTCCGACGACTTCACCACCTCAAACGAATTGGCCACCGTCAATGTCGCAATCGCCTTGTGGGCAAACGCGAACGAGCCGGCCAGCGCGGCCACAACGTCATCCTTTTTGGTCAGCTTTTCCAGCCCGTCTACATCCACATCCGGCTTCAGTCCGCTCACAATGCCGTAGAAAAAGTAGTTGGCCTCGGCCACGTGAGTCGCCTGCTGCGCAAACGTCCTCACGGTTGCAAAATCCGTCGTCTGTCCCGGCACAAAAATCGCCGCGCTGGGCGCAAATCCAAACTTCTCCGCCGGCATCGCCTTCACCACGCCCATCATCTCCCACTCAATCATTTTCAATTGCGAGTCGAATGCCGCAGCCGGCGTAGCGATGCTACCCACAGCCGGCGCCGCCGCTCCGCCCGCTCCCATCTGCGCCGCCGCAACCAGAGAACCCATTCCCAACACACAACAAGCTGCCATCAACCGGAATTGCATCGCAAACCTCCACTCAAATTGTGTTTCGCAAACTTTCACAGGTTACCCGAATGAAATCGTGGCCGGACCGACTGGACGATCACTGGATCCTGACCCAGCTTTCGGTGCGCCCCAGCAGCGAAATGCCGAGAACATATCCGCGCATCTTCAGCCCGTCTTTCCCCACCGACCAGATCTTGCCCTGGTAAATCTTGCCGTTCTCCGGGTCCACCACCGTTCCGCCCACCCAGTCGTCTCCCTGGGGACTGAAGTTGCGCATCATCACCATGCCCAGAATCAGCTGGTTCTTGTACTCGCCTGAACACTTGTCGCACAAGTCCTTCGGCGTGCGCCCCGGCGCAACCTCCGTCACCTTGCCAAACAGCTTACCGTTGTCGAGGTAGGTATCTACCTTGCCTTTGGGGCTGCCATCGTTCTCGTACACCTGCCAGTGCCCGACGGCGTTCTGAAGTTTCGGCGATAGTTGCTGCGCGCAGGCGCTGTCAGACAATGCCAGCACCAGCAGAAGCGCGGCAAAAGCACAACCGCATATGCGTCGGATCGTTTTCAATTTGTCACTCCTTGTGCCGAATTATAGGCCCGGCGTGACGGAGTTGGCGTGAGCCCAAGCCGCCGCATTACCTCGCCAGGCTTTTGAGCGTTGGGCGGCCCGCCTGCCGAGGCTGCCGACCCTACCGACCCTGCGCGGCATGTATCAGCCATGCGCCTCCACAGACCAATCGGCGTGCCTGCGCACCGGCGACAGATTTTTCAGAAGTTCAGCCGCCCCGTCAACTCCAGGCTGCGCGGACCCGCGCCCTCCGCG
>Ga0302320_10001293_pt1 | contig 60011 bp, 54 predicted proteins | sample Bog_T0_3_FD_202130 | JGI IMG/M metagenome (GOLD analysis project Ga0302320, IMG submission 202130) | Peat permafrost microbial communities from Stordalen Mire near Abisko, Sweden - Bog_T0_3 | ecosystem: Environmental > Terrestrial > Soil > Wetlands > Peat | place: Sweden: Abisko, Stordalen Mire... | reverse complement strand
GGCCCGCCGCCAAAGCAAAGCGCGCGACAGCACCTGTCCGGCTTTCTTGGAGAAAATGAGCCGCCGCGTAAATCGGGTCATCCGCTTCGTGACCGGCGAGGTTTCCCGACTTTAGAGCGGCCCTGGCGAATGGCGAAACTTGCATCTTTGCAATTGGCGGGTAGTCCGCTGATGTTGCGGGCATGGATACCAAGCAAAAAATACCGGTTCAAAGGCCGATCGAGCCGAACCCGTCGCCTCGGTCAATTACAGCAGAAGCGTAAGATCATTACCGCGCAAAAGAGCTTCGGGGTCGTGTTCGCAAACTGCAAGATAGTTTTGCGCTGCCGCTCCATGAAACTCAATCTACGATGACTTTGGTTGCGTGGTCGTCACAAATTGCCGACCGCAATGCAAGGATGACGAGTGCCCTTGAAATTGTTGAATCGCATAAGACTGCAAACCGGCTTTTGCGTCGGGTGAAGCCGGTTGCCGGTATATTTCCACGGTAGAACATCGGCGGGCGGGTGTTTCGGGGGTGGAGGATTGCGCCGCTTCCTTGGCGCGGCGTCTGCCGGCCAACGGGGATTGAATGGTTCCACTCCGGCGGCGCGGTAATAGTGCGTCGCCAGTTCGGAACAAAAGTATTTGTGTTTCTCCCCTCCCCTGCGGGCGAGCGTGAAGCAAAGCAAGCCCAGCCAGTCATAGGGCTGGCCCCGTGCATTTGCTTCAAACCAGGCGTCAGCGGCCAGCAAATCAAGGGGCTGTTTGGGCCGCATGACGGCGGCAACGCCGTCCAGCCGCAGCGGATAGGCGTTCACGCCGCTTTCGCAGCGGCTGGAATAGCTTATGTGATTGCCCCGGTAAATTTCAACATGGGCAACCTTCGTCCGGGTCTCGAGGGCGATGAGCCAGCTTCCAAGGTCGTGGCTGAAATACAGGAGGGCGTCTCCGGGTTGAAGAATGGCGGGATTGAACGGTTCGGACATGGAGATTTCCCTTCTCTGACGGAATTGTCGGGACGTCAAGAGGAAAGCAAACACGCCTCATCAACCGCAATGTCTTGTCACCTTTTCTCCCATTCCTTCACGCCGCCGGGCACGATGCGAAAAAGCGGATGCGGCTCCGGCGTGGTGATGTGCCGATACTGACGGGCAAGCAAGGGCGCTCGCGCGCGGAGCTTGGTTTTCAGGTGTTTCCACTCGTAAAGCAGTTGCCCGCGTGTTTCCAGAATCCGCCCGTTGAATCTTCGACGCGAAATTTTCGAGGCATCGAAGTGGTAGCCGCGTCTCCGCGCTTCCTCCGCGATGCCGGCGAGAAACGCCGCAATCGCCGCCAGCGGCTCGGAGTGCGCTTGAAACCGAACAAGCTGCGGATGATGGCGGTAGCCCGTGGTGCGACCTTTGAGCACCTTTTGCGCCAGCAACGCCTCGCGCCAAAGCGCCACCAGCCCTCTCGGGTCAAGGTATTGGGGATGAATGGTCCATAATCGCATAGGGGCGATGCGCTCGGCGCTGCCGATGGACTGAGCCACGACGAAGCCGGGATGTCAAGCGCGGGGGCTTGAGGGAGGACCGGGCATCTTTTATTTAATCTCCGAAGAGCGGGCAACGGAACGCCGTGTCTTCTCAATCTTGGTGGCCGTTTTTTTGGAGCCACGCGGACAGCGCCCCGGCAACGATGCCCTGTTGGGTGAAGGGCTGAATTTTTTTGATTTTCCGCTCCGATGAGGCTTTCAAGAGTGCCGGCGGAATGGTGGCCGGCACACGAAAGGTCATGGTGACAATCGCAACGCTTTCGCCTTCCCTCGCCTTTTCAGCCTTGGCTTTTGCGGGCCGCTCCGGTTCGGCGGATCGGCCTGACGTGGGCGCTCCCTGCACCTTGACGGAATCAACCGAAACAGGTGGATTCTGGAGTTGGGGCTTTGGCGCTCCCTGCTCGATGATTGCAAGGGCCTCAGGTGGCACGGTTGGCGGCCGCATGGCCTCTGACATGGTTCGACGGGGTGGGTTCATAAGATGAAAGTTGCTGGAACAAAAATTAAAGCTCTGCGGTGGCCGCTCGCGCGCATTCCGTGTTCATGCGCCAAACAACAGTCCCCTGGCCCGCCGCGTCGGCGTAAGCCTGGCGGAGCCGAAGCCCCTCCCCGACCGGCATCCCCATGCCCTGAACGGTCTGCAAAAGCTCGTTGGAAAGCCGATATTGCGTTTGGAGTTTATTGGGAACGACGATTTCTCTGGGCAATCCATTGCGGATACCCTGAATCTGGTTATTGACTTCAAGGGCGTCAATGACGGCCCGCAAATCCAGAACGGAGGGGCCGCATGGGAAAATCGCCAAATCTGAAAGGCAGAGAATGGAGCGGGTCACTTCCGACAAACCCGCCGGACCGTCGGCGACAATATAATCATACTCGACCGCCAGTTTGGGCAACTGATCTAAGATGAGCGATATGTTTGGGACTAGACCGCCCTTTCAGGGCTTTGGATTATTACGGGGCGTTGTTCCCAGGGCGTTGCCCTGGGCTGGCTTGATTCGCCCCTTTGGGGCCGAAGAATCGTGAAAGGGTCGTGAAAGGGGTCACCCATAGTTTGGTGCGGTTTCAGTGATTTTCCGCTTGAAAGAACCGCGTAAAAACAACCCAAACTATGGGTGGCCCCTACTTCTACTCGCCTATGGTGTAGCCTACGATGAGCGATATGTTTGGGACCAGACCGCCCTTTCAGGGCTCTGGATTATTTCGGGGCGTTGTTCCCAGGGCGTTGCCCTGGGCTGGCTTGATTCGCCCCTTTGGGGCCGAGGCATCGTGAATTCGGAATTGAAAACCGAAGATTGCAAATTTGTTATTGGTGAGCAGGCGAGGAGATGGGGTGGCGCGGCTCGGCAGGGCCTCGCCCTGCCAGGGGGCAATCGAGTTGGGGCTCGATCCCGACGAGTCGGGACCCTACCGGGAATGCGGGGTGGTGAAGGAGTCGTCGGCGAAGATTTGGCGGGGGTGGGTTTGGAGCCAAGCGGCGATTTCGGCGAGGAAGGCAGCGCCGTATTCGGCTAGTTTCTTTTCGCCGACGCCGCTGATGCGCAGGAAGTCGTCTTGACTGGTTGGGTAGTAGCGGGCCATCTGGCGGAGGGCGACGTCGGAGAAGACGATGTAGGCGGGGAGGTTTTGCTGGTCGGCGAGTTGCTTGCGGAGGCGGCGGAGTTGGTCGAAGAGACTTTCGTCGCAGGCGATTTCGCCGGCGCGGGCGCGCTTTTCGGGGGCGGCGGGAGCGGCGACGGGCTTGGTCAAGACTATTGTCCGGCGGTCGCTCAGGGCGGCGCGGCCTTCGGGGGTCAACTCAAGCACGCTGAATTTTTCGGCGGCCTGGCGCAGGTAGCCGAGGCGGATGAGTTCGCGGCCGATGGCCTGCCAGGCGGCGCGGTTGTGCTCGCCGCCAATGCCGTAGGTGGAGAGGGTCTCGTGACGCCAGCGGCGGATGGCGTCGGTTTCGGCGCCGGTGAGGATTTCGACGATGTGGTTGAGGCCGAATCCGAAGCCGGTTTTTTGGACGGCGCGATAGACGCAGGAAAGGAATTTGAGGGCGGCCTGGGTGCCATCGAAGGTGGCGCGTGGCAGGAGGCAGTTGTCGCAGCCGCCGCAGTTGTCGCCGGGGAAGGTTTCGCCGAAGTAGCGGAGGAGTTCGCGGCGGCGGCAGGCGGAGGAATCGGCGTAGTGGATGATTTGCTGGAGTTGCTCGCGGGCGACGCGTTGTTCGGCGGGAGGTTTTTCCTCGATGAAGCGCTGTTGCTTGATGGCGTCGCCGGGGCTGAAGAGGAGGAGGCATTCGGCGGGGAGGCCGTCGCGGCCGGCGCGGCCGGTTTCCTGGTAGTAGCCTTCGATGTTCTTGGGGAGGTCGTAGTGGACGACGAAGCGGACGTTGGGTTTGTTGATGCCCATGCCGAAAGCGATGGTGGCGCAGATGACGCGGACTTCGTCGCGGAGGAAGAGTTCCTGGTTTTCCGTGCGTTGGCGGGGAGTCAGGCCGGCGTGGTAAGGGCGGGCGGGGATGTTGTTTTCGTTGAGTTGCGCGGCGAGGGCCTCGGCACCTTTGCGGCTTTGACAGTAAACGATGCCGCTTTCGCGCGGGCGGGGGCGAAGGAATTCGAGGACCTGGCGTGCGGGCTTGGCCTTGGCCATGACGCGGTAGGTCAAATTGGGGCGGTTGAAGCTGGCGACGAAGCGGCTTGGCTCGCGCAGATGGAGCTGCTGGACAATATCTTCGCGCACGCGGGCGGTGGCGGTGGCGGTGAGGGCCATCATCGGCACGCCGGGGAAGAGGGTGCGCAATTGGGAGAGCTGGCGGTATTCGGGGCGGAAATCGTGGCCCCATTCGCTGATGCAATGGGCTTCGTCCACGGCGAAGAGATTGACGTTCCAGCGCTGGAGGTCTTGGAGGAAGCCGGAGAGCATGAGTCTTTCGGGAGCGGCGTAGAGGAGGCGATACTCGCCTTGATGGAGGCCGCGAAGGCGGGGACGGGATTCGCCGGCGGCGAGGGAGGAGTTGAGGAATGTGGCGGCAATGCCGGCGGCCTGGAGTGCGTCCACCTGGTCTTTCATCAGGGCGATCAGGGGGGAAACGACGACGGTGAGGCCGGGGCGGAGGAGTGCGGGGAGTTGGAAGCAGAGGGATTTGCCGCCGCCCGTGGGGAGGAGTGCCAGGACATCGCGACCGGCGATGGTCTCGCGGATAATCTCGCGTTGAAGCGGGCGGAAGGAGGCGAAGCCGAAGCAGCGCTTGAGCAATGCGGGCCAGGATTGTTCGTCCGGGTTCATGCGATGCGCGGCGTGCTTACTTTCATGGCGGGCATGATGGGGCAAAGGAGGCGGGGGGCAATGGGGAAATTGCGGATTGCGGATTCTATTGAACCACGGATGGACGCCGATGGACGCGGATGGGGATTCTTGCGGCGCTCTTACGAGACGCCGCTACGGGATCAGCCACAGGCGCGGATTGGGTGAGCACGCACAAAGTCCCTCTCGCAAACATGTTGGAGCCTGTTAGAATGCTCCCAGATGTCCTTGCACGCTAATTTGGAATTTGAATTTGAGGCGCGGGCGGCGGAAGTTCCCAGGCGCACTCCAGGACTGAAGGCGCCCTTCGGGGAGCAGCTTTTGGCGTTTGATGAGTTTGGCAAGAAGACTGTCCTGACGGAAACGGTTGCCGCAGCGGACGGCGGCAAAGCGTGGTCCGTCCCGACTTATGTCAATGAGTTTTGGACGGCCAAGCAGCGGGCGGCAAACCGGTTGCACGAGATTTCCTATCGCGCGTGCTTCAAGCCGCAACTGCCGCGCTTTTTCATCGAGCGGCTGACGGAGCCGGGGGACGTAGTGCATGATCCGTTCATGGGAAGGGGCACCACGCTGATCGAGGCGGCGCTGCTGGGACGGGTGCCGTGCGGATGCGATGTCAGCCCGCTGAGCCTGGTGCTCACGCGGCCCCGGCTGCGTCCGCCGACGCTGGAGCAAATCCGCGACCGGCTGGCGGAGATTGATTTTAAGACGGGCGAGGAGACGCCGGAGGATCTGCTGGTGTTCTTTCACCCGGAGACTTTGCGGGAAATCGCGGCACTAAAGAGACATTTGCGTGACAGGGGAACGCTTGACGCGGTTGATGAGTGGATTGCGCTGGTGGCGCTGAACCGGCTGACCGGGCATTCAGCGGGATTTTTTTCGGTTTATACGCTGCCCCCCAACCAGGCGGTTTCGGTGAAGTCGCAGAGGAAGATCAACGCGGACCGGCATCAAACGCCGCCGCGCCGGAATGTGCCGGAGTTGATTTTCAAGAAGAGCCAGATTTTGCTGAAGGATTGCGATGACAGGACGCGGGCGCGGCTGCGCGCGGCGGCGGAGAAGAGCGTACTGCTCAACCGGCCCGCGGACGACACCGCCGCGATTCCGGACGGGTCGGTTTCGCTGGTGGTGACGTCCCCGCCGTTCCTGGACGTGGTGGATTACGCGGGGGACAATTGGCTGCGCTGCTGGTTTCTCGGCATTGACCCGAAGGGTGTCAAACTGACGGTCCCAAAGAGGCTGGACGAGTGGCGCGGGGAAATGACGGCGGTTTTCCGGGAACTGCGGCGGGTGTTGCGGCCGGGGGGGCGGATTGCCTTTGAAGTGGGCGAAGTGCGGCGGGGGGTGATCAAATTGGAGGAAACGGTTTTGGACTGCGGGATGGCGGCGGGACTGCGGGCGGAGTTGATTTTGATCAATGACCAGGAATTCACCAAGACGGCCAATTGCTGGGGAGTTGACAATAACGCAAAGGGGACCAATACGAACCGGATCGTGCTTTTTGCGAGGAGCAAGACATGATACCATTAAGAGAAAGTTGAGATATGGCAACCGAAGAAAAAGTGCTTTGTTTTGAGCGAAAGCTGTTCGAGGAACTGGGAGTGTTCCAGGGCCTGAGCCTGGAGGTGGAGAAGTACCTGCTGGTAGTGACATCGGCGCCGAACCTGGTTTATCTGAACCGGAGCGAGGCGGAGCAGGACCGGCGTTACAAGCAGTTGATCCCGTACTCACTGCTGGTCTGCAACGAGAGGATTTTGCGATACCGGCGGGGCAAGGCGGGACAGGAAACGCGGCTGCACGGGTTGTTTTCAGTTGGGATTGGAGGACATATCTCGGAGGAGGATCATGGACTTTTTTCCAAGGACCGCGGGTATGAGGAGGGGATGCGGCGGGAACTGATGGAGGAGGCGGGCATTGACGCGGGGAACGGGCGGGCGGTGGCGGCGATCAATGACGACAGCACGGAGGTGGGTTACGTGCATTTTGGCGTGGTCCATGTTTTGCGGCTGGCGGACGAGAGCATCGCAAGCCGGCGGAGCGGGATCGTGGGGCCTGAATTTATCCCGATTGCGGAGGCGCTGAAGGAGCCGTCCGGCTACGAATCGTGGTCGCGGTTTTGTCTGGAACACCTGGAAGTGCTGCTCGCAAAGGCCGGCGGGTGAGGCGGGCGGAGACTCTGCCCGGCCAGGGAAACTCCGGGGGCGGGAGCGTCTCTTTGCAATTGGCAATATCATACCATTTGCATTTGACAATCATTGGCGATGGGCAGGAATTGCGGCTGAACGGGCGGGGATGCCGCACACGCCATGTGCCGTTGGCGGGACGCCGATGGCCGCGACCGGGACGGTCGCGCCACCCAAATCGTGTCAAGCAAATTTATTTCTTAAATGCGCGATGAAATATTTGGGCGGCGCCCGATTCGGAATCGGGACGCCCTGCCTGATGGTCAGCGGCGTCCGCCGCCGAAATGGCCTCCGCCACCGAAGCGGCCACCGCCGCCGAAATGGCCGATTCCGATGTCAAAGACAACCGGCCCGCCAATGGGATACCACGGGTAATAGAAGGGATCGTAGTATGGGTAGGGATCGTACACCGGATAACCTGGCGGCGCGACATAGGTGTAAACCGTTGGCGGCGGGGCGGGAGCGTAGGAATAGTACTGCGGCGCGGCAGCCTGGGCAGGCACTTGGACTGGCGGGCTGACATACTGCTGCGGCGGCTGTTGGGCGGGTGCGGCTGCAGTCTGTTGCGGCGGCGGGGCCGGGGCTTGAGGCGGCGCGGGCGCGGGGGCTGCCGTTGCGGTGCGGCGTTGCAAATCGCCATAACGCTGCATCATGGCTGTCAGCACCTGCGGCGGAACGTCCGCCTGGCGCAATGCAATCAGATTGTCGGCGCTCAGGTAGAATAAGGAGGACGAATTATTTATATAACTAATTATAATGTCCGATGAGATGCCGCCCTTGAACAGCTTCATGACTTCAGCCGCGCCCGGCGACAGCGCCGGGGCCGGGGCGGCGGCGGCGCTGTTCACCTTGTTTGAAGCGGTGTTCGAGACGGTGTCTTGGGCATAGGTGGCAATGGCAAGAGAGCCGAGACAAACGGCTGTTGCCGTGAAGGCCGCAAGCGATGACCGAGGCAATGGGATTTTCATATAGGAGCTCCTCTGATTATCTGCCGGGTTTGTTGGTGGACGAACCGGACGAACTGGTGGTTGTGGAGGAACGACCGGTAGTTGACGCTCCGCCGGATATCGGCGGGGTGCGAGCTGGAGTGGTCGCAGTGCCGGACGTGGTCCCTGACGTGGTGCCGGATGTGCCACGGTTGGTGGAGGAGGCACCGCTTGTCGCGCCGCGAGATGTATCCGGCACGGCCGAGGTCGTACCGCGAGTTGGCGCAGTCCCGGTTCCTGGTGTGCCGCGAGCGGGTTCCGTTGCGCCTCGGGTGGCAGGCGTACCGCCTCTGGTATCCGGCGTGCCGCGTGTGGCAGGCGTACCGCGAGTGGCAACCGGGAGGGGTTTCTTCAATTCCGCGTGAGCGACGGTTCGCGCTTCGAAGTTCTTGTGTTCTTCCTCATGGCGCATTTCAACCGCTTTGTGTTCGACCACTTCGTGGTGGGTGACCTCGGCTATGTGGGCACGACCCAAACCTTCCACGCGCAGGTGTCCGCCTTCGACGACGTAACCGGCATGGAATTCACTGTGCTCAAAAACGATGCGCGCGCGGGCCGGTTCGAGGGCGAACTCGCGGTAATGGCCTCCCCAGAAATGATCGTGTCCCACGATTACAAAGGCGTCAAAGCCGAGGCCGAAATCAATCCCTGCGGTAACTACCGCGCCATGCCAGAAGAGGCCCGATCCGGCGCGGAATTCGACACCCCAGGGGAGCGGCGCCCAGCCCATGCCATCGGCACCTTCACGCCAAGCGACCCAGGAGGGCGCCCAATCGTAGGCGGGCACCCAGGCCCAGCGGTCGCCTGTGAAGCCGTTTCGGATCCAGCGGCCGTAGTGGAAGGCGATGTCACCCCAAGGGTAATCAGACTGCCAAAACCAGCCGGCGTCGGTGAATTGCCATTGTCCAGCGTCCATGTAAGGGCGCCAGAGGGGATTGTTGGCCTCGGTCGGGATCCAGGCCACACCGATTTCCGGGACTTCAACCCATTGGCCGTAGGGAGCCAAGTGCGCCTGGAAATAGTCGAGGGTGGGAGCTTCGGGAGGGGCGGAGATGACGACCGGCTGAGGTGCAGGGGCCATGGAAGTCAATTGCACCGAGCGCCAACTGGCGAAGGTCGGCCCGTTGCGGCGTGCGGCGAGGACGACATAGAAGGGGCCGACTCCGACGGGCATGGCGTTGAGGGCGCCCAAAGAGAGACCGGCCTGGTCCTGGAAAGCCAGAGAGGCCATGCCATCAGCGGCGACGGTCACGTTGATGCTGTAGGGCATGCTTGGAACGGGAGAGGGGTAAATCTTGCGTCCAAGAGCAGAAATGGGTTCGGAGCTGCCGGTGTAATTGGCCCAAACACCGTATTCCGGGGAAGGGCCGCCGCCGAGCGGGATGGCAGCGCCGCCGAAAGGGGTTCTGATGCCAATGCCCTCGCGGGGGGTCCCGGCGCCGCCGAGATGGCCTGCAACGCTGAACCACTGGCGCAAATCGGGGCTAACCAGATAAAGTTCGAAGGGGATCCCCTGCCCCACCATGCCTGTGACGGTCGCGGTCAGGTTAAAGGGCGGGGAATAGAGGCCCGCGGACTGAATGCCGGTGAACTGGTTTGGGCCATTGACGCCCATCATCTGCATTCCTGCCGGACCAAAGGAGATTGCCGGTGGCAGACCGGCGGAGGCGTTCCACTGGGCAAGGGATTGGAGGAGCGGGGATTGGGTGAGCCAGAGCGCCGGGTTCAAACCGGCGTCGGTGCTGAAATTATCCACCAAACCCGGCGGTGGAGCATAGGCAGGAGCCGGGGCAGGAGCGTAGGCGGGGGCCGGTGCTGGCGCTGGAGCATAAACAGGAGCCGGAGCCGGGGCCGGGGCCGGCGCGTAAGCGGGAGCAGGGGCCGGAGCCGGGGCTGGGGCCGGAGCGGGGGCGGCGACCCTGGTTTGCATGAGGGCGGCGATGACCGGCTGTGAAACGCCTTGGGTGGTGAGATAGACCATGTCATCGGCGCTGAGGGTGTAAGATTTGCCGGAGCCTTTGATAAAGCTCAGGATCACGTCATCGGTCATGTGGTTCTGGGCCAATCTGACAATATCCTGCAAATCCGGGGACAGATTGGCGGGGGTTGATTGGGCTCTGGCAACCGTGCCGGCGGCCAGGGTGAACCAGGCGATGAGAATGGCGGTAAAGACGCCAATAATGCGAGTGTTAAAGTCAACTAACCGATTTAATTTCATATTTTGCTTTCTTGATGGCTGTGGTTCATGCGGTTAAAGCATGTCATCCACCAATACGTTCGATGAGGGTGAATCTTGCAGCCAAGCCATCTTGTGGGATGAGGCTAACAAGGGGGGTGGTTTTTGGCAAGGATTTGTTGGGCGCCAGCGGCTGGGCGGACGAGGGACTTAAATTGCGGATTGCGGATTGCGGATTGCGGATTGAACGGCTGGATGGGTGTATATGGTGGGAGTAAACCGCAATGGGTTGGGTGTTTGGCCGGGGAAACCGCAATATGTGGCGATGATGGCTGGAAACTTGGCGCAACGAAAACGATTCGGAAACACTTTGACGGGCTTTGACGGGCTTTGACTGGCCGAAGTTGGGCAATGCAGATTTGGCGGTCTTTACGATGTTGGTGGGGACGACGCCGGGGGGCGGGAAGTGGAAACAAGTGGAATTAAGTGGAATTAAGTGGAACCAGGTGGAATTAGGTGCAATTGCGGATTGCGGCTTCCAGCCCGGAGCGGCCTCCAGCCCGGAGGGATTGCGGATTGTGGATTTGATGGGTCTGGTGGACGATCTGGACGGGCTGGACGATGTGGACGGAGAGGGAGGCTGGGATTGGATCGCGTCGCGGCACGAAATGGCTTGATTAGGTTTGATTAGGCTTGATTGACCGGGTGGACGGAGTGTTGGGATGACGGGTTCTATTTGCGGCGTTCTGACGAAAGCCGCTACGCTCCAACGGCCGGTTGGGTTCATTGGGTCTGTTCGGCGGCGGTCGCAGGCCGCCGCTACAGGGACCATTCTAACTTCACTATTCATCATGGCGCGATTGTAGCACGGTATTGGAAAAGACGTCTCCGTACGGTACGGACGATTTTTTGGTCGAAAATGGGGGTCGGAGCTTGCGTAAACCATTGTGAATACGGGAGTTAGGTGGGGTGAGTACAGATTTTACAGGTGTACAGAAATGAAAATAGTTTGGGAAGAAAGGCGGTTTGGCTGCCAAATGACAAAAGCTGAAACGAGAAATCGCCATTTTTCGTCTAATAAAGTGTGGCGTCGGGTGTCATATAGGGTGAACATCGGTTGTGGACATCAACTTCGCCATTTCGAGGACCATGAAATGGACTATTGCCATTGCGATTGTGCTGTGCGGGCCGTGCCGCGCAGGCGCTGCGGTTGAGACGAATGGTTCGCCACAGGTTGCGGGGCACGAGTCGAGGATGGATGCGATTATCGGCCCCTTAAGCAATGAGAGTCTTGAGCAGTCAATGGGGCGCCTCATTGATCCCGACAACCAGTATGGATACATTACTGGCATTCTGGGGGGGCAGAATGATTTGGAGGCGATGTTGCAGAATCGGCGTTCCGTCAAAGTGCTTCAGGAAATTGAGAAGCTCCCGGCCAAGGAGCGTCCGGCGAATTGCAGGCAAATGTTTGTGCAGGCGCTTGAGGCTCACACGAACGCATGGAACATGAGTTTGAGAGGCTACGAGTATCCTGCTTTCATGGAAAACCGTCAGTCACTGGACGGGACCATAGAGGCATTATGTACAGCCATGTTTATCACTGCCGGTACCGGCCAGGTTGACTTGCTGTCGGCGGAATTTGAGCAACTGGATCGAGTCCGGCGCGAATTTGAGCCGCGCATGAGTGACAACAAGTTATTACATCCGCAACACGGGGCTTGGTTGTTGAGCGAATACATCGTTCCGGACAACCGGTTTCAAGTCAACGCGCTGCGGCTGGCGGCAACGCGTGTCGCCGGGAATGCGGAAATGCTGCGGAAATGCGATGCGGAATGCGCCCTCGTCGGGATGGGGGGAGATGAGATGAGAATCGCGCCATGGGACGCTCCAGTGGACTCCAAGAAAGTGGCTTTAACATTCACGGCTTACGATTGGAAAGGCCCTGACGATATTTTGGTGAATGAAGCCGGGGAAGAAGAAGTTGTCCACAAATTGCGAGCCATCGTGCTCCAGCGTCTGCCGGTTGATATTGCCACCAAACTTCTTGAATCAACTCCCGACCCGATTCGATGATGCCTATGAAAAAATTCACTCTGTCCCTCGTGTTTGTTTCCGCCTGCGCTTTCACGGCCGGTGCGGCCTTGCTTGAAAGGGTAGATGACGCCACTCTTGTGGAGCGTTCCGAGATGATTGTGGTTGGACATTTGAAGGACGGCTCGATTCAACTTGTCTCGCACACCAACGCGAGTGATCGCTCGATCGCGCAATCGAACTCGGTGGAACCGCGTGTCCCACGGACCAATTCGACCGGTGCTGTGCAGGCTTTTGTTTTTCACTCTACGGCGGATCTGTCGAACCTGTCTCTGCCGCATCTTTTTCCCCCCTCCCACCCGGCGGTGCTCGTCATTTCCGAGGTCATCAAGGGAAAATACACCAACGCGGAGATTCCGATTGTGATTGGTTCCGTGTTTGATGTCAGAGTGGTTGGGGCCGCAGGGGAAGCTGGGGGCAACGATTCCAAGAAGGATGAGCATGGTGTGGCGACAAACGATTCGTTGAAGCATGTGCAGATAATAGGACGCTACGAGGGAGGCCCCAGCCTTGTGGTTGAGGATGCGGGCAAAGATATTGTTTGGTTTCTCAGACGCCAGGGTGGTAATTCGGGACGGGGACTAAGCGCGACAAGCGGCTTCAGCTTCGGCGTTGTGGACGCGCAGGATATGCAGGCTTTGAAGTGGAAGGAGTGTTTTGAAGCGTATCTATGCAAAGACCCTGAAGAGGCTTTGAAGTCTTACGCGGCCAACCATCCAGAGACCTCGCAAAGGGCGCAGAGTTGGCTGGACCACTTGGAAATCCAGCGCATTGTCAAAATTGAAGACCCGGCAAAGCGCTGCGAGAGCCTGCTGCCGCACTACCTCAACGATCAAACACGGGGGCCCGAACTTCTACAGGGGATCATGTCCTGTGGCAGTATCGCAGATGGAAAACTGGTGCCGGTTTTTCAGGACCCCAAGTACAAGAATCGCCGCTTGGACATCATTTGGATTTGGGGGGCGATGGATTACAAGGAGGCAGCGCCGGTGCTGATCAGTCTCTTGGAGGAAGGCAACCGTTTTTGGGCCGAACAGAATGTCACAGGCGGCTGGCAGGCTGCGGCCGATCGCTCGGAGATGAGTGAGAAGCGGCAAACTGTCACCTCGGAAGTCCTTTTCTCCGTTACGGCCCTCGGAAAATTGCGCGACCCTGGATCCAAGGCGACCATAGAGATGACGAAGCAAAGTTGGGGATCAATGACGTTGGGCACAGCGAGAACAGAATCAGTGGCAATTGGTTCAGTGATTGTTCAAGAATGCGACCGCGCCCTGAAGAGTCTTGAAGCCACGTCCAAAGACGATCTCCCGGTGCGGAAATAATCCGCAAAGTTCAAAGATAGGACGAATAGGACCGATAGGACAGATGGAACGCAAGGGACCAAAGGGACGAAAGGGAGTGACTGGAACATTTGGGGTTGCGGGGGCGAGTTTAATTTTGGTTCTGCTTGGAAAGGGGCGGGGGTTGTGTAAAGTTTGCGGGAGAAACGGAGGGGCCTGACGGAAAGACGGCACTCCATACACAGTATGAAACATCTTGAGCCACCTGACAGTCATTATTTGTCCGCCGCGGAGGGGTGGCTTGGGCTGGGGGATTGGAAGGAGGCGGTGGAGGAGTTGAAGAAGATTCCACAGGAACGGCGGCGGCATCCGGAGGCGCTGGAGGTGCTGCGGGAGATTTTGGCGCAGGCTGGGAAGTGGAAGATGGCGGCGGAGGTGGCCGGTCACTTGGTGAACTTAAAACCCGAGGCGCCGGATGCGTGGATCGCACTGGCTTACGCGACGCGGCGGAAGGATGGCGGGGGCCTCAAGCAGGCCAGGGGCATTCTGGTGCGGGCGCAACGGCGGTTTCCGAAGGAGGCGATAATCACCTATAATCTGGCCTGTTACGATTGCCAGTTGGGGAAGGAGGAGGCGGCGCTGAAGTGGCTGGCGAAGGCGTTCGCCACGGGCCGTGCCAGGGAGTTGCGCGCGATGGCGCTGGAGGACCGGGATCTGGAACCGTTGTGGGGGAAGATACGGGAGCAGTGAAGCCTTCGCGATGCTGAGGATTATTGTTCAGTCGGCGCTGCGCAGCGATTTCGAGCCGGAGGCTCGATGCTACAAATCAACACCGTCAGACTTTTCGCGGTCTTGACATTGGGGGGCTTTTGCAGGCAATAGAATGGGATGAATAGAGAAATGACCCGATTCCTTATCCCGGCGCTTTTGGCCGGATCACTTTGTCTCCCTTTGACCGCCGCGGATTGGCCGCAATATCGCGGGTCGAATCATGACGGAACCAGCCTTGAGAAAATGCCCACGCAGTGGCCGGCGGACGGGCTGAAACAGGTTTGGAAGACGCCACTTAAGGACGGGTTCAGTTCGTTTGTTCTTGGCGACGGGAAGGTTTATACGCTGGTGACGCGGGATATTGCCGGCGGGAGCCAGGAGGCATGCTTGGCGCTGGATGCGGGAACGGGCAAGGAGGTTTGGGCCGTGGGGATGGGCGCCGGCAGCGCCAAACACATGGGCGGCGGGGAAAGCGGTGCGCCCGGAAACTCCGGCGGCGACGGCGCGCGCTCGACCCCCTCTTACGACGACGGGAAGGTGTACGTCTATTCTTCGAAGATGGTGCTCAAGTGCTTGAATGCATCGGACGGCAAGCCGGTGTGGTCTTGCGATGTGCTGACAGAGCACGCGGGAAAGAACATTACCTGGGACAGCGGGAGTTCGCCATTGGTGGAAGGCGACCTGGTGTTCGTGGCTGGCGGCGGGGCGGGACAGGCGCTGCTGGCTTTTGACAAGAAGGACGGGCACGTCGTCTGGAAGGGCGAGGATGACGGAATGACGCACGCGACGCCTGTTGCGGCCACGATCCTGGGCGAGCGCCAGGTGATCTTTTTCACGTCCAAAGGTCTGGTATCGGTGGCGCCCAAGACGGGGGCGGTGCTGTGGCGATTTGCAGTTGGGAATGGCACGGCGGGAAGTTCTCCGGTGGTTTCGGGCGACGTTGTGTATGTGTCAAAGGCGTACGGCGTGGGCTCGTCCGCAGTCAAGATAAGCAAGGCGGACGGGACTTACGCGGCGCAGCAGATTTGGAAGGTGGCCGGCAACGACCAAGCGAACCAGTGGTCAACGCCTGTGGTTATCAATGGTAATGTGTATGGAATTACCGGGCAGGCGATCTACGGCTCCGCGCCGCTTGAGTGCGTGGACTTGGCCACCGGGCAGGTGAAGTGGAAGAAGGCAGGATTTGGCCCGGGCGGCGTGAACTTGGTGGACGGGAACGTGATGGTGTTGAGCGACGCGGGGGACCTGGTGCTGGTGAAGGCGACGCCGGACGCTTACACGGAACTGGCGCGCAGCCATGTTCTGGCGGGGAAATGCTGGAATTCGGTGGCGATCAGCAACGGGCGGATTTACGCGCGAAGCACGAAGGAGGGAGTGTGTTTGGAGTTCGCAGGCAAAGAATGACCCCGGATTACACGGATTACACGGATTTGTTTTGAACAGAAGGAAACGAAGGAAACGAAGAGGGAACGATATTGTAAAGAATCCGAACAGGAGCAAACAGAGGAAACAGAGACGGAAAAATTTTACCAAGAACGCGCAATTCCTGGCAAGAGCACTGCAGCGCCAGAGCCGCAACCAAAGGGGTGGGTCCGAATTGAGAATTGATTATTGAAAATTTGTCATTGGCTATTATTAAGCGGAAAGGACGGCGGGGTGGAATTCTTCGCTGGTGATTTTGAGCGAGCCGTCCTCGACATCCTCGGTCGGGGAGGCGAGGCCGTCGCGATAGAGGGTGATGGCGACTTGCTCGTTTTTGCGGATGCAGGCTTTGATGGCTTCGGGGTCTTTCTCGCAGCGGAGAAGGGTTTTCCAGGAGTAGATGTGCTTGGGTTTGTGGAAATCGCTGTTGGCGAGGAAGGAGAGGCGCTTGAGGCCGACGGGGGTGAAGATGTTGTTGCGATTGGCGATTTCCCAGGCGTCAATCAAAGGGGCGAACGTCTCCTGGTTTTCCCAAAGATAGAGGGTGTTCTTGCCCCACTCGCTTTTCATGATGTGGGGATGGGAGGCGACGGCGAGGCCGTTCTGGGCGTGAATTTCGGCAATGGTTTCCGGGAGGTCGAGCGCGGGGTTGATGGGGGCCTTGAGATCAATGCCGAGGAGATGGGCGGAGGATTTTTTGGTTAGGCCGTCCTTGTTGAATTCGATGCCGGTCATGACAAGCATGCGGTGTTTGCGCCAGGCGCGGCGTTTTTCCTGGTCCAAGACGTCGAAGTATTCATCCAATTGCTCCGGGCCGAGAGTGAAGTTGGCAAGCCGGCCGAGTTTGCCGATGAGACGGCGCGGGTCGCCGAGATGGTCGGTGATGCAGATGCAATCGAAACCGCGGCGGCCGTAGAACTCGATCACTTCCGGGACGGTCAATTTGCCGTCGGAGTAGTTGGTGTGGATGTGGAAATCGCAGAGCAACATGCGCGGGGTGGTCGCCCCGGCGGCGGGGGCGGGCGCGGCGGGCGCTGGCGCGGGGCGGGTCTGAAAGAGTTTGAGGCGCTTGCTGTCGGGGCCTTCGAGTTCGCATTGACTGAGGGCCAGTTCGGCGACGCGAATGGAGGCGTCGGGCTTGGAAATTTTGGCGAGGTTTTCGCGCCAGCGTCGCCAAACCGCACCGTCGCCGGAAAACGCCTTGACGACCCAGTCGGCGGCGTGCTTGTTCTTTTCCGCGACGACGCCTGCGCCGGCGTCCTGGACCAGGCGGGCGTTGCCCTCTTCCTGTCCGGGGAGGACTTGGTTCAAGATCATGGGGCAGCGAGCGGCGATGGCTTCCTGGACGGTCGCGCCGCCGGCCTTGGTGATGACGAGGTGGTGGGTGAGCATGAGGCGGGGCATTTGGTTGGTCCAGCCGAGGACATGGACGCGGTCGCCGTGTCTTTTGGCTCGCTCGGTCAATTCCTCCTTAAGCTCGGCGTCGCGGCCGACGGTGATGGTGAGCCGGGTGCCGGGGATATCGAGAAGGCGGTCAATGGCCTTGCCGCTTTTTTTCTTGCCGGTATTTATGATGTACAGGATTTTGAACGGGGGGGAGCATTCGAGTTCGGGCAATTCGCCCGCTTTCATGCCGGCGAAAACGGGGCTGACGGGGAAGCCGAAGGCGCGGATTTTCTCGCCGGCGATGCCGTGGCGGCGGAGGACATCGGCGGTGGCGTCGTTGGGGACGCAGAACCAGTCGCTGGGGGCGCGGTACCAGGAAGAATTGACGGAGATGGAATCGGTGACGACGGTGATGAAGCGGAAGGGTCTTTCGGAATGGTCGCGGTAAATTTCCTGGACGACATGGCCATAGACGGGGTAGGTGGAGAGGACGCAATCGGGCTGGGCGGATTCGAGGATTTCGGCCAGGGCGCTCTTCAACTTGCCGAAGGAGAGGAGCTTCTGCTCGAGGGAAGTGGAGTTGTCGAGCATGGAGTAGATGCCGTTCCAGACGCCGGGGGCGTAGCGGGCGAGGCCGAGGTAGGTTTTCCTTAAAATATCATTGACGACGCCGAGGCTGCTTTGGAAGACATCGAGGACCTCGACCTTGACGTCGTCGGAGATCAATTCGAGGGCGTCGGCGACATTGCGGGCGGCAGTATTGTGGCCGTCGCCGAACCCGGCGGTGAGGATGAGAATTTTCTTCACGAGGCAAGTTTCCCATGTCCTTGTGACGAATGTGTGGCGTTTTTGTAAAATCTTATCCACAAATCGCCGGGGAATGGTGAATTGTTGATTGCGTTCGCCTGCGGGATTGTTTACAGTTGTCTCATCCAAAAGTCTTGTTCCGACCTGCTTGTGACAATCGAATTGTGACAAGCCGCAGAGAAGAAGAACCCATGAAGACCGCCCGCAAAGCGGCCCGCCCGATCAGCAAGGGCGGCGAGGAAAAGCCCGGAAGGAGCAGGGGTGACTGGGTTTTGGCAGCGGTGTTGTTTTTTGCCATTGCGCTTGCATACCTCCCCGTCTGGCACGCCGGATATATCTGGGACGATGATTACTATGTGACTAATAACCCATTGCTTACGGCACCGGATGGGTTGCGGCGCATTTGGTTTTCACTCGACTCCCCTTCGCAGTATTTTCCACTGACTTACACGACGTTTTACCTGGAGCATGCTCTCTGGGGGTTCAAGCCGCTGGGCTACCATGTCATCAACGTTTTCCTGCATGCCGCCAACGCTCTGCTGGTATGGCGGCTTCTGGCGCGGCTGCGGGTGCCGGGAGCGTGGCTGGCCGCGGCGCTCTTTGCGCTGCATCCGGTGCAAGTGGAATCGGTCGCGTGGGTTACGGAGCGAAAGAATGTGCTGATGGGGCTTTTCTTCCTGCTCTCGCTGCTGTCGTGGACGAAGTTCATTGATCAATCAACCAAACGGCCCTGGAGGTTTTATGGGCTGGCGCTAGTGTTTTACGCGCTGGCGCTTTCGGCCAAGACGACGGCCTGCACTTTGCCGGCGGCGCTGTTGCTGTTTTTGTGGCTAAAGAAGATGCCCATTGACCGGCGGCGGCTTGCGCAGGTCGCGCCGTTTGTGGCGTTGGGGATCGGCATGGGGTTGGTGACAATCTGGTGGGAGCGTTTCCATCAAGGCACCCAAGGGGTGGCTTTCTCCATCGGGCCGCTGGAACGGGTGCTGATTGCCAGCCGGGCGCTCTTCTTTTATGCCGGCAAACTGCTCTGGCCTGCCCATCTGACTTTCAGTTATCCGCATTGGACGATCTCGGCGACTGATCCGTTGGCTTACGGCTGGTTGCTGGGGGCGGCGGCTCTGGGGTGGGTGATTTGGCGGGCGCGGCGGCAGGCGGGGCGGGGGGTTGAAGTGGCAGCGGTTTACTTTGCGGCGACCTTGAGTCCTATGCTGGGATTCATCATGCTTTATACTTTTGTTTACTCTTTTGTGGCGGATCATTACCAGTACCTGGCGTGCCTGGGTCCGCTGTCGCTTGCCGGGGCGGGGATGGAAAGGGGCCTGGCGAGGCTGGCGAAGAAGACCCCCGCATTGAAGCCGCTGTGTTGCGGATTGTTGATGGCAGCCCTTGGCGGACTGACTTGGGCGCAATGCGGTCAATATGCCGATGAGGAAACACTCTGGCGCGCAACTCTGGCGGCCAACCCGGATTGCTGGTTGGCACATGACGACCTCGGGACGATTTTCCGCTCTCGGGGAAACCTAGCCGAGGCCTTCAAGCATTTCAAAATGGCTGCGGAAATAAATCCGGCTGATGGAAAAGCCCACTTCGGTCTCGGCATAATTTTGACCAAGAACGGGGAAGTCGAGCCAGCCATTGAGCAATTCCGAAAAGTCCTGGAAATCCAGCCCAATGATGCGAAAGCGCGAGTCAGTCTCGGCACATTGCTCAGTCACCAGGGAAAGGTCGCGGAGTCCATTGGGCAGTTTCGATTGGCTGTGGAACTTGATCCCAGTCTTCCACAAGCCCGCGAGTTCTTGGGCCTGGGTCTTCTCCAAACGGGAGATTTTGACAGCGCGATGGCCTGCTTTGAGAAGCTCATCGTTCTGCCGCCGGACCCGGCGCAGAGGTGGTTCACCCTGGCCAACATGCTGGCCGGCGAAGGGCATTTGCCGGAAGCGATGCAGTGTTGCCGGCGGGCGCTGGCGATCAGCCCGCGTTTCGCCGATGCCTGGGCCGGGCTTGGGGTGCTCTGCCTCCAAAGCGGGCAATCCAAGGAGGCCGAGGACTCCTGGCAAAAGTCGCTGGAAATCAATCCCGCCCAGCCGCAAGTCCTGAACAATCTGGCTACGTTGCTGGCCACCGCAAGCGACGCTTCGTTGCGGGATGGCGCAAAGGCCGTTGCGCTGGCCGAGCAGGCCAGTCAGTTGACCGGCGGCAGCAATGCGATGATTCAATGCACGCTGGCCGCAGCCTATGCGGAGGCGGGACGCTATGGCGAGGCGGCCGCAACCGTCCGAAAGGCGCTGAGTCTGGCTCAAGTGCAAAAGGACGACAAATTGCGCCGCGCGCTGGAAGAGGGAATCCAACTTTACGAGTCCGGCCGCCCGCTGCGGCAGGGGAAATAGAGCGGCGGGTTTGCGGCGGTTCTGTATCCTTAACTTGATTCTGATCTTCATCGTGAAGAGAAAAGGGGATTGAGATTAGGATTAAGATTATGAAGGGAACCCAAGAACGCGAAATGCACACGCTGCCGGGGGGGGTGAACATTTTTGCTGCCGTTTTGGGCGGCGGTTGTGTATGGTTGGCAGGCATGAGCATTGCTGAACACCGCCAGGCTATTGACCGGCTGGACGCCCGGATCGTCCAACTTCTGAACGAGCGCACTCGCCATGTTTTGGAGATTGGCGCGATCAAGGTGAAGGCGGGGGAAGCCATTTATGTGCCGCATCGGGAACGGATGGTGCTGGAGCGGGTGTGCAAATTGAACGGGGGGCCGATGACCGACGAGTCGTTGCGGGCGATATACCGGGAGGTGATGTCGAGCGCGCTGTCGCTGGAAAAGACGATGACGATTGCCTATCTTGGACCGGAGGCAACTTTTACGCATCAGGCGGCGATCCAAAAATTCGGGTCGAGTTTGCGTTACGCGGCGCAGCGGACGATTGCGGATGTTTTTTCGGAGGTGGCGAAGAGCAGCGCGGATTACGGGGTGGTGCCGGTGGAGAATTCGACGGAAGGGGTGGTGACGCACACGCTGGACATGTTCGTGGAGAGCGACCTGAAGATTGTGGCGCAAATCGTGATGTCGATCCGCTATTGCCTGGCCGGGCAGTCGGCGGCGAAGGATGTGCGGCGTCTGTACGCCCATCCGCAGGCGCTGGCGCAGTGCCGTGTGTGGGTGCAGAGGAATCTGCCCCGTGCGGAAATTCTGGAAACGTCGTCCAACGCCCGGTCCGCGGAACTGGCAGCCGAAGCGGCGGGCGGCGGGCGCCGCGCGAGGACCGCGGCGATCACGGGGACGCTGGCGGCGGAGAAGTACGGGCTTAAGACAATTGTTGACAACATACAGGATTTCACGGGGAACGCGACGCGGTTTCTGGTGCTGGGCCGGCAGTGCAGTCCGCCGAGCGGGCATGACCGGACGAGCCTGATGTTCAGCATCGCGGATGAGGTGGGGGCGCTTTACAAGGCGCTGGCGCCGTTCCGGCGGTACCGGCTGAACATGACGAAGATAGAATCGCGTCCGAGCAAGAGGAAGGCGTGGGAGTATTTCTTTTTTGTTGACTGCGACGGGCACATGAACGACGGGAAGGTGGCGCGGGCGATAGCGAGCTTGTCGAGCGTGTGCAATTTCGCCAAGGTGCTCGGCTCGTATCCCGATGGCGAATAGGGAGGCATTGTGAACCCTTTGATGAGAGCCGGGACCCGGCGGGCGACAACGGATGATTTGGAGCAGTTGAAGGCGCTCTGGCGGGGGGAAGGGTATGACACCGAGGAGCTGGGCAGGCAGTTCACCGATTTTCAAGTGGCGGAGGACGGGCGGGGGGGAGTTGCGGCTGCCATCGGGCTGCAAACGGATGGAAGCCAGGGGTATGTTCACAGTGAGACATTTGCGGATTTCAGCCAAACCGATCTGTTGCGTCCGCGGCTGTGGAGTCAACTGCAACACATGGCAAGGAACCTGGGGGTGAACCTGTTGTGGACGCGTGAAACGGCGCCGTTTTGGAGGAAGGACGCCGGGTTCAAGGAGGCGCCGCGGGAGTGGCTGGAGAAGCTGCCGGCGAGTTTCGGCGCGCCCGGTCCGGCGTGGCTGGCGTTGCGACTGCGGGAGGAAGGGGCTGATCCGGAGGCGCTGGACCGGCAGTTCCAGCTTTTTAAGATCGCGGAGCAGGAGAAACGGGAGAAGCTGCTCCGCCGGGCGAGCCTGCTGCGCTGGATTGGAACGGTGATAGCGGTATTGATTTTTGCGGCTGGTTTTCTGGTGCTGCTATGGGTTTTCAAACACCGGACACGGTGATGGCGGGTGGTGTGGCCCCGGCGCAATTTCCCATGCCGTCCTTGACACGCGCAGTGCGGGAACATAGAGTCACGGTCTTTCAGAGGAAATGAACTGAAGCATAAAATGAATAAAGGCAAGATTGTCCAAGTTATCGGGCCGGTCGTGGATGTGGAGTTTCCAGGGGAGCTTCCAAGCATCTACGACGCCCTCACTGTCGAATTTGACGTGCCCGGACAGGGCAAAACCATGCGAACCCTGGAGGTGGAGCAACACTTGGGGGACAATTGGGTGCGCACGGTGTGCATGGGGTCCACCGAGGGCCTGAAACGGGGCTACGAGGTCGCCAGCACCGGGGCGTGCATCTCGATGCCCGTGGGCGATGCCATCATGGGGCGCATTTTCAATGTGGTAGGAGAACCAGTGGATGAACGCGGCCCTGTGGTGACTGAGAAGCGCTATCCGATCCATCGCGCGGCTCCGCCGCTGGTGGACCAATCTCCCTCGCCGCAGGTGCTGACGACGGGAATCAAGGTGATTGATCTGATCTGCCCGTTCCTTAAAGGGGGGAAAGTCGGCGCATTCGGCGGTGCGGGTGTGGGCAAGACGGTGGTGATCATGGAACTTATTAACAACATCGCCAAGCTGCACGGGGGCGTATCGGTGTTTGCGGGCGTGGGAGAACGGACCCGCGAAGGGAACGATCTTTACCACGAAATGTCGGAGGCCGAAGTCATCAATCAAAAGGACCTGGGGAAATCGAAGATTGCGCTGGTATATGGGCAGATGAACGAGCCGCCGGGAGCGCGTCTGCGGGTGGCGCTATCCGGGCTGGCGGTAACGGAGTATTTCCGGGATGAGAAGAACCAGGACGTACTGCTTTTTATTGACAACATCTTCCGTTTTTCGCAGGCCGGATCGGAAGTGTCGGCGCTGCTGGGCCGGACGCCGAGCGCGGTCGGCTATCAGCCGACGCTCGCCGCGGAAATGGGCGATTTGCAGGAACGGATCACTTCGACCAAGAAAGGGTCCATCACGTCGTTCCAGGCGGTGTATGTGCCGGCGGACGATTTGACGGACCCCGCGCCGGCGACGACGTTTGCGCACCTGGATGCCACCATTGTGCTGGAGCGGTCCATAGCGGAACTGGGGATTTTCCCGGCGGTGGACCCGCTGGCGTCAACCTCGCGGGCACTGACGCCGGAAATTGTGGGGCAGGAGCATTACGACGTGGCGCGCGGCGTGCAGCGCGTCTTGCAACGTTACAAGGATTTGCAGGACATCATCGCGATTCTCGGCCTGGATGAACTTTCGCCCGAGGACAAGACGACCGTTTCGCGCGCGCGCAAGATGCAGCGTTTTCTCAGCCAGCCGTTCACGGTTGCGCAAGTTTTCACAGGCCGTCCGGGCAAGCAAGTGCCGGTCGCGGAGACGGTGCGCGGTTTCAAGGAGATACTGGAGGGCAAGCACGACGCGGTTGGGGAGCAGAATTTTTATATGAAAGGCGGCATTGGCGAAATCGCCGAAGCCTCATAAACATGCCGGCGACCTTAAAACTGGACATCGTCACGCCCGAGGCGGTCACCTTTTCCGGGGACGTGGAGATGGTGACGCTGCCGGCGTCGGAGGGGGAGATGGGAGTTTATCCGCAGCATGTGCCGCTGATGACGCAGATTGTGCCGGGAGAACTGGTTGTGCGGCAGCAGGGGCGGGACATCTATATGGCGGTGGGGGACGGGTTTGTGGAAGTGACGAGCGACCATGTGGCCGTGTTGACGGACATGGCGGTTCCGGCGGATCAGATTGACGAGGCCCGTGCGGAGGAAGCGCGGCGGCGCGCGGAAGCGCGTTTGGCCGAGCATATTGACGACGAGGAAACGGCGATTGTCCACGCGGCGCTGGCCAACTCGATGGCGCAGCTCGCCGTCAAACGGCGGCGAAAGGGGCACGGATGATTTGTGCATGCCATGACACCGCCCTCATTTGAATCCGCGCGAGAGACTTGCCGGAAAATCGCGGGCAATATCGGCAAGATCATGCGCGGACAGGCCGGCCCGACGCGGCAGTTGCTCGCGGCGCTCGCCGGCGGCGGCCATGTGCTGCTGGATGATTTTCCCGGCACGGGAAAAACGACGCTGGCCAAGGCGCTCGCCCGCTCGATTGAAGCGCAGTTCAAACGCATTCAGTTCACGCCCGATTTGCTGCCGTCGGACATTCTTGGCGTGTCGGTGTTCAGTCAGCGCGACCAGGAATTCCATTTTCATCCCGGCCCGGTTTTTACCAACATTTTGCTGGCGGACGAAATCAACCGGGCCTCGCCGCGGACGCAATCGGCACTGCTGGAGGCGATGGGCGAAGCGCAGGTGAGCGTGGAGGGGGAGCGGCGGAATTTGTCGGAGATGTTTTTTGTGATCGCGACGCAAAATCCGGTGGAGTTTCGCGGGACCTATCCCCTGCCCGAGGCGCAGATGGACCGGTTCGCCATGCAATTTATGCTTGGCTATGTCCAGCCTGAAGAGGAGGTGGCCATCCTGACGGCGCAACAACACAATCATCCGCTGGACGAATTGGAACCGGTCGCCACGCTGGCGGAGGTGATCGCGCTGAAGCGGGCTGTGGAAGAGGTGCGGATCAGCGATGAGTTGAAACGCTACGCGGTGGACCTGGTGGCGGCGACGCGAGCGGCAGCGGGCGTGCAGCTTGGCGCCAGCCCGAGGGCGTCCATCGCGCTGATGAAGACGGCTCAGGCGCTGGCGTTGTTTGACGGCGCGGATTTCGTGACACCGGAACAGATACAGTCGCTGGCCGTGCCGGTGATAGCGCACCGGCTGGTGCTGGAGCCGCAGGCGCGGTTTTCGGGGGTGACGGCGCGCGGGGTTGTGGAGGAAGCTGTCAAGAAGCTGCCTGTGCCAGGGTGAGAAATGGATTGGGAATTGAAAATTTTCTATTTTCGAATTGTGACGTGTGAATGAAGAAAGAAAATGGCGCGTGTGGTTGAAAGTCAGGCGCGGTTTTTCCATGCAGATTGGATCTTCATCACTCCCACTGACTTTTCTCTACAAGCCGATTTTCTGGAACTATCGAGTCGCGGTGGGGCTGTGGCATTGGGCGCGGCGGCGATTCACAAAGGTGGGGTTGACCGTGGCGGGCGCATTTGTCGTAGTCGGACTGGTGAGCACGGATGTGGAAAACACGGTGACTTATCAGTCATTTTCGTTTCTGCTGGCGCTTCTGCTGCCGGCGCTGGCAGGCGACCTTTTTTTCCGGGGAAAATTCACCGCAACGCGCTCGCTGCCACGGGTCGGGACAGCGGGCCAGACGCTGCGCTACCGGGCGCAAATAAAGAATCTGACGGCGAAAACGCAGGACGGCTTGACGCTGCTCGATGAGGCCACGGATTGGCGCCCGGATTTTCCGCAATGGCTCTCTTTTCAACTGGCTGAGAGCAAGCGCGTGCGCCCGTTTTGGGTGGCGCAAGGGCGCTGGAGAAATCCGTTCCGGATGGCGGAGGTGAAGGAGGTGCAAGTGCCGCCGCTGCCAGCGGGCGGCGAGGGAGAGGCGCTGGTTGAAGTGCTGCCATTGCGGAGGGGAGTTTTGCGATTGACCGGGGTGAGTGTGGCGCGAACGGACCCGCTGGGGTTGTTCCGTTCGTTTGTCAAGATTGCCGCGCCGCAGAGCGTCTTGATTTTGCCGAGGCGCTATCCGCTTCCGCCGATAGCGCTCCCGGGGGCGATGCGGTATCAGATGGGCGGGGTGGCGCTGGCAGCGAGCGTGGGGAGCAGCGAGGAGTTTGTGGCGCTGCGGGAGTATCGGCACGGTGATCCGTTGCGTCACATCCACTGGCGAAGCTGGGCCAAGGCAGGCAAACCGATTGTGAAGGAGTTCGAGGACGAATTTTTTGTGCGGCACGCGCTGGTGCTCGACACGTTTGATGACGAACTGAACAGCGAACTCTTGGAGGAGGCGGTCTCGGTGGCGGCCTCGTTTGCCTGCACGGTGCTGACGCAGGAGTCGCTGCTGGACCTGCTTTTTGTCGGCAACCAGTCGTATTGCTTTACCGCCGGCCGGGGGCTGGCGCATGTGGACCAAATACTGGAGGTGCTTGCGTCGGTGCAGAATTGCGCGGACAAGGAATTTGAAACGCTGGAGCGGCTGGTGCTCAATCACATTGGCGCCGTGAGCGGCTGCGTGTGCGTGTTGCAACGCTGGGACGATGCGCGCCGGCACCTGGTGAGGACTTTGCGCGCGCTGGGGCTTCCGTTGCTGGTGCTGCTGGTGACGCGTCCCGGGGGAAAGAAGCCGGACGCGGGGCCGATGCGGGATGAGCCGGAGAATTTTCATGTGCTTGAAATCGGGCAAGTTGAGAAGCAACTGGCGGGGTTGAAATGAAGAGACTCCGATTACAATTAGCGAGTCAGTGAGCCAGTGAATCAATGAATTAAGGTTGAAATGAGGAGATTAAGATTAAGATTAGGATTAAGATTGAGAAGAGGATGCATGACAAAGTGACACGGGCAACGCCGCCGTTTCTGCTGCCGGTCGCGCTCTTATTCTGGGGCTGGCAATCGGGATTTCCGCTGGACGGCGCGGTGGCGGGGCTGGTTCTGGAAAGCGCGAGGCTCATTCCGGCGCGGTGGGATTTGACGACGGAGGACTTTCACCGCGTGTGGAATTTTTGCATGCTGCTGGCGCTGGCGGTGGCAGTCTATGTCTTTACGGCCAACCAGCAGGGCGGAGGATTTGGCGGCCTGTTTCATCCTTCAACCGCGTCGGTGGCGCGCTATGCGGGCACATCGCTGACCGCGTTTTTTCGGTGGCTGCCGGCGACTTTCCTGCTGCTGTTGGTGGCGCAGAAATTCAGCGAGGACGACTGCGTTCCGCTGTCGGCGATTTCGTGGTTTGCCCGACAGGGGCGGATAGGGAAGACGGGAGCGGAAGCGGGAACGGACCTGTCGTATCCGTATTTCATCGTATGCATGTTTTCCGCCGGCATCCATACCAACGAAGGGTCGCAATCCTATTTTTGGGGAGAGGCGGTTCTGGCCGGGTGGGCTTTGTGGCCGTTGCGGTCGCGGCGATTCGGCGTGGGCGCCTGGCTGGTGGCGCTGGCGGCGGCGGTCGGGCTTGGTTATTCCGGCGACCGGGGCATTGGCGAATTGGAGCGACTTGTGGCGGGTTACGACGCGCAGTGGATGGCGGGGTTTTTGAGGCAAAGGACCGACCCATTTCAAAGCCAGACAGCGCTTGGCCAGATCGGGAAGATCAAATTGTCCGCGCAGATAGTCATCCGGCTCGAGGCAAAAACCGGCGGCACACCGGCATATTTGCGCGAGGCCAGCTACCGGACTTACCAACCGCGGGAAAAGACGTGGTATTCCGGCGGCTCGCGCAGTGATTTCTCAGTCCTCCTGGCCGGCAGCAATTACTCATGGACGCTGGTGCCCGGCGATCCCGGCACGTCGGTTGTCACAATTTCCTCCTACCTCAACGGGCGCACGCGGCAAACGGGCGAACCGGAAGGATTGCTCCCGCTCCCGGCGGGCAGCCGCCGCCTGGAGAATTTGCCGGTGTATTTGCAAACCAACTCCACCGGCGCGGTGCTGGCCTCGGGCCTGGGGTTGGTAACGTTTGACGCATGCTGGGCCGCAGGCCCGACTTTGGATTCGCCGCCGGACGCCGGAACCAACCGGCTGGATTTGGCCGTGCCGTCCAATGAAGTTCCGGCGCTGGAACAAGTCATCGCCGAAATGAAGATTTCGGACGCGACCGCGCCGGAGAAACTGCTTGCTGTCAAACAGTTCTTTGCGTCGAACTTCAGCTACAGCGTGTGGCTTGGACCGGACAAGGCGGCGGGAAGCAACGAAACGGCGCTGTCGCGATTCCTGCTGCAAAGCCGCAGCGGGCATTGCGAGTATTTTGCCACGGCGACGGTTTTGCTGCTGCGCGAACTGGGGATACCCGCGCGTTACGCGGTCGGCTATGGCGTTCACGAGCCCGCGGGCCGCGGCTGCGTTGTACGCGAGCGCGACGCGCATGCGTGGTGCCTGGTTTGGAATGAGCGGGCGCGAACGTGGGAGGACTTCGACACGACGCCCGGTTCCTGGATTGCCGAGGAAGCCAAGCGCGCATCGGGCTGGCAGTGGTTGGAGGACGGTTGGTCGTGGGTCCGGTTTCAATTCGCGAGATTGCGCTGGGGGCAGGCCAATTTGCGCAAGTACTTCCTGTGGTCGCTCGTCCCCGTGCTGACGTTGCTGCTGTATCAAATCCTGTTTCGGCGTGGGCGCGGAAGGCGGTTGCGACACAAAACCGGTGATCGCGGCGGCGCGGTTTCCTGGCCGGGGCTGGACTCGGAGTTTTACCTGGTCGAGCGCAAACTGGCCGCCCGCAGCGCGCCGCGGCAGCCGGGCGAGGCGCTTTCGGACTGGCTGGCGCGGGCGCTGGCGGACCCGGCCCTGGCGGGGTTGCGCGAGCCGATGCGGGAATTGTTGCCGCTTCACTACGGTTATCGTTTTGACCCGCAGGGCTTGAGCGGGGCGGGGCGGGAATCGCTGGCGCGGGGAGCGATGGCTTGCCTGGAAATGCTATCGCGGCTGGAGGGGCGTTCGGAGCGGGGGTGATTGTGGCGCGGGAGTTTCTGGTTCTTAAGTTCTGAATTCCGCCTCTTGACTCTTGCGGGCGCAGACCGCACTTTTTCCGCGCCGCAGCACTAAGCGCGCGGCTTTACGCAGTTATGAACATGAAGCACAATCATTTTGATTCTCTGAGGCAGTTCGATACCGGCAATGGCAATGCCGGCTCCTTTTATTCCCTTCCCGCCCTCGAAGAAGGCGGCGTCGGGCCGATTTCCCGGCTGCCTGTTTCGATCCGGCTGGTTCTGGAATCGGTCCTGCGCAATTGCGACGGCAAGAAGGTAACTGAAAGCAATGTTCGCGAACTTGCGCAATGGCAGCCCAACGCCGCGCGCACGCAGGAGATTCCGTTTATCGTGGCGCGCATTGTGTTGCAGGATTTTACGGGTGTGCCATTGCTGGTTGACCTGGCGGCAATGCGCTCGGCGATGGCGCGATTGGGGAAGAACCCGAAGATCATCGAGCCGCTGGTCCCGGTGGACTTGGTGGTGGACCACTCGGTGCAGGTGGATTTTGCCGGGAGCGCGGATGCGATGGCGCGCAATTTGGACACGGAGTTTCGGCGGAACCGGGAGCGCTACCAGTTCCTGAAATGGGGGATGCAGGCATTCGACACGTTCAAGGTCGTGCCGCCGGGAATCGGCATAGTTCACCAAGTCAATTTGGAATATCTGGCCAAGGGCGTTCTGGCGACCGCAGACGCGCCGCCGGTTTATTATCCCGACACCCTTGTAGGCACCGATTCGCACACGACGATGATCAACGGCCTGGGCATCGTGGGTTGGGGCGTGGGCGGGATCGAGGCCGAAGCGGGGATGCTGGGCCAGCCGGTTTATTTTCTGACGCCCGACGAGGTGGGGGTTTATATGACGGGCGCACTGAGGGAGGGCGTCACCGCGACCGATCTTGCTTTGACGGTGACGGAACTGCTGCGCAAGGCCAAAGTGGTGGGCAAGTTTGTGGAGTTTTACGGTCCCGGCGCGGCGGCTCTGCCGGTGGTGGATCGCGCGACCGTCGCCAACATGGCGCCTGAATACGGGGCGACGATGGGCTTCTTCCCCATTGACTCCGAGTGCGTGGAATATCTGCGCCAAACGGGCCGCAGCGAGGAGCATTGCAGGCTTTACGAGAACTACTTTCGCGCGCAGGGCCTCTTTGGCATGCCGAAAAAAGGGGACATCGCCTACTCGACTGATCTGGAACTGGATCTCGCCAGCATCCGCCCAAGTGTGGCTGGTCCGAAACGGCCGCAGGATAAAATCGAACTGGCCGCGATGAAGGAAGAATTCAGCAAGGCATTTTCCAAACCGGTCGCGGAGAACGGCTTCGGCAAGGCGGTCGGGGAATTGGCGCGCGAATTTCCAGTGGCCACGGATGGCGGGGGCGCGCCCAGCGGCGGCAGCCAGGCCCCGGTTCAGCTTCAGCGATCCTTGCGACAAAATACCAACCCGGCCACCGAGTTGGAAATGGCCAACAACCGGCCCACCCCCGACGCTGTCGCGTCCCCAGAGTCCGTCCCGGCCTTCGGCCCGATTCATCACGGCGACGTTTTGATCGCTGCGATCACCAGTTGCACCAACACGAGCAATCCATCCGTCATGCTGGCGGCCGGTTTGCTGGCAAAGAATGCGGTTGAGAAGGGGCTTAAGCCGCATCCGCTGGTCAAGGCCTCGCTGGCTCCCGGCTCGCGCGTAGTTACGGATTATCTGACGAAAACCGGATTGCAGCCCTTCCTGGATCGTCTTGGATTCAATCTCGTTGGTTACGGATGCACCACGTGCATCGGCAATTCCGGGCCGCTGGGCGGGCCGGTCGAGGAAGCCGTGGTCAAGAACGACATCATCGCTGCCGCGGTGCTCTCGGGGAACCGGAATTTTGAGGCGCGCGTGCATCAGAACATCAAGGCTAATTTTCTCATGTCCCCGCCGCTGGTCGTGGCGTTCGCGCTGGCGGGCCGGGTGACCATAGATTTGACAACCGAGCCGCTCGGCGCGGGCAGCGGAGGACAGCCGGTTTATTTGAAGGACATCTGGCCCAATACCGCGGAAATCCGCCGGGCCATGCAATCCGCCCTGAAACCCGAAGTGTTCCGCGAACTTTACCGCGATTTCGCGGTGCAGAATCCGAAGTGGAACGAAATCCCGGCCAGCCTCGGACAGGTCTATCAGTGGGACACGCAAAGCACCTACATCCAGGAGCCGCCGTTTTTCGAGCGGTTCAGTTTGCAGCCGGGCGTCATTGCTGAAATCAAAGGCGCGCGGCCCCTGGGCATTTTTGGCGACAGCGTGACCACCGACCACATTTCGCCCGCCGGCAGCATCAAGAAGACTTCGCCGGCGGGCAAATATCTCATCGAGCGCGGCGTGGATTTTGCGGACTTCAACAGCTACGGTTCGCGGCGGGGCAACGACCGGGTGATGACGCGCGGGACATTCGCGAACGTGCGCATCAAGAACCTGATGACCCCCGGTGTGGAAGGCGGCGTGACGCGGTTCCAGCCCGGTGGCGAGCAGATGAGCATCTTCGACGCGGCAGTCAAATATGCGGAAGCGAAGACGCCGCTGATCGTGCTGGCGGGGCTGGAATACGGGACGGGCAGTTCGCGCGACTGGGCCGCCAAAGGGGCGCGGCTGCTCGGTGTGAAAGTCGTGGTCGCTCGGAGTTTCGAGCGCATCCATCGTTCGAACCTTGTCGGCATGGGCGTGTTGCCGCTGCAATTCAAGGAAGGCGTCTCGGCACAAACGCTCAAGCTGGATGGCACTGAAACTTACGACGTTCTCGGCCTGGACAACAACCTGAAGCCGCAGCAGGACTTGACCCTGCGCATCACTCGCACCGGCGGGCAGTCGGAAGATATCGCTGTCCGCTGCCGGATAGATACACCGATTGAGATAGACTACTACCAGCACGGCGGGATTCTCCCCTATGTCCTGCGGCAGTTGGCCGCCGCCCCGTAAAGAAATCAAAGAACGCATGCAAAGACAATTTGGGCAACATTCCACTCAACCCTTTGCCCGAATGTCCATTGATTAAACTGATATTGGTTGCAGTTTTATCAATTTGTCCCGGCTGAAGCCGGAAGTTATGGTTCAGACATGAAAAACCCATCCATCGAATCGGGGACGCGTCAAAACGAAAATCGCCGGCATTTGGAAACCAACGTGAAAACCAAAACCATATTGTCCTGTCTTTTGTTCGCGCTGTTGATCCCGGGGATGTCAGGCTGCATGACTGCTATAACCGTGGGCGAAATGTCCCATAAGGAAACGGAATCGTTTGTCCCGCGGACACTCTACAAATCCAAGACCGATGGAGGAATCGCGGTTGAAGGCGATTGTGGATACACTCGCAAGGGAAATTTCCCGGCGTTTCTAATAATTCCCGAAAAAGTAATTCTCGCGGCGCATAGACGCACCGGTGGGGATGCAGCCGTTACTGACATCTGCGCCCTTTCTCCCGAAATCCTGAAGGAGCTGCAGTTGCGGTGGACTTTGCCAAGGAACTATGAAAAGGTTTGTGATTTCGCCGGCCAGCCAACGGTTGTAAAATTGAGGGACACGACATTTGTGAATGCAGGCAAAGTTGCCGACTTGCCTTTTACAGTCGCCTTTGACGCGGCAACATTGCCCATTCAAGTCTGTCTGATGATATTTTTTAAAGATGTAGGCAAGGACATTAACTGATGGTTTCATTTCTACGAATAGAGTGCGAGGCGCTTGAGTACGCGCTCCTTGCCGAGGACTTCCATGAGGTGATAGAGGCTGGGGCCGGCGGGGGCGCCGGTGAGGGCTAGACGGGTGGGATGGACCAGAATGCCGGCCTTCACGCCCAGTTCGGCGGCTGCGGCTTTTAGGGTTTGCTCGATAGCGGGGGCGGTGAAGTCGGGCAATTGGGACAGGGCTTCGGTGAATTTGCGCAGGCGGTCACGATTTTCGGGGGTGAACTCTTTCGCAGCGGCGGCGGGGTCTATTTTTACTTCTTCGGCGAAGTAGAAGCCGGCGTAGGCGGGGAGGTCGGCGAAGCGCTTGATTTTGCCGCGGCAGGTTGCCAGGGCCGCACGGGTGTAACCGGCGGAATACTGATTCGTATTGACAGGCAGGCCGGCGCGGGCGAGGGCCTGGGCGCCGAGTTCGCGGAAACGGTCTTCGCACATGTCGCGGATGTATTCGGCGTCGAGCCAGCGGAGTTTGTTGAGGTCGAAACGGGCATTGTGGCGGAGGATTTGGGGCAGGTCGAAAAGACGAATGATTTCGTCCAGCGGCATTTTTTCGCGGTTTTCCTTGGGGGACCATCCGAGCAGACAAAGGTAGTTGACCACAGCTTCGGGAATACTGCCCTCCTCGATATAGGACTGCAACGAGGCGCCCTGGTCGCGCTTGCTCATCTTCGCGCCGTTAGGGTTGAGAATGAGGGGGATGTGGGCGTATTGGGGCGGCTCGATGCCGAAGGCGCGGAAGAGGGCGATGTGTTTGGCGGTGTTGGAGAGATGGTCTTCGCCCCGGATGACGTGGGTGATCTTCATTTCCAAATCGTCCACGACGTTGACCAGATGGAAAACGGGCTGGCCGTCGGAGCGGACGAGAACGAAATCCGGGTCGGCCTGTTCGCGGTCGGTCAGTTCGCGTGTCACATTTCCGACGACCAAGTCGGGAATGAGGACCGGGTCGCGCGGCATTTTGAATTTGACCGCGCCTTCGGATTCGTAGGCCAGACCTTTGTCCATGAGTTCGCGCACACGGCGGCGGTAGGACTCGCCGCGCTGGGATTGGAAATAGGGGCCGTAATCGCCGCGGCCGGGCGCGGACGGATCGGCACTCGTTGGGCCTTCGTCCCAATTCAAGCCAAGCCACCGCAGGCCGCTCAAAATGACTTCGGTGGCTTCGTTCGTGTTGCGGGCGGCGTCCGTGTCTTCGATGCGCAGAACAAACGTGCCGCCGGTGTGGCGCGCGTAAAGCCAGTTGAACAAGGCCGTGCGCGCGCCGCCGATGTGGAGGAAGCCGCTGGGACTGGGGGCGAAACGGACGCGTACGTTCATAAGTTGAGAGTCATGAGTTGTGAGTTGAGACTGAAATTCAGTATTCTGTCAGCCAGACGAGGGAGCCGGCGGGGAGTTTGTCGAAGAGGGGAATCAAGTCCTGCGCGGCGAGGTGAACGCAGCCGTGGGAATCGGGGCGGCCAAGCGCGGGTTCGTTGCCGGTGCCGTGAATGTAGATGTAGCGCGAATGAGAATCCACATGCCCGGCGCGGTTGAAGCCCGGTTCCAGTCCTTCCAGCCAAAAAATGCGGCTGGTGATCGTGGCCGCCGGAATTCCGCGCCATGTAAAACCAATGGGTTTGCGTCCCTTGAAAGCCGTGCCGGCGGGCCAGCCGTCGCCGATTTTTTCGGCGATGCGATGCAGGCCGCGCGGGGTGCGGTTGGAGCCGGCGGTTTCGCCGATGCCGAATTTGGAGGTGGAGCAGCGGAAGGTCCTTTTCAAAGCGCCGTTTTCAAAAAGGGCGGTGGTTTGCCGGGCGATGTGAACGACCAAAATGAAGCGGGTGGGGACAACGCCGAGATTTGCGCAGGCGCACAAGAAACCGGGCGGCAGGCGGCATGCATCGCGGGATGACGAGGCTGGCACGGTGAAGCTGCCACCATGCCCAAATTCAGGGCGGCGCAGCAGCGCCGCCCTGCCGTTCGGGGTGTGACTCATTTGGGGGCGAGCTTTTTTATGAGGACCTTGGAATGTCTGCCGCTCTGCTCGTATTTTTCGCGACGCGGCGGCGGCAAATCGTCCGGGGAACCTTCGGCGTAGCCGGCTTTGGATTGGAAATAGGTGAAGGACTGGGTGGAAAGGACAATCAACTCGCTCATTCCCATTTCGCGGGCTTTGCTTTCGACGAATTGGATCAACTTGCGGCCGATGCCCTGGTTTTCGTGGGCTGGGCTGACGTAGAGGCAGGCCAGCTCGGCCTTGGCGGCGTCGAGGGGGTGCAGGGCGACGCAGGCCACCGGGTTTTTGTCGGTCTCGAAGATGTAGAAATCCGACAGCGATTTTTCGATGGTGGCGCGGGTGCGGCGGACCAGTTCCTCGGTTTCCACGGAGTCCTTTGTCAACAACATGATTGCGCGGATGTCCTTCTTCATCGCGCGGCGGATTTGCTGGTATTCATTGGCGTAGATGAGGGTGCCGATGCCCTCGTTGGAAAAGACCTCCGTCAGGAGCGCCTCGTCCACGCGGCCGTTGATGATGTGGACGCGGGGGACGCCGGCGCGGCAGGCGGCCGAAGCATGCTGGGCCTTGGAAAGAACCTCCGGGGTGAAACCGGCCTTGTTCTGAGCGAGCAGAGCGTCCAGTTCGGCCACGAGCATTTGCCGGATCAACTGTCCGTTGTAAATGAGGCCGTCCTGCTCGGCGATGTAGATCAGTTTGGCGGCGTTCAACGCCCTGGCCAATTCGAGAGCGACAGAATCGGAGTTGACGCGGAAAGTGTTGCCTTCGCCGTCAAAACCCAAGGGCGGCACGATGGGGACAATCCCCTGGGCCAACAGGCCTTGGAGCATCTCGACGTCCACGCGCTCGACCTTGCCCGTGAATAAATGGTCCACGCCGTGGATGATGCCGAGGGGATGGGCGATCAGGGCGTTGCAGGAAGCAGCGCGGATGTCGTTGGCGCTCAAGCCTTCGAGGATTTCATGAGTGAGCCGGTTGGCGGCGGTCAGGGCGAGTTTCAACGTGGCGGCGTCGGTGATGCCAGCGCCGTCGAGGTTGGACGGCTCGATTTTTTGCTCGGTGGCCAGGGCGCTGATCTGGGCGCCGGCCCCGTGTGCCAGGGCGACGCGGATGTTGAGCGAGCGCAGCACGGCGACGTCGAGAAGGATGTTCGAAAAATTCTCGCTGGTCACGATCCCGCCATCAACGCTGATGACGAAGACCTTTTCGCGGAATCGCGGAATGTATTGCAGGATTTCCCGCAGATCGGTCAGTTTCACAAGTCAGATGTCACGTTTGAGTTATCCAATGGGGTGATTGTTATCCGCGCGGGGTGAAAATGCAAAATGATAAACCCAGTTCACGGCAGCCGGGATCAATAGCTCATTTTGTCGAGCTTCACTTTGCCGCGGAAGATCCAGTAGATGCTGACGGTGTAGGCGAGGACGATGGGCATGCCTATCAAAGCAATGGTGAGCATGATGCCGAGGGTTTTTGGGGAGGAGGCGGCGTTGTGAATGTTGAGGCTGTTGGCGACGGGATCGCTGAGGACGAGGTTGGGATACATTTCGAGGCCGAACAGCCCCATGAGGGCGATCATGGCCGTGCAGGAGGAAAGGAAGGCGCGCCAGTCGCGGCCGCGGTGTATTTCGCGGGGGATGTTGGCGATGGCGAGCATGTTGAGGAGAACGATGCTGAAAAGCCAGGGGTTGGTCCGCACACGCGTGGCCATGTGCGGGACGTAGAGCAGAGTGGCCATCGTGGTGACGGCGTAGCAGATGATGAAGAAGATGATGGTGTTGTTGATCCAGCCGCGGAGTTTGACGTGGAGGGGGCCATCGGTCTTGAGGAGGAGGTATATCGCGCCGTGCATCATGAAGAGCGCCACGGTCGTGATGCCGAGCATGATCGGATAGGGCTTGAGGAGGGTCCAGAACGTGCCGGCAAATTCGCCGCGGGCGTCAATGGGGACGCCCCAGGCGATGTTGCCCATCGCGACGCCGATGAGGAAGCTGGAGAGCAAACTGCCGGCGGCGAAGCCGGCGTCCCACATTTGCCGCCACCAGCGCATGGGTTTCTTGCTGCGGAATTCGATAGCGACGGCGCGGAAAATGAGCGCGACCAAGAGCAGAACAAACGCGAGGTAAAAGCCGGAGAACACGGTGGCATAGACATTGGGGAAGGCCGCGAACAGCGCGCCGCCGCCGGTGACGAGCCAGACTTCGTTGCCATCCCAGACCGGACCGATGGCGTTGAGCAGTGTGCGGCGCTCTTCGTCCTCCCTGGTGAAAAGGTGGAGGGCGCCGACGCCGAGGTCGAAGCCGTCAAGCATCGCGTATCCGGTGAACAGGACGCCAATGAGAATGAACCAGGTGGTGTTGAGGTCGAGGGAGCCAAAGCTCATGGTTTGTTCCTTTCGGGCAGGGCGAGTTTGCCGGATGGAAGCAGGTCGGCATCGTCCGGCCCGTGCTGGATTTTGTCGTTAAGCAAATAGGCGAACACGGCGAACAGCAGCACGTAGAGGACGCTGAAAAGGAGGATGGAGGTCAGGACGGTGTTGGCTTTGACAACGGCGGACAGGCCTTCCGAGGTGCGGAGCAATCCTTGGACAATCCACGGCTGGCGTCCCAACTCGGCGGCGAACCAACCGGCTTGATTGGCGATTTGCGGTCCGAGGACCGAGAGGACAAGCAGCCAAAGGAGCCAGCGTTTCTCGAAGAGCGATCCGCGCCAGAAGAAGAGGAATCCCAGAGCGGAGATGACAATCATGGCGAAGCCGATGGCGACCATGAGGTGGAAGAATTGGAAGGTGAGATTGACCGGGGGGCGGTCCTGGGGCGCGGGCGCGGCCTGGCGCAATCCGGCGACTGGCGCGCCGGTGCTGTCGTAGGCCAGATAACTGAGCAGACCGGGTACTCTTGGCCCGATGACCTTTTCGTTCTTTTCGTCCACCCATCCGAAGAGGGACAGGGGCGCGTTGGAGGAGGTGTTGTAAAGCCCTTCGAAGGCGGCGAGCTTGACGGGCTGATTTTTGGCCACGCCGCGGGCGCTGGAATGTCCGCTGACCAATTGCAGGAGGGAGGCGGCGAGAGCGACGGCCAACCCCAGGCGCAAGGAGGCGCGCGCGAACTCCCGGTGCCTGTTCTTCAAGAGGTACCACGCGCTGACGCTGACCACCAGAAAGGCGCCGGCCTGCCAGGCGCCGCACAAGGTGTGGAACAGCCTGTCCGTGAAGGACGCACTGAAGACCATAGCCCAGAAATCAGTGATTTCGGCCCGCGCGGTCAAGCCTTCGCCGAGGATGTGAAATCCGGCGGGAGTTTGCATCCAGGAATTGGCGGCGATGATCCAGACGGCGCTGAAGTGGGCGCCGAGACAAACCATGCAGGTGGACAGGAAATGGACTTTGCGGCCAACCCTGTCCCAGCCGAAGAGAAGGACGGCAAGGAAACCGGTTTCGAGGAAGAAGGCGAATATGCCCTCGGCGGCGAGGGCGCTGCCGAAGACGTCGCCGACATAGCGGGAATAGGTGGCCCAGTTGGTGCCGAATTCAAACTCCATGACGATGCCCGTGGCGACACCGATGGCGAAGGTCAGCGCGAACACCTTCGTCCAAAAGCGGGCCATCTGGTGGTAGATGGGCTTGTCGGTTGCCAGCCAGAGGGCTTCCATCAGCACGAGCATGACGCCCAGGCCAATGCTCAACGGCGGATAGATGTAGTGGAACGCAATCGTGAGGGTGAACTGGATTCGAGATAGGGTCAGGACGTTCATGGGCAAGGCGGCATTTCACAATGTCTGATCGGAATAGCCTGACTGGACTGCATAGTCAATTACAAACGGTTTGGGAACGGCTTTTACGATTGCGGATTGCGGATTGCGGATTGCGGATTTGGCTGATCGGTCGGATCGGTCGGATCGGACTGATCCTGGCAGTTGCGGGCGGCGAATTGCGGATTGATGGTCGTTTGGATGAGCATGGCGAGGGGGCGGGAAGTGGAATTAAGTGGAATTAAGTGGAATTAGGTGGAACTAACTGCCATTGCGGATTGCGGATTGTCCCGATTGATCGGGACGGATTGGCTGTCTGCGGTGGTGCCCACCGCAGAAGCAAAACACCATTGGTTGTGCATTCTGAAAAGTGACACACAATATATAGTAGTGTCGGCGGGAAGGCCTGCCCAACGTCCGAGCTTGGAAAGTGGTTTGACAGGCTTTGACCCGCCTTCGCTTCGCTTCCGCCGTCGCCAAGAGGCTCTGGCGAGACAAGTCGGCGCGACAGAAGGGGGATGAGGAAAGGATAAAGGATGAAATGGTGCGACTGGGTGCGACTGAGTGCGAGCGCGCTGCTTTGTGCTGTCGAGCCTCCGGCTCGAAATCGGCGCAGAGCGCCGACGCTACACCCAACTGGGATTTGACGCGACTTGACCCGGTTGAACCGGGACTGGGCAAAAGTTGCCCGGTTGCGGCAATCGGGACAAGGTTGATGAGGAAATGAAACAGATCCGGGGCTGAAGCTGTCCGGCTCCGGCCTGACCCGATCCCGCCTGCCCATTGCAGCATGGCTATGCTCACTATGGAAATGTATCATGCCAGCCGGTGGTGTCAACTTAGAAAGTGCTAAATAATTACGTTATTATCCTATTATGAGGGATCGCGGGACGTTCTGAATTCCTCATCGGGCACTCCGCATTAACAGCGATATTGCAAAAGACGCCTGCCAACTTTTCACCGTGCGCGGCACAAAAGACAAGAGGACGGTTTCCACAATGGGAAGAGCGATGGATTACTCTGACTTTTAAGGCGCCGCATGGCTGCCCCCACCAAGATTGAACGTCGAGATTGATTGCGAAATTGCGGAGGCGGGATCGGGTGTTGACATTAGGTTAAGTTAATGTTACGATTAGTGTTCCGTGACCAGCGCCAGGCCGCAGAAACCTGCGCTGAACGGATTGAGCAAGAACAACCTGAGAAAGAACAACCTATGCATATTATTATTGGCCACATCGGCAGTGACGCGGGATACACGGTGATTGACAACACAGGAATCCATCACGTGGGCGGCTGGGGAACGGGAGCGCTGGCGGAATTTAGCGCCGCTGTCAACATCCTGAGCCAGGCGACGAAGTTGAAGGCACCCGGGCTGGCTGATGCTGCGGTCAAGAGCGTCCAATCGTACGTGGAAACCCAACTCGCCCAGCATGTCCCGGGAAGCGGAAAGGACACGGTTGTGGTGGTGCTGGCATAAGAAACGCGATTGTGAACGGGGTAACGGGAAATTCCATTGGCCTTCGCGCAGCCGAAGAGCGCTGGGTGGCGTGGTTTCATGAGCTGGATGCATGGACGGAGTATTGGGATATTTACCATCCGGAAACCAGAGGCCGGTATTACTTTGGCGATGGTCATGGCGAGGATGGCCTGCTCACCCGCTTCCTGCCGCGTGAGGAGTCGCCGCCAGCATTTGTGGCATGGACGAGATGGGTGCTGTCCGGCGAGAGCCAGGATTCGTTCGCCGGGGAAGTGCGCGTCCCAGGGGTGGCGGCTGCGGTCCTTGAGGTGGATGCGATGGTGGGACGGATGTTTGCAAAGCACTTCGGCGATCCGGCTGATCCACGTGTCCAAGCGGATTACCTCGAAGCGATGTTCCGTTGTGGCACGGACTCGCTGCCACCCGCCGCGGAGCGCGATTCAAAAATTGCGGAAGGTGACTGGCGCAAGCGCACGGCCGGACGCCACATGATTGACGGAGATTTGATGTGGTTTGCATGGGCGCTCCACCTGGAGGCGGCGCATATCATCGCCGGAATTGACGGAGATCATCAGCGGCGAACGTTGCAACTGGCAGGAGTTGCGACTGGATGTCCCGCCAATTTCGCCTGGCGGGGCCACCGGCGTACGCGAGCGGAGTATGCGTCAAACGAGGAGACTGCCAGGCTGTTGCGCCAGCGAGGCATGCGGTGGGCGACGGATTTCGAAGCAGGATCAAGAGAAGTGCATGCGCTTTTTCGAATCAGGGAGTGGGGTCACGAATAGAGACACGGCTGTGGAAGAGTCATTCGGGTCCCCCGAAGTGTCACCGCAGCTATGAGTGACCCATTTGGGGTCCTCAATTCCCGATCAGTTGGAAGAACCGTTGCGCGCCGGGGATGCTGATGGTGTAAGGACTCGTTGCGCCGGGGATGTTGGTGAACTGGCCGGTCAGGGTGGGTGCGGATTGAAGGGAAAATAGCGATGCCGGGTCATTCCAGCTCAAGATCACACTGGCGCCGTTGAGCTGAATGTTCAAGGGAATGGGAACGGTTGAACTCAATGAGAAGGCCGTTCCATCGCCATAGGCGCCTCCCTCTTCTGTCGTGCCATACAAAGTGGAGCCGCTCAAACTCAATCCGGCAAGCGGCCACTCCCCGTTGGTGCCGTTAAATGATGCCAGCGTGGTGACCGTCCCTCCCCCGACGGGTATCGCGAACACCGTTCCATAGCCTGTCCCGAATGCATACGGTTGATAGCCATTTTCGCCGCCATATACCGTGGTGCCATACAAAGTGGAGCGGCTCAAAATCACTCCGGCGGCCGGCCCCTCCCCGTTGGTGCCGTTAAACGACACCAGCGTGGTCACCGGCCCACCCCCGACGGGTATTGAGAAGACCGTTCCATAACCATATACGCCGCCATAAGCACCGCCATAATAGGTCGTGCCATACAGCGTGGAGCCGCTCAAAAGCAAACCGGCTGACGGGTATGCCCCGTTGGTGTGGTTGAAAGACGCCAGCGCGGTCAAAGGCCCACCCCCGACGGGTATTGAGAACACCGTTCCATAACCAAAGTCGCCGCCCTCCCAAGCGGTGCCATACAAAGTGGAGCCGCTCAAAATCAACCCGTCATACGGATAAGCGCCATTGGTGCCTGTAAACGACGCCAGCGTGGTCACCGACCCACCCCCGATGGGTATTGAGAACACCGTTCCCAAGTTAGATGTGCCGCCCTCTTCAGTCGTGCCATACAAAGTGGAGCCGCTCAAAATCAATCCGGCATACGGATACGCCCCGTTGGTGCCGTTGAACGACGCCAGCGTGGTCACTGGCCCACCCCCGGCGGGTATTGAGAACACCGTTCCCCAGTTGGATGCGCCGCCCGCTTCAGTCGTGCCATACAAAGTGGCGCCGCTCAAAATCAACCCGGCATCCGGATACGCCCCGTTGGTGAAGCTGAACGACGCCAGCGTGGTTACCGCCCCACCCCCGGCGGGCAGTGAGAACACTGTTCCCCAGTTGGATGCGCCGCCCGCGATAGTCGTGCCATACAAAGTGGCGCCGTTCAAAATCAAACCGGCATATGTATAAAGCCCGTTGGTGTAGTTAAACGAGGCCAGCACGTTCTGCGCCGCGGTGTCCCTGCAGAAGAAGGTTGAAAGCAGCGCCGCGGCACCGACCAGGCAGATCTTGATCGAGTTTCGTTTTGTTGTCATCAAATTTGGATTTTGTGTCTCGGTGGAATAAACTGCGGGCTATTTTCAGCCAAGTCAGGCTTCCTGCAAGCATTTTGTGGATCACTATTGTGGATTCTGACAAGAAGGGGTTGGGGACAAAGTTCTTTGGAAATGGTAGCTCCTCGATCAATGCCGCCAGCTTCATGCTTGTGCGAGCGACAATGGCTGATTAATCAATATCATCCGATAGAACGAGTTTCAGCCCAATAGAGCATTAAAATCATGAACACGAAAGATTTTCTGAGGTTGGGAGTGCCACTGGGCGAGGCGACGCGTCGGGCGACGGATTTTGTTGCCAAGTTCGTACTTGGCGGCGGCGACAAGTCACGGTTGCACGAGGAAGTCGGCGCGATAATAGGCAATCCTTCGGCTTATGTGGACGACCCGCTGCGCGGAGAATTTGCCAGGGCATTGCTCGCCGCGCCGCCGCCTCCGCGCGCTGAGCCGGTGAAATACCGGCAATGGGGCGAAGGGCTGGAACACGAGGCGGTGATGCAGATGGAGAAGGCGTGTTTGCTGCCGGTGTCCGTGGCGGGAGCGCTGATGGCTGATGCGCACGTTGGCTACGGCCTGCCCATTGGCGGCGTGCTGGCAACCGAGAACGCGGTGATTCCTTACGCCGTCGGCGTGGACATCGCCTGTCGCATGAAAATGACGGTGCTGGACATTCCATTGCGAGACTTGGAGCGAAAGCAGGAGCGCCTGACCCGCGCCATCGAGGCGGAAACCCGTTTTGGCGTCGGGGCGAGCTTCAAAGAACGCCGCTTGCATGACGTGCTGGACGCGGATTGGTCGGTCAGCCCCGTCACGCAGCAAAACAAAGATCGCGCTTGGTCGCAACTCGGCACCAGCGGGAGTGGAAATCATTTCGTCGAGTTTGGCCTGTTCACGGCCCACTCAAAAATCAACCAGCTTGAGCCGGGAACATACATCGCGCTGTTGTCGCACAGTGGCAGTCGCGGTACGGGCGCGGCGGTTTGCGATTACTACAGCAAAATCGCGTTCGCGCAGTTTCCAGATTTGCCCAGTGAATTGAAACGGCTGGCGTGGTTGTCGCTCGATTCGCAGGCGGGCCAGGAATACTGGAACGCGATGGAATTGATGGGGCGCTACGCGGCGGCGAACCACGCGTGCATCCACCGGCACATTGCGGAACACCTCGGCGCGCAGGTGATGCTGGATTTGGAAAACCATCACAATTTCGCGTGGAAGGAAAAGCACGTCATCGGCGGCGTGGAGCGCGAGGTCATTGTGCATCGCAAAGGCGCCACGCCGGCGGGCGTGGGGGTCCTGGGCATCATTCCCGGTTCGATGGCGTCGCCGGGATATGTCGTGAGCGGCAGGGGAAATGCGGAGTCGCTGAACTCGGCCTCGCACGGGGCGGGCCGCGCCATGAGCCGCAAAGCCGCCAACGAGAAGTTCAACTGGAAAGAGGTGAACCGCCTTCTCCGCGAACGCGGCGTGACGCTCATCAGCGCGGGCTTGGATGAAGTCCCGATGGCCTACAAGAACATCCGCGAAGTGATGGCCGCGCAAAAGGACCTGGTGACGACGCTCGGCCAATTTGATCCGAAACTGGTGAAGATGGCACCGGGTGGCGAACGTCCGGAGGATTGAAATTCATCTGGCACACGCGGCAGAATGCGAGCTTCATTGAGCTTCCGGTGATCGCCCGGGATGCAAAATGACGATGCGCCGTCGGCTGATCTCAACGACCTTACTGGTCCACGGCGGCAGATCGCCCGATCGCGTTGTTCCCGCCCCCCGCGTCATAGGGTTAATGAAGCCTGCCAGCGGGGGCGTCGCATGGGCGGGAAATGGGCTTCAGAAGGTGCGCGTTCCGTCATGGCGCTGAAGGCGGGCGCCCAATTCGTGGCTAATGGGAACGTCAAATGGCCGCTTTTTCTTAAGTTATTACAGTCGCATCCGATAATGGATGAGACATGCCCGTGGAAACCAATAAGAATGAGCAAGACCATTGAATTGAATCCAGTTACGCGCATCGAAGGCCATCTGTCAGTCAAGGTGGAAGTCGAAGACGGCAAGGTGGCGGGCGCGTATGTCGCCGGTGAGATGTTCCGGGGCTTCGAGAAGATCCTGGCGGGGCGCGATCCGCTGGATCGCGCAGCACATCACGCAACGCATCTGCGGGGTGTGTCCTGTGGAACACAGGATGGCGTCGGTGCTGGCGCAGGAAATGGCCTACCAATTAACTCCGCCGCCCAACGGAGTGCTGGCCCGCAACCTGATCCAGGCGGCCAACTTCATCATGTCGCACATCTCCCATTTTTACCTGCTGTCCGGGCTGGATTTTGTGGATGTGGCGATGATAGCGGATTACAAGGGGAGCGATCCGGCGCTGAGTGCGTTGCAGGGCTGGGTGAAGGGGCAACTGGCCTCGCACGCGGTAATTCCGGCGGCGCCATTTCTCCCGCGTTACGCGGCCAAGTACCTGCAGGACGCGGACGCCAATTTCGCGGCGCTCCGGCACTATCTGGATGCGCTGGAGATGCGGGCGCTGGCGCATCGCATCGGGGCGATTTTTGCGGGCAAACTGCCGCACGCGGCGACACTGGTTCCTGGCGGCATCACGGAAAAGGTCACCGCGCTGAAGATCAGCGAATACCGCTCGGGACTGGAGACATTGCGGCGGTTCATTGACAATGCGTATCTGCCGGATGTCGCGGCCGTCGCCAAGGCCTTTCCCGAATACTTCAAGATCGGCAAAGGCTGCGGCAATTTCATGGCTTACGGCGTATTTCCCATTTCCGCCGGGAGCGACGCCAAATTGCTTCCCTCCGGAGTTCTGCTGGATGGAAAACTGCAACCGCTCAATGAGGGAGCCATCACCGAAGACGTGGCACGGTCGCGCTATTCTTCCGCGTCGGGGCGCCGACCCGCGGAGGGCGAAACCGTCGCGGATGCGAACAAATCGGGGGCGTATTCGTGGCTTAAGGCGCCGCGTTACAACGGGCAGGTGATGGAAGTGGGCGCGCTGGCCCGCGTGCTGGTCGCCTATCAGGACGGCCAAAATGTCGCGATCAAGAACGCGGTGGACGCGCTGCTCAAGAGCCTGGGACGCGAACCCGGCGACCTGAACTCGGTCATGGGCCGCCACGCCGCTCGCGCTCTGGAATGCAAGTTCATTGCCGATCAGTGCGCGCAATGGCTTGAGGCGATGACGCCGGATGGGGTGGCGTTCAAAGATTTCTCCGTTCCCGAGTCCGGGCGCGGTTATGGGCTGACGGAGGCGGCGCGCGGGGCGCTGGGCCACTGGATTGACATCAGTGGGGCGAAAATCCGCAACTATCAGTGCGTGGTGCCAACAACCTGGAATTGTTCGCCGCGGGATGACCGGGGTGTTCCGGGGGCGATGGAGCAATCGCTGGTGGGGCTTGCGGTCGCCGACGCGGAAAATCCCATTGAAGCCGCGCGCGTGATCCGCTCATTCGATCCCTGCCTGGCCTGTGCGGTGCATTAACACTCGGAGACACAATGAACTCGATAAGCCGCCGCTCTTTTCTCGAACTTAGCGCCAAATTGTGCGCCCTCATGGGCCTGGGCGCCGGGGCGATTCCCCGGATGGCAGAAGCCGCGGAGGAGCTGGCTTCGGGCAACGCGCCGGTATTGTGGCTTCAAGGGCAAAGCTGCTCCGGTTGTTCCATCTCCCTTCTGGACGCCGACGCCATTGGCCCCGCCCAACTGCTGACTCGTTACATTAACCTCACGTTCCACCAGACTTTGTCCGCCACGACCGGGCATCAGGCGGTGGAGACGGTGAACAAGGTCATCGGCGGGGGTGGTTACATATTGGTGGTCGAAGGCGCGGTGCCCGCCGGGATGCCGGAGGCCTGCACGTTTGGCGGCGAGAGGTTTGGGGACCAACTGCTGCGCGCTGGCAGAGCGGCCAAGGCGGTGGTGGCGGTGGGATCCTGCGCTTCGTTTGGCGGGATACCCGGCGCGGAGAATAACCCCACAGGCGCCATCAGCTCGGCACAATATCTAAAGAATCAGGGCGTGAGCACACCCGCCATCCTGATCCCCGGCTGCCCGTGTCATCCGGACTGGCTGCTGGGCACGTTGACGCATGTGCTCAAACTGGGCATCCCGCCGCTGGATGAGTTGGGACGCCCGAAGGCGTTCTTCTCGCGGCTGATGCACGATCAATGCCCGCGTTTTGCGGACTACGAGCGGGAGAAATTCGCGAGGACGTTTGGCGAGGAGGGCTGCCTTTTCAAGCTTGGGTGTCTGGGTGCGATCACCCGCACGGACTGCGCCATGCGGCACTGGAACGGCGGGGTGAACTCCTGCATCCGCGCCGGAGCGCCCTGCACCGGCTGCGGGAGCGAACAGTTTGCCGCCAAAGCCAGCCTGCCGTTCATCACCAAGAAGCGTGCGGCGCAAAATCAGGCATAGAAGACCATGAAACTGCATTTCAAACCCATCCTTTGGCTGGTCGGCGGAATCGTCGTCATGTTTGCCCTTTCGCTGGGCATCCAGCTTTACCGCAACACCGGGCTGCTGCAACGGCTGGCGGATGAAAACACCAGGCTGATCGAAAAGAGCGAGTGGAAAAACGCGGAGAATGTATTCCTTGCCACGCAAAACGCCGTCAAAGGCTCGCTGGAGCGGGGCGAGATGGAGAAGTTCATCAAGATTCTGGAGACGCAACGGAGCGTCAAGGGGTTGCTGGAATTCTCCCTCTTCAACCCGGATGGAGTGGTGACACATTCCTCGGATTCCAGTTTCTTGAAGAACGCGCTGGCCCCGGATGTCCGCTCCATTTTGCAATCCAATTCCGGCCGCTACGAACGGCTCACCAACAACGCGTTTGAAATCTACGAGCCGATCACCGTCACCGCCGACTGTGTTCGCTGCCACACCACATGGAAGGAAGGCGCGACAGGAGGCACCGTGTTGTGCCGCTTCTCCACAAGTTCCCTCGCCGAAACCAAGCAGACATCCGCAGATTCCCTGGCCAGGATAAAGACCTCGCAGCTTCTGAGCGGCTCGGTGACAACCCTCATCATCGCCGGGTTCTTTGTCGTGCTGGCCATCCTGGTGGTGCGCTATCAAATCGCCGCCCCCCTGGCGGTCGTGCTCAAACATCTCACCGGCGCTTCGGACCAGGTCCACGCGTCCTCCGAGCAGATCAGCACCGCCAGCCAGATGCTCGCCGATGGCGCCAGCAGACAGGCCGCATCGCTCGAACAAACCAGCAGTTCATTGGAAGAGCTTTCGGCCATGACCAAGCGCAACGCGGACAACGCACGCGAAGCCAAGGAACTCGCCAACCACGCCCGGAAAGCCGCCGAGTCGGGCACGACTGAGATTCAGAACATGAGTCTGGCGATGGACGCCATCAAGGAAGCCGGCAACAACATCGCCAAGATCATCAAGACTATCTTCGTATCCCAATGGACGGTGCTGATACTCGGAATCCTGTCCGTCCTCGTGGGAGTGGCAGTCGGGATACTGACCACCCGGGGCATTTCGGGTATCCTTCGCCAAGAAGCTGACAAGCTGTCCGCGGGAGCCGAACAAACTGCCTCCGCATCGGGACAAGTCTCAGCCGCCAGCCAAATGCTGGCGGAGGGGGCGAGCGAACAAGCCGCCGCGCTCGAAGAAACCAGCTCCTCGCTGGAGGAAATCGCCAGCATGACAAAGAGGAACGCGGACAACGCTCAAACGACCAAAGGGCTGGCCAACGCAGCGCGCGCCGCCGCCGACTCAGGGGCCGGCGACATGCAGAAAATGAGCCTGGCCATGCACGACATCAAATCCTCCAGCGATGACATCAGCAAGATCATCAAGACCATTGATGAAATCGCCTTTCAAACCAACATCCTCGCGCTCAATGCGGCGGTCGAGGCGGCCCGGGCTGGCGAGGCCGGCATGGGCTTTGCCGTGGTGGCGGACGAAGTGCGCAACCTGGCTCAAAGGAGCGCGCAGGCTGCCAAGGAAACCGCCGCCAAAATCGAAGCCGCCATCTCCAAGACATCCCAAGGCGTTCAAATGAGCGAGAAAGTCGCACAGAGCCTGACGGAGATCGTCAGCAATGTCAGGAAAGTGGACGAATTAGTGGCGGAAATCGCCACTGCATCAAAGGAGCAAAGCGATGGCATTGCCCAAGTCAACACGGCCGTTGCCCAGATGGACAAGGTGGTCCAAAGCAACGCCGCGAGCGCAGAAGAAAGCGCCAGCGCGGCGCAGGAAATGAACTCGCAGACCCGCGTGCTCCGCAGCGTGGTCGGCGAGTTGCTCAAGCTGGTCGGGCGTGCAAATGCGTTAGCGCCCGCCGGCGATGCCCGCGAGCCGCAGCCGGCGCCGACCGGCGCGCCGCGGAAACCTTCCGCCGCTCCATTCGAAACGAAGTGCAGAAACGGGCATGGACGGATCTCCCTCCCAGCTTCCATGTCGCTGGAAGCCGCAGAAGCCCGCAAAAAATCCGAAATTCCTATGGAAGGCGACTTCACTTCATTCTAAGCTGGGTCCGCTTTGCCAAAAAAACCATGGAATCGAACACAAGGATCACTCTGATTAGAATGACAACTGAACGCACCACCGTCCGCACTGATTGCAAATGGTCCTTACTCTGGAATGTCGCCGCGCTTTGCGGGCTTCTTTGCGCGCCCGAAGCCACAGCCGCGGCTGATCCCGCGCCGCCTTGGAGTGCAGGCTCCGCGGCTTGGAAGCCGGCCTGGCTTGCGGACGCCAGCCTGACCATCAAGGAAAGCTACGACGATAATGTCTTCATGTCGGACGTCAGCCGGCCAGCCGGAGATGCGACCTTAAACGACAAGTCGTCGTTCGTCACCACGATCTCGCCGAAGGTGGGATTCGATTTGGCGCGCGCCCTGGATGCGGACGATACTCTGAAGTTGCTGTCACTGGCCTATGCGCCGGACTTTGTCATGTATCACTCACTGCCGTCGGAAAACTACGACTCCCATCGGGTCAGTTTGGCCGCGGCAGGCAAAAACGACGCATTCTCGTACAATTTGGACAATGCCTTCACCTATGTGGATGCCAGCAGGGTGGCGCCTTCTTATCCCGGCAATCTGTTCAACGCCTGGGCAACCATCAACGCTTATGCGCGACGCGAGCAGTTGCAAGACCGCTCCAAGATCAGCGCCCAATATGATTGGGACCATTGGTTTATTCGCCCCGGCGCATCGCTGGCCTACTATGGAATGATGACGGAAATCAAGGACCCCAGACTGGCCTCCACTCCCTCAGGCTACCAGAACTACTGCACCCGTTACGACGTGAACGGCGGCGCCGATGCCGGCTGGAAATTCTGTCCCGACATGGCGGCTACATTGGGCTGGCGGTACGGGAGCCAGGGTCAGGAAAAATACAGTTTTGAAGGCTACAATTCGGGCAGCGACTACCAGCGCGTGCTGCTCGGTGTCGAAGGCAAGCCCTTCAAGTGGCTGAACATGCAAGTTCTCGGAGGCCCGGATTTCCGCAATTACGAGAGCATCGCCCCGGTCAACGACCGGCATACGGTGACCTACTACGGAGAGGCGTCGCTTGCAGCCACGTTGACTCCGCAAGACACGCTGTCATTCAAATATAAACAGTTCCGGTTTGTTTCCTGCCTCGGTGTAAAACCTTATTTTGACAGCAGTTACGGCCTGAGCTATGCGCGCAAATTCACAGATCGGTTCAGCCTGGATGTCGGAGCGCGGCTTCTGGAAGCCGACTATACCGTCGGGAACTTGGGGTCGTGCGTGCGTGACGATGTGGATTATGTCCCCTCCGCGGGCTTGCATTACGCTTTCAGCGCGCATGTTGCGGCCGATTTGGGCTATTCAGCCAATTTGGGACGCAATGCCCAGGATGGCATCGCCAATCCGGCGAACCGGGATTTCGACAGCCAGGAAATCTCGATGGGCGTTCAAATCAGGTTTTGACGGTGCATGACACCGGACAGTAGAGATCCGGCGATGGGTCTGGCGCCAGCCGCGCCAAGTGCCGCAGAGGGCTTGAGGTGGCCGGCATCAAAAACGGTTGACCGAGCGACGACAGATGAACACAGAACTATTCGACAAACTGAAGGACCTTGGCAACAAAATTGCCACCGAATTGGTTTTCGCCGAGCCGGGGCGGGATCTTGGATTGCTGCCTGTGAACAGCCTGCTGGGCCAAATTGAGGAACTTGCAGGCCAGGAGGCATCAGCCGGGCCGCTGGTTCCTGCCACAAACGTGGCCCGCCGTTTGGTCAATGCCATCTTCGATTCCACTGGCGTGTTCAGCCTGCGCGAAATCAAGCGCCTGGGAGAATGGGCGGAATGGTGGCAGGCGGCCATTTCCGCTCTTGAAGCGCAAAAGCCCCCGCCCCCGATTCCCGCCGACTGGCAAGAGGCGGAGGGAAAACCGGCTGAGACTGGATCACCGGCTTCCGGGAAGGAGGAGCCGCCGTTGATGCTCAACCGGGAGCAGGATGGGGAATTGCTGACCGAGTTCATCAACGAATCCAGGGAGCACCTGCAGAACATCGAGGACGGCGTGCTGGTGCTGGAACAACATCCCGCCGACGCGGACACTCTGAACTCCATCTTCCGCGCATTTCACACCTTCAAGGGCGGCTCCGGATTTCTGAATCTGACAGCGATTCAAACGCTGGCGCATGAGCTTGAGTCGTTGCTCGACAAGGCGCGGCTGCGGAAGCTGGCCATTACGCCTTCGGTGATCAACCTGATATTGGATGGCGGGGATACGCTCAAGTTGTTCTGTAATGAGATTGCAGCCCAATTGGCCGGCAACAAGCCACCCGGTCCGATTAGGGTGCCCACACTCGGTTTGCTCGAACGTGTGCGCTCGGTGCTGGCTGGCGAGCCGGTCCCGGCCAGCGCCACAACCGCATCCGTCACCACGCCGGCACAGCCAACTTTGCCGTTTCCTGGCGCCCGGCGGTTATCTCCTCATCGGCCATTCCGAGAGCCTCAACGGCCTGGACCTGCCGCTGCGCTATCTGCAGCCCAGCATTTACCAAAGGAGCCTCGCCTAGCCATGCCTTCCCCTTCCATTGCGGCAGTGATGAACATGGATAGAAAGGTCGTCGTCGGAGTCGGCGGCATGGCTGTCTCCAACGATCAGAACATCATCCTGACGACCTACTCGCTCGGCTCCTGTCTGGGCATCACGATTTACGATCCCGTCTGCCGCGCCGGCGGATTGTTGCATGCCATGCTGCCGGATTCGACAATCAATGCCGCCAAGGCTGCCGAGCGCCCGGCGATGTTTGTAGATACCGGGATTGGCGCCTCGTTGCGCGCCATCCATGCGCTCAAGGCGGTGAACTCACAAATGCAAATTTGTGTGGCCGGCGGAGCCCAATTCCTGGACAAATCCGGTTTCTTCAACATCGGCCATCGCAACTACGACTGTCTGATCAAATTGCTCGGCCAGCAAGGGCTGTCCATAGATGACCGCCATCGTGGACGCTGGCGGGAACAAGCTCGTGGTTGACCTGAGCGCGGTCGAAGAGCCGACGCATCCGATCATCAAGGTGGTTCTGTCAATTATGCAGGCCGCGAAGGAACTTTCCCTCAGACATGCCGCGGTGGGATCGGAACATACCTGCGCCAAATGCCGGATATACGAGGAATCCCATGATTGGGAGTTTGCGGGCACAATTGAACAGGCAGTGGCGCTGTTGAAGTGAGCCTGCCAAACACATAACTGTGCCATTATGTCCCACCAAAGGCTTCGTCAGCGGACTGGCGAAAGCCACCGCCTGATGGGGTTGTTTTCGGCCATTTCGAGCAACAATAAAGTCGTTTTCTTTGACCATTAATTACCTTTAATTACCTTGATTTACCTTGATTAGCCTTGATTAACCTTTATCTACCTTGATTCTGCGGCCTGGATTAAGCCTGAAGAGGGTGGTGAATTTTGCATGGTGAATCGTGAATTTCCCAGGATGCTTGTGGGACATATTGTCTCTTTACCAAATGCTGGGGTGGTCGTTTCTGAAAGTGGGCCATTATGGCACACGAGGGTATGTCCCGAAGGTTCGGCTTTGAGCATTCCGCTCTCGGCTTCCAGCTGCATCCCGCCCACCCCAAATGGCACTGCCATTTTCACTTGCGTTAGATTAGCCTGTAAGCGCGAAGCGGTCAAGCGGAAATTTTGCGGGCGGATGGGGCAATTTAACGCGACGGCCAAAGCCACAGCGAGGCAAGCCGCAACCAAAGGATTTGAACAGAAGGAAACGAAAAGGGTAAGACATTTCAAAGAAATTGAACAGGAGGAACGGCCAATGGGCAAAGGCCGCACAACCCAATCCAAACTCCTGACCCGCTCGCTTCGCGGCCTCGCTGCCTTCCCCGCTAGCGAGCACCACCGATAACCGACCCCGTCTTGAATCCGGTTGGTTGTTCTTTCATTAGTGGCACGGGTCAGCGCGATGGAGGATCGGATTCTAGTTTGAAGGGGAGTCCGGTGAGGCTGGCTTCCAGGTGGGGTCGGGGTCGTAGGCGGTCATGGAGGCGGCAAGGGTGGCGGTTTTGGCACCGAGGTTTTTTTGCCAGACTTTGCCCGTCTGGTTGACTATGAATGTCATCACGCCGGAATTGCCCCATTCCTCGGGCCATGCGACGAGGGCGAATCCAGCCAGCATGTGGCCGTTGATGATGTATTTGTATTTGCCGGCAGGCGCGTGTGAACCTTGCTGCGTCAGAATCTTGAAGCGATAGCCGCGGTACGGGGCCAGGTTTTCCCCCATGATTTTGGTTGCATGGGTGTATCCTTCCTCATGGGATTGCGCGATCAACGGGCCAAGCGGGCTTGGTTCTTCGTCCGGCTCGGTGTGCCAAAAGAGGCCATCGCGCGTGTTGGTGGTGCTGCGGAGGTGTTGGGCGTATTCGAGGACGTCGTCGGCTTGGCGGGGCTGGCTGGCGTATTCGCGCTGGGCGTCCACGTAAGCCAGGCAGACACGGATGGCGGCCAGTTCGTTGACGCCGATGCGGCGGTTGAGAATTTCCTCCCTGCCCGCCGCGGTGTCGAAAAACCATTGTCCGCCTGCCTGGGCCAAGGGAATGGGAAAGGGCCACGCATCCGCGCCAATTTGCAGCAGGATGTTGGATTGGGAGTTGCGGACCAAATATGCTTTCCAGGTCAACCGCCGCACGAAATTGGAAAACGAATTGCCGGCCTGCACCGCATCCGGGGAAACCAAATCGCGCCCTTCCGGGCCGAAAATGGAGTGCAGAGCATTGGTGTCCTTTGCCTGCGCGGCGACGACCAGCGCGGCAACAGCGGCTTCAGGGGAGGCAAAGCGCTGTTCCCCGTCGCCGGCCCAGGCGGAAACAGGCGGGAATGACAACCCCGCAAGCCCCAGCAAAATCAGGCCAAAGCGGGCGCTGAATGATAACTTTTGAAGGATCATTTGATTATTTTTTTGTTCCATTTTAGGACGCTGTTCTGTTTCACCGCTTTCGACTGGAACCGGCTGATGATCCGGACATCGAGCTGCGGCTCTGAACACCGCGGTCGCTGGATTGGCGCGCTTCGGATGAACTCTCCGGCCCGCCAAACGCGCTGACCCCGGATTGTTCGTGAACTTCAGGAGCGGGACGCGCCTCGATAGGAGCGGGACGGGCCTCGGCAGGAGGCCGGGTCTGGACTTCCGGCCTGGACACTGTAGGCGGTCGCGACACCGCCTCCGGAGCGGCTTCCCGCGGGGCAGCCTCCGGTCTTGCGCCGCTGACAGTCGTGCGGCCAGGCGCGGCCGTGGCGCCGGTTCGCGGGGCAGTCCCTTCCCGGGATTGGATGCCTTCCCGCGGAGCGGGGGTGGCCGGTGTGTTGACGCGGGCGGCGGAACGCGTTTCCGCGCCAAATCCGCGATCAGCGCCTCGCGACGCGCTGGAGGCAACGCGTGAAGCGGGATGCCATACTGGAACACCCTGCGGCACCTTACGATTTCCCGGCGCGCGCTGCCACCAATCGCCGGGTCGCGGATGCCCCGCTCCCCAGGCAATGATGTGATGATTGCGCCAGTCCCAGTCGTATCCCAACCAGGGGCCGATGGGAAAACCGATTCCGAAAGTGCAATAGATTCCAGGGTCATCATAGATGGTATCCCAGGGATAAACGGGGACGTAAATTACGGTCGGGTCGGTTGGCTCGATTTCGACGGTGCCAGCGTCGGCCACCACGTTTTCCTGGGGTGTGCTTTTCAAATTCCCCTCAGCCTGGGCCTGAGCGCGGAGGCGCTGGATGGAAGCCATGACGTCCTGCTGCTGGTTGAGAAAAGCCTGGCCGACATCTGTGGTCCATGCGAGATTGTCGTCCAGCCACTTGAGAACGGTGGGATAATGGGCCAGGGCCTGGATGCTGGGATCCCAGGGCTGCTGGGCGGCCGCGTTGACATCCCCACCCTGGGCGATGTAGCGGTCGGCGAGGACAATTTGAGAGGGCAAAGTGGCGGCGGTGAAAACCTCGGCGAGCAAGGGATCGGGATAGAGGGCGATGGGCTTGAGAATCTGGTCCAGCGCATCGGGTGTCAGCAGCTCGCCCGCTGCCGCCGGTTGGGAAACGATGGCTGCATTCTGGGCGCCCGCCTGAAGGGCGGTGCAGACGAGAATAACCAGTGCTGTCTGAAGGCGGATGTTCATGGCTTGTTGCAGATTGGAGGCATAGACAGCCGGCATTATTTCTCGGACACCGCGCTCAAGACTCCTTCATCCTGCACCGGCGTCCAGTCGCGGTCCGGATTGTAAACCTTGATCGCCCCGGCGATCCGGGAAGTCTTTTCGCCCAAATTGCGCTGAAAAACCTTGCCGTCCTGAGCGATGATAAAAGTCATGATGCCCGACTGGTCCCAATGCTCGGGATACGCCACCAGCGCGAATCCGCCCGTCAGGTTGCCGCGGCTGAGGTAGTCCTTCTTCCCGCCGGGCGCGGCCGGCCCTTGGCGAGTGAGAATTCTGAAATAATAGCCGTGAAAGGGATGGGGTCCGGAGTTCGTAGTGTTGACATAACCCTCGGCATGGGCTTCGGCCACCAAAGGCCCGAACGGGCTGGCGGGTTCGTTTGCCGCCGTGGGCCAGAAGAGGCCGTCTCTCTTACCCGCCGTGCTTTTGAATTTCTGCGCGTAATTGGCCGTTCCACCCGCGCCCTGATTCGCGCTGACGTACTGCCGTTGCGCAGCCACGTAAGCGCGGCAAACGCCGATGGCGCAGAGTTCGTCCTTGCCGATGTGCCGGCTGATGATTTCCTCCTTGCCCGCCGCCGTGTCGAAATGCCATTGGCCGTTTGCGCTCACCAAGGGAATGGCCATCGGCCAGTTGTTCGTGCCAACCTCAAAAACAATTTTGTCCTCCCCCTCTTTCACAAGATGGCAGGCCTCCGACATGGCCGTGGCGAACGCCTGCGCATTGTCCGCGTCCTGCACTGCGTCTCCGGTCAGGAGGTCCTTTACCTGCGGGCCGAAAATTTCACTCAAAGCGGCCTTATCTTTGGCAGCGGTAGCCGTCTGCAAAGCTTTTTCAGCCTCGTCTGGCGACGCGAACAACCGTTGCGCAACAGCGGGTTTCTGCTGCGGTTGTTCTTGCGCCGCAGCGTGAAGATTCGCCGAGAAGAGGCCGCCGACGCCCGCGAGGAGGACGATCGCCAAGACGCGGGGAAAACGCGTGGATGGGTATGTGAGTTTCATAGGTGGATTAAATCTGTTTTCAACCAAAGAGCAGCGCGGCTTACCGCCTTCGCCCTTCACCGCCGCTGGCAGGATGCGCCATAGCGCGGCTGGCAACGCCGCGCTGACTAAAAGCATGCACATCGGGACCCCTGTCGCGGACGCCGCCAAATAGAACGACTTCAGGCTCCGGCATGATGACCGCCCCGCCGTAGCCCCCGCCCACGTAACCAACGCAGCCCATCAAAGCCGTCAGCATTGCGATCGTCAGGCCAATCTTGATCCGGTCAATGGGACCGCCCGCCTTATTCATGTGAAATTTCATACTCAATACAATATCCGTGACGATGCAGCCTTCGCTATGGGGTAATACCCTACCCGGCATTTACTCGGTTTTGTATCTTGCGTCTGCCGGCGGCGGTCGCGGCTGGAGGTCGGTGGGGGTTTCCGGAATAAACTCAATGACATCGGCACGGATCGCTGTTCGCGGGAAGGAAAAGAGGATGTAATAGGTGGCGTCCTTCTCCATGATCAGGTTCACCAGAGTCTGAGGCCGGCCCGGTTGCATTTCGGCTTGCGCATAAAGCCGGCTCATTGCTTTGGTGAATTTTGCGGGAACAATCGTCAGGATGCCAAGCAGTGAGAAGCCGGAACTCTGTCCCATGACGTTGGTCTTGATCACAATAAAATTCTTCCCCTGCAACCGAACGTCGGTGTTATTGTGGATTTCCAGCGCTGCCGCGTTGGGAGAACCGATCATCGAAGCGACGGGCAGCGCGGCAGCCGCCGCGCAACCGCCAGTGAGCGCGGCAAGCCCCAGAAGAAAGATCAGGCGGACGAGGGCGCGCAAATATACATTCATTTCCAAAGGCTCTCTCCCGGGTTTCAATTGCCGTCCTTTCCGGACTCTCTGCCGGCCTGGCGCATTTGATCATGCTCGGCTCCTTCCATGCCTTCTTCAACCAGGCGCTCGTTGTCGCTGCGCCCCTCATCGTCCTCATCGGCACTGGGGGCGGCTTCCACTTTGCGGCCTTCAGAACCCGGCACTGGGTCCCATCGCTCGGATTCGGGTGCTGATTCAAGCAGGAGTTCATTCGGGTCCATATCCGGTTCGCCGGTCAATTCCCGTTTGGCCTGGTCCCAATCGGATTTGGACGCTTCTTGCGGGGAACGGCCGTTGATGACGGCGAGTTCAACCGCGCGCGCCCGAACCATCGCCCGCGTGACGGTGCCAATGCCGGCGGAGTTTTCGGTCAAGAGGCCTGTTTTCATTGGATTTGCATTCATAGTATCTGAATCGCTATCTGTGACTGAATGTCTGCGCGTTATGCGATGTTTTCATCTGACGCTCGCCCCGGTCTTCCCGCGTGTCGCGGGATTTGGAAAAGACGTTATCCCGCTTTTGAGTCTTGGAAGCAGGACTGGCATCCGCGGAGCTGGCTCGCAAATGGTGAAGTGTTTTTGGGAAAACCGGAGATTGAGACGCTTCGGTGCGCTGGAGGATGGGTGCTTTCATGTTCTATGTTTTGTTGTGAAATCCGTGGACCCGGGTGAGGTTGCGTTCGGCGATCAATTGCGCCTCGGCCGCCAGCCAGTGCTGGACGTCGCGCCCTGGTGGGGAACCTTCGTTCTGATAAGTGAAGAAGGCTTTTCTGGCCACCTCGTCCGCGGACGGCGCAAAAGCCACTTCCTTTCGGCTCAAGTCCGCGACTGCTGCCGGCTGCGGGGCGCGGGAGGGCTGCTGGTTTTGGTTCTGTAAGAATTGATTGTGTTTATGGTCTTTCATAACGGGATGATGGACTGGGTGATTTCAAACTGCCGCGCCGACAGGGGTCTCAAGGTGCGGGGAACTCTGTTCGACCTCTTTGGCGGTCAAACGGACGAATACCGTGGATTCCTCGTAACTGATGCGTTCGACATTGGCCACCGGCATCTGGACCTCTTTGCCTGAAAACCGGTGGCCCGTCTTGACGATCAGTTGAGCGATTGCCCAGCTTTTGGGGTCCATCATAAAATCACAGACGTGGCCGACAATGCCATCGCTGGCCTGGAGGTGGTAGCCGTTCACAGATCGCGTGCTGCGCAGATGGGCGTCGGGACCCTTGGGTTGGACAGCGGAGGCGGCTTTGGCCGAAACATGGTTTGGCGGCAATTCCAAAATGGGAAAGCCGCTCATGCCCCACAACCCCTCACCCCTCCAGTAGTAAGGCCATCCGTAGTACCGGTAATACTCCTCCTCGTATTGGCGCGAAAGCGGCTTGTGCAAGTCAATCGAAGGGCTGCCCTCAATTTGTTTGCGGGTCAGGTTCACCAGAAGAGATTTCCCGGACTCCTGGAAACTGCTCCCGAAGGCATGGGGCGAGAGGAGCACCTGCCGCCCCGGCAGCCAGTCGCCGGTGTCGGCGACCAGGTAACGGACCGCCCAGTTGTGGTCGTCGAAATAAAAATCGTTGACATGGCCGATTTCGCCGTCGGACGCTCCGAGTTTGTCGCGGTACAGCGCTTTAATGCTTCGTAACATAAATCAATAAGACAACGAGAATTGTTCCTGGCATAAAAATCCATTCAACGCGCGAATGCGGTTCGCTTGGCTATCGCCCTTATCTTCCCCCATGCTGCTCCTCCCAGCGCTCTGGAGCCGCTCCGGCCGGCTTCCAATTTCTCGGATACTGGCGTGCGATTGCCGCATGGTGCAGGGCCGGGGAATCGTGAAAGTCCATCCGCACTGACGGCGAGGCGAGCAAAATGTCCACCGAGACGCCGCGCGGCTGCGGTCGCGAAACCCAGACACCACCGTCCATGTAGGCGTATTGATGGAGGTTGCTGCTGTAATAGACATCGTAGCCGGGGTAATAAACGTAATCGTCCTGCACAGCGAATGTGATCCCCACAGGAGGAGGGGGTGCGTACACCCTGACGCGAGGCCCACTCACGTAACCCACGCATCCTGACAGAGTCAACATAAGCACTGTGCCCAGCACAATTCCGGCTTTGCCGGACTCCAAGACAAGTTTATTGCTATTCATGGGATGAGAGTAGTCCAAGGGTGCAAAGGCGCTATGGGGTGTAACCCTACCACCGGGGGCGAGGAATTTTGTCCTGCGCCCTCGGGGCCGTCAGGGCCTCTTTTAACGTGACTGGCGCTTGTTCCCGCGCATTATTCGGAATACTTCCCGGAGGCGACACGCTGATCCTGATCGCCAAGGCGCTCGGGACCACGGCGGAGGCGATTGTCGGTGAAAAGGCTGAAACTGCAGACGTAATCCGGGAAGCGTACCGGAGGGCAAATTACGAAAAGGCGATGGCAGAGATGAGGAAAATCAGGAAGTCTTTGGAGGAACTGAGGTAGATCACGGAATCGGCAGGGAAATTGGAGCGGATTTTGGGGCGGAGCGCGGGAATGCGCGGGCGGAAAGAACGAGTCCGCCGTGGATGATCTCCGGCCAAGGCGAAGGATTTACAAGGAAGGAAGGGTGAAAGGGACATAAGGGACATAAGGGACATGAGGGACATAAGGGACATAAGGGACAAAAGGGAAGGATGGGGCGGATGGGAAACCCACAGCCATAGAGCCTCCTCTCCCCGGCCCTCTCCTCCATAAGTGTGTGGAGGAGAGGGAGAAGAGTCTTGGCTTGCACCGGCATGCACTTGAAATTGTCTGCAAACGACAAACGGGCCATCTTCGGGGTCTTCGGGTTACACCCCATATCAATAAATGCTTTCTCCTATTAATTTGACGCTGTGTTAAAGGTAAAAAGCGACACAAGAAAGAAAGATAAAAAAATATGAAAATGAAAATTACCGGCATTGCGGCGCTCTTCGCTGCAACAAGCCTCTTCGCGGGAGCGCCCGGCACGATCCATCCTGATGAAGTAACAACGCCGCTTCCCGGCGAAACCAATACCGCACCTCCCGGTGTAATGGTCCCGCCTCCCAGTGTGACGGTCCCGCTACCCGGCGTCACTGTCCCGCCTCCTGGCGGCCCGATCCAACCTCCCAGTTTACCGGTCCCGCCGCCCGGCGGCACAGCGCAGCCTCCCAGTGTGATAGTCCAGCCGATAGGACCGCCGCCCGGCGGCCCCTACCATCTTCCCGGTGAAGCGGCCCCACCCGCCAATGTGCCAACCCCGCCTCCCCCTGTGTTGATCCCATCTCCCGGGGAACCGAAAGGGCCAGGCGATATGACCCCCGCGCCGGGCGGGCCGAGAGCGCCGGGTGACATGATCCCGCGTCCGGGGGGCGGATAACAAATATCATCCCAGTGTTAGCGGGCGGCGCGGCAGCGCCACCCTAGCAGCCTGTCGGACTTGACGGGGAGCTTTTCCCCCCGGCTTTCACGGAATCCGCTATTGGGGCCTATACCACGGGGTTGACGAACTCGAAACGATCCG